>Ga0302046_10002285_pt1 | contig 17824 bp, 14 predicted proteins | sample RVTome_11_FD_200261 | JGI IMG/M metagenome (GOLD analysis project Ga0302046, IMG submission 200261) | Soil microbial communities from uranium-contaminated site in the Upper Colorado River Basin, Wyoming, United States - RVT147D111 (version 2) ...
ACTGCGTCAACACGCTATCAAGCGCGGTCTCTTTCAAGAGTCCATTCAGCGAGTCACGCACCAGCACAAGTTCGCCCGCCTGTGTCAGCAGACCGTCGTCGTCGTAGCCGTACGGGATGGTATCGCCGCTAACGGCCAGGCCCGACAGTCTCAGATCTGCGTCATAGTCGAACGCGACCGTGCCATCGACCGTGCCCGTCCACGTCTCTGACGTCCGCAGCACGCCATCATAGCCGAAGCTCAAAGCTTCGGAGCCCGGCGCCGCGATGCTCGTGAGTTGGCTCGTCGTCGGGCTATAGGCGTAGTCGAGTGTACCCCTCGGGATCGTGACCGCATCCAAGCGGCCCGCGGTATCGTACGCGAAGTCGATCGAGGCGCTATCGGGCCGAAGAATCTCGACGAGTTCACGGTTCGTGTTGTAGGTGTAGAACGTTCGGTCCTCGCTGAGCCCCGCCACGTCCGGCGGATCATAGATCGAATCCAAACCAGCCGCGTTGTAAGCGAACGTGTGAGCGGACCGTCCGGGGGGCGTGAGCGAGGTCAGGTTCCCATTCGCGTCGTACTCGTATAGGACAGTGGATTCCGAGCCTATGCAGAGCTTCATTTGCAGGTCACGAGCCGGCTCAAGAGGATTCCACGCCCACGTGGCCACGGCTGATGCGCCACCGCCGCCGTACGGTAGTCACGAACCAGCAACATCCGCGCATGGATGTATCCTCGACACCCGCGGGCCGTCTGTATCAGGCCCCGCGGCACCATTCTTCGTATTTTCCAATCGCCATGCCCGCATCCAAGGGCGGAATAAGGCTTCAGGCGCACCCGGCCCAGTCGCGCGGGAGACGGGGCGCACCAGCACATCAACCAAGGCATCGAGGCAGCCTCATGGCGTGACAATTCACTGAGTCACTAGCTCTCTCTTGCCTTGTAGAACGCGTTGGCCCGCTCCTCGTCGTATTCCGCGTCTCCAATGAGGCAAGACAACAGGTACTGGACCTCCCCTTCGTCAGTGCGGTACTCCGGCGCCTCTCCGAGCTGTTCGGTCGCCCAGTACGCCCGTATGAACAGCCTGCGTCTCGCCACCTCGTGTGGCGTACTCTGAAGTGACTCCTCCAGGTCAGCTAGCTCGTACACGACCGCGTTTGCGGCCGCAACGTTCGTCATTTCCCCACTCACGTAAGCCTCGAGGATCTCCGCCAACCGGCGTATTCCGTGGTTAAGGGCTTCTATAGGTGGAATTGCCAGATGCCCCTCCAGAGATATCCAGCCTTATCGCGAATGGTCTTCAAGTCGCGATGCAGGATTCGGCCGGCTGCGTCAGTGACTTCGTGATATATCGCTTGCGTCTGGCCGGTCACCGAATCGACCAGCCTGACGATTTGCCTATGACCTCCTTCCGTGGACCTTGAGGAACTGACGACTACTCGTTCCAGGGCCGAGACGTCAAGGCGTCGCTGCCGTGCAATCTGAACCAGCTCATCGGCGCTCGCATAACCTCCGCCCGGCGTGACGACGCTTAGGCCGACGAGGCCCGCCGCCAGCGCTATGTCGCCAGCAGTCGAACAGGGGTCAATGACAGTGTCAAAGAGGTTGAGGAAGTCAGCGGCAGCCAGTCCAAGTTCGGCGAGCGCCCACCCGCCCAGCACGATCGGGATGATGGCGATCTGGCCCGACGGGTCGACGTGGTTCAGCGGATCGCCGTATGCGTAATCAAAGAGATTCGACCCGCCAGCGAAGAACGTGGGGTCCTTTGCCGTCCACCTCCCAGGCCCCGCGTCATAATCCCTCGCCCCGAACCTGACCAGCCCCGTCGCCTCGTCCCAGATCCCCCCCGCAAAACCGAACGGCTGGAACCCCGGGTTCGTGTCCTGCAGCACCCCCCCGAATGCGTCGTACGACAGCTTTTGCGTCACAGCACCCGTACCCGCGTTCACCACAACCCGCACCGAGCCCAAGTGGTCGCTGATCACCCGTAACGTGTCGCCGCCGTTCACGATATAGTCCGGAACGTTCGCCTTCGATCCGTAGACGAACCGACTGACCACCGCCCCAGTCGAGTCGAGCTCCGCCACGGGGTTGAGCTGATCTCCGTAGAGCAGCCCCTGCACCAGCTGCCCGTTCGCCTTCCGACCCACCCGCCGGTTCCGCCCGTCGACCACGTACTCGACCAGCGTGCCATCGGGTAGGTCCACCTCGATCACGTTACCGAGTGCGTCATACTCGTACCGCGTGGTGTCCGCGCCCACAATTTTCGATTCCAGCTCACCCGCCGGCGTGTACGTGTACGTCGCGCCGTCGTAGCCGGTAAGTCGGTCCTGCGTGTCGTAGACGCCCGTCTCCACACCCGACAACGACGTTCGCGTGAGCCGGTTCCCGTTCGCGTCGTACTCGTAGCTCGCGTACGCGACGCTATCCTGCGTCACCGTCTGGAGCCGGCCTACTTCGTCATAGCCGTAGCCCCAGACGGTGGTGACGCCGTCGGCGAAGTCGACCACCTCCGTGATACGCCCGAGATCGTCCCTCGTGTACGTCCGCGCGAACACCAGCGTTGTGCCCACCCACGCACTATCAGCTGCAGGCTCACCGAAGGTGTTGTACGTCAACTGCGTCAACACGCTATCAAGCGCGGTCTCTTTCAAGAGTCCATTCAGCGAGTCACGCACCAGCACAAGTTCGCCCGCCTGTGTCAGCAGACCGTCGTCGTCGTAGCCGTACGGGATGGTATCGCCACTGACCGCTAACCCTGACAGCCTCAGGTCCGCGTCGTAGTCGAACGCGACGGTTCCGGCGACCGTCCCCGTCCACGTCTCCGACGTTGGCAGCACTCCGTCATAGCCGAAGCTTAATCCTTCAGAGCCGGGCGCCGTAACATTTGAGAGCTGGCCTGTGGTGGAGTCGTAAGCATAGTCGATCGTGCCTCTCGGGAATGTGACCGCATCCACGCGGCCTGCGGTGTCGTACGCGAAGTCGATCGAGGCGCTATCGGGCCGGAGGATCTCAACCAGCTCACGGTTCGTGTTGTACGTGTAGAACGTCCGGTCCTCGCTGAGCCCAGCCACGTCCGGGGGATCGTAGATCGAGTCCAGACCAGACGCATTGTACGCGAACGCATGCGCGGGACGGCCAGGGGGCGCGAGCGACATCAGGTTCCCGTTCGCGTCGTAGCCGTACACGATCGAGTCGCCGTCCGCGAGCACCTGCTTCCTCACGCGGTCCGCGAGATCATAAAAGAGCGAATCCGTGTGACTCAGCGGGTCGGTCGTGGCTTGTAGCCGACCCGACACGTCATAGTCGAATGACCACGCGCGTGGGCCTTGCGAGGCCGCGGTCAATAGGCCCTGGCCGTCGTACGCGAACGCGGCCGAGTCGAGCCCCGGAACCTCGTGCGAGGCGAGCCTGTCCAGGCTGTCCAATACGCTCACCGTCTCACGGCCTTCAGGCGTCGTCGACGTCAGCGTCCGTGTCGCGGCCACGTAAGCACTCCGGTACACTCGCCCGTTCAAAACTACCGTATCGAGCACGCTCACCAGGCTGAGCGGGTCGAGCGTGTCCGTGAGTTCGACCCTCCGGCCGCCCGAGAGCAACGACGTGAGGCCCGATGGCAGCTCGATCGTGGCTTGTGTTACTACGGGCGCTTGAATCCCGAACCGGGGGTCGGGGCCCTCCGTGCTGGACCGTGTTGTGCTGTCCGGCGACACCGCGTTCGTCGTGCCGTCACCTTTCTCGAAGGTCTCCGAGGCGTTGCCAGCGGGATCGATCGCCATGCGGGTTATGGCTCCGCCCGCGTCCCGCTCCACGCGAAACACGCTTGTCCGCGTCCCGCGCTCAAATTCCACTTCGAGGAAGTCGTCCCCCTCGGTCCGGGTGAGCGTCGTGACCCGACCCGTCGCATCGATGTGCTGCGTGAGCCGCCCCTCCGGATCATACGTCACTCGGGTTGTGTCGGACTCCGGCGTGATGAACTCCTCCAGCAGGCCGAGGGAGTCGGTCACGAACGAGTGTGCCTCGCTGGCCGGGTTCGTGACGGACGCCAGATAGCCGTTGGCGTCCAAAGCAAGGGACGTTTGTTGGCCGAACGGACCGGTGATCGACTGGGGATCCCCGTTCCCATCCCGCTCAATCGTTGTCTCGAGCCCATTCCCCTCAGTGATGCCGATCAGGCGGTTTCCGCTGTCATACTCGAACGAATACAGGGTCGCCCCAGTCAGCGCGGAAAGGGTTTGCAGGTGCTGGCCTTCTGCGCTGAACTGGTACAGGGCGGATCCGTCTTCGGACGCGATCAAATGGCCGCCGGCGTCGAACCCGGGGAGCGCGGGTCCGAGCCTTCTGACCCGATTATCTTCGCGGTCCGCGATGATCAGCGCCCCGTCGGGAGTGATCGCGAGGCCCCAAGGCACCCTGAATTGCGCCGCCAACGCCCTTCCGCCATCGCCGGAGTAGCCTTTGACCCCGGTACCGGCGATCGTGCGGATGATCCCCTGTGGGGTCACGACGCGGACCGCGCCGTTGTCGCGCTGACTGAAGTACACGCTTCCGTCTGTTCCCACAGCGAGACTCGACGGCCACACAGCAATCTGTGCGTCTAGCGCCGGGCCGCCATCGCCGGTATAGCCGAAGCCCCCCGTGCCCGCGACACGCTCGATGATCCCGTCAGGCCTGATGCGTCGGATCAGTTGCTGATCGCCAACGTAGACGCTTCCGCCCGGGCCTACCGCGAGCGAATTGGGCCTAAAGAACGTAGCTAGGGTCGCAGGGCCTCCGTCGCCGGATGTGCCCTCGGCCCCCGTGCCGGCGATCGTATGGATGAGTCCGTCCGGCCCGATCCGGCGGACGCGGCGGCAGACACCGCCTTGGCAGCCCAAGGTCGAGTCCCATCCATAGAGAACATAGACCGACCCGTCAGCCCCCAATGCTACGTCGGCTCCCTTGAACACGACGGAGTCACTTCTAACATGGAGGCCGTTGGCCATGGAGGATCCCCCTCCGAACTCCTCGATGATACCGTCCGGCCAAACACGGTAGAGTTCGCTACAGCAGTTTATGGTACCGGTGATCCACACGGAACCGTCAGGACCCACCGCCATCCCGGTGGCGTTTAAGAGATTCGCCTGAGTGGCCGGAATGCTATCCGCGGCCCCATTGCCGCCACCGCCGGCAAAGTCTGTGATGATCCCAGCTGGGCTGATCCTGCGGACCATGTTGTGTGTGTTCTGCAAGACCAGGAAGCTGCCGTCGGCCAGCGCTGCAACATCCGCTGGACTGCTGATGGCCGCCTCGAGAGCCGGTATACCTTCCGCTGGTTCATCAAAGGACGCCGCACCCGTACCTGCGATCGTTCCCACGACATTCACGGTGGACGTAGCAGAGCGGTTCGTGCCGTCTCCGAGATAGAGTCGTGACGCGATGGGATCGTAGGAGTGGTGCACGTCCAGCGACCAGCCGGCGAGTGACCGGTCGACCGAGCGCGTGCCGATCCTGCCTTCCCAGGCGATGCTGACTCCCGGCTCTTCCCGCTGGGCGACTAGCAGGCGGTGTCCCCCATTGCTCCTAGACGAGCGCGAGCACGCGCAGCGGGCTGCCGCTCCCGCGCACGAGCTTCAGAGGCGCGGCGAACACGACAGCGCCGGTGGGGGGAAGGCGGTCCAGGTTACAGAGGCTCGCAAGCCCGAACTTGCCCGCGCCGTGCATGATGGTGTGGTTCGGAAACGGTGGATCGAACGCGCCCGCCTGTCCGGCGTCCGTGCCGATCGTCTCGACGCCGACGCCGAGCACGTCCCGGTCGCGCGCGAGCAGCTCGCACGCGTCCCTGCGGAAGCCCGGCGAATGTGGGCCGTTCTCGTCGACGTTCAGGATCGCCTCCGCACTCTCCCGCTTGCTCCAGTCGGTACGCATCAGGACCCACGAGCCGGACGGGATCCGGCCGTGCTCGCGCTCCCAGCGCTCGATCCACTCGGGAGTCAGCAGGAAGTCCGGGTCCGACTCCGTATCCGCGGTGCAGTCGAGCACGCAAGCCGGTCCGACGTAGCGGCTGACGGGAATCGTCTCAGTGGTGTTGTCGGGCAGGTCCTTGCCGGTGATCCAGTGCACGGGCGCGTCGAAGTGCGTCCCGGTGTGCTCCCCGAGCGTGAGCGTGCTCCAGTACCACGCCGGGCCGCGCTCGTCGTAGCGGCTGATGACCTCGACGCTCAGGCCCGGGGAGGGCGCGAAGATGTCGGGCAGGCCGATGACCGGCGTGTCCGGCCCGAGCGGCTGCGTGAGGTCGACCACGCGCACGGTGCCGGAGCGGAGCGCGCCGACCAGATCAGTCAGGATGGACATGACGAAGGCTCCTCGCAGAGGGGAGGCTCTGAGCTATCCCGAGGCTCACGTGCCCGCGATCTCGCGCAGATGGCGGGCGAACTGGAATCGGTTCTCGAGCAGCCCGAGCTCCGTGACGAAGCCCGTCGTGCGTGCGGGCGGCTCGTAGTGCGCGTCGACCTTGGCGACGATCGTCGTCAGCTCCCCGCAGGCGCGCGCCTCCCGAAAGGCAGACGCGAACTCCGCGACGGTCGCGACCGTGGTGGTGCGGGGCACGCCGGCTGCCGAGGCCACGGCGGCCAGGTCGGTCCCCGTGGAGGTCGCCGTGGGAAAGCCCCCCACGGAGAGCAGGCTCTCGTTGTCGAAGATCACGTGCGTCAGGTTGTTCGGGCGATAGCGCCCCATGGTCGAGAGGCCGCCCATGTTCATGAGCACCGAGCCGTCGCCGTCGAGCACGACCACGGCCAGCTCGGGACGGCACAGCGCGATCCCGAGACCTATCGAGGAGGCGAGCCCCATGGCGTGCTGGAGGTAGAAGTGGCCGGGCCGGTGCCCGAGCGACTGCAGCTCGGCCGCGACCGCACCCATGATCGTGACGACCACGCACCGCTCCAGGTCGTCATAGATCGCCGCGAGCGCGTCCAGCCGGCGCATACGGCTCACGCCGACCACGCAATTGCGTGCAGGGCGGCGCCCGCGCGCGCGCCCGCAACGGGGCGGGCGCGCCGCACCGTCGGGTTCCCGCACCTCACGCGGCCTCCCACATCAACGCTCGCCCGAGCAGCAGCGCCACCGGCCGGTTCGAGGCGTGCGCGAGCGTGAGCGCCTCGCCGACCCGCAGCTCACAGTCCGCGCGCGCGTCCAGGCGCGCGAAGGGGATCCGGAGCGCGTGGAGCACGTGCTCGGTCACCATGCCGCCCTCGGTCTGCCAGGGGTCGGGCTCTCCGAAGGTGCCGCGGTCACTGATGAGCATCAGGAGCGGCACCCGGAAGAGCTGAGCGCCCGAGACGATACCGTTGATCGACGCGAGGAATCCGTGGTTCTGCATCAGCATCGCCGACCGGGTGCCGGAGAAGTGCGCGCCGGCGCTGATGCCCACCCCCTCCTCCTCCTTCGCCAGGCGCACGAGGATCATGTCCGGGTCCTCCTCGGCCATGCGGATCAGGTGCACCAGCCAGGTTTCGGGAAGCGCCGAGACGAGCCGAACGCCGTGGGCGCGTAAGGCATCGTAGACGGCGCGGGAGCTATCGACGGAGACCGGCATGCGTGGCTCGCCTGAAGGGGAGGCCCAATGTCGAGAGCAGGGCAGGGCACGGCAAGACGATGGGGGACGCTGCTCAGGGCTCCGCGTATACAGCCGGCTCGCCGAGGTCGCCCGTTCCACCCATCGCGGCCCGCACGGCCGTGGCGTCCTCCGCGGAGGGCATCTCCCAGCCGGGCTCGTACCCGAAGACGACGCGGAGCGGCCGGCTGCCGAAGGCGCCGTCCAGGATCTCCATGTGGTCCGCGCTGAGCAGGCCGGGATGGTCCACGCCGCACGCGTGACTGAGGCGCGTGAGCTCCTTTCGCAGGGACACCACGTAGTTGGCCAACCGCGCCGACTTGTGGGTCGGATCGAGGCCGCGCATCAACCAGCGGTTCTGCGTGGCGACGCCGGTTGGGCAGTGGTCCGTGTGGCAGCGCTGGGCCTGGATGCACCCGATGGCCATCATGGCCTCGCGGCCCACGTTGATCAGGTCCGCCCCCAGGCAGAACGCCAGGAGCGCTCGTTCGGGAAAGCCCAGCTTGCCCGAGCCGATCCACACGAGCTTCTGGTGCACGCCGCGCTCGGCGAAGGTCCTGTACACGCGACTGAACCCGACCTTGAACGGTAGCGCCACGTGATCGGCGAACGCGAAGGGCGCGGCACCCGTGCCGCCCTCGCCTCCATCGATCGTGATGAAGTCCACGCCCCGCTCCTCGGCTGCCATACGATCAGCGAGCTCCTCCCACATTCGCAGCTCCCCGACGGCGGATTTGATGCCCACCGGGACTCCCGTGGCGTCGGCGAGGTCCTCCACGAAGTCGAGAAGCTCGTCCACCGTGCCGAACGCTCGATGGCTGGCGGGGCTCACGACGGTCTTGCCTCGCGGCACACCGCGGATCCGCGCGATCTCCGCCGTGACCTTCGCGCCGGGGAGCACGCCGCCCAGGCCGGGCTTGGCGCCTTGGCTCAGCTTGATCTCCACAGCTCGGACCCGGTGGGCGTCGACCTTGCGGACGAGCTCGGCCCGGTCGAACTGCCCGTCCGCGGTACGGCACCCGAAGTAGCCGGTCCCGATCTGCCACACGAGGTCGCCCCCGTGCAGGTGGTGGTCCGCGATCCCACCCTCGCCGGTGTTGTGCAGGCAGCCGCAGATCGAGGCTCCACGGTTCAAGGCCTCGACCGCGGCGGACGACAACGAGCCGAAGCTCATCGCGCTGATGTTGACGATGGACTCGGGCCGGAACGCCTTGCGGCGAGCCCGATGCCCGCCGAGCACCTTGGCGCACGGAAGCCTGTAGGACGGATCCCTCTCCTCGTCGTGGTGCGTGTCCATGCGCCCCAGCGTGAGATGCTTGATGACGAGGTAGTTGTTGGAGAGCTCGAGATCGTTGTCGGTCCCGAAGCCCGAGTACGAGTTCTGCCGCTTGGCCGAGCTGTAGATCCACGTCCTCTGGTCCCGGGAGAACGGTCGCTCCTCGTCGTTGGACGTGACGATGTACTGGCGGAGCTCGGGGCCGACCGACTCCAGCAGGTAGCGAAAGTGACCGATGACCGGGAAGTTGCGCAGGACCGCGTGCTTGGTCTGCACGAGGTCGTACACGATGACGGCGACCAGCAAGCCGAGCAGCACCCAGATCCAGAGCAAGCGAGCCCCTCCTCAGGTGGGACGTGCCGAAGGCTTTCGGCTCGGGCAACCTATGGCGCCGGTGCGTGGCCCGCATCGGCCGGCACGGCTACCTTCGAGCAATGACGCTACGAACGGCCGTCGCGGCGCTCGTCCTGCTACCGCACGCTCGGGGCGCTCTCGCCGCCCAGGCGGAGCCGCCCGCCGATCCCGTCGGCGGCGTCGACTTCCAGGCGTACGACGCTGACGGCCGTCCCGCGTCGCTGGCCGAGATCGTGACCGCGGGCCTCGGGGCCGACGTGCTGCTGGTGGGCGAGGAGCACGACGACTCCATCGGTCACTGGTACGAGGCCGAGCTGTTCGAGCGGGTGGCCGACGACGCCGTGCGTCCGGTCGTCCTCTCCATGGAGATGTTCGAGCGCGACGTGCAATACGTGCTCGACGAGTATCTGGGCGGCCTCATCAGCGAGGAGCACTTCCTCTCGAGCGCGCGGCCCTGGGACGAGTACCGTACCCGCTATCGGCCGCTGGTCGAGGCTGCCAAGGAACGCGGGCTGCCGATCGTCGCGGCGAACGCCCCGCGCCGGTACGTCAACCGCGTCACGCGGGAGGGCCCCGCCTCGCTCCAGGCCCTGTCCGAGCGGGCGCTCGCCTACCTGCCTCCGCTGCCCTATCCGGGGCCGTCGGAGCAGTACCGAGCGCAGTGGGACTCGCTGATGGCCGAGTCGATGCATGCGCCCGACTCGCTCAGCGAGGAGCGGAGCTATTCCGTAAGCCCCAACGCGATGCAAGCGCAGGCGCTTTGGGACGCGTCGATGGGCCACGCGATCGCCGCCGCGCTCATGGCGCGACTGGACGCGCTGGTGGTGCACTTCGCCGGCTCGTTTCACGTCGCGGGCGGCACCGGCATCCCCGAGCGCATCGCCGACTACAGGCCCGGAAGCCGAGTGGTGACCGTGGTGATCGCCAGGGCGGACGACGTGGGCGCGTGGAGCCACGACAGGCACGGGGGCCTCGGCGACTTCGTGGTCCTGACGCGCAGGCAGCGCCCACCGTCCTGAGGGAGCCGGCCGGCCCGCGCCGCGGGAGTCCGGGCCGCCGGCTCCGCTCAGGGCTCGATGAAGACCTGGCTGCGGATCCTCCAGGTGCGCCCCCGCATCGCATACACCGTGAGCACCGGCCCCCGGAGCTGGGTGCCGGCGCCCTCGCCCTCCTCGATGTCGATCGCGTAGTTGCCGTACACCTGCGACATTCCGCCGCTGGCGTCGAAATCGAGCATGAAGGCCTCGACGGTGCCGTGCGCGGGCGTGACCTCCGCGAAGTACTCGCGGATCTGGTCGCGGCCCCGGAGCGGGAACCGATCCGGCGGAATGAGCACAGCGTCCTCCCAGTAGAGGGCGGTGAGCTCGTCGACGCGGTCGTTGGCCCACGCGCCTCCCCATTCGGCGATGTGCTCATTGATGCGCGTAAGCACCTCGGCGAGGTACTCCGCCCGAACGGACCCCGGATCGAGCCGCTGGTATCCCGGCGCTTGGCCGTGCGCGCCGGTGGTGTGGAGCAGGGCGCAGATCGCGAGCAGGGCGAACGCTCGGAAGGTCGTCACCGGAAGGCCTCCGTCTACCTGTGGAGTCGCTTTGTCTTGTGGAGTCGCTTTGTCTTGCGGAGCCGCTGCGCCCTGCGAGGTCGCTTCGTCGTACGGACAGGCGCTGGCCTACTGCTCTCGCGGGCTGGCGTTGGCCGAGACGGCTCCCCCGCGGCGGCGGTGCGGGCGGTCTGGGGCGACCGGCGCCCACGGTCGGCACGCGCAAATGTAGCCTGCCCGCTACCGTTGAGCATGGGGCAACTCCCGGACGGCACGGAGATCGGCACGGTGCGCCTCCGCGTGGCAGACGTGGCGCGGCAGTCCGCGTTCTACAGCGAGGTGCTCGGGCTGCGCGTGCTGTCGGGCGCGGCGGCGGCCCGGTCGGGAAACGCCGCGCACACCGACCTAGGCGCGGCGGGCGCGCCCGAGCTGGCGGCGCGCGAGGTGGCGGCCGCGGGCGAAGTGGCACTCGGAGCGCGACGGGATGGGCGCCCTCTGCTCGTGCTGCAACCGAGCCCGGACGCGCCGCCCGCGCCCCGGGCTTCGACGGGCCTGTTCCACGTCGCGCTGCTGCTTCCCTCTCGGCGGGCCCTCGCCGAGGCCGTCCTCCGCGTCAGGAGCGCCGGATGGCCCTTCCAGGGCTTCGCCGACCACGCGGTGAGCGAGGCGGCGTATCTCGCGGACGCGGAGGGTAACGGACTCGAGCTGTACGCGGACCGCGCGAGGAGCGAGTGGATCCGAACCGCCGGTGAGTACCACATCACGACGCTCCCGCTCGACCTGGACGACCTTCTCTCCCAGGCCTCCGGTCCGGGCGACGGGGCCGGCCGCGGCGGCGACCAGCAAGAGCCTCCACCGCACGTCCACGAGCAGGCCAGGGTCGGGCACGTCCACCTCCGCGTCTCGTCGCTGGCGAGCGCCGAGCGCTTCTACGTGCACCGCATGGGATTCGACGTCACCGCGAGCGGCTATCCCGGCGCCCTCTTCGTAGCGGCGGGGGGATATCACCACCACCTCGGGTTGAACGTTTGGGCCGGCACGGGAGCGCCCCGCCCGCCGCAAGGCAGCCGTGGCCTGGTGTCGTTCGAGGTGGTCGTCCCCGACGCGGCCGCGCGCCGGCGCCTGCTGAACGGTTCCGATTCCGGCACGCTCGAGGACCAGGACGGGAACCTCGTACGGGTGGTCGAGACCGCGCGTTAGCGCTCCTGGCTCCGGCGGCCCCACAGCTGGAAGTTGATCCCGAGGCTGATGGATCTGGGGTTTCGCACCGCCACGTCGAGGAAGGTCCAGCGGACCTCGAGCTGCACGCCGAACGGGCCGGTGCCGATCGATCGCACGCCGGCCACCACGCTGTATCCCCGCTCGGTCGAGCGGGGCGTCTCGGGGTCGGAGCCGTAGATGGAGTTGCGGAAGGCGAGCCCGCCGCCGGCGTAGATCCCGCCTCGACGGCCTCCGGTGAGGTACACCGCCTCGGCGTTGAACTGGTACTCGCGAAGGCCCGTGAGGAAGGTGACGTCGGCGTTGGGCATGAGCTCCACGTGGCCGCTCCGGAGGATCGGCACGTGGACCTGCAACCCGACGAGCTCCCCCATGGACCCCTGATCGTACCCGATGCGTGGCCCGACGCTGACGGCCGGCCAGGACGTGTCGGGCCCGCCGGCCGACTGGCCCGGCTCGCGGAACTGCGCGACGGCGGGCGCGTGCACGATCGGGCCCGCGGCGGCGATCACGACGAGCGCCCGAGCGACGGCTCGGCGCGCCGGCCCCGACCGTGGCGTCCCCGGCACGCGCTGCGTCCACGTTCTCGTCCGCTCCGGCGTGCGGGTCATGGCTCTCCGTCTGGTGGAAGCTTCCTCGGTGGCCGGCGGCGCGGCCGGCTCCCTCGGCACCACCGGGGGCCGCCCGGTCGGCCGCTTGAAACGTCGGACCACGGACTCTCGTCCGGATGATCGAGCTAACGTGTGGACGATGCGCGGGACGCCGCAACGCTTTTCGCCGCGCGGCCGGCCGTGGCGCGCGCAGGTTCCCAACCCTCGCGGCGATCGTGACGTCCAACGAGGTACCCGCGCCGCCGTCCGGAGCGAGCCGCCAACCCGAGGAGAACGATGACGATGACGACGAGGACCGGATTCAGAGTGGGGTTGCTGTTCGCCGTCTACGGGGCGATCGGCTTCGGCGGTGAGTACCTCACCGGGCTCCTGGCTCAGGATCACGCGCCGGGAGACGCCCCGGTCAGGATCGGTACCGAGGGGGACGCGGACGTGGGGGTCGCGCTCGAACGGGAGCTCGCCACCGCGGTGCGCGCGCGGCAGAGCAGGGACTGCGCGTACGCGGTCGAGCGGGAGGTCGCGATTCCGGTGTCGGACGCGCGACTCCTGAGCATCGACGCCGGCTCGGGTGAGCTCGTGGTCGAGGGTCGCGCGGGTCAGTCGGAGGTGCTGGCGGTCGGGCGTGTGTGCGCCTCGCACGAGGAGTACCTGGAGGACCTGCGGCTGAGCGTGGAGCGCGTGGGCTCGGAGATCGTCCTGTCCGCGCATTATCCCGAGTCGCGTAGCTGGAGCGGCCGCAGCACGGCCCGGATCGACCTCGAGGTGAGCATGCCGCTCGGCATGGCGCTCGACATCGACGACTCGTCGGGCTCGATGGAGGTGTTCGCCAGCGGAGACCTGCGCGTCGAGGATTCCTCGGGCTCGATCCTGGTGGTGGGGGCGAACGGATCGGTCCGTATCGAGGATTCCTCGGGCGAGCTCGAGATTCGCGACGTGGCCGGAGACGTAGAGGTGAGCGACGGCTCCGGTGAAATCGACGTGCGGGACGTTCAGGGGACGGTCCGGGTGCGGGACGGCTCGGGCGGCATCGACGTCGCGGAGGTCGACCAGGACGTCATCATCGAGGGCGACGGCTCGGGTGGCATCGACGTCAGAAACGTCGGCGGCTCCCTGTTGGTCGAGCGCGACGGCAGCGGCGGCATCCGCTACGGAGACATCGAGGGACCCGTCGACATTCCAGCGGACAAGCTGCGACGCGGGGGGCGGTGAGCCAACCGCGTCAGCCCGGAATGCCCGTCGGCCGGTAGAGCAGGAGAGGCAGATGCGTGCCGCGGAGCACCTTGTCCGCGGCGCTGCCCAGGATCGCACGGCTGACCCCCGTGCGGCCGTGCGTCGCCATCGCGATGGCGTCGCACTCGGTCGACTCCGCTTCGACCAGGATGCCGTGGCCGGCCTGGGCGTCCACCGTCACCGAGGTCGTGACCTGCAGCCCCCGGTGTCTCATCCGCTCGGCTCGGACCTTCAGATACTCCTCGGCCGACTTGGTGGCTTCACGCAGGATGCTCTGGTTCATCTGCGTGGTGTGCGGCACATACGGCGACGCGAGGTCGTGCGGGTAGGCGACCATCCGAACCAGGTGATAGGAGGCGTCGAAGAGCTCCCCGAACTCGGTTGCGTGCTCAAGCGCCGACTCGGAGAGGTCGGAGCCGTCCAGCGGTACCAACAGCCTCCGGAAGCTCGGCTCACGATCGAGCGCGGGCGGCTCCCGGTCCTCCTCGGGCCGCACCATGATGATCGGCCGGTCCGTCCGGTGCAGAAAGCCGTCGGCCACCGAGCCCAGCCACATGCGGGAGAACATTCCCCGACCGTGCGTCGCCATCACGACCACGTCGGCCTTCCGCTCGACCGCCTGTGCCTCGAGGATGTCCACCACGTCGCCTCGCTCGAGGGCCATGGTGACCTCGCCGTCGTGGTGCGCGGAGACCCGTTCCACGGTGTTGTCGAGGTACTCGCGTACCCACTCGGACGCATCCGCCTCCCAGTCCTCGTAGGCCAACGGGGGCATCGGCTCGACCACGGTCACGAGGTGCAACCTGGCGCCGGTCCTGCGGGCGAGCGCGAGCGCGAGCGGCAGCGCCGACTCGGCGAAGGTCGATCCGTCGAGCGGCACCATGATGCTGTCGTACACCCGGGTCCTCCTGCGCGTGGGAGCTCGGCTCTGCGCCCGTATCTTAACCAGGGCGCCCCGCGTCCGCCCGGCCACCCTTGTTGACACGATGCGTGCGGGGTTTTAGTTTCGGCTAAATTCCTGGTTTAGTCTTCCCTAAAGACAACGGGTGGGCGTGGTCCAACGGACGTGGGGCAGGGGTGGCTCGGAGCACGTGCGGGCGCGGGCCGCGGGACGCGGACCCGTTGTCGGCCTGAGCGTGGCGCCCGCGTCGGCCCTGGCACTGGTGCTGACGGCCCTCGCGCTCTCCGGGTGCGATCTGCTGACGCCCGATGGTCTGCCGCCCGAGGCTCGGCTCGATGGGACCATCGAGGGGATGACCGATTCCCAGGTCCGGCAGCACCTGGCCGGTGACGAGGAGTTCGCGCGGCGCTTCTCCGTTTCCGACGGCCTGGGACCGATATTCGTAGCCACCTCCTGCGAGCAGTGCCACGTGGGCGACGGCAAGGGCCACCCTGCGTTCGATCTCACCCGTTTCGGCCGCGCCGGTGCCGCGGGGTTCGACCCGCTCGTGGAGTTGGGCGGACCGCAGCTCCAGCACCGCTCCATTCCGGGCTACCCCCCCGAGGAAGTGCCCGGCGTCGCCACGGGCGTCACACGTTTAACGCCCCCCGCGGTGTCGGGCCTCGGCTTCCTGGACGCCGTGGATGACGCGACGCTCATCGCCCTCGCCGATCCGAGCGACGCCGACGGCGACGGCATCAGCGGGCGTCTCCAGCTCCTCGGGCCGACGGAGCTCATCGAGACCGTGCTGGTTCTGGAGGCGCAGGCGGCTCCGGCGCCCGGAGCGCGCGGCAACCGCGTGGACGGCCGCTACATAGGCCGGTTCGGAAAGAAGGCGCTCAGCGTGAACCTCCTCCATCAGACGGCGGTCGCCTACCACCAGGACATGGGCATCACCAGCGACCTGCTTACGGAAGATGTCTTCAACCCTGCTGCCGGGAGCCGCGCGTCGGATGAGGTGGCCGACCCCGAGGTCTCGAGCAGCACCGTGGCGAACGTGGTGTTCTACCTGAAGACCCTGCGGGCGCCTCCGCGCCGCGGCGGGTCGGACCCCGATGTGCTGGCCGGCGAGGCGCTCTTCGAGGCGATCGGCTGCGCTCGGTGCCACGTGCCGACCCTACGCACGGGCCGATCCGAGATTGCGGTTCTGGACCGCGTGGAGTTCCACCCGTACACGGACCTGCTCCTGCACGACATGGGCCCGGGCCTCGACGATGGATACACCGAGGGCGGAGCGGTCGCCTCCGAGTGGCGCACGCCCCCGCTTTGGGGCCTCGGAATCCAGCAGAACTTTCAGGGTGGGGCGACCTTCCTGATGCACGACGGACGCGCCCGCACACCGCGGGAGGCCATCGAGCTGCACGGTGGGGAGGCGGCGGCGTCCCGTGCCGCCTTCCTGGGCCTGTCCGAAGAGGGGCAGGACAGCCTCATCCGCTTTCTGCTCTCGCTGTAGGGCGGTCGATGCGCCGGCGTGAGTTCGCGCAGTGCCTGTCCGTGGCGGCTTCCGGGCTGCCACTCGTCACGAGAGGGGTCCTGGCGGCGCTCGCCAACTCCGCGCTCACGTCATGCGGCGGCGTCCGCTACGTGGTCCCGCGAGCCGCCACCGGACGCCTGGTGATCGATTCCTACGAGCTGACGACCGGGGGCGAGCTGTTCGTGCAGGGCCCGGGAATGGAGCGGCCGGTCTACCTTCGGCGCGAGGCTTCGGGCCGGGTCGTGGCCCTGCTGGCGCGTTGCACGCACCGAGGCTGCCAGCCCGAGGTCGTGGCGGGCAGGTTCGTCTGCCCGTGCCACGGCAGCGAGTTCACGCTGCTCGGAGAGGTGCTCGAGGGGCCGGCCGAGCGGCCGCTCACCCGGTATCCTGTCTCGGAGGTCGGCGGAGTGATCACGGTCAGGACCGGTGAGGGAGGCGCAGCGGCAACGGCGACCGCGGCGGAGCCGCGGCGGGTCGGCGCATGAGGCCGGCCGGCCTCCTCCCCGCTGTCGTCGCGGCCGTGAGCTTCTGGAGCGACCCCGCCGCGGCCCAGGTGGACACCACGAGGATCCGAGTCGAGCCGCCCCCGCGAGCGGACTCGGCCGGCGCAACGACGGATTCCATCGGTGCCGCGCTCGCCCAGACGGGTATCTATGACCGACCGTTCATCGGGTCGCTCTCCTCGACGTCGATCGGCGGCTATGTCGAGGGGAACACGAACTACTTCGTCGAGGATGGTGTCAGCGAAGGCTTTTCGATGGAGCTCAGGCGCTTCAACGTCTTTTTGTTCTCACAGATATCGCAGCATGTACGCTTCCTGTCCGAGCTGGAGTTCGAGCACGGCACGGAGGAGATCGCGCTAGAGACGGCGTTGATCGACATCCAGGTTCGGCCCGCGCTTACGCTTCGCGCGGGTGTCATCCTCCCCCCCATCGGTTACTTCAACCAGAACCACGACAGTCCCAGGTGGGACTTCGTCGAACGCCCGCTCGTCTCGGCCACGCTGATTCCGTCGACGCTTTCGGAGGTCGGCGGCGGGCTCCTCGGGAGGGTGCCGGTCGGGGGAGGCGTGGTCTCGTATGACGCCTATCTGACGAACGGACTGGGGGACGGCGTGGTCGAGAACGCGTTGGGACGCACGGACATTCCGTCAGGCAAGAGCGGCGACCAGTTGAGCGAGGACAACAACGGATCGCCAGCGTTGTCCGGGCGTGTCGCGTTCCGGAGACAGACGTGGGGCGAAGTGGGCATCTCGTACTACGGGGCTCACTACAACTCCTTTCGCGTCGAGGGGGAGGAGGTCGACCACCGCCGGTGGGTGGGAATCTCCGCGCTCGACATCGGCACTTCTCTCGGTGGGGTGAGCCTGCGCGGAGAGGTCGCTCATGCAACCATCGACGTCCCGTCCGGTCTCACGGAGATCTTCGGCGACAAACAGTGGGGGGCGCACCTCGACGTCGTGGTGCCGCTGTGGCGCGCTCGCCTGTTCAGCTACGACGCGGCGATCCTCTCCGGGGCTCTGCGCCTCGAGCGGGTCGACTACAACGTGGGGACGTTCGCCTCGACGGGCGCGGGAATCGGGGACGAGGTGACTGCCCTGGTCGT
>Ga0302046_10002286_pt1 | contig 17817 bp, 18 predicted proteins | sample RVTome_11_FD_200261 | JGI IMG/M metagenome (GOLD analysis project Ga0302046, IMG submission 200261) | Soil microbial communities from uranium-contaminated site in the Upper Colorado River Basin, Wyoming, United States - RVT147D111 (version 2) ...
GTGGTGAAGCGGAGGGTTGATAAAAACTCCCATACGAAAGAGACTCGTAAGTCAAGGTGCTCAGCTCGGATTCAGTCCCATCCAATGCAATAAAGAGGACTGTACGGGGTCAGCCCTTGATTTAATACTTAACGGCCCTCTTCCCTGCGCAGTTCCTGCAATTCCACCTCGGCAATCTGGATCCCCCCCCCAACCTCCGGTCCCTTTCCAAATGTTTGGCCAACCCGCGCCATGGGCGACTCGCGGTTGCTCCCCTCCTCATCCCCGGGCCTCTGCTCGGGTCAACTCGTCATTGAATACACAAAACGGCGTACCTTCTTTGAACTTGCCAACTCTGAGGCGGCAATCGGGCGCCGCAGATTCTCCGCCATCGCTTTCCCTACGGACCACGCTCACTGCATCTCCACCACTCTGACACCGCCAGTCGGTAGCTTCCCTGTTAAGTTTTAAATCAAGGGGCCCTGAAACGACAAGCCGAAGGCGCGGAAGGCCGGGGACACGGCTTGACGGCGCGAGGGGCAAAGCCCCTTGGCTCTCTCAATCCCTTTCGGCCGCTTGCGGCGAATAGAGGGTTTAATCCCCGCAGGCCCTGCGGTGAATATCATTTGCCCTCGCGGCGAATAACGGGCATAATCCCCGCACGATTTGCGGAGAATAGCCATGTATATCCACGAGCGCGGCGATTGGCCGGAATTCAAATGGGAGCAGGGCAGCCTTGCGGCCGTGCTGGCTGACGTGCGCCATGCGCAGGGGCGTTTATTGGGCCGTATGGAGGGTTTGGGCTTTGAGCTTCGCGAGGAAGCCACGTTGCAAACGCTCACCCAGGATGTTGTCAAGACGAGCGAGATCGAGGGCGAGAGGCTGGACGTTCAGACGGTGCGTTCCTCCATCGCAAGGCGCATGGGTCTGGACATCGGGGCGCTGCGACCCATCGACCGCAATGTCGAGGGCATTGTTGACATAATGCTCGATGCCACGCGCAAGCACGACAAGCCGCTCACACAGGAACGATTGTTCGGCTGGCACGCGGCGCTGTTTCCGACCGGGCGGAGCGGGATGCAGCGCATCACGGTCGGCGCATGGCGGACGAAGGAGAGCGGGGCGATGCAGGTTGTCTCCGGACCTATCGGGCGGGAGAAGGTTCATTTTGAAGCGCCGGTCCATTGCCGCCTCAAGAAAGAGATGGGGGCGTTTCTCAAATGGTTCAATGCGAAAGAGGAAACCGACCTGGTTTTGAAATCGGCACTCGCGCATTTCTGGTTTGTCACGATCCATCCTTTCGAGGATGGCAATGGGCGTATTGCGCGGGCGATAGCGGACATGATGCTGGCCCGCTCGGAAAAAACGGCGCAGCGTTTTTACAGCATGTCGGCGCAAATCCAGCAGGAGCGTAAAGCCTATTACGACGTGCTGGAGAAAAGCCAGAAGGGCACGCTCGATATCACGCCCTGGATCGAGTGGTACCTGGGCTGCCTGAAACGCTCCATCAATGCCTCGGAAGAACTGCTGGAAACCGTCCTCCTCAAGGACCGCTTCTGGAAAACCCACGCCAGCCAGTCCTTGAGTGAGCGCCAGCGCAAGGTCATCAACCGGCTGCTGGATGGTTTCGAGGGCAAGCTGACATCGTCCAAATGGGCGAAGCTCACGAAATGCTCCGCTGACACGGCGCTGCGCGACATCAATGACCTCCTGGAAAAGAATATCCTGGCCAAAGAACAGGCGGGGGGCCGCAGCACCAGCTACGTCCTGAGAATGATTGCAAAAATGGAATGAGAACCTGCCAGTGATATCGGCGGCTTGTTTGGGGAGTTATTTCGCACTTTACCGCAGAAAATCCTCAAGCTTCAGCCGTGAAAGGTGGCGTCGGTGGCGTCGTGGCGAGAACCCGCAAAGCCAAGTCCAACGAAATGCCATTTGAAGGATATGCTCCGAGCACGAGTGAGGGAATGAACCTCTGTGTGATGTCGGAAAATGTATGTCCATAAGGGCAGCCGTTAGTTTCGCCCAGACCCTCGGCAATAAGTTTGATAGGATGTGAGTAACGCATCAGGGCTGAATCTCACCTTTTTCGTGGGTCGACCTTTGGCGATTGGTTGAACCGCCTTTCGAACTCACCCACAACACGCAGGATAATGGAAAAGAAGGCACTGGCCATCGGCCTGTCGGGATCGACTTCCAATGTCCCGCCTCCCGAGCCAAGTGTCTCCGCGATGCGCGTGGCCAGCGCAGTCTGGAGAGTGCCTTGCACCCATTGGCGGCAGGCGTCCATCAAACAGTCGAGGCGGGCTTTGCACGGCTTCCTGCTCGGCGCTTTATCCGGGACGGCATCGCCGCCAAAGCCGAGAACTTCTTTGTCCACGACCAGGTCAATGTCCTCTGAGAAACGTTCGACCAGCTTCCACGCCTTCGAAAGTGATGTGCCTCCCTTGAACGTGAGATGTTCGCCGATGCCGGGCAGGGTGAACATCTCCCGCAGCGTCCAGCACACCCAGAAATCCTTCTCCACGCTGAAAGCCTGAAGGACCACGGCATCGTCCACCTGCTGAAAGGCGAGACGCCGCCGCTCGGGCGGGAGTTGCAGGAAGGCGTTCATGCTACGGACGGAGCCTCCGTGAGCGGGCGCAGAAGGTCGGCGATCCACCCCGGGGCGTGAATCAGAACCTTGCGGATGGCGGTGCGGTTCTCATCCGTGATTTGGCGGCGCAGGATCGTCATCACCTGATCATCCACATGGTCTTGGCCCAAGTGACGCAGAGCCTGAATCAGGATGCCGCTCTTGCGTCCGGCGGTGGCCATGTTGCGGGGGGTGGTGTGCTGAAGAATGATCTCCCGCTTGCCGATGCGGACGCGGCGGGCGGGGCCATCGGTGAGAAAAACGACGCGTGAGGGCACCTGAGTGGAGAGCCCCAGCATATTGGCGGCGTAGGCCCCGGAAGGCTGAAGACGGATGGCATCACGGACGACCAACGCACGGGCGATGGCATCTGCGGAGGGAGCGACAGCCCCAAGCCCAACAGCCGGTTTCGGGCTGCTACGCAATCGGAGATAATGTGCATGTAGCGAGGATCGCCGTGGGACATCCACTTCCGCACGACTGCCCGGTTCCGTCGTTTCCCATCCTTCGACACGGACCCTTCAACCTGTTCCTGTTGAACCTCGGTCATCTCGCCCACGGACTTTCGCCCGGCCTTCCAGGCTTCTGCTTCCTGCGCGTCAATGGTTGCGAGTTGCTTGGCGATCATGTCCTCCAGCGATTCGGCTGCCCGCGCCTGCCAGTTTCGCATCAACGTGGCAATGTCGCAGGTGATTTGAGTCCGCGACAGAGTGTAGTGGCGGTTCAGGCGGATCCAATCGGCCAGATGACGGGTTGCTCGCTTGCGACGATGTGAGCGCCGTTCAACGCCTCTGTGATGGTTTGAGCGCCGCCAAAATGGACGCCTTCTTCCGCTCCGCAAGTGGCTCCGCCGTCTGCCCCATACCTCAGGATGGGACGCAGGAACAGTGGGCGCGAGAAAGCCAGGTCAGCTCATGCCAGCCAGAACGTCTCGGATGGTTTGCAGCGGGAGAAACAGCAGCAGCGGATTGTCAGGCAAGGAAACGAATCCGAATCGCTTGTAATACGCTTTGGCCTCGCCGTCCTTGGCGTCCACGAACAAACCGATGCCGCCCGCGGAATCGAACACCTCGACAAATTTCGTCATCGCGGCGACCATGAGCAGCTTGCCCAAGCCCTGTCGTTGACGCGACCGTGCCACCGCCAACCGCCCCAGTTTGATCCCCGCCACCTCGCGCGGCAGCCGGCGCGCCATTTCCACCGGCAGCTGATCCGCCCGGAGTTGGCAGATGTTAAGCGTGAAGTAGCCAGAGATGGGCTTGGGCTCCGTGGCGGCTTCATCCACCAGGACGAAGGTTCGCGAGATGCCTCGTTCCGTGTGTTGACGCGCGGTCTGCTTCAGGTAGGTGTTAAGCCGCTCACTCCCGCAATCGAATCCGGTGCGATCATGGACTCGCGAGAGAAGTTCGAGCTTAAACACGGACCAGATCGTGGTAGGCTTTGACGGCCTCCTTCAGCCGCTTGTTGGCTTTGGGCGGATGCTCCAGCATCGAAAAGACTTTCTTCGCGTCACGCTGGGAAAGACGGAGGACCGTCTCGCGTTCCAAAATGCGTTGCGCCTCCTGGTAAGCGCATTGAACCACAAACTGATTGAGCGTCGCCCCTTGAAGCCGGGCCGCCTGTTCCAGAGCTTCCCGCATTTCGGATGGAACCCGCGCGGTGATGCGAACTTTTTCTTCGTCGATGGTCGGCATAAGCAATTGTGTTCTGGTGCCAAATTGGCACCACTATACCGAAGCCGGAATCATTGTGCAACGTGGATGTTCGAGATCCGGGGTTACTCCATGACACGTCTGCGCAGATCTACCGGCGAGATCAGAGCCTTGCTCAATCGCTTCGGCTTATCGACATGATGCTGACCTGCAATTGCTTAGGCAATTTACGAACGTGATGAAGTACGAGGATTCGATTCCCTTCACCCCCTCCTATCCAGGTATTGATCGCCGCTGGTTTGTGGGGAGGGGCGAAAGCCGTAGGGTTTGCACATCCAGCCCGGTTTCCCTGCGGCCTCGCCCATGCGATAGATCAAATCCAGTGAGCGAAAGGCCTTGCGCGCCTGGTCCAGCGCCTCCTTTGATTCCGTGACCTGGAAGCGAAACGTCTGCGCCGCCAAGTACAAGCCGGAAGCGCTGATGGAGTTTTCCCCGTGCAGATATTCCCACGGTCCGCTCAGTTGCAGTTAAGCCACAGAAGGATTGATGCCGATCTGACCTTCGAAATCCGAGGCGACAAACGGCCGAATCCCGTCGGCATCCAACCGCTGCATCGAATAGATGATCCCTGATCCATGAAACGCCACCCCCTCGTAGATCTCCTGTAGCAATTCCATTTTCCTGTGGAACGACGCCGTCTTCAGCTGCCCGAGCATCGCGGCGGTTTTGCTTTTCTGGGGAGTCGCAGCCAGCAGTGGAACCGCGTCAGCCGAAAGGGCCAACCCGCAAACCGTGGCCATAAAGTTCCGTCGATTCATGAGTCTAAGTCAAAGGGCTAACGCACGCCCCGCGCCCGGAGGAGTTCCAGTGGGTAAAATGTGTCGCGCCAGCGGATGCCGCCGTTGCGCAGCGTCCTGAACGCCGAGTTCACCAGCGCATAGTGGAACACGGGAAACATCATCGGCACAAGCAGCGCGTTGCGCCAGGACCAGTCAAGTCGGCGGGCAAGGACGGCGCCCGGCACAATGAGTGAAAGCGGCGACAACGCCGCGACCAGACCGGGGACGGTTCCAGAAACGAGCCCGAGAACGAGGACTGCCGAGAGCGCGACGACGAATCCGGTTCCGGCCACGACCATCCAGGTTCGGTATTCCAGCGCCGCGAAATAATTCTTTTCCATGATCTTGATGATGCTGAACGCGTTCGTGCCCCAGTGCGCTTCCACGTCGTCCCCTCCGATGAAGGCACGTGTGCGTCTGCCCGCGCGTTGCAGAAGCAGGCCGAGTTTCACGTCATCCAGCACAGTCAGGCGCAAGGCACCGTAGCCGCCGCATTGCCGGTAGGCCGGAGCGCGCACAAGGTTGAAGGCGCCGAAGCCCAGATAGCGCTTGCCGTTGTCCCGGTTCGCACCCGAGAACCAATTCGCCGTGCCCATCAAGAAAAGGAGGTGTGATGCCGCAAGACCGGGACCTCTCACGGCAAGCCCCGAGGCGAGCGTGACGTGATCCGCGCCGTCGCGCTCGCCTGCGGCAACCGCGCGCGCCATCACGTCCGGATTCAGCCAGCAATCGGCGTCCGTGAACAGAATCCAATCCCCCGTGGCCGCATTCGCACCCAGGTCGCAGGCGTGACATTTGCCCAGCCAGCCTTCGGGCATCACGTCCACGCGCTTGACGCGAATCCGCGCATCCTCCTGCGCCAACCGTTGAAGAATATCGCCGGTTCGGTCGGTGGAACGATCATCCACCACGATGATTTCGAGTTCCACGCCCCGTTGGGCGAGTAAGTGACGCAATGTTTGTTCGATGCGCGCCTGCTCGTCCCGCGCCGCGATGACCACGGAGCAACGGACGGAACGGGTCAGCGCGGGCAATTCCGCCGCCGACGGCAACCGCCGCACCCAACGCAAGTGCCAAAGGGCGACGAGGGTCATCGCCAGAAAGACGATCGCAGTTCCGACAAAAGCAAGCGGCATCCACATGGTTTGAATGGTGCCACAGCATGCCTTTTCGGGATACAAGCAATACCTGCCTCACGCACGTCGCTTGTTTCCGCGACTTCAAGCTTTCTTCCTTGGCTCGCGTGGATTTGGGTGCCTTCGAGGCCGATGGTCTTGCTCACCTCGGCATGGGTCATTTCCGCCGGGCTCCAACCGCCTGAAGGCGGAACTACGAACCCGGTCGCCATGCCCCGCTTGTAGTTCCGCCTTCAGGCGGCTCCTTCAAATGCCACATGCCCAATGAACCTTGCCAAGTTAACAATGAAGTGGTGGCGTCCTTCGAAAGACTTCGCCCCCCCCGCCAAGTCGCCAAGGCGCATAGGTCCAGTCGCTCCTTGTCCATCCCCTTGACGCCTTCACGGCTTGGCGGGAGGTCTTCGGGATCACTTCCCTGGATCGACCACATGGATCTGCGCCTCCATCTCCGTTATTTGTCGTTGCCCCGGGTGAAGGGATGGACGGAAGATGCAGCGCTGCGCCGGATGTCACCGATGGGCGTCGAGCTCGAGATCCTGATCGACTTGACCGGCCTGCCCCACCGTTCCGCAATCGAGATCTACGGGCATCTCCACAACCAGGCCCACGGACTGCCGTTCAACCTGGCGCTGTCGCCGGGGATGACGGTCCGGGACGGGGCGGGTTCGACCCATGCGGCATTCGCGACCGATGGCACGCCCGCGACCCTGTGGCATGCGTCGGGAGACGGGGAGCGCTGGCTGGAGTTCGACCTGGGCCAAGCCCATGGCATCACCCGATGCGTGATCCGTCATGCCGGGACGGCCGGACTGCACGCCCTACTCAACACGCGCGCCTTCACCTTGCAAGCGAGGCTGGATGGCGCTCCATTGACAACCATCCACGCGGTCACGGACAACACCGAGCAGGCAACCGACCTGGAACCGGCGCCGGCGCGGCATTGGAGGGTCAAGGTGGAGCATCCCGGCGCGGACGGCACCGCCAGAATCGCGGACGTGGACCTCTTTGGGACCCGCATCGACGCGGGCGGCGACTAAGTTAGGAAGTCCCACCTGCTCCTCGTTGGTGCGCGCCAGCACGTGCATCGGAGCCCAGCGTGATTAAAAGTGGGTGACCCGATGGAGTAGGAGTAAGAATACGCCATTCCCCATAGGCGACTGGTGAAAGAAGGCTGCGCAGCGGGTTGGGTCACGAGGTGAAACATGGGCGGCCAGAGCACTCCACATCGCACCCTATCAAAGGCCCCTCACCCTTGCCCTCTCCCGCAGGGAGAGGGAACAGCATGCCACCCCAGGGTGAAGGGTCAGGGCAGCACCGCAAGCTTCCGGAAGTCACTCTAATCGGGGTACCTTCCCTTCAGCCGGTTCGCTCCTCTTCGCCTCAGACCTTGGGATGTGACCACGGATTTCACGGATGACACGGATAGTCAGCGGGAAAGACCATGGTCATGCAAATGGTAGCGGATCAAAGTGGGGTGAGGGGTCAGTAAACAGCCCGTTGTGAATTAGCCGCCGGGGGAACGAGGCGGTTTGAGGCAACCATCACAGTCCCAGTTCCGCCTCGTTCCCTCGACGGGTACTTGCCTTCGATGCGTTCTTGAACCGAAAGACCTCCCGCCAAGGCGCCAAGGCCACATCGATCCTTCTCCATCTCCTTGGCGCCTTCGCGTCTTGGCGGGAGGAATCCGATCTTCGAGTCAAAGGGCTTGCGATCTGAAGCAGGAACAAAGCTTGTTTTATGGCCATCGACTCATCAAGGTTGCGCGCATGATGCCGTGGCGAATTCTCTGGTTGCTCGGACTGTTGTTGGGCGGGGCGGTGGCGGCGGAAACCGTCAAGGACCGCGAAGGCGCGGTGCGCAAGGATCGCGAGGTGATGGAGCAGGATTCCCGCTGGATCTACAACGATTACCGGGCGGGATTTGAGAAAGCCCGGATGGAGAACAAGCCGCTTCTGGTGGTGCTGCGCTGTGTCCCGTGCCTGGCCTGCGCGGGGATCGATGCGGAGGTACTGAAGGACGCCACGTTGCAACTGTTGTTGAACCGGTTCGTTTGCGTGCGCCTGATCAACGCCAACGACCTTGACCTGTCGCTGTTCCAATTCGATTTCGACCTTTCCTTTTCAGCCGTGATCTTCAACGGCGACGGCACGGTCTATGGCCGCTACGGATCGTGGACGCACCAGAAGGACGCGTTCAACCAAACGGTGGATGGCTTCAGGAAAGCCCTCACGGGGGCGTTGGCCCTTCATGCCGGTTATCCTGAAAACCGCGCCACTCTCGCCGGGAAACAAGGGGCCGAGCTGCCGTTCAGGAATCCATTGGAGATTCCGGGACTGGCGGGCAAGTACAAGCGCGAACTCGATTGGGACGGCAAGGTGGTGCAAAGCTGTGTCCATTGTCATCAGGTGAGCGATGCGATTCGCGCGGTGGAACGCGACCAAACGGGCACGATGTCCTCCCGCTGGATCTACCCCTGGCCTGGCGCGGAGACCATCGGGCTGGTGCTGGCCCCGGATCAGGTCGCACGCGTCGATTCGGTCGCGCCCGGGTCCATGGCGGCGCAGGCAGGTCTTCGCGCCGGGGATGACCTCCTCTCCCTGGCCGGGCAGCCATTGATTTCCATGGCCGATGTGAGCTGGGTTCTGCACTGGGCTCCAGAAGCCGGCACCCTGGCCGGGGAGATCAAGCGGGGCACCACCACGGAGACGGTCAGCCTTGCCCTCAAGGAAGGCTGGCGCAATCAGGCGGATATTTCGCGTCGCGTGGGCACATGGCCGATGCGGGCCATGGCGCTAGGCGGATTGCAGTTGAGTGATTTGCCCGATGAACAGCGCGAGGGTCGCGGGTTGACCCGTGGTCAGATGGCGCTTTGGGTGAAGCACGCCGGCCAATATGGCATCCACGCGGCCGCGAAGAATGCCGGATTTCAAAAGGACGATGTGCTGGTGGAGGTGGGCGACATGACCCAACGGATTTCGGAGAGTGGGTTGATCGGGCATCTCCTTCATGCGCATCGGCCCGGGGACAAGGTGCGGGTCGTGGTGCTTCGTGGCCAGGAACGCATCCGCCTCCAGCTCCCCATGCAGTAGTGGGCCGCGGCGGAACCTTCGGCGCCTGCCGCCCCATTACGAAGTCGCCGCCGAGGGAACGAGGCGGTTTCGTCACCTCCCAAGCAACGGCTGGGTCCACCGCCTCACGGCGGTGGCTACGCCATTGAAGTCGCCGCCGAGGGAACGAGGCGGTCTGTCGTTGGAGTCGCCGGCGGGTTTGACCACGATCCAATCCACGGTCTCAAGGCGGTGACGCCTTCGACGTAGCCGCCGACGTGAGTCGGCGGACTGGGTGCGAGCCATCTCCCCCATGGGTCCACCGCCTCACGGCGGTGGCTACGTGTTTGGAGTCCGCCTCCTGACGTCGGCGGCGACGGGCTCTGCGTTTGGGAGAAGGCAGCCAAGGAAACCAAAATTCAAAAAGTCTGAAAGATTGCCCCCCCTTGCTCTGTATAGATTGAAACGACGGAGCAAGGTCATGAACATTTCGAAGCGGTCCTTTTTAAAACTGAGCATGGGAGGCACGGCTGCCCTTTTCCTGGCGCCGATCGTCCGGCCTCCATCGCTGTGGGCCACACCGGTGATCCTCCCTCCCAACTACCTGGACAGCGGGGTGCACGCCCGCTGGATGAAACTGTCCTACAACAATCGCCTGGAAAGCCGTGAAACCCGGCGCGTGATGGGTGCTGTCCTCCGGAACCTCGGCGCCGCCAGAGGACAGGGACGGGGCGAGGCGTTTGCCCCGATGTTTGACAACGCGGTGATGAAGGCCTTCAAGCAGCACCTCGAAACAGGACATAAACCCCACACCCTCCTCGGCTTGGTGCAGTGGCTCTACGACGATTTCATTCGGCCGGAACACGGCACGGACGCAGGGGTCATTCTCTACACCAATCTGCTTTCGATGTTACGCGGGCTTGCCGGGAGCGAGAGCGGGATCGTCTTGAACAAACAATACCAGCTCTACAGGGAATCGGCCCTGGCCCACAAGAATGCCTACCGTTTCACAAAGGATCCCAACCAACTCCTCCAGGCACGGATGCGCCGAGCGGAGGAACGGAGAGTCTGGACGGAGGCCTTGCGGGCACAGGCTCATGCCTTCGCGATCGGAAAGGCAACGTTGTCCGACACTCAGGTCCTTGATCGGAATGTGCTGGCCGGTTGGAAAACCGAGACCGCCGCCGTTCGACTGGTGGCTCCGCGCCTGCGCATTCGGAAAGTCGCAGACCAGATCCTTGTTTCGTGGGACGGCCGGGCCCGGTTGGAACAGGCCCCCACCGCCCGTGGCCCCTGGACCCCGCTCTTGCACGCTTCGCCTGCGTCGTTTGATGCCTCAGAACCCAGGAAGTTTTTCCGAGCCGTGGATAAAGACGGGCAAAGGGGTCACATCTATACTTCTTATCAATTGGAGCTCTCAGCGACCTCAGCGCCTCCGCGCGAGGCCTTCCCGAAATCGCACTCTCGTCCGCATGCTCAAGCGCCTTCAGGCGGACCTGACGAGCCGTCACGGCCCCGCGGGTTTCAACCCAGAAATCTTTGTAACGCCAAGCCAGGCCTGCTTCAGACACAGCCGGGGCGGGTGATCTGCCTCTCTGGAACAAGCGTTAACAACAAGAATCCCAACTGCACAACACAATGAAACCTTCCTGGCTCCTCGCTCTCGCAGCTCCCATGGTTATGGCCGGCTCCCTTCACGCCGCGGCGGATTACTTCCTGGAAATTGACGGCATCAAGGGCGAAAGCTCCGACTCACGACACCCCGAGTCGGTTGAAGTCTTCTCCTTCAGTTGGGGGGCGAGCAATGACGCCGCATCGGGCGGTGGCGCCGGCAAAGTCAGCTTCAGCGACTTCTCATTCACCACAAAGGTGAGCAAAGCCTCCCCGAAGCTCATGCTGGCCTGTGCCACGGGTCAACACATATCCCACGCCACGCTCTATCTGCGTCGGGACGAAAACGATCCGGAAGATTACATCATCATCGAAATGTCCGACATCCTTATCTCGTCGGTGCAGCAGCGAGGCCAGACACGCGACGACCTGGCCACGAGCCAAAGCGGCACGACGTCCGGCGACGCCGATGACCGGCCAACGGAGGAGGTCGCCTTCTACTACAATCGCGTCGCCTTCACCTACATCGGTCCGGATGGGACCTCGACCACCGTCGAAGCGAGCAGGCCCGCGCCGCAATAGCCGATGGGCAGGTGAACGCCGGGATCCTCGAACCATCGGAAGGTTGCAGCGGTCATAGGCTGCGGGATCAAGAGGCGGATGTGGGGGTCCATTCCCCCGCATCCGTCTCGTTTCTCATGTTCTCCACCTTCTTTGAAACCGCCTCGTGACCTCGGCGGCTACTTGGCTGCGCCACACTCCGCGGTAGCCGCCGACGTCAGGAGGCGGTCCCCGCTCACGGCTTCGGCGGTTACTTCACTGCGCGTCAGCGCTGCAATTCGTTGAGCAGCGCCTGGACGCGTTCCGGCCCGGTGCGGCCGAGGTCCGGCGTGGGATGCGCGGCGGCATAACGCAAGGCCTCGACTAACGGCATCCACTCGAGGTCACCGTCGGGAGATGCGCTGCGGGAAAACGCCGACCAGACCGAGAGCGGCACCGGAACCTGGCGCACCTCCCCCGCCCCCAACGACGCGCAGGCCGCGGGTGGCGAGGTCACTTGATATTCCCGGCAGACCAGCGGGCGCCTGGGATGAATCGAGCAGGACTCTTCCTCGAGAAAGGGACAGGGCACCCCTTGCCGGAAATAGGCCAGTCCAAACTCACGATAGGCCGGCTTGTCGGTGTCCGGGTTTCCGCGCGGGGGAAGGTCGGCGGATTCCAGCTTGGCCAGGGCATCGGTGAAGCGCTTGCGGACTTCGGCCGCCCGCCTGGGGGGCAGAGACGCGACGACCGCGGCCAGGTGGCGCGCCTCCGTGGGAGAAATCGGAACGAGCTGCCGGCAGCATGCGCCGCAACCCTTCGCGCAGGAGACCTTGTGGCCTTCCTGCTCGACCCGTGCCTGCGCCAGCGACGCAACCTGGTTCGCCAAATCCTGCGCCCCGGCCAGCAGCGATTCCGCGCGGCTGGGGCCCTTGGGGACCGTAAACTTGAGTTCGGCCGTATCCTCCCCGATCCGCACGCGTCCCGCACCGTTAACCATTCGTGGCATGCCCAACGATGACCCTGCCTCTTCCGCACTGTCAACCCATCTGGAAATGGCTCGCGATCGCGTGGTTGATCGATGGAGGAGTTTTGCATTGCTTGCGGCATGCTCGATCTGGTTCAATGCATCAAAGCACCAGGGCGTTCGGCAATCCCAAACCAACAAGCCGGCGCTCCTTGTCTTTGGCATTCTCGGGGAAAAGGAGGAGCATGCCATGGCATACCTAGCGACATATCATTTGAGGCGCACGGACGCACCGAGCCGGAAAGCTTGGCCCTTTCCGAAGGGGCTTGCTCTCGGCCTGCTGGCCGTGGCTTGGGGCATGATCCTTCCCGGCCGGGCAGCCGACGTCCTGTGGGACGACGCCCAGCGCCAAGCCGAGCTGCACCGGTTCTCCGTGCTGTTCGACATCCAGGATGTGACCAACGTCCTCGCCTACCCGGCCAAGCTGACCGAGGCCATCGGATGGTGTCGGACCAATGCCCTGACGAAGGTCTATATCGAATCGTTCCGCAACGATTACCAGGCGGACAGCAACGTGCTGGTCAACGCCAGGGTGCAGTTTCGCAAGGCCGGCTTCGAGGTGGCCGGCTGCGTCTCCACCGAAGAGGTGGGCCGCCCCTCCCTGGCCGGGTTCAAGGATCCCCCCTGCGAACCGGCGACCAACCTGACCCTCAACACCACCGAATCCTGCTACGCCGATCTCACCACGCAGGAACGGCTGGGGCGCATCTTTCGTTTCACCGCCAGCATCTTCGACGAGATCATCATCGATGATTACTGGTTCACCATATGCGCCTGCCCGGCCTGCAACCAAGGCCGCACCAGCCAGACGGTCACCGTCCAGGGCCAGTCCCACCCCGTCGAGGACGACTCCTGGCAAGCCTACCGCCGCGAACTCATGCTGCGCATCTCCGAAGCCTTCATCCTCACGCCCGCGCGCGACGTGAATCCGAACGTGAAGGTCGTCCTCAAGTTCCCGAACTGGTACGACAAATACCCCTATCGCGGCTACGACCCCGCCCGCCAGACCCCCGACTTCGATGAGATCTGGGTGGGGACCGAAACGCGCAACATCACCGACCCGGTCTATGGGGGCATCCCCCAATACCAGGCTTATTTCCTCCGGCGCTGGCTCGAGGGGATCGGCGCGGCCAAGACGGGCGGCGGATGGTATGACTGGATTGCCTGCACCCCCCAAACCTATCTGGAACAGGCGCGCCAAACCGTCCTGGGCGGCGCCGCGGAGTCGGTCCTGTTCTGCTACGGGGGCATGCGGCTGAGTCCTTCAGAGGCCGAGATGTCCATCCTCCGGGCCAACATGACCGATCTTTGGAAGGTCGCCGAACAGGTCCGGACACGCCAACCGATCGGCGCCGCCGCCTACAAGCCGGTCAACAGCGATCCCTGCAAGGAAATCAACGTCTTCAGCTTCGTGGGCATGCTGGGCATTCCCCTGGCGCCCTGCCACGAGTTTCCCTTCGACGCGCCCGCCGCCTTCTTCTCCTACCACGCCCTGAGCGATCCCGACTTCGCCAACCGCCTGACGACCTACATCCGGACCGGCCGCCCCGTGCTCATCACCGACGGGCTGCGCGCGGCCCTGGGCGCGTTGTCCGCGCTGGATGCGCCCAACGTGAAGGTCCTGCCCGTGAACGGAAATCCCATGTCCCTCCTGCAATCCTCGGAGGCGGACAGCACGACCTGGCGCAATCACCTGCTCAAGGCGCTGCGGACCTCCTTCGTCGCCCCGGCCAATGTCTCGCTCTACCTGTTCAACGACGGCAGTTCGATGGTCGAAAGCTTCCTCGACGAGGAGGTCAACATCACCCTCAACGGCAAGACTCAGAAGGTGCCCCCCCGGTCGTGGGTGCCGGACTGGCGCTGACCGGACCCAGGGCGAAATGGACACACGAGTCATCGTCAACCTCCCCCAGGTCCCCGACCTGGCCCAACTCCCGGAACTCGCGGGAGCCGATCGCATCCAGCCCGCGCTTCGCCCGGGGGATCCCGTGGACAAGGAGGCGCCTCTCTCGCTGGTCATCCCCACCTTCTTCAACACCGAACTCAAGCGCCGTTCCCTGCGCCATCTGCTACGTCACGTGACCGATTCCCGATGCGTGGCCGAGGTGGTGTTCGTGGAGACCGATGGCGAGAAGCATGGCTTCGAGGACCTGGCCCCGCTCCTGCACGGTTTGCCGGTCCAGGTCGTGGCATCGCCCCCGCACAACCGCGCCGCCTCGCGTAATGCCGGCGCCAACGCCGCCCGCCACGATCACCTGCTCTTTCTCGACGACGACATGGTGCCGCATCACTGGCGCACCATCGACGTCATCCTCTCGCACCTTCTGGTGGAGGGCTTCGATTGCGCCCTGTTCCCCCGCCGCCAGTATGTCCGCTTCCCGCTTCTCTTCGACGACTGGCACCTGGACCGGACCGTGCAACACTGGCGCGAAGGCGGGCTGGAGGAGGACCCGTTCCTCTGGGACCCCATCCGCCACGGGTCCCGGGATCTCCCCATGGTGTTCTGCTTCCCGGGATGCTTCACGTTGATCAAGCGGGACGCCTACCAGCGCCTGGGCGGCTTTGATGAACAATTTGTCGGATGGGGGTTTGAGGACACCGATTTTGCGCTGCGGGCCGTGCGGGATCTGCGCGTGCTGAACCTGTTCCGGAAATCCCATCCCTTCCTCCACATCGACCACCCGGTGTCGCCTTACAAGTCCGAGGAGCACGAGAACAATTCCCGGAAGTATTTCGCGTCGCCCACCTCGATCGACCTGCATCAGTTTTGTCGCTCGGTCTATCAAGGCCGCGACTACATCGAGCCGGGCCAGTCGCTGGCGGCCAGGGACGTGCATCTCCTTCCGTTCCGACAACTCCAGGCCCGGGGAGTGCCCGTTTCGCCGGAGACCATGCACGACTGGGCGGGGTCGGTGGCGCAGCGCCTGCTCAGCCGTTTCTCCCATCCCGTGCCGGACTTCATCCTTCTGCATGGATCGCGCGCGAGTGAGCGGCACCGGCCGGACAGCGATTACGACGTGCTCATGCTCTATCGAGGGCTGGTGCAGGACTTCTTTGGCACGCGCCAGGATCCCCGCGTCGAGATCGAGTGCGCCAGCCGGCGGGTCTTTCAGCAATTGGCGGAGGAACCGTGGCTTTACGACTCACGCGGCGTCCTGGACCTGGCCAAGATCGCGCAGGCCCGGCTGCTGGTCGGCGATGAGAAAGCCTGGTTGGAATGGAAGACGGACCTGCTCCGGAGCGCCGTGAGCAACGGCCGCGCCTTCTGGCTGGTCCTCGCCGTGGGATTGCATCTCAGCCGCGACAAGATCGGTCCGCTCTGGGATCGTTACCAGATCGGGTTGAGCCAACTCCTCAATGTGACCGACAACGATGGCGACACGGCCCTGCTCGCCTCCCTCAAGTCCCTGACCGACCTCGCCGTCGAGGCCTTGTCCCGTGACCGCCCGGACTGGCGGGAGCAGATGAAGCGTCATGCCCCGGTCTTCCCCCTGCAGATCCCCGAGGTCTGGTCCGCGCTGCATCATCTCCAGGCGACATGGGACGGCACCCCCCACTTCCGGCGCCGGGCCCGGACCAGGGCGTGAGGTCATGACATCCCCATCCCAGGATCCACGCGATGGCCGGGGCGTTCCCGCGCGCAAGCGATACGTGCTGGCCGCCTGTTCCAGCGGGCTCGGCAACCGGTTGACCGTGTGGGCCGGCGCCCAACGGATCGCGGACCGGACCAGCCGGGAGCTGATGCTTTACTGGCCCAAGAACGAGCAGGCGGGATGCGACTTTGACGATCTCTTCGCCAATGACTGCAGCACGGTCGGCCCGCAGGACATCCATTACCTGCTGGGCACGAGCGTAACCATGAAGGTGTACAACACCTGGCGCACGCATGGTCCCCTGGGGGCGGAGGTTTCGCCGGACGGCGACCCGGATGTCGAGATACTGCTGCTTAAGGCGTGGTACTACCCCAAGTTCATGGATGAAACCTATGATGCGGCCTTCTTCGATTCGGTGGCCGCCTACCTCCGCCGCCTTCAGCCGCGCGCAGAATTGCAGGAACGCGCCGAGGCCTTTGAACTGCCGCCGCGCTGCGTCGGAATTCATGTGCGACGCGACGGGTCCTGCTCCGAGTTCGACCGTTCTAAGGAGGTACACTTCCAAGCGATTATGGAGGGCCTGGTGGACCGGGATCCCGAGATCGGCTTCTTCGTGGCCAGCAATGAACCGGAAGTGGAAGAGCGATTCCAGCAACGCTTTGGCGACCGCGTGCGCCGGCGACCAAAACAGGGCGCGGGACGGCACTGCATTCCGGGCATGGAAGACGCCCTGGTGGATCTGCTCATCCTGAGCCGCACGCGGGCCATCGTCGGGACCTATTACAGCTCCTACAGTCACGTGGCCGCCGCGCTGGGGCGGTTGCCACATGTCACGGCCGATGCCGATTCCTCAAAGGGAAATCAGAAAGCCACGTTGGACTGCCTACTGAGCGGCCTGGGCGTGCCCGCTGCGATCCGGCCGGGCTCGGCCTCCTGACGGTTCATTTCCCATCTCCCGCCATGATTCCCCTGCACACGCTTTACACCCCATCACATGAGCCGCTTTTCAAGCAGTACTTCGCCCCTTCGGTCCCTGCGGACATGGAGTTGCGGATGCACTTTCTGGAGAACGAGGGCTCGGGAACCTTCAAGCAACCCGACTGGCACCGGGCGATCATCCGCAAGGTGGAAGTCATCATCGAGGCGATTCACGAGCATTGGGGCGGCGTGTTTGTCTGGAGCGACGTGGATGTCCAGTTCTTCGGTCCCTTCTCCGAATGGGTGACCCGGACAACCCGGCGCCATGATCTCGTGTTCCAGGTGGATGCCCCCGGGCCGGGGTTGTGTGACGGATTCTTCTTCTGCCGCGCCAATGCCACCACACTGGCCATTTGGGAGGATGTCCTGGAGTTCGTAAGGAAACCGGAATCCAAGGGTGACGATCAATGGCGCGTGCAACAACTGGCGGCGGCGCGGACGGACACCTGCATCGGTTACCTGCCGCCCTTGTTCATGGGGGGAGGCACGTTCACCGGCCAGGCCTGGCACCCGGGCCAACCTGTCCTGCTCACCCGGGGCCTGCTCATGCACCACGCCAACTTCACCATCGGCGTGCCCAACAAACTGGCCTTGTGCCAGGCCGCACGCGAACAATGGAAGCAGGGAGCGACGATTCCCCTGGACGAAGCCTGCCGGCGCCTGGGTGATCCGGCCCAGTTCCAATACGATGGGGAGGGGTCAGACATTTCTCAATGTATACCCAACGCGCCGCCACGGCGGCGCGGTGGATATTCAAATTGTCAAGTCTGACCCCCGCTA
>Ga0302046_10002287_pt1 | contig 17816 bp, 15 predicted proteins | sample RVTome_11_FD_200261 | JGI IMG/M metagenome (GOLD analysis project Ga0302046, IMG submission 200261) | Soil microbial communities from uranium-contaminated site in the Upper Colorado River Basin, Wyoming, United States - RVT147D111 (version 2) ...
GCTTCGCCGCGGACTACATTCAGCAGCGCGAGCAGATCGTGCGGGACATGACCATCGATCGGGTTCGCGAACTCGCAACGACATATCTCGATCCGAACGAGATGATCTGGCTGGTGGTCGGCGACGCACGTACGCAAGGAGCACGTCTCGCGCAGTTGGGGCTTGGAGCGCCGATCGCCGTCGATCGAGCGGGGACGCCGCTCACGATGACGGCGGCGCGTTAAGGGCGCCGCCTCAGCGAGGCCCACCGGTGCGCATCTACCAGCCGGCACTTCCGCTGTCGCGGTTCATTCACGCGTTCTGGATGCAGGAGCAGTACGTCCAATCGCATCCGGAGGAGCGGCTATTGCCCACCGGAACGGTCGAGGTGGTCTTTGATCTGTCCGATCGCGGCATGCTCATACGGAACGCCGAGCGGGTGACGGGGTTCGACCGGTTCCGGACCGCCGTCGTATGCGGCCCGCACTCCGGCTTCTTCACCATCGACACCGCCGAGCCCTCCTCCGCCCTGGGTATTCACTTCCGCCCGGGCGGCACGTATCCGTTCTTTGGACCGCCCGCTCATGAGCTGAAGAACGACATCGTCCCGCTGGACGCTCTGCTGGGAGCGGAAGCGGGCCTGCTCCGCGAGCGGTTGGTGGAGGCGCCGACCCCGGATGCGAAGTTCGCCATCTTGGAGCGCGTGCTCATGGGGTTGGCGGTTCGCAACTTCGAACGGCGGCCGGCGGTAGCACATGCGCTCCAGCGATTTCGGGATGTGCGCGACGTTCCGCCTATGTCCAGGGTCGCCCGGGAAACCGGGATCAGCCAACGCCGCTTCATCCAGATCTTCAAGGAGGAGGTGGGGCTCACTCCCAAGGTGTACTGCCGGATTCGGCGCTTTCAGGAGGTCCTTCGGAAAATCGAGGCACAGCACGAAGTCACCTGGAGCGATGTCGCGTACTGGTGCGGCTACTACGACCAAGCCCACTTCATTCATGACTTCCGCGAGTTCTCAGGCCTGAACCCGACCGCGTACCTCGAGCAACGGGGATCTCGATTGAATCACGTCCCCATCTCGCTCATGTAGCTCGCCGTCATCCCCCCTGACCATATGCCCGGACGCCCGTACGTACTGAACGAAGTAGCCCTACGCACGCTTCCCAAAGATGCCTGCCAGGTGGCGGTGCTCCCATGGGGCGCCACCGAGCCACATAATCTCCATCTGCCGTACGGAACCGACTCGATTCAGGCGGAAGCCATCGCCATCGAGTCGGCGCGCCTGTGTCACGACCGGGGTCTGCGCATCATGGTGCTTCCCACCATGCCGTTCGGCGCTAATGCGCAACAGTTGGGAACGACGCTAACCGTGAACATGCACCCCAGCACGCAGGCGAAGGTCCTGGAGGACATTGCCGAGAGCCTGGATGCCCATGACATCCGCAAGCTCGTTCTCATCAATGGTCATGGCGGCAACGATTTCAAACCGATGGTTCGTGAAGTGCAGTCCCGCGTCCGCGTGTTTCTGTGCATCGTGAATTGGTGGACGGTGCTGCCGGGCAAGGAGTACTTCGACGATCCCGGAGATCATGCGGGGGAGCTGGAGACGAGCGTAATGCAGCACGTCGCGCCGGATTTGGTGCTTCCCCTCGATGAAGCCGGCCGCGGACGCGCCCGGATCTTCCGCATCCAGGCGTTGCGCGAAGGATGGGCCTGGGCCCCACGCGATTGGAAGAAGGTCACCGATGACACGGGCGTCGGGGACCCCAAGGCGGCCTCCGCGGCCAAAGGGGAACGCTTCTTCCACGACGTCACGCAGAAAGTCGCCGGATTCCTCACCGAGCTTGCGGCGGCGGACCTCGACGACATGTACCGAGATCCTTGATGCGTACGGAGATCCAAGATGGTCTCCCTACCTGCCCCCTGCCCCTGCTGCCCGGTCAAGAATCTCCAATACGTATCGGCGCCGCCAGCCCATTATCCGGTCGAACTCACCTCACGGAGCCTATCCTCATGAAAGCCACGAGCCACAAACCCGCGGGCTTCCACACCCCGGACTGTGCGTCACCAACGCCGCTCGCCTCATCGAGTTCATCACCACCACGTTCGATGGCCAGGTGCTGGATCGCGTCGAGCGACCGGACGGCGGGATCATGCACGCGCAGATGCGAGTCGGGGACTCGATGGTGGAGATGAATGACGGGACCGAACGCTTCCCCGCGCGACCGTGTTCGCTGCACATCTATGTGCCGGACGCGGACGCGGTGTACCGCCGTGCGCTCGCCAACGGCGCCAAATCCCTCTACGAACCGGTCGACCAATTCTACGGAGATCGGGAAGCCGGCGTCGAGGATCCGACGGGCAACTACTGGTTCATCGCCACACACGTCGAGGACCTCACCGCCGAGGAGATGGCAGCCCGCATGGCCCGGACGTAGGCCCGGTGGAGTGCACGCCGAGTATGAACGAATGCATCGTCTAGCCAACCACGAATCTTGGAGTGGTGAGTAGTACGTTGGACAGAGGTAGGGAGGCTGCCCTACGACCCCCAAATCCGGAGGCGCCGCAGCAACACGTCCCAACCCTACTCACCAAACCGGCCCCAACGAGGGCCTGGCTGGCGCGTAGACAAAGAAGCAGATTCGTGACGCCCCGGTTGGAGGAGCCCAAAGATGAAACACGCGCCGCCGCTCTCGTTGCTCATCGCCGGTATCACGTCGAGCGTGATTCCCGCCGTCGCTCAGGACGTCGACTACGCCCGGGCCGAGCGATTGCTGAACTGGCACACGGAAACCTTGATCTCGGGGGACGAGGTCGAGGCAACCTGGTACGAGACGGGCGATCGCGATCGCTTCTGGTATCGCAACAAGACCGGCGCCGGCTACCAGTTCATGTTCGTCGATCCCGCGCGCGGCGCGCACCGTGCCCTGTTCGATCACTACCGTCTCGCCGCGGCGATGTCGATGGCGAACGATACCGCATACCAGCCCCAGAAGCTGCCGTTCCAAACCTTCGAGTTCGTGGATGGCGAGACGACTATCGAGTTCACCGCGGGTAAGAAGCGTTTTGAATGCGGCATCGCGCAGTACCGCTGTGTGGTGGGCGATACGACCGCCTCCGACGTTCCGTACGTGGAGTCTCCCGACGGCGAGTGGGAGGCGTTCATCCACGAGTACAACCTCTTCGTCCGACCGACCGGCGGCGGCGACTCCATCCCGCTCACGACGGATGGCGAGCAGTACTATGCGTACGGCCTGACCGATCCGAGTCCCAATCAGCAGAGGCAGGGTCCGCAGCCGCGGCGTCCGAACGTGTCCTGGGCGCCGGATTCGCGATCGATCGCGGTTGAGCGGCGCGACGAGCGAGACGTGGAGCACATGCACTACATCTCGTACACGCCGCAGCGGCCTCGGCATTTCTCTCAACCGTACGCGCTGCCGGGTGATTCGATCATCCCACTGCCCACCATGCACATCATCCGGCTCGACCGGTCCGCCATGGCGACTGACGCCGGTGGGGATGGCGGCGCCATGCGCCCGACCATCCGGGCAGCGGAGAACCTCGCGGTCACCATCGAACCCCGTCCCCATCAGCTAAACTTTGGTGGTTCCCTGCCGGACTCCGCCTGGAGCGCTGACGGTTCCAGAATCCACGTCAACTACTTCACGCGAGGGTCGCAGCGCGTGTTCTTGGCGGAGGTGGACGCAGCCACGGGCCGATCCCGCGTGATCCTGGGCGACTCGATGCAGACCTTTGTCGAGCTGGGACATCGAGGCGGCGGTTCCAACGGCGGCACGCCGGCGTGGTACGTGGGCAGCAACGATGTCATCTGGTGGTCCGAACGCGACGGATGGGCGCACCTGTACCGGTTCGACTCGAACGGAGCCTTGAAGAACCAGATTACCTCCGGCCCATGGCCGGTCGACCGGGCCGAGTTCGTCGATGAGGCAACCCAGCGGGTGTACTTCACCGCGCGCGGACGCGAGTCCGGGCGCAATCTGTACTACGCGCATCTGTATCGCGTGAATTTCGACGGGTCCGGGCTTCAGCTGCTGACGCCGGAGGACGCCGACCATACGGTGCAGTTCACCCCCAGCGGCAACTACTTCATCGACACGTACTCGCGGATCGAGAGCCCGCCGGTAACCGTGCTTCGCTCCTCAGCTGATGGTCGCGTGGTCATGGAGCTGCAGCGCGCCGACATCTCCCGCTTCGAGGATATCGGCTTCCAACCGGCCGAGGTGTTCACCGCCAAGGCGCGTGACGGTATCACTGATCTCTACGGCGTGATCTACTTGCCCCCTGACCTCGATACGAACGCCAGGTATCCCATTATCTCCCACATCTATCCGGGACCGCAGGTTGGCAGCGTCGGTGCGTGGAATTTCAAGAGCGGGGGCGAGGACTTCGCGCTTGCCCAGTTGGGATTCGTCGTGATCCAGCTCGACCACCTGGGCACGCCGCTACGCTCAAAGGCCTTTCACGACAACTACTACGGCAATTTCACCGACAACGGTCTGCCGGACCACGTCACGGTGATCAAGCAGCTCGCGACGCGATATCCGTTCATCGACCTGGACCGCGTGGGCATCTACGGGCATTCGGGCGGCGGCTTCGCATCCACCGACGCCATTCTGCGGTATCCGGACTTCTTCAAGGTCGCCGTTTCTGGAGCGGGCAACCACGACAATAGGAGCTATCAGCTCTACTGGGCGGAGAAGTATCAGGGGGTGCTCGAACGCGACACCGTGAGAAGCGAGGACAACTTCGAAGACTCGGCCAACAAGACGTACGCCGGCCAGCTGAAGGGCAAATTGCTTCTGATGCATGGAGACATGGACGACAATGTCCATCCGGCGATGACGATTCAGGTGGTCGATGAGCTGATCAAAGCGAATAAGGACTTCGACCTCATCATCGCCCCCAACCGCGCACACGGCCTGAACGAGCCCTACTTCATCCGCCGGCGCTGGGATTATTTCGTCAGGCACCTGCTCGGCAAGCAGCCGCCGAAGGAGTACGAGATCACGAGACCGGAAAACTAGCGACCAGCCGCCGGCGGCCAGCTACCAGCTTACGGATGCGCACTAATCGTGCGGTGCGTGTCCGCCCATGTCCGTCGCTGACCCCCCCCGTCCGCTTTCGTTGAACACCCTGGGGGCGGCGTGCCAAGCCTTGTCCGTCTGTCCGCCTGTCCAACTGCGTGGCTACCGAGAGAACCGATTCCTCTGATAGTCATTGAACGGCGCCACGCGAATGACGGGCAGCGATTGATGCATGGTCACTCTGATCATCGGAACGCGTTGCCCCTCAGCCAGATCTTCCGCGATACGCTCCCTAATGCGAGCCAGCTGCTCCTCGGAAAAGGACTGGTCGGCATCCTCCAAGAAGCCGGCCATGGCCTCTTCGACGGTGGCGGGGCGTACTTCGAGGAGGTGATCGGTCCAGCCCCATGTGATCAGATTGTCATCCGTCTCGGGCTCCATGATGTAGCTTATGAGATTCGCCTGAGACTGTGCGGTCGGGATCCAGAACCAACCTGGAACGACCTCCAAACGCTCGCTGCGTTTCTCGACGTCGGCCGACTTGAGGTAGTGACCCTGAAAGTACGAGTCCCGGTGCACCTGTGTGGCGTAGTACACCTCCGCGCTGAGCGTCGCCGGTTCGCGGAAGTTGTACACGGCGATGTCGTGATCGAGCAGCAAGGGTACGACGCCCGCCATCGCGGGCGGCAACACATACCCGACCGGGCGCGTGGTCGTGCGAGTGGGGACCCATCGCAAGTAGACCGGAACATCGCGTAACGTGTAGCCCAGCGGGGCGTCCTCGTCGGGCATCCAGACGGGCTCGGTGCCGCGAGAGGCCAGTGCGTAGTCGAGGACGATGTCGTCACCACCGGTCGCGCCGGCCTGAATCGCGCGCATCCGTGATCCGGTCGTCAGCGCCTTGATCGTCTCACGCTGCTCGGCCGCCACGCGGAGAATGGTGCTGGTGGCGATCACGCCGCCGCGAATTTGGTGATAGTACCGGTCTTCCTGCGCAATCTCTCGCAACGTGCCATCGCGCATGACACGCCGGGAGTTGTTGGGCGTCTCCAGCAGGATACCGATTGAGTTGGTGAGTCCGGTGTACACGTGGTGCTTGCGCGGCTCGACCGAGGTCGATCCCCAACCCAATACCCCATCGAGCGAGCGCGTCCCCGAGTAGTCGAATGCCGCATAGTCCTCGGCGCGCACGGCTTCGCGGATGCGCGGAAAGATCTGTTCGTAGGGGTATGCCCGCAGCTCCGAGTCCGCGGCGGGGTTCAGGGTTCCCTGGTAGGTGATGACGTACGGCGCGGATCCCCCGTGGTGTCCGTCGACGTGGATGTCGGGGGTCCATTCGGTCATCACCTGGGTGAGCAGCGCATGGATCTCCTGTGACTCGAGTTTGACGTAGTCGCGATTCATGTCATAGCCGGCCTCATTGGTCCGGCGCCGCACCTCCCCACCGTCGGGATTGATGAGGGGTACCGCGAGGACGATCACGTCCTCGAGTACCGATCGCAGTGCCCCGGCTACCAACTCCTTGGCCACGAGCTGCACCGCTTCCTTGGGCGAGACCTCGCCACCGTGTACGGATGGCGCGAGCAGGACAATCGTCTTGCCAGACCGTATCGCATCCTCAGCGTTCGTAATGGGAGGATCGGCGATCGTGACGAGCGTCATCTCGCGGCCGAGGAGGGTCTTGGTGAGCGGCTGAATGCTGACAATCTCACTCATTGCGTCCAGCTCGTACCAGAACGCCATCAGCGGCTCGAACGGCGTCGGCCCCGCCCGGAAGCTGTTCTGCTCCTGCCAGGTCTGAGGAAGCTCCTGCGAGAGAGCAGGTGCCGCAACCAAGGCGTAGGCGACGAGGAAAGCAGTGAAGCGGATTCGGATCTTCATGGTCATTCCGAGGTGGGAGCAGTGAGTGACGAATGATTGGCCCGGGGTGGCGTTCGGCAGTCAAATATGCCGACGGCGCAGCCGGCCGCAACTCGTGAGACAACGCAACGACTGGCTACCCGATGAACAACGCTCGCGAACAGATGACCGAGCAGTTCTACCGCATAGGCGCGGACAGATCTTGCGTTCTATCGCGCCGATCGATAACGATACTCCTCCTATGCGCCCGCATGTTCGTCCCAACAAAGGGAGCCCATATGCCAACTCGTATGTTCGTCTCAGTGATCGCTTCAGTCGTGGTGCTGGCATGTCAGACGGAAGAACAACCCGCGTCCACCGAGACGGCAACGTGGTCGTCTACGCAGGACTCGACCGACCGCGTGGTGTCCGTCACGGGATTGGCCGGGCCGGAGGCGGTTCGCTACGATCCAGTCGGCGACGTTTACTTCGTCTCAAACTTCAACGGCGACGAGGAGGGCGACGGGTTCATCAGCCGCGTTTCGAGCGATGGAACGATGGAAACCATTCAGTTTGGCGTGGGCACGGCCGCTCACCCACTGCACGACCCCCGCGGCATGTTCATCCATCAGGACACACTGTGGGCTGCGGATGCAAACGGCATTCACGGCTTCAATCGCGCGAGCGGGGAACACATCGCGTTCGTCGACTTCACGGCCTTCGAGCCCGGCTTCTTGAACGACATCGCGACCGGTCCCGACGGAACGATCTACGTTACGGATACCGGCCTCTCGCGCGTCTACCGGGTCGTGGACGGCGAAGCCGCCATTGCTATCGAAGACTCGATGCTGGGCCAACCGAACGGAATCACATGGGATCGAGGAGGAGCGCGTTTCCTGATCGCCCCATGGGGCGGCCGCCAGCAGCTGCGGGCCTGGAATCCCGAAACCAATGAGATCACAATGGTCGCGACCAGCAGCGGGGCGTTCTTCGATGGCATCGAATTCGCAAACGGCCGTGTCGTGGTCGCCAGTCAGGCAGACTCGAGTCTTCACGTGGTGACCGGTGAGACGACCCATCTGCTCGTCCACGTTCCGGGACGCCCCGCGGACATCGGACTGGACACTCGACGTAATCGCGTGGCGGTGCCGTACATTGCGCTGGATCGGGTGGACATTTGGCAGTTACCTGAGGCCTGACGCAAATATCAGGCGGGCAGTTGTCAGGCAGACAGTTGTCAGGCGAACAGGCGGACAGCGGTCACCACGTCCCTATCGTTCGATCGTTCGAACAGCGGTCGGGGGCGGACAAGATAGGCCAGTGCGCAACAGCGACTCGACCGCAAGATTTTTTCGTTTCGCAACCGACAAAGCCAGCGCATGTCCGAGGTACCATAAACGACTCGCGACTAACCACTCACCACTAAGGAGGCTCTGCACAAGTCGGCGGGGGGTCGCGAAGGCCGCGGCAGTGAGGTAGTGTACGCCACTGGCTGTGTCCTGCTCACTGCAGCGGCCGGAGTGACCTTCCGCCGACGTATGCAGAGCTTCCCTAACCACTCACTGTCAACGTGTCTTCTACGCGCTTAGCCACATTAGCTGCCCTTGTATCGATGGGCTCGGGTGTCTCCGCGCAGGACGCCTCCCAGGACGCCCTTCGAACCTGGCTGGACATTGCCGAGCAGTATCGCGTGGACGCTCTCGATGAGCGGCGGTTTACGCATGAACAGTTTTGGGAAGCCGTGCAGCCCTCGCTGGAATCGGATGCGCTGCGGGTGAACGATATCGGGCGTTCGATCCAGGGACGCGAGATTCGCGCGGTCACCTTTGGGGGCGGTCCCACCACCGTCCTGCTGTGGTCACAGATGCACGGGGATGAGTCGACAGCGACGATGGCGCTCGCGGATATCTTTCGGTTCATGTTCGAAGCTGATGAGCACCCGCTGCGCCGGAGGCTGGGAGAGAGCCTCACCATCGTGGCCGTGCCGATGTTGAATCCGGATGGCGCCGAGTTGTTTCAGCGGCAGAATGCCGTGGGTTTCGATATCAATCGCGACGCTCGGCGCCGGGCATCTGCGGAGGCGCGCGCGTTGTGGGCCGTACGTGACAGCATCTCGGCGGCGTTTGGGTTCAACCTGCACGACCAAAACGCACGAACGCGTGCGGGACCGGACGGACCACAGGCTGCCATCGCGCTGCTTGCCCCGCCGTTCAATGAAGATCGTGACTACAACGACGTGCGGGCGCGGGCGCGGTTGGTCGCGGCAGGGATGGCGTCGCTCCTGGCGCACGGGATACCCGGACGCGTGGCTGCATACGATGACACGTTCAACCCGCGCGCCTTTGGCGATCTGTTTCAGCAGGCGGGCACCAGCACGGTGCTCATCGAAAGCGGCGCGCTCCCTGACGATCCGGAGAAGCAACGGCTACGGGCGATCACGTTCGCCGCAATCATGGGGGCGCTGGATGCTATCGCTACCGGGTCGTACCGCAACGCCCGCGCACAGGTCTATGAAGACCTGCCGCGCAACGCGGGCGGAGCACGGGACCTGGTGATCGCCGGTGGGCATATCGTGCTTCCCGGCGCAGAGCCAATAAGGGCCGACATCGCGGTGAACTATGACGATCCGGTCGCGCGCACCGGCGGTCGCATCATGGAGATCGGCGACCTGGCGCGGGTCGAGTCAGTGGACACCCTGGATATGTCCGGATTGTTCCTCTTTCCGGATCGCTCCGCACTGACGGAACAGCACGGCCGGGCGTGGCTGCGCATTGACGCGCCGGCGAGCTTCCACGTGAGGCGGTCCGCCGAACGCAACGCACCGCTCGTTCGTACGATTCCATGATCCGCACCCCCAGCGCCCCGGTTTTGACGGAGTCCGTCGCGTGACGACTACTCGCTTCTCCAGGTGGCGCCCTCACCCCTGGCATGGGTTGGCGGTCGGCCCCAATCCTCCACAGGTGGTGCATGCGTATATCGAGATCTGTCCGTTCGACCTCATCAAGTACGAGGTCGACAAGGAGTCGGGGTACCTGCGGGTCAATCGACCGCAAGCGACGTCATCGCAACCACCCACGCTTTACGGATTCGTCCCCAAGACCTACTGCGCCGAACGGGTGTGCTCGCTCATGAAGGGGGCCGACCGCGGTGACGGGGATCCCCTCGACATCTGCGTCGTGAGCGAGCGTCCGATCACGCGGGCCGAAGTGATCTTGAACGCGCGAGTGGTGGGTGGCTTACCCATGCTCGACAGCAACGAAGCGGACGACAAGATCATCGCCATCCTAGAGAATGACCCGCTGTGGTCTACGGTGAACGATCTCGAAGATTTGCCGGCGCCGCTGGTCGAGCGCCTCCGGCACTACTTCCTCACGTACAAGATGACGCTGGGCCGCCCGAATACCGTCTCCATCGGCGACTCCTATGGGCGCGCCCACGCCGAGCGGGTCATCCAGGCGGCCATGCAAGACTACGTCTCCGAGTATGAGACGGCGGTTTGAGGAGCCGAACGACCCTCCCGCCCGTTCCTCGAAGCCGGTAGTATTGCCGTAACTCTGGAGGGAGTGAACCCATGCCGCGCCGTCGTCTCCATATGGCCGCCATTGCGATGGCGGCACTCGCTATGTGTCTGCCGGGCGGAACCACCGCTCAACTCGCCGTGCCTTTCGAGGCGAGAGTTCCCACCAATCCACGACTGTTCGTGGGTGACAATGCGCATCACCTCACCTATGAGCTGCACCTCACCAACTTTGGCCGCCGTCCGCTGACGCTGCGCAGCATCGCCGTCTCGACGCCGGACCAGCCGAACGAGTTGACCCGATTCGAAGGCGAGCAACTGACGGGCATGATGCGTCGGCCCGGGCTGGCGCCGGATGCGGAGCATCCCGAACGCGTTGAGGGCGGCATGCTTGCCATCGTGTTTGCATGGGTGACGCTTCCCTCGAGCAGCACGCCGCGCCAGCTCACGCATCGCATCACGCTCGCAACCGAAACCGACTCGTTGATCATCGTGGACGCGCCCACAGTGAGTCTCGGCCCCCCTGCCGTTGACGTCGGTCCGCCGCTTCGCGGCGACAACTGGTTCGCCGCGAACGGGCCGGACAACACAACCGGTCATCGCCGCGCGATGATCCCCATCGACGGGCGGCCGTGGATTGCGCAGCGGTTTGCCATTGACTGGGTGCAGATCGAAGACAGCAGTACATACTCCGGTGACGCCACCAACAATTCGAACTACTACGCTTGGGGTGAAGACGCCATCGCCGTCGCCGACGGGGTCGTGGCCTCCATCAAGGACGGAATTCCCGAGAACGTGCCGGGCCCAACCTCCCGCGCGGTCCCCATCACGCTCGAAACCATAGGCGGCAATTATGTGATTCTCGACATCGGCGGCGGACAATACGCGTTCTACGCGCACCTGCAACCCGGATCACTTCGGGTGGGGGTCGGAGATCGCGTCCGTCGCGGCGAGGTGATCGGATTGGTCGGCAATTCGGGCAACTCGACGGAGCCGCATCTGCACTTTCACATAGGCGACGGCAATGCACCCCTCGCGTCGGAGGGGCTCCCCTATCTCATCGACGAGTTCACGGTGCGGGGACAATCGGCAGGATTCGGCGCCGAGTTCAGTATGTACCCGGCGCCACAGCGAAGGACGCGCCAGATCCCTATGGCGAACGAGTTGATCCGCTTCCCTCAATGAGGAATCGCGGTTGGGATCGACCTGTCCGGTCCCGCCTCTCCCGCTCCGCGGGTCAGGGGGTGAGGGTGCTACGCAGGTAATTCGCAACGTCGGCCACAAAGCGGTGCACCGACGCCTCTGCCACCTTATGGCCAACCACGGCATTGACGGCGTCACCGAATACGCCCAACGGAGGCTCGTAGCGGCCAAGAAAGTCCAGCTGGGTCTCGGTAGCGGTCAGCGGGTACACTGAGAGTTCCGCATTCATCAACGGAAACAACCCCGGCCGCGCGGCGGCTTTCCACTCGACGGGGATCGTGGTGACTCGACTGAGTTCGGTCTTGCCATCCGACTCCTCGATCCGTCCGACCGCCACGGTAATGTCGGTACCCACCTCGATCCCACCGATGTTCACATGCAGCTGGGCAGCTACCGTCTGGACCCGGGACGCCGCGGCCTTGGTGGCGTTGCGGAATACGGCCAACGGATCTGCCTTGAGCGCCTCGCGGACCCGGGCGTACGGGTGGTTGACGTAGTCGTAGCTGCGAATCTCACGCGCCTGACTCATGTGTTGGCCCCTCGCGATGCCGGGTGCGAACTCCCCTACATGCCCCGATGAAGCGGAGCTTCCATGCACCGAATGTATCATCGCCGAAGGCAGGTGGGGACTCAGTGCTCGTCCTGATCCTCGTGACGTCGCTCCGCAACCGCCGATGGCGTATCACGCGCCACAACTTCGGAAGTGTCTGTCCACGCCCGGCCCGCCCCGTAGCTGTAGACCAATTCGCCCCCACTGTGACCAACGCTGTAAACGGCGAGTAGGAGCGCGGTCGCGGCCCCCGTCCCAATGAGACGCGCCACCTTTCCGGCACGTCCGCCCAGAAAACCGGTCATCAAAAGGACCACGGCGATCCCGGAGAGGAGAACAAATCGCTCTCCCGCCTCCTCATGACGCTCCAGAGCGGTCTCGGCGACAACCTCCTCGACCCGTTCTTCGTCCGCCTCCCCGACCTTGGCGGTGACGAGCGCCGACACCCACAGGGCGACGCCAAACATGACAACCGCCAACCATGCCTTACGCGGTTGGACGCCCCGCCTGATAGCGAAGAGGGCCGCACCGGCCACCAGGGGTAACAGCACGGCGAAGACGATTGGAAAATGCACCAGCGCAGGGTGCAGTGGATTCGGCAACATGATCAGCTCCAACTGAGTTCGATCACAACGGTAGGCAAAACACCTGGCGCCGGGTATCCGCTCTATGTTCGGTCCGACATTTGCCGGATCACCGACGAAAACGCGCTCTCAAAGATTGCACGGGTTGTTCGCGCTCACCGGAGGAATCTTGTCATTAGCTTCACAGTCCTTTTCCATCGCCATCATCGAGCCTGGGGTACCCTTCATCTGGATCCTCTCGATTCGAGCGCCAGAGCATGCTTCCCACCGAACACGCCACTCCCAATCTCATCCTTGTCCTGGCCGGGGTATGCATCGCCATAGTGATCGTGGGCACGGCCGACATCATCTTGGACGCCCCGACTTCCCTGCTCAGCGTTCATATCGCCTTCGAGGTCCTGATCGTCGTCATGAGCCTCGGGGCGGCACTGTTCCTGGCCCGAGGATGGTATGCATCGCAAGCGCAGGTTGCCCGGCTCGCAAAAACGCTCGACGAACAGCACCATGCGCGAGACGCATGGCGTCGCAGTGCGCTGGAATCGCTCGAGGGGCTGGGGGCGGCCATTGACCGTCAGTTCGAGGCGTGGAGCCTGACCGCCGCCGAACGCGAAATCGCATTGCTGCTGCTCAAAGGACACGGATCCAAGCAGATCGCGGCCACAACCAGACGCAGCGATCGTACAATTCGACAACACGCCGCAGCCGTCTACCGGAAATCGGGACTGGGTGGTCGCGCGGCGCTGGCGGCGTTCTTTCTCGAGGGACTCTTCCTACCCCCCACGTCTACGACCGCGCAGCGCAGCCCCTTCACGCACGCATGACGGTACCGGTTGGATTCTGCTCTTCCGGCATCCGGTGCAAAACAGGTACATTGGAGGCATAGCGCGTCCCTCAAACAGCAAGATTCGTCAAACGGAGTTCAGTCGCATGGCCACCCTCAAGACCACCCCGAACAAGGGCAGCGTCAAAGCCTTCCTTGACAAACTCGACGATGGCCAGAAGCGCGAGGACTGCTACGCCGTCCTCGACATGATGCAGAAGATCACCAAGGCGGAACCCAAGATGTGGGGGCCCGGTATCGTCGGATTTGGTGACTATCAGTACAAATACGAATCCGGCCGCGAAGGCGATTGGTTTCTCGCCGGATTCTCCCCCCGTAAGCAGAACCTCACGCTCTACATCATGGCGGGCTTCTCGCGGTACGATGAACTCATGAAGAAGCTCGGGAAGTACAAGACGGGGAAGTCGTGCCTCTACGTCAAACGGCTGGACGAGGTGGATCAGAAGGTGCTGAAGGAACTGATCAGGGAGTCCGTGAAGCACATGAAGGCCACGCACAAATAACCCGAGCACGGAGGCACGTAGGCCGTAGGCACGGAGGCACGGAGGCACGGAGGCACGGAGGCACGGAACGGTTGCGTCCATGATCCGTCCCGTCAATGCGGATCGAGCCACCATCCCTGGCGACCCTGACATAATGTCCCGTCGGTCTGAGGGATTGGGGACATCACGGCGGCCGCCGCTGCTGCGCAGCTTGAAGACCCGGCGCCACCGCGGTCTTCTGTGGTCGACCCGCAAGGCATCATTCTTGACGGCCATGAGTGGATGGCTATGCGACCCCGTCAGATCTTCAACATCACTCGGCGAGCGCTGGGGCGTTTCTTTTCGGAGCGATCCTGGCGATTGGCGGCTGGCGTCACGTTCTTCACGCTCTTTGCCGTCACGCCATTGCTTCTGCTCGTGGCAGCCGTCGGGGGTCTGCTCGTGGACCGCGCATTGCTCCAGGAACAGTTCACCACTCAACTTGAGGGCTTGTTCGGAAGCGCGAGTGCAGAGGCTTTGCGTGAAATGGTGCGCAGCTTCCGTGATCCTACATCGAGTATCAGCGCATTCGTGCTGGCCGGCCTATCCCTCATCTTTGGCGCAACCAACGCCTTTGGCCACCTCCGACATGCCATCAACGTCATCTGGGGCGTGCGGGAGCCGAACGAGAAGTTTCAGGCATCGTTCTTCGTCTATGTGGGCGTTCTCGGACTCATCATCCTGATGCTGCTCAGTACGCAGGTCATAAGCTCCGCAATCCTGATGGCTGAATCCGTGGTGCCTGAGGGGTTGCCCCTGGAGTTTCTGCTGTCAGAACTCGTGAACATCGCCATCACCGGCACCCTGATCGCGATCCTCTGCGCCATCGTCTACCGGTTTGTGCCCGATACCAAGGTGACCTGGCCACCAGTCCTGGCCGGCGCGGCCGTGACAATGGTGCTTTTCATGGTGGGCAAGTACCTGTTTGCCTTCTATCTGACTACGGCCAACGTGACCTCGGGGTACGGAGCCTTCAGCTCGGTGATCACGTTCATGATGTGGATCTATTTCTCTGTGCAGATGCTGCTGATTGGTGCGGCGTTCGCCCGGGCATTTTCAGAGGAGCTAGACGAGCGGTCCCGGTCGCGCGCTGGTTCGTCGCAAGAGCCGCTTCGAACGGCGGCGGCGCCTTTCTCGTCGTAGCGGCAGGCTGCGTCGCTCACACCCCCACCACCGCGCTCCCGCGAGTGCGGCCACAGACGCTACACTGCGTCGTCACCGTGTTTCCCAGAACACATCAGCACCCAGCTGATATGCGGTGGTCCCGGAAGCCGGTGCCTCACAGCCCTTGAGCGGGTCGATGCTTGCCACGATCAACCAATGGTTCGTGAGCCACGTTTCGATACTGGCTCCGATCTGCTTCAACTGGTCCTGCGGACACACCCGCGGACTCGCGGTCAGAAACGACGCCCGCCCGAGTATGTCCAACTGCTTGCCAACCATGATCTCCGTCCCGGACAGACCGCTCTCGAACCTTCCCGGCGTGATCCTGAGATAGTCGAGCGGAATGCCGAGGCCGCTCGTAAGACCCGTCTCCAGCCCTCCGGCGAGAGCGTCCACGACGCGCTCCGCCCCCTGCTGGAAGGCAGACCGATCGTTACGACCGCCCTGCCCCGCGAACGCCTGCACACTCGGCGCACCAAAAAGGAGGTACGAGATGATCTCGGTATCCGACACGTTCGTTGCGAGGTCGCTGGACAACGTCACCTCGGGATTCTGTATCGTACCGCCGATGTGCGCCTGCACCCGCACGCCCTCGCCGCGGAACGTCCTGACCGTGTGCTCCGCATCGATGTCGAGCGTGGCATTCATATCCGGCGTACCCAGGTAGCGGACTTCACCGCGCTGCACGCGAAACTCCCGACTGATGGCGGGCCCCAGTCGAAGGACATACGTGCCGCGCACGGCGCTCAACACACCAGTCGCACGATAATCGCTTCCGGTCTTGGAGACCTGGAGCGACCCGGTGAGCTGCACATTGACGTCCTCGGACCGAAGCCACACGTCCGAACCCATCGTGACGTTCAGATTCTCGATCCTGAGACTGTCCACAAAGAGATTCTGGAAGCTTGGCCCCAGGTCTCCCTCCGCCAACACCGTCGTATCCACGAAGCTCGCGTAGAGCGAGTCACTCAGGTCCACCAGCTGATTGTCGATGAAACGATCGAAATACAAGGCGGCATTGGGTGTCTGGAGCGTACCGGACAACGTGGCACCGAACACCGGTCCTCGCAGCTCGAGATCGCCGGACGCGACGAGCGAGAGGAATTCCGGGTCGTTCATCGCCTGGAACCGATTGGCTTGAACGGCGAGACCCAAGATTGGACGACTCAACTCCTGGAGCCAGACCGAACCGGAAACATCGACTGTGCCCGGACCGCTCGCCGCATGCAGCCGCCCAATGTGAATCGTGTCGCGGACCAGCTGCAACTCGGCCTCTGCGCCGCTGAGGGAGATACCCAAGGCCGGTAGCGTCGCTACGCCGTTTCGCAGGCGCACCGATCCTCGCATCTGCGGGTCGAACCAGTTCCCACTCACGTTCACGGATCCTGTCACCGATCCGTCCGTTTCCTCCAGATTGGGAAGGAGGGCGTCCAGCACATCCAATCGGATGCTGTCGATCTGCCCCGTGATCGTTACCGGACCATCGAGACGCCGTTCCCGCGGGCCCGGAAGGCTCAAATCCACCGGGAACTGCGCGTTGGCCTGCATGATGGGTGTACCGGCGCGAACCAGCGTCAGGTCCCCGTTCAAGACTCTGTCCGCGTAAGCTGCAGAGCCGGTGACCGACGGAATGGCAACGTTCTCGATCATGGGCCCGACGACCTCGAACTGCATGTCGATGGCGGGAGCGGAGGGCGAGCCGCGTGCGTTGAGGTCGGCGACGAGATAGCCGCCGACGCCGGTGGGGGGATCGGGCAGTAGGGCAACGAGATCCCCAACCGGAAACGAATCGACCACCGCCAGCACGCGGACGGAATCGTCGGGCGCATAATGGCCCGCCAGCGTAATGCGGCCCGTACGCCCAACGCGGGCGATGACGACCGAATCGGTATCCACGGTTCGACCGCGCACGAGTACCCTGAGTGGAGACGTCGCCCGCCACTCCGACGTGGCCAACCCGATCGCGAGCGAGTCTGTCCTGATCTCGATCAGCGAATCGGCAATCGACGCATAGCCGCCGGAAACGATAGACGTGGTGTCATGGCGTGCCATCACGGCCCAATTCATTGACCCCAGCGCGCCGTCTACGCGAACATCCGTTGTGTCGATCAAGAAGTTTGACAGAGACAGCGAGTCGGCGGATGCCGCGAGCATCACCGTCGAGTCACCGCTCGTCCACGCGAACTCCGCGACGATGGACCGGGAAGCTATTCCTTCGCGCAAGAGGTTCTCGACGGTAAGATGACCCAACGCGTCGAACTGCTCGAGGCTTCCGGTCATCTCCAGGTGTGCCGTCGCCCGTCCCGACAGGGGAGTGGCCTCAGTCGAGTCGGTCGGCACGGCCAACGTGTCCGCTCCCGCCAGCCAGTCGGCCAGTCGCGCGAAGTGCTGCAATGAATCAGCCTCGACGTCCACCGTGAGCGTGCCGCTCGTTCTATCGTCCCGCCCGATGTGACCAGCACCGCTCGCGGTGAAGGCAGGCGCGCGCATCCACAGCGAGTCCAGACGCAGGACGTCATTCGTCGCCGCAACGGACAGATATGCACTGCGAAACTGCGTTCCGGCACCAGTCG
>Ga0302046_10002288_pt1 | contig 17815 bp, 22 predicted proteins | sample RVTome_11_FD_200261 | JGI IMG/M metagenome (GOLD analysis project Ga0302046, IMG submission 200261) | Soil microbial communities from uranium-contaminated site in the Upper Colorado River Basin, Wyoming, United States - RVT147D111 (version 2) ...
GGTTTCTCAAGCGTGAAAGAAAGTTCGTTCAAAAGCTCCATTGATCCTCCTTGCTGATTTTGTTTCCCTACTATACTTTTTCAACGCAAATTCAGCAAGTTGAATGTTAAAATACAGACTCTAAATAATTGGTGCAAAAGGCTGGACTCTCTTTTATAAAAACCCTCCGTATGGAGGGAATCTCCCAAGCGCAAAAGTTTATAATCTAAATGGTGTCCTAATTCATGGAGCAATGTTCGAAGGAATGTTTTAAAGGCAACCACCTGGCGCCGCTGTGCAGTCCGCATCCAGACGGTAATGACAGGAACGCTATTATCATTCGAGTCTTCATAAAGTCCATGGAGTTCACCCCAGGTTCGGGAAGGGCGTTTGGCAAGAACCTTTACCCGGACTGAAGAAACCTTCAAAGCGGAAGTTAAACAGGATACAAGTTTTTGACTGGATTGTTCCGTTTCCGTTCGATTTTCGGATCGAAGGGCATTGGAAAGGGCCATTACATAGGGATAAAGGTGTTTAACCTCCGGTAACGGAACGGAAGTAATACGGTCGCTTTCCTGATAAATTCGCTTTTGCTTAACCGTCAACCTATTGTAATAGGAAAAAACCATTTTTTTATTTTCCTAACATGGCCTCGGCAATCCCTAAAAGACTATAGACCTTGACCTGAGGAGAGTTTTGCTGTTTGACCCACCCCAGGGCGCCTGGGATATCACCTCTTTTAGCCTGTTTTTTAATAATTTCCTTAAAGGATTGACTCCTTAAGCCGTGGTCTTGAATTTTTCCGGCTGTTTGCCTTGCACCAACGATATCATTTCCATTGGATTGTATACTTGCAATGACCTTCAAGACCAGGCTCTTTTGAATGGGGTCCTGAAGAGCATCGAGTTGATCCAAGGCCCCCGTAACGTTTCCTTGCTGAGCTTGAATTTTTGCAATCTCCCCCAGGGCTTGATTCATCACCGCCTGGTTTCCAATGGAAGAGGCTGTTTTCAAAGCCTCTGGTGTATTTCCCGCTCGGGTTTGGGCTCGGACAATTTCAACCCAGGCAGCATTTTTAAAGGCATCCGTCTGAATCGCGGAAATCGTTTGAAGGGCCCCTTGTATATCCCCTTTCCCCGCTTGCCCCCGCGCTATTTCTCCCAGAGCCCTTTCCTTGGTGGGTTCATTCTGGATGGTTCCAGCGGTTTGAAGTGCGCCTGGGATATCCCCTGCCCTGGCCTGGGCCCTTGCTATTCCCATCAAGGCTTGGAACTGAGCATTACCCACTTCGATGCTGGAAATAGTTTTCATTCCCCCCGGGATATCCCCTTTGTTGGCTTGTGCAACAGCCACATGGCGCAGAGCATCATTTTTCGCCAAAGGGTCTTTAATGGCCATTGCCGTTTGGAGCGCACCCGATATATCTCCTTTGGTAAATTTTGCGATGACCACACTTCCTAAGGCTTGGTCTTTTTCTTTTTCATCCTGGATGCTATTCACAATTTGAGTGGTTCCGACCAGATCTCCCACAACCGCTTGGGATTTTGCAATCTGCTGGAGGGTCGAAAATCTTACTTTTTCATCTTCTATGGCTTCTACGGTTTTCAAAGCCCCGATCAGATCTCCCGCCCTTGCTTGAGCGGTAGCCACCGCCTGCAATGCTCCCACCTTGATCCTTCTATCTTGAATACCGTTCACCGCCTGAAGAGCATCCCCGAAGGTTTTCTCAGCCCCCCCTGAATCCCCCCTTCTGGACTGTGCCGCGGCGATTGCGGACAAAGCGGCACCCTTGGTTTTTAAATCCTGAATGGACCCCGCCGTTTGAAGGGCCCCTGTAAAATCCCCCTCCTTGGCCCGAAACATGGTTAAGGTGTGTAAAGCCTGTCCTTTTTTCCGTTCGTCTTCAATACCTCCCGCCGCCTGAACCGCCTCCTTGAAGGTTTGAGCAGCCGCATTATTTTCACCGGCTTTTAATTGAACCAATGCCACGTCCCGAAGGGCGTGGGTCCTCAATTCCTTATCTGGTATGGTTTTCGCTGCTTGTTTGGCCTGTTCGAGAACTTCTAGAACGGTTGGAACCGGATTAGCCTCTTCTTGCCCATAGGTTGGAATGACAGGTAAAAAACTTAAAAAAACAAAATAAAAAAACTTTTTGGTAAACCCCATATTTATCCCTCTCAAATTAAAGTTAAACCAAATCCGGTGTGATGGCCCAGGCTAAGCTCCATTGCCTTTCAATCTTTTCCAAACAAACCATTCCTGCGGTTGGAAATTGCAACAGAGAACAGTTAGAATTATTCATTAAAAGATGGCTGGCCAGTCGGCTTAAAAAAGGAAGATGCCCCACCAACATGAGGGGTTCATCTTCTTGATCAATCAAATTAGCAATAGGAAAAGGATCATCGTTTGGGGAAATTCCGGTGACCCGGATCACACCCTTGGGAGGATGGATCCTTTTACTTATAATTTCAGCAGTTTGTTCTGCCCGTTTTTTCCCGCTGTGGCGAATCTCCTTTACCTTAATGCCTGATTTTCCCGCCCATTGGGAAATCCTCTCAGCCTCCATTCGCCCTTTCTCGGTAAGAGACCTTTCAGGGTCTTCGCTTTCTAATTTGGCTTCCCCATGTCTAACCAGAAATAATTTCATACTCGTTTAGTATAGCGAAAAGAAGGCCCTGATCCTAACCTTTTTTGAACCCAATTTCACCAAACCATAGTATCCTTTATTCCCTTGACCCAATTTCAAAAGACCGCTAATCTTTAAAGATATCCCTGCCGAAGGAGAATAAAGACATCATTTCTAATTTCAACAAAAATCAGAGAGAGGAAACCATGAGTTTATTGATTCTTAGCCGTGTTTTAAAGGCAATTGTATTATCCGTCCTTATGTTTAGCCTAGGAGGGTGCCTATACGTAAATACTACGCTTCCATTAACCTGGGTTTCCAATACCCGTTTGGATGTTAAAGATCTAACCCTTGAAGAAAAAGAGATCACAGGACAATCAAAGTCACATACAATTTTGTTCTCCCTTATTTCTTGGGGAAATAGTGGTTTGGACGCTGCATTGAAAAATGCAAAGGAAACTGCTGGATTTGAGGTAAAAGAAGTCTATGATGTTAAAACAGATATAAAAATTTTTAACATCCTCTACTTATATGGAAGTCAAACCACGATTCTAAGGGCAAAGGTAGCAAATTAAAAAAATGAAAATTATTCTTAAAGGGGTGCTTGTTGTTTTTTTAACATTAACTTTTACCCCATCTTCTTGGGGGTTTGGTCCCCCTGGGCCTGGAAAGATCCCGAATCCACTTTTGTTTCTTCAAAGGGGTTTTCCGGTATTTCAAAATGTTACAACTCCTTTTTCATATCCATCTCTTAGACACTTAGATATATTAGAATTGATTGAAGCTAATGAAATCATAGAGGTAGAAGGTAAAAGCTCCGCACTTTTTATTTATTTTCCTTTTTCTTTCCGGGGGGCCCTTGACCCAACCAGCGGCTTTAAGGTTGAATTTGGGGACAGAGGTATCGCGCAGGCTATTTCAGATGCTAAGGACCGCTATCAAGTGGATTATGTATTTGATGTTCGTATCGATTTAAACATTGTGACCTATTTAATCTTATATAATAAAATTACCACAGTTATTCACGCCAAAGGTATTCGCCTCCAACCAGACCGACCGGGGGAAAAAAAACCATAACCTACCGAAGGACACCACAAACACCGAGGAAATTGGAAAGAAACTGATATTTACCACCAAAAAGTTTCCGAAAACTGGAAATCCCGAGGGTTCAGTTTCGGGATATTTACCGATTCTCCGGGGCAGGTCTGGTCCGATTTCATTCACCAAAACGATGAACTTTTAATTCTGGCGGATGGGGAGTTGGAATTGGAAATGCGGGGAAAAAGGATCCACTGTGAAATCGGAGAGGAAATCGTCATTCCCGCCGGAACATCCCATACGGTAAAAAACATAGGAAAAACGACCAATCGGTGGTTTTTTGGTTACAAAAGGTAACACCACACACTTAAAAAACCCTGAACCGGTTATGAGACTCGATTGACGATATCTTCCACTACCTTATCTCTATTCTTTATTTGAACTTCAAAAATCAAACAATTTGGATGATTCTTAATTCTTTGGATCATCCCTCCTCCTTTTTTGGCAATGGTGGCCAGAATGTTTTTTTGGGATTCAAATAAAGAAACAATCAGAGCATTAAATTTTGCTGACAGGCATTCCATCTTCCCAATCTCATCAATGATCACCAAATCGGACTGACTTTTTAATAGGTCAAGGTTTTCTAAAAATTCCTCGAACCCTTTCACATCTACCCCATAACGACCTACCCTGAAAGATCCCCCAAACTGGACGTGTGAAAGGGTTTGGGTGCCCCCACCCAAACTAACGGCTTTAAATCCCACCCGGCTTTTTTTCTCCCGGATTTCCCCCGTGTAAAACCCAACCGGGTTCATATTTTGTAAACATTTGGCTACTTTTTGAATTACCGTTGTTTTCCCAATACCTGGGATTCCGGTAATCAAGATTTTTTGAGGCACTTTATCCATGGGAAAGGATTGGAAGGGTAGTTACTTTTTTTTCATGGTTAGAAAACGTCCAAGAGAGTCCCACCGCAAATAGGACAGCAGTGTAAGAAGAAAGAATAAAATGGTTGCAGGCATGGTGGCAGAAATACCATCTCCATTGGAAAGGTGGGTATAGGCCGCCCCGACCATAATGACCATTAAACCCATTGCCGACAAGGTTGAAACCGGAGGGAATAGGAGTGCAAAACCCCCAAGGGCTTCTGCAGCACCGATAAAAAAAAGGAAAACTTCGCTGAATCCCCACGCCTGAAACCCCTTGACGATTTCCTCACTCCCGGCCAGTTTTGTTCCACCTGCAAGGACGAAAAAACCACCTAATACGATTTGAAGAATCCAGACACCGATCTTTTTAGCTGTCATTTAAAACCTTCAATAAAAAGTGGCTCATCGTGGAAGTGAGTGGGTAAATTTTGTCATTACCCGCCTGTCCGGAGGACACTTGCAAGCAGGGGAAAGCGAAAATCCAGGCCCTTCCCGTCATTCCCGCGAAAGCGGGAATCCAGAAGATGTTGATTTTTTGAATCCTGGATTCCTGCCTGCCGGCAGGCGGGCCCGATAAAAACATTCGGGAATGACGAACTGGATTTTGCAGGAACCTCTAATACTTCAAAGGCTTCAACCACAGAATGACTTTGACTTGACCCTTGCCCTGTATGGACCTTAAACACTTTTTAACAATTTTTACCCACTCGATTTCACGAAGACCCTAAAAAGTAAACCTTAAAGAATACTCGGTTTTTTAAAAAATTATGATTTCAACAATCTGGAAAGGTGATGTTTGCGGAATTTAGAAACCTTGGGGACAATGACCGCCATGCAGTAGGGCTGGTGCGGATTTGTTTTAAAATAGTTCTGATGATAATCCTCTCCCCGATAGAAAATGGAAAACGGTGTTAGCTCCGTTACAATCTTCCCATCCCAAATCTGAGCTGACTCCATTTCTTGAATAACCTGTTCCGCAACTTCCTTTTGTTCGGAGTGGTGATAGAAAATGACCGAACGGTATTGTGTTCCCGCATCTGCCCCTTGGCGGTTTAAGGTGGTCGGATCATGAATCACAAAAAAAACTTCTAAAATGTCCTTATAGGAAATCATTTGGGGGTTAAAGGACACCTGAATGACCTCTGCATGGCCGGTATTCTCGGAGCAAACCTGCTCATAGGTAGGATCTTCCGTTTTTCCTCCTGAATAACCCGATTCAACAGAATACACACCCTTCAGATCTTGAAAAATAGGCTCCAAGCACCAGAAGCATCCTCCTCCCAGGGTTGCTAACTCTCGGTCGGTTGATATTTTTTCAGAACTCATTAATAAAATCCTTAATGATGGGGTAATTCATTTTTCAAAGTAGAACGAACAATATGGGGTAGTTGCGCCGGTTTCTCCGCAATAAAATCGGGTTTTTCCTTGGGACGATCCAGATACCCCCATTGGCACCAGATGGTTTTACAACCAAAGGCCTTCCCCATTTTTATATCAGCATCCGTATCCCCAATCATAAAACAACCGTCAATTGATTTTTGAAAATCACATCGATGGGCTGCCGTTTCTAGAACAAGAGGGTCAGGTTTGGTTTTGGGAAGTGTATCACCACCGATTACATCGGATATATACAAATCTATCCCTAACGCTTCGAGTAATTGACGGGAAATTTTTTCCGGTTTGTTGGTGACCACAGTGATTGACCCCAAATCTTTTAAATCTCGTAGCGCAGATTTAATTCCGGGATAAAGCTGTGTCTCCACGGCCACGTGTGCAATATAATCCGATTCATACCGCCCACGAACCTCAGCAAACCGGGAATGATTATCCTGAATATAATCGTCAAAACAGGAATGGTAAAGCTGATCCATCCCCTTATTCACAAAAGGACGAATATCGCCATCGGACCGGAAAGAAAGCCTTAAGTTCTCTCGAACCCTTTGGACCGCGGCCACCATATCGGACCGGCTATCCTCCAGCGTACCATCCAAATCAATACAAATCATTTTCACTGTTTTCCGGATGCCGGTGCCTTTCTGGCCAAATCCTCCACACTCCCTTTTGCGTCACCCTGTTCAGTCACCTTTCTCTCCCCGCTTAACGATCCCTTAAAGGCGGAAAAAGGGTTGGAATTGTGACCGATCACTTCATGGGCAAGCCCCCCCGGAATAAGAAGGATATCTCCACCTTCAATGGTTATGGGGAATTCATCAAAATGAAAGGTTATTGCCCCCGAAACCGCAGCCCGGATTTCCGGTTCATCATGGGCATGCCGGCTCCGCTCAAACCACGGATCAACGGTTTGAAGATCGTATACCGTATATCCAAACCGTTTCATTTCCTCAGCCACAGATTCAGCAGTGGGTTCCTCTTTTCGGCCCCATTTCATAAGTTTTACCCCGTTGGGGAAGGTTACCATTTTAGCCAATTGCATGTCTGTCCATTCCTCTGGTTAGATATTTTCCCTTATTTCTCCTAAGCATAAAAATAAAAAATTTAAACCCAAAATAGTCTTTTTAATATTCCGAGTCAATCCCCACCGAAAGGGAGGGGGTTTTTCCTGATCCCTAAAAACTGGAATTTATAACTGAAACCCCAAAACCTTTAAAACTTTCTTTGCTGGATGATCAGCAACCCCTAAATCGATTTGGGTGTGATGAAACTCCCTTCGAACAGGATAATTCTTTCTTAAGTTATCAAAGGCTTTTATTCGGGGGGAATCGTCTAGCCTCTTTGTTCTTCGCAATGCCCAATCATCACGGTAAATATTATAGCAACTTCGAATGGCCGTTTGAATGATTTCCTGAACCGATGTGGTTGGGTTAAATTCAAGTTTTCTTAATGGCGCGGCCGGGACCCAATCCCCCAAACTATGTTTTGGCTCTAATTTAAAAAATTTACAAACGGATTGATAAATCATTTCCGTGCCTTTTAATTTTCCATCCAAACTATAACCCGCAATGTGAGGTGTGGCGATTTCCACTTGATCCAATAATTCAGGGGTGATTAAAGGTTCATTTTCCCAAACATCCAAAACCGTAACCAGAGAAGTCTCCTGAAGGCGGTTTATCAATGCGGTGTTATCCACAACAGGACCGCGCGAGGTATTAATTAGGATGGCCCCAGTCTTCATTTGTTTTAGACGGGCTTGATTAATTAAATGAAAACTAGGATGAGGTTTTAGCTGGGTGAGGGAAGGGTGTAAACTAATCACATCGGCCGAAAGCGCTTCCTCCAATGAACAAAGACCTTCAACGCCTCGGTCTTCCAACCAGGGATCATAGGCCCCGCATTGAACCCCGATTTCTTCTAAACAGGAACGAAGCTTTCCACCAATTCGGCCCGATCCGATTATACCAACGGTTTGATCTTGAAAGGCAAATTCAAATTTTTCACTCAAGAGAAATAAAACGGATAGAACATATTCAACCACAGACTGGGTGTTACACCCCGCAGAATCGGCGAAACCAATCCCTTTTGCCTCCAAATAATCTCGATCAACATGGTCCACACCGGTGGTCGCTGTTCCAACAAATTGAACCGCTGAACTCTCCAAAAGCTCTTGATTCACAGGGGTAATAGACCTGACCAACAAAACATCACACCTCTTCACACCACCAGAGGAAATTTCCCGACCGGGCAACAAAGTTACGTCTCCCAGATCAGAGAAGAATTCCTTCACCAAGGGAATATTTTCATCTGCCACAATAAACATTTCATCTCTCAAATATTAGGGCCCATTAGTGCCCGGTGCTGGTGGAACAGGTAGAGCAATGGTGCATCCCTCCCATTACCGCACTGATGAGATCATAAAGGTACTCTCTCTCCGAAAGGTCAACACGGCTTAAATAGGAATTTTCCCAACCTTTTAAATAAACCGTTTGCAGGAAAAGATAAACAGGCATATTCACATCATATCCTTCCCGGATAGCCGTGGTGCGAATCCATTTCATTACCCCTCCCTTGGTCAGGAAGGTGCGGTTACCCAAGGCTTCATCGGCTTGCGTCAAAATCCTGTTAAATTTATAGAAATCTTTAGGATGATGGTTTAAAAATTCGGTGGAAATCCTAACCAGACCCGAGAGGTTCATTCTCCGGTCTGGAACCGGGATCTGTTCATATTTTATTCTTGGGGAGCAGGAAAAAAGAAAAATGAGAAAAAGGAAAAAAATAAAATTTTTTATTCCCAAAAACCTTCTCACTTTTTCCCCCATTAAAATCGGTGTAACCCCTTTTCCTTCCTTCCCAAAAACACAAAATCTACTACCATCTTTAAAAAATGTCACGCTTTTAAAATAAAAAGGATGCCTAAAAGTTTACCCTCTCCCCAAGCAAAATTTTAAAACAACTTCTTTTTTGAAACCGAACTGATTATAATGCCATCCATTAAATTAAGGATTGGAATTGGCCATGGTCCAAGGTATTTAAAAATGATCAGAATCGGAATTGACACGGGAGGAACATTCACAGATATTATTGTTTTAAAAGGTAATAAATTAACCGTTCACAAAATTCCTTCTACACCCGAAAACCCCTCACAGGCCATTTTAAAAGGAATAAAAGAAATACCTAAAAATTCCAAACAAGCAATTGTTTTTCATGGGACAACGGTTGCCACAAATGCCCTATTGGAACGCAAAGGGGCCCGGGTAGTCCTGTTAACAACCATAAATTTCGAGGATATCCTTGAAATCGGCCGTCAAAACCGGCCTGACCTGTACAATTTATGGGTGCAACGTTCTGTTCCCTTGGTAAAATCAGGCCTCCGGGTTGGCGTAAGAGAACGAATCGCTTATAACGGCAAAGTAATTGAACCTCTGACCCGGTTATCTATCCAAAGAGCATTGACCCAAATTAAGAAATTAAAACCTCAATCTCTTGCCATCTGCTTTCTTCACTCCTATGCCAACAGGATCCATGAAAAAAAAGTTGAGAAAGAAGCCCGAAAATTATCCATACCCATTTCTATTTCATCCCATATTCTTCCGGAATACCGTGAGGTGGAGCGCTTCAGTACAACCGTGGTGAATGCCTATGTGTCACCCATCATGAACCGATACTTGGATGATTTGTCAAAGGGACTTCAAAGGGAATACGTCCTTCGCATTATGCAGTCCAACGGCGGTTTTACCAATGCAAAAACCGCCTCAAGTGAGGCTGTTCGAACACTGCTTTCGGGCCCTGCCGCTGGAGTCGTCGCTGCTCACACCCTTGGAAAAAAAATGGGTTTCCCCAACCTGATTACTTTCGATATGGGGGGAACTTCTACAGATGTCTCGCTTTGTCCAGGGGAACTCCCTTTTACCGCTGAAGGGGAAATTGCAGGGTGCTCCGTAAAAACACCCTTTATCCGTATTCATACCATTGGAGCAGGAGGAGGGTCCGTTGCCTGGGTGGATCAGGGAGGCCTTCTTCGAGTTGGCCCTGAAAGTGCCGGGGCAGATCCCGGACCGATTTGTTACAACCGCGGAGGGAAAAAAATCACGGTGACCGACGCCCATCTATTCCTTGGGAGGTTGGACCCGGTCCATTTTTTAGGCGGAAATATGGAACTAAATAGGGATGAAATTCAAAAACCTTTTAACCAAATGTCCCGAAAACTGAAGATTTCCCCACAAAAACTCGCCGAAGGGATCATCCAGGTAGCAAATGCAAACATGGAAAAAGCCATTCGGGTGGTCTCCGTCGAGCAAGGGCAGGACCCCAAAGATTTTGCTCTTTGTGTATTTGGAGGAGCAGGAGGACTCCACGGAGCGGATCTCGCAAAAACGCTAAAGATTCCCATGGTTTTCATTCCTAAAAACCCTGGACTGTTTTCAGCTTTGGGCTTACTCCTGTCCGATAGTATCAAAGAATACGCCCAAGCAATTTTGGGAAAAGAAAAACAATTTTCCCCATCGACCCTCGAAGCGGGTATGAACCGCCTCATTCATAAGGGAACACAGGAAATGAATCGGGAGGGTATCTCTACCCGTCAAATCCATGTTTTCCGGTTTTTAGACATGCGTTACAAAGGCCAATCCCACGAATTAACCATCCCCTACTCCCGTCACTATTACAATTCATTTCATGAATCACACCGTAAACGCTACGGACATATGGAAAAGAATCGGGCGGTAGAAATCGTTAATATCCGAATTCGCCTCATCGGAAAATTCAAAAAACCAATTTTTAAATCATTACCCGAAAAACCATTGCGGTCTCTTGAAAAGGCCAAACTCAAAGAAAATAAAGCCATCTTTTCAGGAAAACCATGGAAAACCCCTTTCATTGATCGGAATCATCTTACTCCCGGAACTAAATTTCCCGGACCAGCCATCATTATCGAATTTACCGCGACCACAACGGTTCCGCCGGGTTTTTATTGCCATGTGGATCGCTTTGAAAACCTTATTCTGGAGCAAAAATTATGAGGAAAGATCCCATTCAATTGGAAATCTTTAAAAACCGCCTCACTTCTATTTCAGAGGAGATGGGTGCGGTATTGTGCCGTTCCGCTTATTCGGCCAACATTAAGGAACGAAAGGATGCCTCATGCGCCATTTTTAATGCAAGGGGGGAGATGATTGCACAAGCCGCCCACATCCCTGTCCATCTGGGATCCATGCCGTTATCGGTGCTCTCTGCAATAGAGGAGCAGAGATTTGAAGAAGAAGACACGGTTTTATTAAATGATCCTTACCGGGGCGGGACCCACCTCCCGGACATTACCGTCATCTCCCCTGTCTTTGCCCGAAAAAAAAACCGACCCTCATTTTATGTTGCCAACCGGGCCCATCATTCCGATGTAGGGGGGATTCAACCCGGATCCATGCCTGCTTCTGAAGAAATCTTTCAGGAAGGGCTTCGCATTCCTCCGGTTAAAATTGTAAAAAAAGGTGTTTTCCAGGACGATCTGCTCAACCTGATCCTTTCCAATGTGAGAACCCCGGAAGAAAGGACGGGAGATCTACAAGCCCAACTGGCTGCAAACCGGTTGGGAATACAAAGGTTAACTGAAATCATCCAAAATTTTGGAACCAGGGAAACCCAAGAGCAAGCTCTGGTTTTATTGGATTATTCCGAACAAATGATGAGATCCGTCATCCATAAAATTCCAGATGGTCAATACCACTTTTTTGATTTCCTTGAGGATGATGGGATTACCACCCAACCGATCAAAATTAAAGCCACCATCCGGATTCGCAAATCCAATGCCGTGATCGACTTCAGTGGAACGGACTTGCAGGTCAAAGGATGTGTAAATGGCCCATATGCGGTGACCCTTTCCTCCGTATTCTATGTATTTTGTTGTTTGGCGGGTTTTGAAATCCCAATTAACGCGGGAATCATGCGTCCCATTAAAGTGTTCGCCCCAGAGGGAACCATCGTCAATGCCCGGCCCCCTGCAGCGGTGGTGGGAGGAAATGTCGAACTCTCTCAACGTATTGTCGATGTTCTCTTCGGGGCCTTTGCCAAAGCGCTACCCCGCTCGATTCCGGCAGCCAGTCAAGGAACCATGAACAATCTCACCATAGGGGGTTTCGACCCTTTTCACCAAAAACAGTTCACTTATTATGAAACACTGGCCGGAGGAATGGGAGCTCCTCCAACCTGCGATGGATTGGATGCGGTACACACCCATATGACCAACACCTTAAACACACCCATAGAAGCCATTGAACACACCTTTCCCTTCAGGGTAAAAAAATATAGAATTCGGCGCGGATCGGGAGGGAAAGGCCGCTATCAAGGGGGTGAAGGATTGATCCGGGAAATAGAATTTCTTTCGGATGCACAGGTCACCGTTCTTTCAGAGCGACGAAAACTTAGTCCTTATGGTCTTGCGGGTGGGGGGAAAGGAAAAACAGGGAAAAACCTCCTTTTTCAAAAAGGAAGAAAAATGAACCTTCCAGGGAAATGCTCCTTTAAAGTTAATCCAGGAGACGTTCTTTCCATCCACACACCCGGAGGTGGTGGATATGGAAAACCTCAGAAAAGGTAGGCAAGATTTGTATTTTTCCATTTTCTCTTGTGCTTTTTAAAATGAAGAACACATTGGTTTCTAATAAAATGTTAAAAACCCCATGTCGTCATTCCCGAATGGTTTTATCGGGAATCCAGTGGTTTTAGAATCAGGGGCTTCTGGATTCCCGCCTTCGCGGGAATGACGGCCCAAATTTATTGAGAGTACTCTTAGAACAGAACACCAAAAGGTAATTCCATGATGAAAAGAGTTTGGTTTATCCCAATCATAATTTGCTCTCTTTTACCCCCCCAAAACCTCCAAGCCGAATCCCTGACAAATTTATTAGCCGAAATTGTTGTTACCCAGGCAGAATACCCTGAAGAACAATTAACTGATCTGGCTTATGAGGTGAGGGAAATTATAGGAGATTTGGAGGAAAATCAGGATAACCCAAAAATTAAAAATAAATTCCTGGATTTATTTAGGGGAGTTTACTCCACACAAGACGCCGGCGAAAAACCCCAAACCCATTTTGTTTATTCAGATACCTATCGAATTACAAACGCTTATGCCCTTCTGGGGAACAAAGAATTTCTTAGGGCCTTAATGGAAGCCAGCCAAGGCCCTTATGGCCGTTCCGCGGAAGGAGAAGAATGGATCAATGAAATGTTATGGGAAAACCTGGAAGCTCAAACACAGCTTTCAATAGATATTTTATCTGAAGTCCCTAAAAACTTAAGGGATGATTTGATGAAAAGAGTCTATACGGCACCCGTTCGCGATGAATTTAATTTCCAAGAAATCCAAAAAAACCTGAATAACATTTCCATTCCTGTAAATATTCAAAAAGAGGTAGGTCAAATTCAAAAGGTGGTTAACGAATTTCAATGAAGCTTAAATACTTCGCATACGGTTCAAACCTGGATCAAAAGGCAATGAAAAAAAGGTGCCCCGATTCCACACCTCTTCAACCGGGAGTTCTCAAGGGATATTCTTTAGGCTTCACCTACGACTCAGCGGGATGGGTTGGAGGGGTTGCGGATATTATGGAAAATCCTCATGAGGAAGTATGGGGGTTGCTGTACGAAATCTCAGAACGGAATTTGGAAAAACTCGATGAATATGAGGGATATCCCATGGCCTACACACGCTTTACCACCTCAATTCAAACCTCTTCGGGAATGATAGAAAATGTTTGGGTGTATGAGGTGGTCCAAAAAAGAGGCTTCGTGGCTCCCACAAAGGAGTATCTTGATATCATTAAGAAAGCTGGAAAAGAATTTAATTTTCCGGAGCATTACCGAAAGAAATTGGATAAAGTTGAAACCAGGTGAAATTTTTGACGATTGCATTTTGTTAAAATTCCAGGATTTTTTAATTTAGCAGACTGTTGAAAAACCCGAATCCGTCATTCCCGAATGGTTTTATCGGGCCCGCCTGTCCCTGCCCGTCCGGCAGGCGGGCGGCAGGCAGGAATCCAGGCTATTTAAAATCAACCATATCGGATTCGGGCTCCCCGATAAAGATATTCGAGGACAGGTTTCTCGGGAATGACCTGTCTGCGTGCAAGTCCCACGCACAGGCAGGCGACCTAACACACAAATAATTCCTTTTTCAACATTCTGCTAGGGTTATAGAAAAATTCAGCCGGCTCATCGGAAATAGGCAGCGGGCCGATAGTGGAATAGGCCGCCCAGCCAACGGTGTTTTATGGTGATAGGCGATTGACAGGATTCTCGCAAGCATGAGATATTACACATAATCCTAGTTTAAAACGATGAGAGAGTTGTCTGAGATAGGCCGCCGAGATTAGCGAGCCTGTCGCAGCTTACTTGATAGTTGGGCGTCACAAGATCCTGACACCACGCTGTCAAGAGGCTGCATATATCATGAACGCTCTTGGCAACTAACAAAAAAGGAACGAACATGAAAACCCTTACTCCGCTTGATGCAGTAACTCAATTCGTCAATGCAATGAACCAGGGCGATCTTGAAACGGCGCTGAGTATGTACGAACCGGGAGCATCTCTCGTTGTAAAGCCCGGCGTTGTGGCAACCGGAACCTTGGCGCTACGCGAGGCACTCGCGGGGTTCGTGGCGTTAAAGCCGATTCTGACGAGCGAGGCACAACAGGTTGTGGAAGCCGGCGATGTCGCGCTTTACTGTGCGCAGTGGAGTTTGCGTGGAACCGATCCCATAGGAAACCCGGTGCAAATGAGCGGTCGCTCGTCCGACATCCTACGGCGCCAACCTGATAGAAACTGGTTGATCGCATTGGATAACCCTTGGGGCACGAATATCGTAGCGTAGCCATGTCTCGGTACAGCGAATTTTTGGAGTTTGTCGTCGAGCAAATGTCGTTTCTTGGAAGGCCGCGGGTCCGCGCCATGTTCGGCGGCCACGGTGTTTATCAGGACAATTGTATCTTTGCAATCATAATTGAGGACAGACTGTACTTCAAAGGAGACCCCACTACTCGTAGTGAATTTGAAGCAAAAGGCTTGAACCCATTTACTTATGTCGCACGCGGCAAGTCCGTGACCATGCAATATTTCGAAGCTCCACCAGAAGTGTTCGAAGAACCGGAGGCCATGCGCAGTAGGGTGCAAAAGGCTTTGGGAGTTGCACTCAGAGCCAAGGGGTCCAAAACGCCCAACAAGGCGCTCAACCGGACACGCCAAAAGCGGCGCGCCGGTTAGCTTATTCGTTATGCCAAAAGTAAAAAATGGCAATGAAGACAACGAAATACTTCAGGGCAATCCGGGTCAGACCGGATCGAAAGATAATCAAGGACGATTGGATTCAGCACGTTGTCCGATTTTCTGAAAAAGAGCACATACAGACAGACGGTCGAATAAGGCGTTGGGCTAGAATTGCAGAAATGGGGAACCGATATCTGCGGGTTATCCTGTTGCCAGATGGAGAAACCGTGCATAACGCATTTTTTGATAGGGGGTACAAACCATGAAAGTCAGCTACTTCGAAGACACGGATACTCTGTACATTGAGTTACTTGACAGCGACATTGCGGAATCCAAAGATCTGGATGAGAACACTATTCTTGATGTTGATGCAGAAGGTAACGTCTGTGCAATTACATTCGAGCATGCAAGCCAACGCACTGACGTAAGAAATCTGATTGTTGAAGGCATGGCGGCATAATCATAGTTAGACAGCACCAAAAGATGCTCATTTGCGGGTGATAGAAGCCGTTCCCCTGCTCTGTCGGTTCTGTGAACAGAGACTGGAAACGAGAAAGGAGACTTAGAGCGATGTCTGAAGTCAGCGTACGCTACATGATTGATGATGTGCCCGCGGCTATTGAGTTCTACACAACGCTCCTTGGTTTCACTCTTGAGCATGATGCCTCACCCGCCTTTGCCGCGGTTTCACGTAACGGCGTGCGGCTCTTGCTGAGTGGCGAAGGTAGCTCAGGGAAGCGCCCGCTGCCAGACGGTCGCCGCCAGGAACCGGGCGGTTGGAATCGAGTGCACCTAGAGGTGACCGATCTCGCTGCGGAAGTTGCGCGGCTGCGTGCAGCGGGGGTTTCCTTCCGCACGAATGAAATTGTGACGGGGCCAGGCGGTGCACAGGTCATTCTCGAGGACCCGTCGGGCAACCCAGTGGAGTTATTCCAGTCTCGGCGCTGAGATCCGCCGCGGCGGCGGAATTTTTGCTCCCTGGTCCTCGCGCGACCGCATGCAGTGGAAACGGACGAACCGTACGATCCAATCCACATAGGATCGCTCGGTGTGAATGGAGTAGTGGTGTAGACGGAGCACCTTTCGGACTTCATCGAGGAGTTTTGGTTGTTGACTTCTCGTCGCGTCGGGCATATAAGTCTGTGTGATGGCACCCTGAGATCGCTGATAACGGGTATTGGGCAAAACCGCCTGAAAACCCCACCAATATCGCATTATCAGGGCAAAATGGCAAGTTAATCAATGGTTAGCCACAAATAATTAATAAAGGATTTATAAATGAGTTACCGATTTCTGAAATACAAAGACGAATACGACAGAAAATATGGTAGCAAATCAGAATTTGAATGTTTCCTACCTGTTGACACAACATTAAGCAAAACTACCAAAATAAAAGGAACTTCAGGCAAACCTAACGAAGAATATTACAAATGGCAATTTCTTTCAGCCATCGTAAACTCTGGTATGTATGCAAAAGATTTTATTGGAGCAGAGATATATTTTCCAAAGGGGAATAAATCATCAGCACCCATAAAATTTGATGGTGCGCTATTTGACGATAAAAATTGGTTTGACCATTATAAGAATTGGCGGACAAACAATAACCAAAAAGAACTTGACTGGCTTCGTATTCATTTAATTGGTGTAATTGAATTTAAAAAAGAAGATAGCAAAGACATTGAAACAGTTTACAACCAACAATTAAAACCTGCCTTAAAAGAAAGCGAAAGAGAATTTTGTCTCGGCATCCTTTATGACACAGAGCGTCTTTATTTATTTCGCAAACACAAATTCAAGTTTTTACGCTTAAATGATGAATACAACCAAAAGGGTGAAGATAGCGGAACTAAAGACCTTTCATTACATTTGCCCGACCCATACCGTAACATTCCTACTTATGATGAAATTATTGACTGGGTGAGCCCTAAAGAAATTGACCGTTCAAAAAGAACTATTAAAAATTTAGATGTAATTTCAGGTATTCACTCAAAGCAAATCAATGATGCAATGTCCGCAATTCTACGGACAATGGAAGAAAAAGGAATGCTTAATCAAAAGGGCTATGAAATATTAATACAAATTTTAGCTCTTAAAATTTTCGATGAAAAAAGGAATGAAGCCAATCCTAAAAAGTATCTTGACTTTTTCATAACCAACGGAGAAAAGGCATATAAAAATCTTAATGACACAGCAATACAAACATTCCTTAACAGAATAAATAAACTTCGCGAAAATGCCGAAGGTGATTATTACCGCATTTTACAAGACGACCCGCTTAATGAAAAAAACGAAAACCACGCTAAAGTTTTAGTGCAAGTAGTAAATCAGTTTCAGGATTTCTCATTTGTGCTGTCTCATAAAACAGACCTTTATCAAATGGTGTTTCACCGTTTTGCAGCAGAGTTTTCAAAACAACAAAATGCACAATTCGTTACACCATTACCAATCATTGATTTTTTGGTTAGCATCACTACTGTCCCAACGTTATACAAATAAATTCAATTGGTTATCGTCATCAATGGTTTCATCTTCGTAATCAATCGAAGAAAGCGCTTGTAATATTGGGGTTTTTTCGAACAGCGACACACTCAAA
>Ga0302046_10002289_pt1 | contig 17815 bp, 14 predicted proteins | sample RVTome_11_FD_200261 | JGI IMG/M metagenome (GOLD analysis project Ga0302046, IMG submission 200261) | Soil microbial communities from uranium-contaminated site in the Upper Colorado River Basin, Wyoming, United States - RVT147D111 (version 2) ...
GGCGATGTCGTGCAGGAACGCAACCCGTACAGCGGGCAGATCATGCTGCGCCGGCTCGATGTGAAACAGCCCGAGATGATGTGGGAGTACGGCACGTACGAACCGACCGAGACGACGCGTGTGCCCCGCGCCTATCTGATTCCCGCCGCACTGACCGATGTGATCGACAAGCTGCAGGCGCATGGTGTGCTCACGACGACGCTCGGCGCCGCCCGTTCAGTCCGCATCGAGAAGTTCCGCATCGATTCGACGACGGTCTCGCCCCAGCCGTTCCAGGGGCACCAGGAGCGCACGCTGTTCGGCGCGTACGAACCGGTCAACGAGAACGTGCCGGCCGCTACCGTCGTGGTTCCCGTCGACCAGCCGCTCGGCCGGCTCATCTTCACGCTGCTCGAGCCCCGCTCCGATGACGGGTTCGTCAACTGGAACGTCATGGACGTGCCGCTCGGCGTCGCCCTCGCCGGCGGCGGCCGCGGTGGTCGCGGCGGTGGCCGTGGCGGCCGCGCCGGCGGTGCACCGCAGCAACCGGCGACCCACTATCCGGTCCTGCGCACGGACGAAACGATCCGCTGACACGAGCAGTCGATCAGCACGAACGCGCCGGCGAGCTGCATGGCCCGCCGGCGCGTCGTGCCTGCGCCCGTCCCTGGAGGAGACCGAATTACAGGCGCCGGTTGATGATCTCGATCAGCAGGTCACGGGCGCGCGGATCATTGACGTCCGGGTCCGCGAGCGAGAGGACCGCTTTCTTCCGCAGGTCGATGTCCGGCTCCGTGCGCGCTACGGAGATCAGCTTCTCGACGGCGTCCGGCTCGGTGCGCGCGCGTGACGCGATCACATCGAGCGCCGACTGCTTCACGCGTTTCTCGGTAACGCGGTCGTAGATCGTGATCCAGCGCTCGAGCGTGATTTCACGATTGCTGCGGATCCGGCTGATCGCGATCTCGCGCAACCGCGTCTCTTCGCCCTCGTTCAACGCGATCGTGATGAGCCAGTCGGCATCCGCACTGCTGCGGCGCAGCGCCGTCGACATCAGAATCGCCTCGCGCAGCTGCCGCTCGCCCACACGACCGTACAGTTCGCGCAGGTACGCGACATTCGACGAATCGGCCGTACTGCCCAGTGCTACAATGGCCGCACGCCGGTCGTCCATCGAGATGTCGGAGCGCATCGCGTAATCGCGAATGGCCCGCCACGCCCGCTCGTTGCGCGTCTTCGCCAGTGTCTGCAGCGCCCACTGCCGTGTCTCCGCATCCTGCGCCGTGCGCAGCGCATCCTCGCCGATCGAAAGCGCACGGTCCGGACTGCGCGAGCTGAGCCAGACCAGCGCAGACTGGCGAACGGCCGCATCCGGGTCGTTGCGCGCCGCGTCGAAGAGAATGTTCTCGGCTTCCGGCGAGCGGATGCGGTTGACAATGATGAGTGCCCGACTGCGCATCGGTGCGGCGCACTCGTCGCGCCTGGCCATGACATCGCGCAGCACCGGCATGGCCGCCGACGTGTCCATGCGCACGAGCGCGCCCAGTGCAATAAGTCGGATCTCGGCCTCATCGTTCACGCACTGCGCGCTGCGCTGGCCGCGCGCCATGCTGTACTCGAGGCCGCGCGCGATTGCCGCGTCGGCGTACTGCTCAGCCTGTGTCACGCGGGTCCCGGGCAGTATCACGCCGCGAGCGACGTCGCTCATCGCCCTCGCTTCATCCACGATCATGCGCACGGTGTTCGCGGCCGACTCGCTTCCGAGCTGGGCCAGCTGGGCATTGATCGTGGTCAGCAGACCGGTGGTGTCGCGCGGCCGCTGGGTCGAGGTGTACTCGCGCATCAGCTGGCCGAGTCCCTCCTGTGCCCGCCGCAGCGATTCCCCGGTGCCCAGACGGCCGAGCGCGAATGCCTCCCAGTAGAAGGCCTCGGCGCGCAGACCGGACCGCACGAAACGTGGTTCCTGCCGGATCCGGCCGAACAGCCTCGCCGCTTCCGCGAAGTCGCTCCGGCTCAGCCGGTCGCGGGCGGCGCGGTACACCGAATCCGCAGGATCCTGCTGCCGCGCGTTGGGCACACGCGGGCCATTGCCGTAATAGCGGTCGAGCTGGCGCGCGAAATCGACGTTCCGCTCGCTCGACGTGCGAGCCCGCGAGGCACGCTGCGCATCCGCTGCGTAACCGCGCGCCGCTTCCTGCGCCATGGCCGCGCTCTCCTGGGCAGCCTGGATCGCTACGTCCAGCTCGATGCGGTGGTCCCCACGCAACGCCAGCGCCTGCGCGGCCTGCGCCATTTCCTGGATCTGTTCGCGCTGTACCGCCGTCAGTCCGCGCGCATGCTCCGACATCTCCGCAATGCGCGCTTGCTGCGCTTCCGACATTACATGCGTCCGCGACTGCAGCTCCGCGATGTGCGCGCGCTGCGTCTGCGAAAGCACGTGCGTCTCCGCCTGCAGCTCCGCCATGTGCGCGCGCTGCGTCTGCGAAAGCACGTGCGCCTGTGCCGCGATCTCCGCGAGCTGTGCCCGCTGTGTCTCGCTCAACACCTGTTCCTGCTGTTGCAGCTGCGTGGCAAGCTCGGCAAGGCGAGCGCGCTCCGCTGTCGTCAGACCGTGCTCGCGCAGGCGGCGCGCGAGCGCTTCCAGCTCGAGCTGGTGCCGCGCGAGCGCGCGCTGCTCGATGCGCTGCGATCGCGACGGCGGTGGCGTCCGCCGGTTCTGTGCGACGAGCGGCGTCACGGCGACCGCCAGCGTCAGGGTTGCCAGAGTGATGGTACGCATGTCAGTCATCTCCGTTGGTAACCGCGGCGCCTGCCGCGAGTCTCAACCGTGTGAGCACCTGGTTCTGCCGGATGCCGTCCTGGATCATCAGGATCTCCTGCTGCGGATCGGTGGCGGGCAGCAACGCGATCTGCGCGAGCACGAGCTCCAGGTCCTGGAGCAGTCGCATGAGATCGGTCGTGCCGCCCGCCGGTTCATCGATCAGCAGTCGGGTGTCCAGCAGGAGCTGCCTCGCCCATTCCGCGACTTCGTGAGAGCCGCCTCGCCGGGCATTGGTCGGAAACGACGTGAGCAGGGCGGCCGTGCGCGTCAGGTAATCGGCCGCACCCGGAGGAGCCGGTGGCGACGGGGGGAGCGCGACCACATCGGTCGTGCTCGCCGTCGGGAGCCCCACCGGCTCAACTGCCGGACCGGCCAGGCCGAACCGGCCGATCGTGATGCCCAGAGCGAGCGTGGCGGCCAGACTGGCCGCCCAGCCCAACCAGAGACCCGGGCGGCGGGTCGGGCGCCGGAAGCGTCTCGCCACGACCACACCCGCCCAGATCTCTTCGCGTGGCACCTCCGGCACGGGATCGAGATCCCGTACCAGATCCCCAAGGTGCCCGCCGAATTCGTCCGCCATCATGTGACCCACTCTCCGGCATGCGACTTCAATTCGTCCCTCAACCTCGCCCTCGCCCGGGCCAGTCTCGCCTTCGACGTGCCCGTCGGCATTCCGAGTGCCGACCCGATCTCTTCGTGCGTGTAGCCTTCCACATCGTACATCAGGAAGACCGACCTGTACTTCAGCGGCAGCCGGTCGATCGCCGCTCGCAGCCGGCTCTTCAGGTCCGGCTCGACGCTGTTGTGGCCATTGCCCAGCGACGTCGCCTCGTGCAGGTCCGTCTCGCGCGACCGCCAGCGCTTCACCTTCCGCATCCCGTTGAGCGCGACCGACACCGTGATGCTGTGCAGCCACGTCGAGAGCGCCGCGTCACCGCGGAAATCGGCGAGCCTGTCAAACGCCCGCACGAACACGTCCTGTGTGAAATCGCGCGCAAGCTCGCCATCGCCGTCGGCCAGACGATAGGCCAGACGATAGACCCGGTCGACGTGCCGGTCGTACAGCTCGCGCTCAGCCGAGCCGTCACCACGGAGCACGTGCTCGATCAGTTCCCTTTCGGTCACCCTGTACCGCGCCGGCGTTTTCGGTCTCCTGGATCCGGTCAATATGACACTCCCGCGCGCTACGCGGTTGCGCAAGACGGTCGACATCTGCGAAATGGGTGCAGGAACGGGACCGAGGCCCGGAACCAACGTGAAGCGGAACAGTGCGCCGGGAACGAGTGCAAGGCGCTGGTCGGTGACCGGGACCCCGATGGGCCCGCCGTGGCCGGCCCATTCGGGGTCGCGGGCGTGGCGCGAAGGGCTCGTCCCGGCTGGACCAGCGGGCAGCCGAACACCAGGTAGTTGGGACCGCCGCGATTCTCAGCCGCCGGTGGTGGGTGCTTCGGGCCGGAGCGTGAGGCGGCGCGGGACGTGCAGGGACGTTGTGATCCGTTTCGCTATTGACGCGGCCGCTAGGTTAGCCCTCCGGACCGAGAACGGGAGATGGCTTCCAACCCCACCACCAGGCGACGGGCACGGCCGCCGGCCGACCAGTATCAGCTTGCGCTGCCGCTGGCGTGGCTGACGGAATCGGAGTTCATCGAGGCGATGCGTGTGCGCGGCGTGAACGGGATCCGTCGTGTGCGCTACCGTCCGAATCGGACGCGGCTCATTTCGGTTTCTGCGGATCGGCGCTCGCTGAATCTGCACGATTGCTTCCGCGTCGCGAACGATCTCGTGCTCGATGCGATTGCGTCGTTCCTGATTGTGCCGGAAGGATCGGTGCAGCAGCGGACGGCGGTCGGCGTGATGCGGGCATGGTCGGAAGGCCAGTCGCCGACGGAGCTGCCATCACCACGCCGTTCGACGACACCATCCGTCGGAACGCGCGAACAGACGGCATTCCTGCGCGCACTCTACCGTCATCTGAATCGCGAGCGCTTCGACGGACGTCTGCCCGATGACGTGCCCATCCGGCTGAGCCACCGCATGCAGCGCCGGTTCGGACACGTCGAGTACCGCCAGGGCCGCGGGGCACGCGCCATCGTCGAGATCGGACTCAACGTCGATCTGCTCATTGGCGGCAACGAACGCCCGCTGCTGGACACCATGCTGCACGAAATGGCGCACGTCGAAGCATGGATCGCGTACGGCCACCGCGGCCACGGCGAAGACTGGGAACGCATCGCGTGTCGCGTCGGCTGTGAAGTAAACGCAATGTCACACACCCGCATCCGCCGCCGGCGCAACGGCGCCGACGTCACCCACATACCCGACCTCGAAGCGCTCCTGCTGGCGGCGCGACGACGGAACCCGGCGAAGAGAACGCCCGACCGTCGCCTTTGATTTCTTGCTACGGAACGGCGGAACGGCGGGCCGGGCAACGGCGGGGGCCGGGCGCGGGCTGGCGCGGTGCGCGGTGTACGGCGGGAGCACGACGGGCGGGCATCGGGGGTTACCGGATTGCGAGGCGGGCCCGGGCCACGGGCCGGGGATGCTGGTGAAGGGCGTGCTGGTTCGGATGCCGCGGGCTCTCCCCGGCGTCCGATCGGGTGCACGGGCTTCGTCGAGCAGCACGGTGGCCTGGCCGCGATTCACGATCCGGCAGTGGTGCTCCGCAGCTTTCCGCGGTCGTGCGAAGCCGGCTGCTGGTGCCGTTGCCGGGCCCTCCGAATCCGTTCAACAGAAGCGGTTGATCAGAGTCTGGCCATCCGCTGAGAGTCCGCCCATTCGCTGCAGGCAGGGCGGGCGAGTGGGGATCGCGTCCGCTGTCGTCGGGTACTGCACCGCGAACAACTCGTCATGAAGCTGCCGCTCCAACGGCGTCCCAGAGCGCGCCGGACCCCGGGCGAAAAAGGGGGGCGGTCGCTTGAAGGAGATGCCGCTGGTGTTCGAGATGGTCCTGCCCCGAGGGCGGTTTTCGCCGGCCGTGGTTCTGTCGATTGGGCTGACCCTGCTTCGTGTACCGCTGAGCGCGCAGGATGCGGAGCTTCGCGTGGGCGTCGGTCTGCATGCGATCGGTCTGGCGACGCGGGTGGCGCCAGCGCTCGCCGGTGAGACCATGACCGCGACGTACCTCACGCAGCCCATGGTTTTCGGGCACGTTGCCGGCGGCCATGGGCGGTTCATGGCGACGCTCAACCTCGAGGGGCTTACGCTGAAGGATGGCGAGCTGGCGCCCGGCAATGCGGGTGAGGGCTGGGTCGACAAGCGGCATCCGCACACGTGGCTGCACGAGATGGTCGTGACGGCGACGACTCGGCTCGCGGGCGTCGACGTTTCGGTGACCGGTGGCCGCGGCTTCGCGCCGTTCGGCACGGACGATCCGATGGTCCGCCCCTTCGTCCGCTATCCGGCGAACCATCACTGGTCGCAGATCCTCGAACGCTGGCTGCTGATCGGTGCGGTACGGCGGGGCCGGTTGACGGTCGAGGCGGGCATTTTCAATGGCGCGGAACCGGGCGGGCCGGACGATCTCGGCAACTTCGACAGGTTCGCGGACTCGTGGTCGGTGCGCGCGACGGTGCGACCGCGGGCGTGGCTCGAGCTGCAGGGCGGCTACGCGTTCGTCGAATCGCCCGAACATGCGGGTGGGTTCGGTCTCGACCAGCGCAAATGGAACACAGCGGCGCGCATCCAGCGTACGATCTGTGAGCGCCGCCGCATCTATGCGCTCGTCGAATGGGGTGAGACGCACGAGTACGTGGATGACCTGAAGCTCTTCATCTTCACGACCGTCCTGGCGGAGAGCGCATTCGGTCTGGATGACTGGACGTTCGCGCTGCGCTACGAGCGGACCACACGTCCGGAAGAGGAACGGCTGCTGGACCCGTTCCGCGTCGTGCGGCCGCACACGGATGAAAACATCATCGGCGCGACCCGCTGGAACACGGTCACGGCGAGTGCCGGGCACACGTTCGCCGTGCGTGGCATCGGCTTCGCGCCCTTCGTCGAAGCAGGCCGCTCGACCGTCGGCGAGATCGCGGGCGGCCTGTTCGATCCCGCCGCCCTGTACGGTGGTACCACCCTCTGGAGTGTCTCCCTGGGTGTGCGGCTCCGGGCCGGCGCCCGCCATGAACGCATGGGCCGCTACGGCGTCGCCATGCCAGCGGCCGCGGATGCGGCCGCGCACAACCATTGACGAGCCCACGCTGAATGAGGTCTCTCGCATGCTGAACCGCTCGCTTCGCGTCCTCGCACTCATCCCGCTGGTGGCTGCGGCATGCGACCGCGATCCTCTGGCCAATGACGACGGCTTCGAACCGCGCGAGCCCATCACGATTCCCGTGATCGGACACGGCATGATCACCGGCCGCTGGTCAGCCGAAGTCGCGGCCCGCGGCGACTGGGCCTACACGACGACGTGGAGCCGTCGCGTCGCGCCCGGCAACGCGATCATGGTCTGGAACGTCGCCGCCGACACGCCCATCCTCGCCGATTCGGTCATTGTCGACGGGGCGGCGACTCTCGGTGACGTGCAGATCTCCGATGACGGCAGCCTGCTCGTCGTCGCTACGGAGTACACGGGCGGCTCCATCGTGATCTTCGACCGGACCACACCCGACCGCCTCGTCCAGCTGTCCCGCTTCACGTCGGAAGCGACCATGCGTGGTGTGCACACCGTCAAGCTCGGCCACGTCAATGGCCGGCACTACGCGTTCCTGTCCATCGACCCGTCACCCGCTCAGCTCGTGATTGTCGACATCACCGATCCGGAGAATCCGACCGAAGTGCTCGTCCGTGTGATGGGCCAGCCCTACGTACACGATGTCTTCGTCCGTGATGGCCTGCTCTTCACCGCCCTCTGGGATGCCGGCATGGACGTCCTCGACATTGGTGGCGCCACGGCCGGCGGCAGCGTGCAGAATCCGGTTCGCCTCGGCAACGTCGTCACCGTCAATGGCAATGTGCACAACCTCTGGTGGTACCACGATGCGGCGGGCGGAAAGCGCTACGTCTTCCTCGGCGAAGAGGGACCGGGCTCGGTGACCGGCGGCTCATCCAGTGGTGACGTGCACGTCGTCGATGTGAGCGACATGGCGGCACCCCGTGAGGTCGCGTTCTATCACGTGCCCGGCGCCGGCGCCCACAACTTCCACGTCGACGAGGAAGCGGGCATCCTCTACGCCGCATTCTACAACGGCGGCGTGCGCGCCATCGACGTGACCGGCGACCTGAGCCAGTGCAGCGCGGATGCACGCGCGGCCGATGGCCGCTGCAATCTGGAACTCGCCGGCCGCGAGGCCGGCTTCGCACTCACCGACGGCAATCCGGCCGTGTCGATCTGGGGCGTCGCACGCGTCGGCCGCTACCTCTATGCCTCCGACATGCTGAGCGGCATCTACAAGCTCGACGTGCAACCATTGCGACAGTGAGCGGCCGCTGACACCCCGTTTACACGACGGGCTATCCTACAATTTCGCCATCCGGCGGATGATCAGCGCATCGCGCCAGCGCGTCGGCAGCAGCGCATTGATCAACAGGCGGATCCGCGCATCCAGCCCGATCACGTAGCGCGCCCGCGGCCTCGCCGCCGTCAGAGCGTGCTCGACCGCGTCCGCCACAGCCGATGCCGGCCGGCCGCGACCACCCTTCGCCGCATCCATCGCCCGCCGTTCCACGCCCGCCAGCAGACTGCCGTAGTACCGATCCAGCTCGGGCGGCGCCGAATCCCGCATCCGTCGGGCCCGCGTCAACGCCGTGTCCCAGATCGGCGTGCGGATCACACCCGGCTCCACGATCGACACGCGCAGGCCCCAGCCATGGAGCTCCACGCGCAGCGCGTCCGCAATCGCCTCCAGCGCGAACTTCGACGCCGCATACGCTCCCGTCATCGGCAACGCGCTGCGCCCGCTGATCGAGCCGATCAACACGATCCGGCCCGTCGCGCGCCGCAACTGCGGCATCAGGGACTGCGTCACCGCAACCTGACCGATCACGTTGATCTCCAACTGACGCCGCAGCTCCTCGATCGGCAGGAACTCCAGCGGACCCGCAACCGCCACTCCCGCGTTGTTCACCAGCCCGTGCACGCCCGCCGACCCCGTCTCGCGCGTCAGCCGCGCCGCGACCGCCTCGATCTGCTCCGGTGCCGTCACGTCCAACCGCACCGGCTCCACCGACGGCCCGTGCTCCAAGCGCAGCCGCTCGCCATCCTCGTCCCGCCGCACCCCCGCGTACACCCGGTACCCGATCGAAGCGAGCCGCGCCACACACGCCGCCCCGATTCCCGTCGACGACCCCGTCACCAGCACTGTCCGTTCCATGCCGCTCTCCCATCGACGCACCGAACGCCACTTGACCGATGCGGACCCGCGCTCAGTCTATGCGCCCGCGCCCCAGCCGTCGAAGCGGTGCAAGCGCGGGCGATTCCGCTTCAGTGTGCCTTGCGGGTCGCTTGACTTTCGGTCGCTATATCACAAGATATGTCCCCCGTATGATTGACTGGTGGGATTCGTGGAAGGGATTCGCGGCCGCGTTCGGCGGCCGGCCGGGCCGGTTCTTCGAGCCGGGCGAGGTGCGGATCGCACTGCTTTCCCTGCTGGATCAGGGTGCGAAGCACGGTTACGAGCTGATGAAGGATCTGGAGGCGAGGTCCGGCGGGCTGTACCGGGCGAGTGCGGGTGCGATCTATCCTGTGCTGCAGCAGCTCGAGGATGAGGGGATGGTGTCGTCGAACACGGGCGAAGGGAAGCGCGTGTACGGGATTACGGCTGCGGGGCGGTCGGAGCTGGAGGGTGCGGGCGTGCGGGTGGATCGGATCTGGGAGCGAGCGGGACAGTGGCGGGAGGTGGGCAGCTGGACTGAAGGCGTGGAGATGGGTCTGATCGCGATGCTGGCGGGCGAGCTGATGGGAGAGGCGATGCGCGCAGCGAAGCGGGCATCGAAGCGGCCGGGCGGTCTGGAGCATGTGCGCACCGTGCTGGAGCGAGCGCGCCACGAGCTGCGCTCCGTGAACGGCGGAGCGAAGGGTGAGGAGGGGAAGCGTGGTTGATTCGTCGGATCTCGCGAAGCTGCGGATCGACCGGGATTCGCGCAGCGAAGGCGGCGGTGGCGCTCGGCTGCTCGTCGTTGTGGTCGTGATCGCCATACTGGTCAGCGCGGCTGTCGCGGCCATGGTGCTGCTGCGCGCGGGTGGCGTCGAAGTTCGTGTGGTGCGAGCGGAGTTGCGTGGTGGGGCGGCGGGCGGCGGGCTGACGGCGAACGGCTATGTGGTGGCGCGCACGAAGGCGTCGATCTCGTCGAAGGTGGCAGGCCGACTGGCTCGGCTGTCGGTGGAAGAGGGCGATGAGGTCCGTCGCGGCGAGGTCATCGGCTGGCTGGATGATGCGGAGTACACGGCAGCGATCCGACAGGCGGAAGGCAATCTGCTGAACATGCAGGCGGGCGAGATCGAGGCGCGCGCGCGACTGGAGCAGGCGCAGCGGGATGTGGAGCGGGCGGAAGCGCTGTACGCGGATTCCCTGGCGGCGCTGCAGACGGTGCAGGATGCGCGCACGGCGGCCGCGGCAGCGAACGCGCAGGTTCGCGCGGCGGAGGCGAGGGTGTCGGCGGCGCGAGCGGGGCTGGACGTCGCGCGGGCGAATCTGGATAACACACGGATTCGCGCGCCGTTCGACGGCACGGTGCTGCGCAAGGATGCGGAAGTTGGCGAAGTGGTGGCGCCATCCGTGGCGGGCGGTGGTCTCACGCGTGGTGCAGTGGTGACCATGGCTGACATGGCCACACTGGAAGTGGAAGTCGATGTGAACGAGGCGTACATCGGCGAAGTGCAGGAAGGTCAGCCGGCGAACATCACGCTGGATGCGTATCCGCGCGACACGTATCCCGGTCATGTCCGCCAGGTCGTGCCGACTGCGGATCGGCAGCGTGCGACAGTGCTGGTGCGAGTGGCGTTCGACAGTACGGACAGCCGCGTGCTGCCGGAGATGGCGGGCCGGGTGGTCTTCCGCAGGGCGGCTGAAGCAGCGGCAGCGAGTGCGCCATCGCGACTTGTCGTTCGTGCGGAAGCAGTGCGAAACGAGGGCGGCACGGACTACGTGTACGTGGTGAGCGACGGTCGCGTCACACGACGGGCGATCGAGGCCGGCCCGGTGAGTGGTGGTGAGCGGGAAGTGCGGTCAGGCCTGTCGGGCGGCGAGCTGCTGGTGCTTCAGCCGCCGGCCGGTCTCGTCGATGGCGCGCAGGTAACAGTGATCACGGACAGCAACTGAATCGAGCAGGCGACGAAGTTTTCCGCGGCGCGCACGTCGCGTTGGTGCGGAACGTCGCATTTACACTCCGGTGGAGGATGAGTCGATGGCACTGGTCGAGGTGAAGGATCTCACCAAGGTCTTCCGGCGCGATACGCAGGAGATCGCAGTATTCGATGGTCTGGATCTGACCATGCAGCAGGGTGACTTCCTGGCGCTGATGGGACCATCGGGGAGCGGCAAGTCGACGCTGCTCAATCTGCTGGCGGGGCTCGACCGTCCGACGTCCGGCACGATCACGGTCGGCGGCCATGACGTGCCGGGCATGAAATCGCGACAGCTGGCGTCATGGAGGGCAGGCAACATCGGTTTCATCTTCCAGCTCTACAATCTGATTCCGGTACTGACGGCGATGCAGAACGTGGAGTTGCCGCTGCTGCTGACGAAGTTCAGGTCGAAGGAACGTCGCGACCGTGCACTGACGGCGCTCAAGGTGGTGGGCCTGACGGAGCGCGCCGATCACTATCCTCGCCAGCTGTCGGGTGGCCAGGAGCAGCGGGTCGGCATTGCACGCGCGATCGTGACGGACCCGCAGCTGATTCTCGCGGACGAGCCGACCGGCGATCTGGATGCGAAGTCGGCGTCGGAGATCCTCGATCTGCTGCAGCGGCTGAACCGCGAGTTCGACAAGACCATCCTGATGGTGACGCATGACCCGAACGCCGCGGATCGGGCGAGCCGCACGCTGCATCTCGAGAAGGGCGTGCTGCTGGAAGCGGCGGGGAGCAGCATATGACACGCACCGGCATTGTCGTCGCCAATCTGCGGCGTCGCAAGCGGCGCACTCTGCTGACGATCATGGGTGTGGCCATTGCCATGTTCCTGTTCATCACACTGCGCAGCGTACTCACCACGCTGTCCGATTCGGGTGAGGTGGGCAGCGAGAACCGTCTGATCGTGAGCAACAAGACGGGATTCACGTTCACCTTGCCCATGGCCTACGCGACGCGGCTGGCCGCGACGGCGGGTGTGAGTGGTGTCAGTTGGAGTCAGTGGTTCGGCGGCGTGTACATCGAGCCGCGCAACTTCTTCGCGCAGTTCGCGATCGACCCGGCAACGTACCTCGCGCTCTATCCGGAGATCGTCATTCCCGAGGACCAGAAGCAGGCATTCATCAATGAGCAGACGGCCGCACTGGTCGGGCGCGGTCTGGCCGAACGGTTCGGCTGGCAGCTCGGACAGACGATCAATCTGCAAGGCACCATCTTCCGCCCGGGCGAGGACTGGCCGTTCACGATCCGCGCCATCTACGAAAGCGGCCGTGGTGGCTTTCCGGACAACACGATGTACTTGCATTACGCGTATCTCGAGCAGGCGTTCGGCGGTGAGTTCGGCGAGGCCGGCTCGTTCGTGCTCGGCATCGAGGACCCGGCACAGGCCGCGGCGATCGCTGCCGCAATCGATGATTCGTACGAGAACTCCGCCGCCTCCACGAAGACGCAGACGGAAGGCGCTTACAACCTCGGCTTCGTCGGACTCTACGGGAACATCGGCTTCTTCCTGAACACCATCGGCATGGCCGTCGTGTTCGCGATCCTGCTGGTTGCGGCCAACACGATGGCGATGTCCGCCCGCGAACGGATCCCCGAGATCGCCGTACTCAAGACCGTCGGCTTCACCGATCGCGCCGTATTCGCCATCGTGCTCGGCGAGGCGTTCGCCATGGCCATATTGGGCGCCGGCCTCGGACTCGCCGGCGCACTGGTCGTGTTCAACCTGGGCGAATTCAACTTCTTCGGCTTCATTCCCGGCCTCGCCGTCGCCGGCCGGACCATCCTGCTGATGGCCGGCATTACGCTCATCCTGACCCTCGCCAGTGGCCTCGTCCCCGCGCGGGCGGCCGGGCGACTGAACGTGGTGGAGGCGCTGAGACATGTCGCTTGAACGGATTGAACGGCGTAGCCACAACGCTCACTCCACGGCAACCGGAAGGCCACTCGAGATCCGTGCACTGAGGACACCATGAGGATACCCCTCGTCTACAACCTGCGCAGCCTGAGGCAGCGGCCGGCGACGTCGGCGGCGACGGTGGCGGGCATTGCGCTGGTGGTGGTGACGTTCGTCGGGATGCTGGCGCTGGCGGACGGGTTTCGCGCGGCCATGGTGAGCACGGGCCGGTCGGACAACGTGCTGGTCGTGCGGCGGGGCTCGGACTCGGAGCTGACGAGCACGGTTGCGCGCGACCAGGCATCGATCGTGAGCGCGTTTCCGCACGTGGCCACGGACGCCGATGGCACACCACTGATCACATCGGACGTCTACGTCGTGATCACGCGCAACCGTGATGTGGCCGGTGGCAGTGAAGCGAACGTGCCGGTTCGCGGCGTGGGCATGGCGGCGTTCCGGGTGCGTGATCAGGTCCGCATGACGGAGGGACGGCCGTTCGAACGCGGTCGCCCGGAAGTGATTGTCGGGATAGGGACTGCGCTGCGGTTTCCCGGCATGAACGTGGGCGACGAGATCGAGCTGGGTGCGGGCCGGTTCACGGTGGTCGGTCACTTCGAGGCGGACGGTGGCGCGTTCGAGTCCGAGATCTGGGGCGAGAACGAACAGCTGATGGGCGTCTTCCGCGGACCGGTCTTTCAGTCGCTGACGTTCCGGCTTGAGGATCCGCAGAGTTTCGACGTGGCGAAGTCCGCGATCGAGGCAGACCCGCGGCTGCAGCTCGGCGTGCACCGCGAGAGTGCGTTCTTCGCCGGCCAGTCCGAGCTGCTCACCAACATGCTTCGATTCCTCGCCATCTTCGTGACCGGCATCATGGCGATCGGCGCCGTGTTCGGTGCCATCAACACGATGGACACGATGGTCAGCGCACGCTCGCGCGAGATCGCACTTCTGCTGACACTCGGTTTCCGACCGCGCAGTGTGATGGCGTCGTTCCTGATGGAGTCGACGCTTCTCGCACTGGCGGGCGGCATTCTCGGCTGCCTGCTGGCACTGCCGCTCAATGGTGTGACGACGAGCACGACGAACTGGCAGTCGTTCGCCGAACTGTCGTTCTCCGTCAACATCACACCGCCCGTGCTCGCAATCGGTGTCGTGTTCGCGGTCGGGATGGGTATCGTCGGCGGCTTCCTGCCGGCCCGTCATGCAGCGAAGCAGGTGATTGCCCAGGCGCTGCGCAAGGCTTAGTGGTCCTGGCCATGAATACACCGTGCATCGAGAAGGCCGCGGCGCCCGCAGGGCAAGGCGCGACGACGAAGGAATAGCAGCGCTATTTCGAGGAGGAGCAACGCAGCCATGCGGAATGCAGCGGCCTTCGAATGCCGGTGTATTCATGACCAGGACCACTTGGCGCGTCGCTCCGGTCGTCTGACAGTCCTGCGCGGTGCGGCGCCGGCAGCGGCGCCGGCCCGCCCGTTCAGCGCACGCGCTGTCCGATCCGTGTGAGCGAGTCGAGCGACACGACCGCACGCAGCACGATCGGGCTGCCGCCGACTGACAGCGTCGTGACGTTCCTTTCGCCAGGGACTTCGCCGGCTGCCCGCTCGCGCTCCAGTGCGCCCGTGGTCACGACCGGCGCATTGGCCTGGCGTGCCAACGCCTCCATTCGCGGCGGCGGTGCGGCCATGATCGCTGCTGCCGGCTGGTCGGGCCTCTCGTTCCACTGCAGGATCTCGACGGTGTTCTCGTCCACGCGCTGTACGATCCGCATCAACAGGGTCCCGTCCGCCATGGCCGCAGCCTGTATCGTGTCGACGGCAACACCTGCGATCGTGGCCGGCTCGCGGCCCAGCAGTCCCGCTGCGGTCTCACGCGCGATCAGTCGCCATGCGGCGCCGGTCGCAGCGTCGATCATGCGCGCGGCCACCGTGTCCGTGACAGGATCCAGTGCCTTCGCTGCGAGGTCGGCCTCGGCGCCCGCGCCTTCCCGGGCCTGGTCCAGACCGATCATGCCAGCGACGCGACGAGTCTCTTCGACGCTGCGCTGACTCTGGTCCGCCATGACCGGCGGCGGTGCGGCCGGCACAGGTCGCGCCGCGTCGAGCCTGCCCGTCGTGGATTCATCCCGCATTTCCGCGATCTCGGTGCTGGCATCCGAACGGGCAGCCGCGGGAATCGAGTCCGACGAGCGTCGGAAGACCGGCTCCGCTGCTGTTGTACTGCCGATGTCGGCCTCTGCCGATGCCCGTGCGCCGGCGGCTGGAACCGTGGCCGCGTCAGCCCGGAAGTCCAGGATCGCCGAATCGGCCGGCGGCGCGGCTGACGGCAGATTGCTGCGAACGATCCATGTCGCAGTGACGGCGAGCAGCACGGACGCGGCCGCGGCGAGCGGCATGCGGAACCGCGGCCAGCCACGGCGGCCGCCCGCGTGCATCGTGCGCGCGGCCGCAGCGCCGCGTGTGCGACGGGTAGCGAGGATCGCTTCGAACGGTTCGACGCGCACGGCGTCGGGCGCCATCTGGCGCAGCACGTGCGTCGCGCGATCGCGCACGCTGCGTTCGGCATCCAGCCGGGCACGGCAATCGACGCAGCCGGCAATGTGCGTCTCGAGATTGCGCCGGCCGGAATCGTCCGGCGGGAGCGCACCATCGAGATACGCGTGCAGTGTTCCTTCATCCACGTGCGACATGACTTCCCTCCGCGCCGTGCGCGGCATCATAGGCCGCGACGAGGCGCTTCCTGGCTCGCGAGAGTGTCGTACCGATGGCGCCGACAGCCAGTCCGGTCTGCTCGGCGATACCGGTGTAATCGAAGCCCGCGTCCCACAGCAACAGTACTTCGCGGTCGCGCTCGCTCAGCTGTTCCAGCGCATCGCGCGCCGCGGCTTCCTTTTCGCGGCGGTCCAGTGCGGCGAGTGGATCGGGCGTCGGGTCCACCTCGTCGCTCTCCGCCTTGATCAGTGTGAGGTGCCGGCGGCGGCGGATCACCATGCGCACCTCATCGTTGGCGAGATTCGTCGCCACCCGGAACAGCCACGCCCGTGGATTGTCCGGATCGTCATCGAGTACACGCACGAACGCCTCCTGCGCCAGATCCTGGGCCCGGTCCGCATCCCACACCTTGCGGTACAGGTAGCGGACCAGGTCCGTGAACGTCGTGCGGTACACGTCCGCCCAGTCCGTGCTCACGCTGCCATTCATCTCGCGTTCGCCGCGTGGGTGACGGCGCCACCACAGCGCCGCCCCGCACGCGGGAACGTTACTTCGCCCGGAACTGCTGGACCACCCCCGCCACATCGGCGGCGCTCATCCGTGCCGCACCACCCGCGGTCAGCTCAATGGCGACGTCGCGACCCATCACGGTGACCTGATCGAACGCTTTCCACCAGGCTTCCAGCTCGGGCAATGCCCGCAGCATGGCGAAATACGCTTCGCTGAACGGCTCGACCCGAATCGTCCGTGCACCCGTGCGGAACGTCGCGTCGGTCCACGCGCCGTTCGTCTGCATGAAACGGCGGCCGGCCACCATGCGTGCACCCGATTCATTGCCGACTCGACCGTCCCGCTCTTCCGCACGCTCCAGCGCAGCCGTCTGGGCCTGCACCACATCCGCGAGCGTCTTCGCTTCACGCGATCGGCGTGACGCCTCCGCCGCCAGCACTGCACCACGGCCACTCATGTCCTGCGCCTGTGCATTGGCAGGCGAAGAGGCCGGCATGGCGTTGCCCATCCGCGCACGATCCGCGCGCGTCATCAGCTCCGGCTCCTGCACGAGATACGACGTGTACTCGCTCAGCAATCCGTAGCGCAGCGCGGTCTGACGGATCTCCTCGACCAGCTCCGCGTTCGCACCGTTCAGCTTCACTTCCTGCTGCAGTGCCCCGATCTTGCGGCTCGCCCACAGCCGCGGAATGAAGTCATTGTCGTTCTCGTGTGCGGGGAACGATGCACGCAGTGTGTACCGCTCGGCGCCGCCGTTGCGCTCTCCGCGAATCACGAGGTCGCCTGTCGCATCGCGACGATCCCCGCGGTTGGGCTGGTAGCGGCCGAAAATGACGAGTTCATCGCCTGCGAACAGGTCGGGCAGCCGGCGCGGGTACACGTCATCGAAGCGCACGGGCGAACCCGCAATCTCGAGGTCCGCGAGCACCGGGTGGCGGATGCGCGTCGCCAGTGCGGCAAGCGCCTGCTCCACGTCCTCGCCCGGCTGCACGTACTGCGCATTGCCACGACCGGCCGCACCCAGCCGGTCCAGCAGATACGTGTTCACATCGTAGCCCACGCCGAACGCGAACACGCGCGCCCGACCGCCATCGCGCTCGGCGAGCTGCGCGATTCGCTCCGGATTCGTTTCGCCTGCCGACGGCAGACCGTCCGTCATGAAGACGACGACGGGCAGACGCGTCTGTGGCGATGTCGCACGGAATGCCTCCGCGAGTGCGCCCGAGATGTTGGTGCCGCCTTCGGCGCGCAGGTCATCGACCCATTCGAGGGCACGGCGGATCTGGTCGGGCGCCGCCGCCGTCCACTCCGGATCGTAGCTGCTGACTCGGCTGGAGAAGCGGATCAGGCGGAACCGGTCGCCGCGGTCCAGCGACTGCAGCAGCTGGCGCAGCGCGGCGCGTGCCTGCTCGATCTTCTCGCCGGACATCGAGCCCGACACATCGACCACGGCCGTGATGTCACGCGCCACGCGCGCATTCGCACGCACCTCCGAGGGCGAGAGCGTAAGCATGAAATAGCCAGCCTCGCCCGACGGCCGGTGCGTGGCGAGCGTCAGGCCCACCGCATCGTCGCCCAGTGGCAGGAACAGCACGAAATCGCCGCTCAGTGTT
>Ga0302046_10002290_pt1 | contig 17813 bp, 12 predicted proteins | sample RVTome_11_FD_200261 | JGI IMG/M metagenome (GOLD analysis project Ga0302046, IMG submission 200261) | Soil microbial communities from uranium-contaminated site in the Upper Colorado River Basin, Wyoming, United States - RVT147D111 (version 2) ...
GAGAATCGATTTCTGGGCGAACGGCCTCACCCTCGTCCTGCAATCCTACTTCGCGGCGCGGATCATCCGCTGGTTCGGGGTCGGCATCACCCTCGCGGCACTGCCCGTGGTGGCGGGCCTGGGGTTTGGCTGGTTGGGCGCCGCCCCGCTGCTCGGGGTGTTCGTGGTGCTTCAGGTCATCGACCGCGGCGTGCGGTACGGCCTGGCGAAACCCGCCCGGGAGATCCTGTGGACCGTGGTGAGCCGCGAGGAGAAGTACAAGTCCAAAGCCTTCCTGGACGCCGCGGTCTATCGGGGTGGCGATCTGGTGAGTGTGTGGGCCTACGCCGGCATGACCGCGGTCGGGCTGTCGGTGTCGGCGATCGCGCTCACCGCGGTGCCGCTGGCGGCGGTGTGGGCCGTCGTCGGATTCCGGCTCGGCCGGCGGCAGGAGACGCTCGCGCGGGAAGAGACGCCCGCGATTCAGGCGGCCCCGGCGTGACGGCGCGGCCCCGGGCCCGACGCTGACCCTCGGTCGGGCCCGGCTGGGTCAGTCGCGGAACGGCGATCTCCGCGACGCGGGCGGCGGCGGGCCGCCTCGCCGAACCCCGTCCAGCAGGCGTTGCAGCTCCTCGGCGCTCAGATCGAACGGGTCTTTCTGGTAGCCGGGCGCCTGGACGCGAACCGGGCCCTGCCCGGGGTCCGACACGGGCTCCAGCTCCCACTCCGCATCCGACGGGTCGTGCACTTCCCAGGTGATGCCGTCGCGATCGACAAAGCGGCGATAGCCCATCTCACGTTCCTCCGCGGCGGTCGACGCCGGAAGCTAACCCGCCACGCCGGGCCGACGCGCTCAGCCGGACGTCCGGGCACGCCACGCCGTCAGGATCTCGGCCTCGCGCTCGGCGCTGATCGCGAAGCGCGGGGCCGCGCGGCGCGTCTCCGGCACGGCGTCCGAGTACCACCACGCAATCGTATCCCGCACCGTGTCGGCCAGCGGCCGATAGGTGAGCCCCGCCGCGACCGCCTGGGCCTGGCTGATGCGCATGGCGCCCACCTGATCGTCCACCGGCATGATCCACGGAATCGCGTACTGCAGACGGTGCGCGCGGAGAAACTCGTAGTCGTCCACCCACACCCAACTCACCGGGGTGGACACCGCCGCGCGAACCCCGTAGAGAAACTCGGCCATGGTGAGCGGGCCCAAGGGCCCCACCGCGTTGTACGTTCCGGTCGTGCCCCGCTCGATCAGCCGGATCATCCACTCGGTGAGGTCCCGCACGTCGATCAACTGCACCGGATCGCCGTGTTTGCCCGGCGCGAGGATCGTCCCGCCGCGATGCACCCGCACCGGCCAGTAGGGAAACCGGTCGGTGGAGTCTCCCGGACCGACGATGTAGCCCGGCCGCACCACGATGGCGCGCTCCCCGAACGCGTCGCGCACCGCGCGCTCCGACAGGGCCTTCATGACGCCATAGGTGGGCTGCTCCCGCGGGGGGTCGTCGGCCAGCTCGATCGGCCCGTCCTCCGGGATATCGGTGGTGCGATAGGGATGAAAGACGCCGGTGGACGAGACGAAGACGTAGTAGCGAACCGTGTCGCGCAGCAGTTGCGCCGAGTCGCGGGCCCATTCGACCCGCTGCCCGGAGTTGTCGATCACCGCGTCCCAGCGGCCTCCCGCCAGCGCCGTGAGGTCACCGTTGCGATCGCCGGTGAGGTGTTCGACCCGCTCGAACAGCTCCGGGAACATCACCGGCTCCCGTTGCCCGCGCGTGAAGATCGACACGTGGTGCCCGCGCTCCAACAGACACCGTACCTGATGGGGACCCAGGAAGTTGGTCCCGCCCAGAATGAGCACGCGCAGCGGAGCGCCCTGCCGGCGACGGGGCGGCGCGGTCGATAACCGGCCAACCCCGAGCGCACCGATGGCCGCGGCCGTAGATCCGAGGAAATCGCGTCGAGTGGGCTTCATGACAGTCTGTCCTTTCGGTGCCTCGGAAGGAGCGATGAGCGCACGAAGTGGCGCTCGGAAGTCTAGCCGCCTCTCCGTTCCGCGGGTATTATGGACGCCCAGTGAGCTTCTCCCGTCGCAAGCCCCTGGCCCCCCGGGCCGATCGGCGCTTCACCGCCCTCGCTCACCGCCAATCCGCACTGCTCCGACTCGGCACCGGCATCGCGGGCGCGCCCTCGGAGGACGCCATCTGCCGCGCGGTGGTCGAAGGCCTGCGGGACCAAGCGTTGGGCTACGACTTCGTCGGCGTGTTTCTCGCCGACCCCGCCACCGGGGACCGTATCCTGCGGGCCTCCGTGGGCTGGACCGACATCCCCGCGGATCTGCGCCTCCCCAAGGGTCGCGGGCTCAGCGCCCGTCCGCTGCTCGACGGCCGACTGCACTATACCCCGGACGTCGCCCAGGAGCCGGGGTACATCCCGGGCCTGGCCTCGGGCGCCGAAGTGGACATCCCCTTGACGATCGATGGCGCGCCGGCCGGCGTGCTCGTGGTCGAGAGTGAGCGCGCCCACGCCTTCGGGAAGGAAGACCTGGAAATCCTCAGCGCCGCCGCGAACCAGGCGAGCATCGCCATCGAGCGCGCGCGCCTGGAGCTAACCCAGCGGGAGCTGCTCTCGGCCGAGCGACGACGGGTGGACGAGCACCAGGCGGTGATCGAGACTCTGACCGCGCTCTCCGCCGAGCTCGAGCTGTCGGCCCTGCTCGACGCGGTGCTCGACCGGGCCATCCACCTCCTGGGCGCCTCCGCGGGCGAGTTGGCCATCATGGACGTGGCGCGGCAGGAGCTGGTCATTCTCGCGACCCGCGCCGCGCACGGCGTGGCGGCCGGAACCCGGTTGGCCCTGGGCGAAGGGGCGATGGGACGCGCGGCCCAAACCCGGGAGCCGGTGATCGTGTCCGACTATCGGGAATGGGCCGGGCGCTCCGCCCAGTACTCGGACGTTTCGGTCCGTGGGGTCATTGCCGCCCCACTGCTCATCGGCCAGCGGCCGGTCGGCGCGTTCAGCGTGTGGACCGACGATCCCGATCGGGTGTTCGGGGACGCGGATCTCCGCCTGCTCACGCTGTTCACGCCTCAGGCCGCCATCGCCATCGAGAACGCGCGCCTGTTCACGGCCGCCGAAGAGCAACGCCAGTACTTCGAGGAGTTGGTGGGCAACAGTCCGGTGGCCATCGTGACGCTCGACGTGGACCACAACGTCGTCTCGTGCAACCCGGCCTTCGAGCGCCTGTACGGGTACCGCGCCTCGGAAGTGAAGGGCCGCAACCTCGACGATCTCATCACCACGCCCGAGACGCGCGCCGAAGCCGAGGCGTATACCCGCGGCGCGGGCGAGCACGCGGTCACCGGCATCGGGCAGCGGCGCCGGCGGGACGGCACCATGGTGGACGTCGAGGTGCTGGCCGTGCCCGTGGTCGTGAAAGGGCGGCCGGTCGGCATGATGGGCCTCTACCACGACGTCACCGAGCTGTTGAAGGCTCGGCGCGACGCGGAATCGGCCAACAGCGCCAAGAGTCACTTCCTGGCGAGCATGAGTCACGAGCTGCGGACGCCGCTCAACGCCATCATCGGATACAGCGAGATGCTGGAGGAGGAGGTGGGCGATGGGTCCGCGTCGCCGGCCGACCTGCTCCCCGACATTCGCAAGATTCACGGGGCCGGCAAGCATCTGCTGTCGCTCATCAACGACGTGCTCGACCTTTCCAAGATCGAGGCCGGCAAGATGGAGCTGGTGGCCGAGACCTTCGAGATCGCCGCGATGCTGGACGACGTGCGCGCCACGGTCGCGCCCCTGGTGGCCCGAAACGGCAACGTCCTCGAGGTCGACGCGCCCGCCACGCTCGGCGCGATGCACACCGATCTCACGCGCGTGCGGCAGGTGCTGCTGAACCTGATCTCAAACGCGGCCAAGTTCACCGAGCGCGGGACCATCACCCTGCGGGTCCGGCGGGAGCGCGATGGCCCGCGGGCGACGCTGACCTTCGTCGTGCGGGACACCGGCATCGGGATGACCGCCGAGCAGGTCGGCCGCCTCTTCGAGGCCTTCGCCCAGGCCGAGGCCACCACCTCGCACCGCTACGGCGGTACCGGACTGGGCCTAGCGATCAGCCGCACCTTCTGTCGCATGATGGGTGGCGACATCGCGGTCGAGAGCGAGCCCGGACGGGGATCGGCGTTCACGGTCCACCTGCCCGCCGACGTGCGAGACGATCGGGCCGCGGCGCTCGATGCCGCGACCACCACTGGCGACGGCCGCGCGGGGACGGTCCTGGTCATCGACGACGACTCGGCGTCGCGCGGTTTGGTCGCCCGGCATTTGGCCAGAGCCGGCTATCGGGTCGAGGAGGCGGCGGACGGCCGCACCGGTCTGGACCGCGCCCGCGCGATCCGCCCGGATGTGATCACGCTCGACGTCCTCATGCCGGGGATGGATGGATGGAGTGTGCTCGGGGCGCTCAAAGGGGACGCGGATCTGGAGCGGATCCCGGTCGTCATGCTCACCATTCTCGACGAGAAGCGCCTGGGATTCGCCCTGGGCGCCGCCGATTTCCTCACCAAGCCGATCGACCGGGATCGGCTGGTCGCGGCGGTGCGACGCAGCGCGACGGGCGGTGGCGACACCGGCGTCCTGGTGGTGGAAGACGACCCCGACACCCGCGCGATGTTGCGCCGGACCCTCGAGCGCGCTGGCTGGACGGTCACCGAAGCCGAGAACGGCCGGGTGGCCCTGGCGCGGCTCACCGAGTGGACTCCGCGGTTGATCCTGCTCGACCTCATGATGCCGGAGATGGATGGCTTCGAGTTTCTCGACGCGGTGCGGGCCGACCCCCGGCGGCGCGCCATCCCCGTCCTGATCCTCACGGCGAAAGACCTGACCGAGGCCGACCGGCGGCGACTGAACGGCGGCGTCGAGCGCGTCGTGCGCAAGGGGGACTACGTGGGCGACGCCTTTCTCGAAGAGGTCCGCGAGCTGGTGGGGGCGCGCCTCGGTGCCGGCCGGCCAACGGGCGCGCCGTGATCAAGAAGCGCGCCGCGCGCCCCGACGAGCGCCGCCCCCCGCGCGGCCAGACCAACGCGTCGGCCGCCCGCCGCCAGGCCGCGCTGCTCCGGCTGAGCACCGCCATCGCCGAGGCCGGGCGAGAGCACGACATCTGCGACGCGGTGGTCCAGGGGCTCCGCGACGTCGGTCTGGGCTACGACTTCCTGGCGCTGCTCCTGGTGGACGAGGCCAGCGGCGATCGGGTTCTGGTGGCGAGCGCGGGCTGGAACGAGGCGCCGGCCAACCTCCGCATCACGCCGGGACGCGGCCTGAGCGAGCGCCCGCTGCTCGACGGCCGGCTCCACTACACCCCGCACGTCACCAGGGACACCCGCTATCTCCCCACCCGCAACGAGGGCTCCGAGGTGGACGTGCCGCTCCTGGTGAACGGCCGCCTGGTGGGAGTGTTGGTGGTCGAGAGCAACCGACCGGAGGCGTTCCGCGCCGAGGACTTCGAGATCCTCACCGCGGCGGCCAATCAAGCCGGCATCGCCATCGGCCGCACCCGCGCGCTGGGCGCGTTGCGGCAACAGGCCGCCGCCGAGGAGGCGTTGCGCGCCACCATGGCCGACCTCTCGGCCCAGCTGGAGCTGGGCTCGCTGCTCCAGGCGGTGCTGGATCGCGCGGTCAGTTTGTTAGGCGTGAGCCACGGCGAGCTGGCGATCTACGACTCCGCGGCCGAAGCGCTGGAGGTCGTGGCCAGTCACAACGTCGGCCGCCGCGACACCGCCGGCACGCGGCTCAGGCTGGGTGAGGGGACGATGGGGCGCGTAGCCCAGACCCGGGAGCCGCTCATCATCGACCGCTACCAGGAGTGGGAGGGCCGCTCGCCCCAGTACGCCGAAGTGGAGTTCCACGGCGTGATCACCGCCCCGCTCCTCGTCGGCGGGCAACTGGTGGGAACCATCGCCTTCATGGACAAAGACCCCACGCGCCGATTCGGCGAGGCGGATCTGCGCCTGCTCAATCTCTTCGCGCCCCAGGCGGCCATCGCCATCGCCAACGCGCGGCTCTTCACGGCGGAGCGACGCCGGGCCGAGGAGCAGCGCGCCCTGCTCGACACGATGCAGGATCTCTCCGGCGAGCTGGAGTTGCCACGGGTCCTGCAAGGCGTGCTCGATCGGGCCGTGACCTTGCTGGACGTGACCGGCGGCGAGCTGGCCACGTTCGACGAGGCGCGCCGCGACCTCGTGATCGTGGCGAGTCACCACATGGGAACCAACGCGGTGGGCGCCCGCATGGCCTTGGGGGAAGGCGCCATGGGCCGGGTGGCGGAAACCCACGAGCCGCTCATCATCCCCCGTTACCAGGAGTGGGTGGGACGTTCCGGCCAATACACCCAGCACACGGTGCAGACGGTCGTGGCGGTCCCGCTCCTCATCGGCGCCCGGCTGGTGGGCGTCATCGCCAGCGTGCACTCGGACGCGCGTCGGGTGTTCGGATCCGCCGACCTCCAGTTGCTCCAGCTGTTCGCGCCGCAGGCGGCCATCGCCATCGAGAACGCCCGGCTCTATACCGCGGCCCGCCGCCAGAAGCGGTACTTCGAGGAGCTGGTGCGCAACAGCCCAGTCGCCATCGTAACGCTGGACGCCGACCACAACGTGGCGGCGTTCAACCCGGCGTTCCAGCACCTGTTCGGGTTCGGCGAATCGGAGGTGTTGGGGCGCAACCTCGACGATCTGATCACCACCGACGAAACCCGCGCCCAGGCGGTGGCCTACACCCAACAGGCGCTGTCCCAGCGACCCGTCAAAGGCATCGGCCAGCGCCGCCGCAAGGACGGCACCCTGGTGGACGTCGAGGTGCTGGGGGTCCCCGTGGTGCTGGACGGCGAGCGGGTGGGGCTCATGGCGCTCTACCACGACATCACGGAGTTGCTGCTGGCCCGCCGGGAGGCCGAGGCGGCCAATAGCGCCAAGAGTCAGTTCCTCGCCAGCATGAGCCACGAGCTGCGCACCCCGCTCAACGCCATCATCGGCTACAGCGAGATGCTGGCGGAAGAGGTCGAAGACCGGGGCGACGACGCGCTGCTCGGCGATCTCCAGAAGATCCACGGCGCCGGCAAACACCTGCTGTCGCTGATCAACGACGTACTCGATCTCTCCAAGATCGAAGCCGGGAAAATGGACCTGGTCGCCGAGTCCTTCCCGGTCCGCGAGATGCTGGATCAGGTCCTGGTCACCGCGGGGCCGCTGGTGGCGCGCAACCGGAACGCGCTGCGCCTCGACGGTGCCGACGACCTCGGCAGCATGCACACCGACCTCACACGGCTGCGGCAGGTGCTGCTCAACCTCCTGTCGAACGCGGCCAAGTTCACCGAAGACGGCACCGTCACCCTCCGGGCGCGGCGCGAGGGCGAGACCCTGGTGTTCGCGGTGCAGGACACCGGCATCGGCATGACCCCGGAGCAGGTGGGCCGGCTGTTCGAGGCGTTCACGCAGGCCGAGGCCACCACGGCCCGGCGCTTCGGTGGCACCGGACTCGGTCTCACGATCAGTCGCCAGTTCTGTCGCATGATGGGGGGCGACGTATCGGTCACCAGCGAGCCCGGCAGGGGCTCGATCTTCACGGCCCGGCTGCCGGCGACGCTCGCCACGGAACCCGCCGCCGACGCGTCGGAGCACAACCTCGACGGCTCGGCACCCACCATTCTGGTCATCGATGACGACGAAGCCGCCCGCACCATCGTCCGCCGCCACCTGATCAAGGCCGGGTACCGGGTGGACGAAGCGGGCGACGGCAAGAGCGGGCTGGCCCGCGCCCGCGCGGCCCGGCCGGCCGTGATCACCCTCGACGTCATGATGCCCGGGATGGACGGGTGGGAGGTGCTGGCCACGCTCAAGAGCGATCCCGAGTTGGCCGAGATCCCCGTGATCATGCTCACCATCCTCGACGAGCAGCGGATCGGCTTCACGTTGGGCGCGTCCGACTATTTGACCAAGCCGATCGATCGTTCTCGCCTGCTGGCGGCGCTCGAGCGCTGCGGCGCGCGGTCGACCGGCGATGGCGTGCTGTTGGTGGAGGACGACGCCGAAACCCGGACCATGATGCGGCGCACGCTGGAACGCGCCGGCTGGCCGGTGATCGAGGCCGAGAACGGGCGGGTCGCGCTGGAACGCCTGGCCCAGCGGGCGCCGCGCCTGGTCCTGCTCGACCTGATGATGCCGGAGATGGACGGGTTCGACTTCCTCGACGCGCTGCGCCGGCGTCCCGACCACCGTACCCTGCCCGTGATCGTGGTCACGGCCAAGGACCTGACCGACGACGACCGGCGGCGCCTGAATGGCGGCGTTCAGGAGATCCTCCAGAAGGGCGCCTACGGGCGCGACGAGCTGCTGCAGACGATCGCCGACCTCGTGGGGGCGGGCGCGCGGGGGGGGGCCTGACCGTGGGATTCGGCGGGCGCCGCGGCCACCGGTCACCGCGTCCCGAGCGCGGCGCGGCCGCTCGACGCCAGGCGGCGCTGCTTCGGCTCGGCACCGCGATCGCCGCCGCGCACGACGAAGAGTCGATCTACCGGAGCGTGGTGAACGGCCTCCACGACGAGGCGTTGGGATACAACTTCCTGGGCGTCTTTCTCCTCGATCCCACCACCGGCGACCGCGTGCTCCAGGCCAGCGTGGGATGGCCCGACGCGCCCAGCGCCATGCGGGTCCACCGCGGGGAAGGGCTGAGCGACCAGGTGATGCGGGATGGACGCCTGCGCTACACCCCCGACGTCCGCCGTGAGTCGGAGTACCTCCCGAGCCTGGCCAGCGGCTCCGAGGTGGATGTGCCGCTGCGGTTCGACGACCACACCATCGGCGTGCTCGTGGTGGAGAGCGCGGAGCCCAACGCGTTCGGGGAGGAAGACTTCGAGATCCTCCAGGCGGCCGCCAATCAGGCCGGTATCGCCATCGCCCGGGCGCGGCTCCTGGAGGCCGAACGGCGCCGCGCGGACGAGCACAAAGCCCTGCTCGACACCATGGCGGACCTGTCGTCCGAGCTGGAGCTGTCGCGCGTCCTGCAGGCGGTGATCGCGCGGGCGGTCTCGCTCCTCGGCGTCACCGGCGGCGAGGTAGCCATCTACGAAGAGGAAACCCGCGAGCTGGTGGTGGTCGCCAGCGAGCGTATCGGGAAGGACTCGATCGGCACGCGGCTTCCGCTCGGCGAAGGCGCCATGGGCACCGTGGCCCATACCCTGGAGCCGCTCATCATCCCGTCGTATCACGAGTGGCTGGGGCAGTCCGCCAAGTACGCGGACGTGATGGTCCACTCGGTGATGGCGGCGCCGCTCCTCATCGGACGCCGGCTGGTGGGCGCGATCGCCACCGTCCACGCCGACCCCGCCCGCGTGTTCAACGACGAGGATCTGCGCCTGCTCAATTTGTTCGCGCCGCAGGCCGCCATCGCCATCGAGAACGCCCGGCTCTACACCGCCGCCCAACGCCAACAGCAGTACTTCGGCGAGTTGGTGCGCAACAGCCCGGTGGCCATCGTGACCCTCAACGATCGCTATCGCGTGGTCGAATGCAATCCGGCGTTCGAGCGGCTCTTCGGCTACCACCAGACCGAAGCCGTGGGTCAGAAGCTCGACGAGTTGATCGCCACCGAGTCGGCGCGCGAGGAAGCCGAGCGCTATACCCGTGAGGCGCTGGACCGGCCGGTCCACGGGTTCGGCCGGCGCCGCCGGAAGGACGGGAGCCTGGTGGACGTCGAGATTCTCGGCGTGCCGGTGATCGTGGATGACGAGCGGGTGGGACTGATGGGGCTGTATCACGACATTACGGAGTTGCTGCGCGCGCGGCGCGACGCCGAGGCGGCCAACACCGCCAAGAGCCAGTTCCTGGCCAGCATGAGTCACGAGCTGCGCACGCCGCTCAACGCCATCATCGGCTACAGCGAGATGCTCCAGGAAGAGGTCGGCGAGCTGGGGCAGCCGCGCCTGCTGGACGACCTCTCGAAAATCAACACCGCGGGGCGCCACCTGCTGTCGCTGATCAATGACGTGCTCGACCTGTCGAAGATCGAGGCCGGGAAGATGCAGCTCCACCTCGAGACCTTCCCCGTCGCACCCATGCTCCAGGACGTGGTGACCACCGCGCGGCCCCTCGCCTTGAAGAACCGCAACGCGCTGGAGCTGCGGGTCGACGCCGGCGTGCGCGACCTCCACGCCGACGTCACCAAGGTCCGGCAGATGCTGCTGAATCTCCTGTCGAACGCCTGCAAGTTCACCAACGACGGTTCCATCACGCTCACGGCCGAGCGCGAGGACGCGACCCTCACCTTCACGGTGCGGGATACCGGGATCGGGATGACCGGCGAGCAGATGGACCGGCTCTTCGAGGCGTTCACCCAGGCGGACGCCTCGACCACCAGCCGCTACGGCGGGACGGGCTTGGGGCTCGCGATCACCAAGAAGTTCGCGCACCTCATGGGCGGCGATGTCCACGTCACCAGCGTCGCCGGCGAGGGAAGCGCGTTCACCATCCAGCTTCCCGAGCGCGTCACCGGAAGCGACGACCGCACCCTCTGACGTCCAGGAGAAACGCCCATGGCAGCGAGGATCCTCCTCGTGGAGGACAACGAGATGAATCGCGACATGCTGTCGCGCCGCCTGGCGCGGAAAGGGTACGACGTCGCCCTGGCGGTCGACGGTCGCGAGGGTGTGGACATGGCGGGATCGGGCGGGTACGACCTGATTCTCATGGACATGAGCCTGCCGGAGATCGACGGGTGGGAGGCCACCCGGCGGATCCGGGCGTCGGGCGGCCCCCGCGTGCCCATCATCGCGCTCACCGCTCACGCCATGGCGGGCGACCGTGAAAAGGCGATCGAAGCGGGGTGCGATGACTATGACACCAAGCCCATCGAGCTGCCGCGCCTGTTGGGAAAAATCGAAGCGTTGCTGAGCGGCACGGCGTGACCGACTTCACCACGTTCACCGGACCGCTCACGCCCGAGCTCGCCGCGGAGCTGCGCCACGAGCTGCGCACGCCGGTCAATCACATCGTGGGGTACGCCGAGATGTTGCTCGAGGACGCCACCCAGGCCGGGGCCGCCGAGCGACAACGTGCCCTGGAGGAGACCCTGGGGGTGGCGCGGGACGTGCTCACCCTCATCAACCAGCGGCTGACCCCCACCGACAACGTGGTGGGCGGCGAGGCGCTCGACGCCCTATTCGCCTCCCTCCGCGAACCCCAGCGCAAGATCGTCCGGATCGTCGAGGGCATCCTCGCCGCCGGCGACACGGCCCTGGACGGCACCGCCGTGGACGATCTGAAACGCATCCTCAACGCCGCCGAACGCCTGGCCCCGCCACCCGCCCACGTTTCCACCGCCGCGTCGCCCGTGGTCGCGGCCGCCCCCGCCGCCTCGGTCGTTTCGACCGCCCCCGCCCCCCGATCCAGCCGCTCCCCAACGCTCCTGGTGGTCGACGACGACGAGGAGAACCGCGAGGTGCTGCGCCGCCGGCTCGAGCGGGAAGGCTACCACACCGAGTGCGCGGAAGACGGGCGCCGCGCCCTCGAGCGCATCGCCGCCGAGCCGTTCGATCTGGTGTTGCTCGACGTCCTGATGCCGGAGCTGGACGGCTACCAGGTGCTGGCGCGCCTCAAGGACACCCCCGCGACCCGCGACATCCCGGTGATCGTCATTTCGGCGTTGGACGACATGGCCAGCGTGGTGCGCTGCATCGAGCGGGGCGCCGAGGACTATCTCACCAAGCCGTTCGACCCCGTGTTGCTCCGGGCGCGCATCTCCGCGTCGCTCGAGAAGAAACGGCTCCGCGACCTCGAAGTGGAATACATAGGCCAGGTCGGGCGGGTGATCGAGGCGGCCACCGCCATCGAGCAAGGCTCGTACCGCAGCGGCGCCCTGGCCGATCTCGGCACCCGCGACGACGCGTTGGGCCGTCTCGCCCGGGTGTTCGACGGCATGGCGGCCGAAGTCCACGCCCGTGAGGAGCGGCTCCGGACAAGGCTGCGCGAGCTGCGGGCGGACATCGGGATCGCGCGTACCTCGCAGGAGATGCCGGCCAACCTGGATGGCGGCGCCCTGCAGACCGGCGCCAGTTTTGGCGGGCGCTACCAGATCCTGGGAAGCATCGGCAGGGGCGGCATGGGAGCGGTCTACCGGGCGCACGACCGGGAGCTGGATGAAGAGGTCGCCATCAAGACCTTGCGCCCCGAGCTGGTCGCCGACCCCACCGTGGTGGAGCGCTTCAAGACCGAGATCAGGCTGGCGCGCCGCATCTCGCACCCCAACGTGGTCCGCACCCACGACTTTGGCGAGTGGGGCGGCGTCTACTATCTCACCATGGAGTACGTGGAGGGCATCACCGTTCGCGAGCTGATCGAGCGGCGCGGACCCCTGCACGCGCCCTCGGCCCTGGCCATCGCGACCCAACTGGCCGACTCGCTGGTGGTGGCGCACGCCCAGGGCGTGATTCACCGCGACATCAAGCCCCAGAATCTCCTGCTCGACCAGGCCGGCGTCCTCAAGGTGATGGACTTCGGGGTCGCGCGCCTGGCCGAACGCACCAGCACCCTCACCGAAGCGGGGCTGGTGGTGGGCACGCCGGCATACATGCCGCCCGAGCAACTCCTGTCGGAGACGGTCGACGCCCGAAGCGATCTCTACGCGGTCGGCGTCGTGCTGTTCGAGTGCGTCACCGGCCGCCTGCCGTTCGAGGCCACCACCCCGGTCGCGCTCATCGCCAAGCTGCTCAGCCAGGAACCCGTCGCGCCGCTGGAGATCACCCCGGGCCTCCCACCCGCGCTCTCGGCCCTGATCGTCAAGCTGCTCGCCAAGCGGCCGGAAGACCGACTCCAAACCGCCGCCGAGCTGGCCGCACAGCTCCGGCGCTTCCTCTAGCCGGCCGACTCTGGAGCGCCGCGACCGGAAGAGTTAGGTTTCGGGAGACCGCCCCTCGAACCGGCACGAGGCCCGGCATGGAACAATCGTCGCCGCTCGCCAGCCAGGGTGACCAGCCCTCGGGCGATCGACGCTTCACGGATCGGCGCACCGGAATCGAACGCCGCATGGCCGCCCTGCCGGTGAACATCGAGCGGCGACGTCAGGACCGGCGTCTGGCCGAGCGACGCTTCGCCGGCCTGTCCCCCGGCGAGCAGCTCTCCACCGCGCTCGACCTGCTGGGACACGTGGCGGAAGGTGGGTCACTCGACGACACCAGCCTCCGCGTGCTGGACGGCGCCGTCCTCCGCGTCCGCGCGGCGCTCGATCGCCTGACCAACCCGCCACCGCCCGCCAACTCCTGGTAAGCGGTCCCGCCGCGCGGCCGGGGCTTTGACACGCGCCGGCGTCTCCGGTCATACTCGTTGGCGAATGCCGTCGCCACCTCGTTCGCCATCCGGCGTCGCGTTTCGGCTCCACGGGCGCGGCATCGAGTTCGCCACTCCGACCGACGCGGTCGCCAAGCGCGTCGCGCGTGCCCTGCCGGCGTACGCCGGTCCCCTCCCCGCCGTGGGCGGCGAACGCTGGTGGCTGCGCGAGCACGACGGCGCGTGGGCGGTGGAACCCGACGGGATTCCCGGAGATCGGTTCCCCACGCTCGACGCCGCGCTGGAGGCCGTCGAGTTCCTCATCGCGTGCCGCTTGCTGGCGCTGCACCGTGACGTCGCCCAGCTCCACGCCGCCGGGGCCGTGGTCCGCGGCCGCGCCCTGCTCGCGATCGGGCCCTCGGGGGCCGGGAAGACCAGTCTCGCCCTCAGTTGGAGTCGCGCCGGGCTCCCGACGCTCGGCGACGACGTCGTGCTGATCGGTCAGGACGGCCGGATCCATTCGTTCCGCCGCCTCTTCCAGACGGAACGTGTTCGCCTGGCGGCCGTCGGACTGGAACCCGATCCCGCCCTGGTGTGGACGCCTGACGATCCGGAAGTCCGGTACGATCCCGCCGTGGGCGGCGGCTGGGCGGACCCCGCCCCCGTGAGTCTCCTCGCGTTCGCGATGCGCGACTCCACCGCGCCGCCGACCATCGCGGCGATGTCCCGACCCGAAGCCCTTTCGCTACTCATCGGCGCTCTGCTGCCGACGGGGCTCGACGCCACCGCCGGTTTCGAACGTTTGGCCCGCATCGCCGCCGACGCTCAGGCCGTCCGCGTGACCTTCGCGGACGCGCCCACCGCGGCCGCCGCCCTCGCGGCGCTCGCATGAACGCCCCGCGACCGGCAGACCGTTTTCTGGACGCCGCGCGACAAGCCGCGGACGCCGCGCACCCCGGCGACGTCACCGCGTTGCTGACCCGGTTCGGGTGCGCGGGATTGTTCGCGCGCCTTGGCGTGGATCCGCCCGTCACGGTCGATCGCGCCGCGCACCGGCTTCATCAGCTGTTCGACGTGCTGCTCCTCGAGCGTGCCGGCGAAATCGGCGAGGCGCTCGACGCCGCCGGAGTGGAGCACTTCTTCGCCAAGGGGGTCGCGTTGCTCGCGAGGGTCTACCGCCCCGGTGATCGCGTGACATCCGACGTGGACTTGTACGTGCCGCCGGCTCAGCGCCGCGCCGCCCTGGAACGGCTCGGCGCGCTGGGATACGCGCCGTGGGCGGAACGCGACCAGTCCGGCCCTCCCGCGCTCCGCTCGTCGCTGGCCCTCGGCCGCGGCGGGACCGGCGACCTCGAGCACGCCACCGTGGACCTGCATTGGGCCCTGGACCCGGTCGATCGCCTGCTCCCACGATCCGACCATCCGATCCCGCGGCGCCTCTGGCGGGCGGTCGGGCGGGAGGGCGCCCTTCGCGCGCCCGCGCCCGAGCATCACGCGGCGCTCCTGGTCCGACACCTGGTCCACGCCGATTTCCTGCCCGTGCGCAACGTTCTCGACGTGGCCTATCTCTTCGGGACCATGCCCGCCGACGCCGGGGTTGAGTACCTCGCCGCGGCCTCCGAGCTCGGGGTCCGTGGCCCGGCGCGGGCTGTCGCCCGGTTGCTCGCGCGCGAGTTCGACATCGACCGACCGGCCGCGCGGGGCACCGGGCCCATGCGACCACGGTTCCTCGCCCGCCTGAGTCTCGAGGGGCTGATCGCCGCGGCCGCGCGCGCGAACCCCGAGGACAACGCCAGCATCACGGTGAGGCGCATCCGGCGCCGGATCGCGACCCTCGGTGCCACCGCGGTGCCTCGCATCCTCGCCGACGTTTTCTTTCCACCTCCCGCGTTTCTCGCGTGGCGCTGGCCGGACAGGCGCGCCGGGGCCGCCCGGGCGCGACACTATGGTCAAGTCGTTCGCAAAATGCTCCGCTCCGGCTGATCCCATGCCCACACCCGACACCCCACGCCGACCCAAGGGCCGCGCCGATCTCGTCTTTCGAGAGCTGGACCGGGAGTTCGTGCTCTACGACCCGACCACCCGCGACCTGCACGTGCTCAATCCGTCGGCCGCCGCGGTCTGGCTGGAGTGCACCGGGGAGGCCACCATCGCCGAGATCGCGGCCGCCGTCGCCGGGGTGTTCGAGGAACCGGTTCCGCTCGATCGCCTGGTCGCGGACGTCGAAGCCGCCGTGGCGCAGTTCGCCGAGAAGGGGCTGCTCGAATGAGCATGGACTACTACCGGGGCATGCTCATCCAGGATACGCGCATCGACGCGTTCCGCCGCGCCATTCGCAACGCCGTACGACCGGGCGACCGCGTCCTGGACATCGGCTCCGGCCTCGGCACCTACGCGTTCTTCGCGGCCCAAGCGGGGGCGGCCCGGGTGTGGGGAGTCGAGGGAGGATCGATCATCAACGTCGCCCGCACGCTCGCACGGCTGAACGGCTTTGCCGATCAGGTGGAATTCCTGCACGGGTGGTTTCCCGGTGTCGCCATCCCGGATACCGTCGACGTCCTGGTCTTCGAAGACTTCGGTCCCCGGCTCATCGATCCGTGGACCCACCGCGTGGAGCGGGCGTTGCACGCCGGCGTGCTGCGCGCCGGAGCGCGCGTCATCCCCCACCGCGCCCGTCTCTTCCTCGCGCCGGTGACCCTCCCGGAGATCTGGCCGTTCGTCGGCCGGTTCGATGGAGAGTCCGACCGCCGGCACGGCATCGACTGGTTCCCCTCGCACGACTACATCCGCAACACCCCGCTCAGCGTTCCCATTCGCGCCGCCGACCTGCGTCACGAACCACGCGCCATCTCCGACGTGCCGCTCGACCGCGTGCCGGCCGTGACGGATCTGGCCGGCGAGGCCGAGTGGACGTTCGACACTGAGACGACGCTCCACGGCATCGCGTTCTGGTTCGACCTCGACGTCGGAGGCACGTGGCTCTCCAATGCCCCCGGCGGCGACCCTCGGTCGTGGGGCAACCTCTTCTTGCCGCTGGATCGGCCCCTCACCGCCCGGGCGGGCGGGCGGGTGACGGCTCGCGTGGCACCCGAGACCGCCGCCGATGGCGGGCCGAGTTGGTTCACGTGGGAGGTGCGGTGCGGCACGGTCGGCTACCGCGGTCACGAGTTCAAGGCGGAGCCCGCCTCCCTGGCCGACCTGACGCGCCGCTCCCCTTCCTGGATTCCCGAGCTGACCGAGGAAGCGAAGCTCGAGGGGCAGGTGCTCCGGCTCGCCGACGGAACTCGTACCGTCGACCAGATCGCCGAGGCCTTGGGGGGCGGGCTGCCGCCGCTCGAGCGTGGCCAGTTGCACACGCTGGTGCTGAACGCCCTCGCCGACCGCACGCTCCGGTCCGCGCGCGCCACGACTCGATAGGGTCTCGCCAGCGTGATCCGTGTCCTTGACGGCCCTGACACTAAGCACGCACCTTGAAGTGACCAGGGAGGCAGCACGGTGAGCGGACCGGACCAGGAACGCAGGAGACTGATCAAGGCGATCCTAAAGGGGACGGTGTACGCCGCGCCCATCATCACGTCGATGGCCGCCCCCACCGGACTGCTGGGGCAAGGACCATCCGGGATGATGATGACCATCTGCGATTACATCCCGGTCCTCTGTTGGATCTTCGGCGACGCGAGCGGCGGCGCCTCACCGCAGCAGCAGCGACAGGGCCCAGCCGGCCCTGGAACCCCGCCACCGGGACAGGCGCCGCCACCTCAGCCACTGCCACCTTCGCCCGGCCAAGCCAACCCGCCGCCCGGACGGTAGCCGGACCCCACCGTCGGCGGCATCTTTGCCGCCCATGAGCGACCTACGCCGGGCCATTCGGCTCCCCCACGCCACCGCCCTCGTAGTCGGCACCATCATCGGGGCGTCGATCTTCGTACAACCGTCGGAGATCACCAACGCCGTCCCGTCCGTCGGGGGCGCGCTCCTGGTCTGGGGCCTCGCCGGCCTGCTCACCCTCGCGGGCGCCCTGGTGTGCGCCGAGCTGGCCTCCGCGTTCACCCGGTCGGGAGGCGTGTACGTCTACCTACGAGAGGCCTTCCATCCGTCGCTCGGATTCCTCTGGGGCTGGGCGATGTTCTGGAGCATGCACTCGGGGATCATTGCCGCGATCGCGGTGATCTTCGCGCGCTACGCCGGGTTCTTCGTCCCGCTCGGCCCGTGGGGGGTGAAGGCGGTGGCGATCGGAGTGATCGCCGTGCTCAGCGCCGTGAACTACCTGGGCGTGCGGCCGGGCTCGCTCCTGCAGACCGCGTTCACCGCCGGCAAGGTGGCCGCGGTGGCGGCGATCGTGCTGCTGGGCTTCGCCCTGGGCGGCAGGGTGCCGCACCATTTCGTGGGACCGGTGACGCCCACGCCGATCTCACTGGGTGCGATTCTCACGGGATTGGTGGCGGGGCTGTTCGCCTTCGGCGGCTGGCACATGGTGACGTACAACGCCGAGGAGACGGTGGAGCCGCGCCGCACCATTCC
>Ga0302046_10002291_pt1 | contig 17806 bp, 20 predicted proteins | sample RVTome_11_FD_200261 | JGI IMG/M metagenome (GOLD analysis project Ga0302046, IMG submission 200261) | Soil microbial communities from uranium-contaminated site in the Upper Colorado River Basin, Wyoming, United States - RVT147D111 (version 2) ...
TGGGAAGGGGGTGTACGACCTGAAGTGTGCCTTGTGCCATGGGGACAAGGGGGATGGGAAGGGGGCGGGGGCGGAGCTGTTGATGCCGCGGCCGCGGGATTTCACGAGGGGGTTGTACAAGGTACGGACGACGGCGGGGAGGGCGCCGAGCGATCAGGATGTGTTCCGGATCATCACCGAGGGGATGCCGGGGACCTCGATGCCGGGGTGGGCGGTTCTTCCGGAGAGGGACCGGTGGAATCTGGTGGCGTACCTCAAGACGTTTGCGGCGGAGGTCTTCAAGGAGGCGCCGGCGAAGCTGGAGCTGCCGAAGGACGTGGCGTCCTCGGCGGAGTCGATCGCCCGCGGCAAGGAGATGTTCGAGGCGATCGAGTGCCACAAGTGCCACGGCAACGAGGGGCGCGGCGACGGCCCCTCGCGCGACGAGCTGAAGGACGAGTGGGACCACCCGATCCCGCCCGCCAACCTCGCCAAGCGGTGGACGTTCCGCGGTGGCGCCTCCCGCACCGACATCGCCACCCGCATCGCCAACGGCGTGCTGGGCACCCCGATGCCGGCCTTCCTCGACGCCGTCGAGAAGCCGGAGGACGTCTGGCACCTGACCAACTACATCGTGTCGCTGGGGCCGGAGCCGCCCCGCTGGGCGACCCTGCTGACGGTGACGGCCAGCGGCGATGCGCTCCCCGACGACCCCACCGCGGAGTTCTGGACGAGGCTCGGGCCCCAGTACGTCCCCCTCATGGGGCAGGTGATCGTCGACCCGCGCAACTTCAACCCGGCCATCGACGTGGTCACGGTCCGGGCCGCCTACAACGACACCGAGGTGGCCTTCCACCTCACCTGGGACGATCCCACCGAGTCCAGGGGCGACGGCAAGAAGACGTTCCCCGACGCGATCTCGCTCCAGTTTCCGCCGCAGATCGCCGGGGGGACCGAGCGCCCGTACTTCCTGATGGGCGACGACGCCGAGGCCGTGTACCTGCTGCGGTGGGAGCAGGGCAAGGGCGTCGTCGAGGCCAGCGCCCACGGGCCGGGCAAGGTGGCGCCGGTGGCCGGCGGCGAGGCCGCCGGCAAGGCGGTGTTCGCCAACGGCCGGTACCGCCTGGTGATGAAGCGGCCGCTGGCCGCGACGGGCGAGGGCCGGCCGACGTTCCGGCCGGCGGTCTTCACCCCCATCGCGTTCCAGGCCTGGGACGGCGGCGCCGGGGAGACCGGGACGAAGATGTCGCTGACGTCGTGGTACTATCTGCGCCTGGAGGAGCCGCAGTCGAACCGGCGTTTCATCATTCCTCCCGTCGTGGCACTCCTCACGCTGGCGGCCATGTTCCTCGTCGTCCGCACGGCCAACCGCGCGCGATGACGCTCCCGACGATCGACGAGACACGCGCGACAACACACTGACGCAGGAGGGGTACGGGTGATGCGGACAGCATTGACGGCAAGCACCGCGATCGCGCTCGGACTGGGCGCGGCGATATGGTTCGTGAGCGCGGCCGGCGCGCAGGGCGGCGGCACCATCGAGGCCGAGGTGAAGTACAACGGCGCGCCCGTCATCGAGAAGCTCAAGATCAACAAGGACACCGAGCAGTGCGGCACCGAGGCGGTGATCGAGAAGGTCGTGGTCGGCGGCAACAAGGGGCTGGCCAACGCGGTGGTGTCGGTGCCGGGCGCCAAGGGCGCCACCAAGGCCAAGGCCGTGATCGACCAGAAGGGGTGCAAGTTCGTCCCCCACGTCGTGGTCATGCAGCCGGGCGAGATCGAGATCAAGAACTCCGACGGCATCCTGCACAACATCCACACCTACTCGACGGCGAACCCGGCCATCAACAAGGCCCAGCCCAAGTTCAGGAAGACGATGACCGAGAAGCTCGAGAAGCCCGAGGTCGTCAAGTTCACCTGTGACGTGCACAGCTGGATGCTGGGCTGGGTGGCGGTGGTGCCGGGCCCGGCCGCGGTCACCGACGGCAACGGGGTGGCCAAGGTGGAGAACGTGCCGGCCGGCAAGCACAAGGTCGAGGTGTGGCACGAGACGCTCGGCAAGCAGACGAAGGACGTCGAGGTCAAGGCCGGGCAGACGACCAAGGTCAGCTTCGAGATGAAGGGCAAGTAGCCGACCCGGCGACCGGGAACGGGGGGACCGAATGCTTGACTGGTGGTTGCCCGAGAACGTCTCGACGTACGGTCGGGACATCGACTGGCTGTTCCACCTCATCTACTGGATCACCGGGATCACCGCCATCCTGGTGTTCGCGGCCATGGTGGCGTTCCTGGTGATGTACCGGGACCGCCCCGGCCGCCGGGCGCGCTACACCCACGGCAACACGACGCTGGAGATCGTGTGGACGGTGGTGCCGTCGCTGATCCTGGTCGTCCTGACCTTCCTCAGCGTGCCGGCGTGGTCGAGGATCAAGATGCAAGCGCCGCCGCCCAGCGACTTGGCCGTCCAGGTGCTGGCCAAGCAGTTCAACTGGCAGGTCACCTATCCGGGCCCCGACGGCAAGTTCGGCACCGCCGACGACAAGACGCTGCTCGACGAGATGCACGTGCCCGTCAACAAGGTGGTCCACGTGCACCTCCGCTCCCAGGACGTCATCCACAGCTTCTTCGTGCCCCAGTTCCGCATGAAGCAGGATGCGGTGCCGGGCCGCGAGATCACCCAGTGGTTCGAGGCGACCAAACCCGGCAAGTACGAGCTGCCGTGCGCCGAGCTGTGCGGCTTCGGCCACTCCGGCATGAAGGGCTGGATCTACGTGCACACCGCCGACGACTACCAGAAGTGGGCGGCCGAGAACCTCACGGCCGCGGCCGCCCCGGCCGCCGACCCGCAGGAGCCGACGAAGGACGCGGCGCTGGCCGCCGCCACGGGAGGAACAGCCAAGCGATGAGCGCCCCCACCGCGACCGCTCACGCCCACACCGCGCACGACCACCACGATCCCGGCTTCGTGCGCACCTACGTCTTCTCGACCGATCACAAGATGATCGCCCGCCAGTTCCTGTTCCTGGGGCTGATCATGATGGTCCTGGGCGGCATCCTCGCCCTCCTGGTCCGCTGGCAGCTGGCGTGGCCGGAGACGGCGATCCCCGGCATGAGCGTGTTCCTGCCGGAGACCGGCGGCATCCTGGAGCCGTCGACCTACAACATGGCGTTCACCATGCACGCCACCATCATGATCTTCTTCGTGATCATGCCGATCCTGGCCGGCGCCTTCGGCAACTTCCTCATCCCGCTGATGATCGGTGCCCGCGACATGGCCTTCCCGCTCCTGAACATGCTGTCCATCTGGGTGACGGCCACCGCCGGCGTCATCATGCTGGGCGGCTTCTTCGTGGAGGGCGGCCACGCGGCGGCCGGGTGGACCTCCTACGCGCCCCTGTCGTCGGTGGCCGCCTACACCGGCGTCAACTGGGGCCAGAACCTCTGGTGCATCAGCCTGTTCATCATGGGCATCGGGTCGATGATGGGCTCCATCAACTACATCACGACCATCATCAACATGCGCGCGCCCGGCATGTCGCTGTTCCGGATGCCGCTGGTGGTCTGGTCGCTGTTCATCACCGCCGTCCTGCTGCTGTTGGCCCTGCCGGTGCTCACCTCGGGCGTGGCCATGCTGCTCTTCGACCGCACCCTCGGCACCAGCTGGTTCCACCCCTCGGGCGGCGGCGAGCCGCTGCTCTGGCAGCACCTGTTCTGGTACTTCGGCCACCCGGAGGTCTACATCCTCATCCTGCCCGCCATGGGCATCGCCTCCGAGATCCTGCCGGTGTTCGCCCGCAAGCCGATCTTCGGCTACCACGCCATGGCGTTCTCGATGATCGCCATCGCCTTCCTGTCCTGGATCGTCTACGGCCACCACATGTTCGTGAGCGGCATGAACCCGACGCTCGGCATGGCGTTCATGGTGTCGACGATGATCATCGCGGTGCCGTCGGCCATCAAGACCTTCAACTGGCTGGGCACCCTGTGGGGCGGCCGCATCCAGTTCAAGGTGCCGATGCTGTTCGCGCTCGGGTTCGTGTCCATGTTCGTCATCGGCGGCCTCAGCGGCATCTTCATGGCCAGCACGCCGGTCGACATCTACATCCAGGACACCTACTTCATCGTCGCCCACATCCACTACGTCGTCTTCGGGGGCTCCATCTTCGGCGCCTTCGCGGCCATCTACTACTGGTTCCCCAAGATGTTCGGCCGGATGACGAACCCGGCCCTCGGCCACCTGCACTTCTGGGGCACGCTGATCTTCTTCAACATGACCTTCTTCCCGATGCACATCATCGGGGTCGGCGGGCAGATGCGCCGCATCTACAACCCGATGCAGTACGAGTTCCTCCAGCACCAGCAGCACTGGAACGTGTTCATGACGTACGGGGCGCTCCTGCTGGGGCTCATGCAGTTGCCGTTCGTCGTCAACTTCTTCTGGTCGCTGTTCGCGGGCCGCAAGGCCCCGCTGAACCCGTGGAACTCGACCACGCTGGAGTGGACGGCGCCCTCGCCGCCGCCCCATCTCAACTGGGGCCCGACGCTGCCCACCGTGTACCGCGGACCGTACGAGTACAGCGATCCCGAGGCCGCCGACGACTTCCTGCCGCAGACGCAGGCGCCGGCGCGGGCGGGGGCGCGCGCCCGCGCGCACTGACGGGGAGGCACCGGTGAGGCTGGCGCACCGCCTGGCCGTGCTCACGGCGGCCGCGACCTGCGTGCTGATCGTGTTCGGTGGGCTCGTGACCAACACGGGCGCCGCCCTGGCCGTGCCCGACTGGCCGACGACGTTCGGCCACAACATGCTCCTGTTCCCCTGGTCGCAGATGGTGGGGGGCGTGTTCTACGAGCACAGCCACCGCCTGCTCGGCGCGCTGGTCGGCGCCCTCACGCTGGCGCTGGCCGCGGCGCTGTGGCGGCGCGGCGGGCGCCTGCGCGCGCTGGGCGTGGTCGCGGTGGCGGCGGTGGTCCTCCAGGGCGTGATCGGCGGCCTCCGCGTGATCCTCCTCACCGACGCGCTGGCGATCGTCCACGGCCCCCTCGCCCACGCGTTCTTCGCGCTCGTCGTGTCCCTCGCGCTGGTGACCTCGGCCCGGATGGCGGACCCGACGGTGCCCGTGGACGCCGCCACCCGCGGCCTCACGCTGGCCGCGGCCGTGCTCGTGTACGTGCAGATCGTCTCCGGCGCGCTGCTCACGCACGCCGGCCGCCTCGACCTCCACCTGGCCGGCGCCGTGGCCGTCTTCGTCCTGCTGCCGGTCGTCACCGCGCGCCTGCGCCGCACCGGCGACGTCGTGGCGGCCCCGGCCGCCCGCGTGCTGCTCGCGCTGCTCGGTGGGCAGCTCCTGCTCGGCGCCGGCAGCTATCTGGCGCGCTTCTCGGCCGTCTGGATCCCGGGCGGGCAGGCGACGATGCTGGCGCTGCCGGTCGCCCATCGCCTGGCCGGCGGCCTGATCCTGGCCGCCGTCGTGGTGCTGGCCGTGCGGGTGGTTGCCGGCCCGCGGCCGGCCCCGGCGCCGCTGGCGGCCCACCGGGCCCTGGGGGTCGCGCGGTGAGGCCCCCGGGCGAGGTCCTGGTCGCGGCGCTGCCTCGCGAGCGCGCCCGGGTCGCCGCCGATCTGCTGGCGCTCACCAAGCCGCGGGTCGTCGTGATGGTGCTGGTCACCACGGTCGTGGGCTACTACGTGGGCCTGGCGGGGGCGCCCGACTACGGCCGTCTCGTGGCGCTGCTCGTCGGCACCCTGCTGGCGGCGGGCGGCACGCTGGCCCTCAACCAGTACTGGGAGCGCGACGTCGACGCGCTCATGGCCCGCACGCGCGCGCGCCCGCTGCCCGACGGCCGGCTGGCCCCGCTGGAGGCGCTGCTCTTCGGCGCCGCGCTGACCGGCGGCGGCCTCGCCGTGCTGGCGCTCGGCGTGGGCTGGCTCGCCGCCGCCGTCACCGCCGCCACGTTCGCGCTCTACGTCTTCGCCTACACCCCGCTGAAGCTGCGCACTCCGCTCTGCACGCTCGTGGGCGCGGTGCCCGGCGCGCTGCCGCCGGTCACCGGCTGGGCCGCGGCCCGCGAGGACGTCGGCGTCGGCGCCTGGGTGCTGTTCGGGATCCTGTTCCTCTGGCAATTGCCCCACACGCTGGCCATCGCCCGCCTCTACCAGGACGACTACGCGCGGGCCGGCGTGCAGCTCCTGCCGGTGATCGACGCCCAGGGCCGCGCCACCGAGCGCCAGATCCTGAGCGGCAGCCTGGCCCTGCTGGCCGTCAGCCTGCTGCCGACGCTGATCGGCCTGGCCGGGGGCGTGTACTTCGCGGGGGCGCTCGTCCTCGGCGCCGCCTTCGTGGCGCTGGGCGCCCAGCAGGCGCTGGCGCCCTCGGCGCTGCGCGCCCGGCGCGTGCTCCTGGCCTCGCTGCTCTACCTGCCCGCGCTGCTGGCGCTGCTGGCGTTCGACAAGGCATGAGCCACGTGATGGACGACCTCGACGGGCGCAACCGCCGGCTGCGGCGCATCCTGCTCGCCGTCGTGGCCGCGCTCGTGATCGCCTCGCTCCTGGTGGGGATCCGCTGGTGAGCCCGGCCACGCTCGATGCGCCGCCCGTCGCCCGCCGCGCCAATGGCCGCATCCTGCCGCCGCCGCCGCCCACCGGCGGCGGGGGCGACGACGACCGCGACCCCGCGCCCCGGCGGCCGCGGCTGGACAACGTGCGGCTGGCGATGATGTTCTTCCTGGGCGCCGAGGTGATGTTCTTCGCCGCCCTCATCTCGGCCTTCCTGGTGCTGCGGCTGGCGGCGCCCATGTGGCCGCCGCCCTTGCAGCCGCGGCTGCCGATCCTGGTCACCGGGCTCAACACGCTGGTGCTGCTGGCCTCGAGCGCGGCCATGATCGCGGCGATGCGCGCGCGCCGGCGCGGCGACGGGACGCGCCTGGTGCGGGGCCTCGGCCTCGCCGCGCTGCTGGGGATGCTGTTCCTCGCCGTCCAGGGCTACGAGTGGGCGCAGCTGCTGCAGTACGGCCTCACGCTCTCGTCGGGCGCGTATGGCGCGACGTTCTACACGCTGATCGGCACCCACGCCGCCCACGTGCTCGGGGCGCTGGCGTGGCTCGGCGTGACGCTGGCGCTGGCCGCGCGCGGCCGCTTCCTCGAGGGCCCGGCCGGCCCGCTGCGGGCGTGCGCCATCTACTGGCACTTCGTCGTCGCGCTGTGGCCGGTCCTGTACGTGGCGGTGTACCTGGCATGACCCGCGCGCTGGCGGCGGTGACGGCGGCGCTTCCGGTATTCCTCCCCCGGCTGGCGGCCGCCTGCCCGGCCTGCGTGTCCTCGCCCTACGGCGACCGCACCTACAACGCCGCCTACCTCGGCCTGCTGCTGGTGCCGTTCGTCCTGACCCTCGTGATCGGCGGCATCCTCGCCTGGAGCGCCGGATACCGCCTCGACGTGGCCCGGCTGCGCGGGGCCCTGTCCCTTCGAAAGCCGTTTCACGGGCTCGCCTCGCCGCCGGCGCCGCCGGCGCCCGGCGCCTCGGGTTCGCACCATCATCTGAAGGAGACGACATGACAGCGCAGGCTGCCACCACCTCGCAGCACGCGGTGGAACCGGCCGAGACCCCGCTCACCCCGGAGAGCTGGGGCAAGCTCGGCATGTGGATCTTCCTGGCGGGCGACGCCGTCGGCTTCGGCACGCTGCTGGCCGCCTACGGCGGCATGCGCGCGACCAGCGCCGACTGGCCCGTCCCCTACGAGGTCCTCGGGATCAACCTCACCGCGGCCATGACGTTCCTGCTCATCTGCTCGAGCGTGACGATGGTCAAGGCGCTGGAGTGGCTGGGCAGGGGCGACCGCGCGCAGTGCAAGAAATTCCTGTTCTTCACCGCGCTGGGCGGGGCGATCTTCGTGGGCCTGCAGGCCTACGAGTGGACGCACCTCATCCACGCCGGGCTGCACATCAACGGCAACCCGTGGGGGGCGACCCTGTTCGGGACCTCGTTCTTCGTCGTCACCGGCTTCCACGGCCTGCACGTGACGGCCGGGGTGATCTACCTGCTGGCGGTCTTCGGCGTCGTCTCGCGGCGCCCGGACCCGGCGGCCAGCTACAACGTGGTCGAGATCGTCGGACTGTACTGGCACTTCGTCGACCTCGTCTGGATCATGGTCTTCACCTTCATGTACCTGCTCTGAGGAGGCGCACCCGATGGCAGGCGGACACAAGCATCCGAACTACATGGCGGTCTTCTGGTGGCTGGCGATCCTCACCGTCGTCGAGATCGCCGTGGTGTTCATGCCGCTCGCAAAGCTGCTCATCGGCACGCTCCTGTGCGGGCTGGCGGTGGGCAAGGCCGCGCTGGTCGCGATGTACTTCATGCATTTGAAGTTCGAGACCCGGACGCTGGGCCTCATCGCCATCACCCCCCTGGCGATCGCCACCCTGCTGGTGTTCGTCATCCTGCCCGACAGCTTCTACGTCGACCACAAGACCCAAAACGTCAAGCCGGCCGCCAGCGCGCCGGCCAAGCCCTAGCGTCCGGCCGCTCGTGGACGGCGGGAGGCGGGGTGGACGAGGAGGGGGTGCTGGCGCGCGTCATCCGTGCGGAGCGGCGCGCCCTGGCGCTGCGCTGCCCCCGCTGCGGCCGGGCTCCGCTCTTCCGCGGCTGGTTCACCATGAACCTGGTCTGCGCGGTGTGCGACCTGAGGTTCGAGCGCGCGCAGGGCTACTGGGTGGGCGCCATCTACGTGAACTATGCCGTCACCGTGCTGATCGCCGTGGGCGGCTTCTTCCTGCTGCGGGAGCTGGCCGGCCTGGACACCGGCTGGCAGCTGGCGCTGTGGATCCCCTTCGTGATCGTCTTCCCGCTGTGGTTCTTCCGCTACAGCCGCAGCCTCTGGCTGGGGCTGGAGTACGGGCTCAACCCGGAAGGGTGAGGGCGTGCGGGGCCTGACGCTGGCCGGCGCGCTGGGGCTGGCGGCGGCGCTGGCCGTGCCGGCGGCCGCCTACGAGGTCGTCCCCGTGCCGGAGCCCGGCATCCTGGCCGGCGTCGTCAAGTTCGCCGGCACCCCGCCCAAGCCGGCGCCGCTGCCGGTGAACAAGAACCGCGATGTCTGCGGCGATTCCAAGGAGTCGGAGGCGCTCGTGGTCGGCCCCGACCGGGGCGTGCGCGGCAGCGTCATCCTGCTGGAGGGAGTCGCCCGCGGCAAGAAGCCGGCCGGAGAGGCCGTGCTCGACAACGCCCGGTGCGTGTTCGTCGCCCACGTCACCGCCGTCATGGCCGGCGAGCGCGCCCGGGTGAAGAACTCCGACGCGATCCTGCACAACACCCACGGCTTCCTCGGCAAGCCGACCGTCTTCAACCTCGCCCTGCCCAATCGCGACCAGATGATCGACATCACCAAGCGGCTCACCCGGCCCGGCGTGATCCGGGTGGTGTGCGACGCCCACCCGCACATGACGGCGTGGATGATCGTCCACGACAGCCCCTACTACGCGGTCACCGACGAGCGCGGCGCCTTCCGCATCGAGGGCATCCCCCCCGGCAGCTACAAGGTCACCATGTGGCACGAGGGCTTCCGGCCCAAGGGCCTGGACAAGGACGGGCGGCCGCTCTACGACGAGCCGCGCACGATCACCAGGGACGTGACGATCGCGCCGCGCGCGACGGCGACGGTCGACTTCGAGCTCAGATAGGAGAACTCCGGCATGTACAAGCACATCTACGTCCCGGTCGACAACTCGGACTACTCGAACCGGGCCATCGACCTCGCGGTCGAGGTGGGGCGCGCGTTCGGGGCCAGGCTCACGGGTTGTCACGTGTACGCCGCCCGGCTGCACGACTACCGGTTCAAGCAGATGGAGTACACGCTGCCCGAGGAGTACAAGGACGAGACCGAGCTCGAGCGCCAGCGCAAGATCCACGACTCGCTGATCGCCATGGGCCTGCAGCTCATCTCCGAGTCCTACCTGGACGTGATGAAGGCCAGGGCGGAGGCCGCCGGACTGGCGTTCGCGCCGAAGATGATGGACGGCAAGCACTACAAGGCCCTCATCGAGGACTGCGCGGCCTCCGACTACGACCTGGTCGTCATGGGCGCGCTGGGCATGGGCGCCGTCAAGGACAGTCAGCTGGGCTCGGTGACCGAGCGCTTCGTCCGCAAGGTGACCCGCGACACGCTGATCGTGCGCAACCACGACGCCCTGCGCGACGCCCAGGGGGCCATCGTGGTCGGGCTGGACGGCTCGCCGCAGTCGTTCCACGGCCTGAAGCTCGGCCTGGCCCTGGGCAAGGCGCTCGACCGCCAGGTCCAGGCGGTCGCCGTCTACGATCCGTACCTGCACTACGCCATGTTCAATGGGATCGTGGGCGTCCTGAACGAGAAGGCCTCGAAGATCTTCCGGTTCAAGGAGCAGGAGCAGCTCCACGAGGAGATCATCGATACGGGCCTGGCCAAGATCTACCAGTCGCACCTGGAGATCGCCCGCAAGCTGGCGGCCGAGGACGGGGTCGAGCTGTCGATCACGCTCCTGGACGGCAAGTGTTTCGAGAAGATCCTCACGTTCGCCCGCAAGGAGCAGCCCTGGCTCCTCGTGCTCGGCCGGGTCGGCGTCCACTCCGACGAGCACGAGGTCGACCTCGGCTCCAACACCGAGAACCTCCTGCGCCTGGCCCCGTGCAACGTCCTCCTCACCGGCGGCAAGTTCTATCCGCCGCTCGACGTCAAGGCCGAGGAGATCATCTCCTGGACCGAGGAAGCCGAGGCGCGGATGGAGCGGGTGCCGCCCCAGGTCAAGGGCGTGGCCCGCACCGCGCTGCTCCGCCACGCGATCGAGCAGGGGCACACGGTCATCACCAACAAGGTGATCGACGAGGCGATGGCCATCTTCATGCCGAGCCGCATGGCCGAGAAGATGCAGATCCTCGCCGAGGACCTCGCGGTGGCGCAGCTGCGAAAGGACTCGCAGGCGGTCACCGCGATCTGCTCCGTCTGCGGCTACACCGTCAAGGGGCCGAACGCGGTGGTGACGTGCCCGGTATGCCAGGCGGCGCCCGACAAGTTCCAGCACGTCTCCCGCGAGGTGGTGGAGGCGATCGCCGCCCAGGAGGGCGGCATCGAGGAGGAGGAGTCGATGCCGGGCGTGCCGGTGAAGTGGTCGGCCGACGCCCGTGACGCCCTCCGCGAGGTGACCGACGCCTACCTGCGCCGCCGCGCCAAGGCCCGCATCGAGAAGTACGCGCGCAGCCGGCGCATCCCGGTGATCACCTGCCAGCTGGCGCTGCCGATGATCGAGGAGACGGTCGGCCGCGACAAGCTCGGCGCCGGCTGGGACACGCTGCTGGCCAGGACCAGGTTCGAGCCGGCAGCGGCGCCGGCCCCGGCGCCGGCCGCCACGGTGGCCAGCCCGTTCACGTGGACCGACGACGCCGTCGCGCGCCTCAACCGCGTGCCGGCGGGGTTCATGCGCGACATGACACGCGAGGAGATCGAGCGGGTTGCCGCCGAGCGCGGGGTCGTGATCATCGACCTCGGCGTCTGCGAGGACGGGATCGGGCATGCGCGGCAGACGATGAACGAAGTCATCGCCGGGTACGTCTCCAACAAGAAGCCGCGCTGAATCATGGCGGTTGGGGGGGGGGGGGGGGGGGGGGGGGGGGGGGGCCGCCGGGGGGGGGGGGGGGGCGGGCGGCGGCCCCCCCCCCCCCCCCCCCGCGAACCGCCGCGCCAGCACAGGTCTTGTCGACGTGAACCCCACGGTGGCTCCATCGACGGCCTCGCCGCCCTCCGTCTCGCCGTATACGGCGTACTCGGTGTCGTGGAACCTCACGCAGCGGTGCAACCTGGAGTGCGCGCACTGCTACATGTCCGCCCATGCGGGGGCGGACACGCGGGGGGAGCTGACGACGGACGAGTGCCGGCGGGTGATCGACGAGATCGCGCGCGTGAATCCGAACGTCTTCCTGATCCTCACCGGGGGGGAGCCGCTGCTGCGGCGGGATCTGTTCGAGGTGGCGGGGTATGCCTCGGCCAAGGGGTTCACCACGGTGCTGGGGACCAACGGCGTCTTGCTGCGGGAGCGGGAGGCGCGGCGGATGCGGGAGACCGGGGTGCTGGGGGCGTCGATCAGCCTGGACTCCACCGATCGGGTGAAGCACGACGGGTTCCGTCGGCTGCCGGGCGCCTGGGACGGGGCGGTGCGGGCCACGCGGGTGCTGACCGATGCCGGGCTGGACTTCTCGCTGCACATGTCGGTCACCGACTGGAACGTGGGCGAGGTGCCGGCGATGATCGACCTCGCGAGGGAGCTGGGGGCGAAGGTCCTCAACGTCTTCTTCCTGGTCCGCACCGGGCGCGGGCGCGACCTCACCGACATCGATGCCGCCGCCTACGAGCGGATCCTCACGTACCTCGCGAAGGCCCAGGGGGTGGGCCAGGGGCCACCGGGCTTCGTGCGCCAGATGCTGGGCGCGGCGGCGGCGGTGCTTCCCGGGGGGGGCGCTCCCGATCGCCCCGCCGCCGGGTTCGAGGATCCGTGGAGCACGCCGGTGGGCCGGGCCGACGGGCTGCTGATCCGCGCCAAGTGCGCGCCGCACTTCCGCCGGATCCTCTGGCAACTCAACCCGTCGTCCCCCCTGCTGAAGAACTACGCGCACGGCTCGTGCCCGGCGGGGAAGTACTACTGCCGGATCACCCCCGAGGGTGACGTGACGCCCTGCCCCTACATGCCGGTGGCGGCCGGCAACCTGCGCGCCGCCTCGTTCGACGAGCTGTGGCGCACGGCGCCCGCGTTCGGCGCGCTCCGCGATCCGCGCCTGGGGGGGCGCTGCGGGGCCTGCGAGTTCTCCAGGGTCTGCGGCGGGTGCCGGTGCCGCGCCTACGCGACGTACGGCGACTATCTCGCCGAGGATCCCGCCTGCGATTACCAGCCCGGCGCCCACGGCGGCGCCGTGATCGAGCTGCCGGCCACGCTCACGTTCGGGCTGCCGGTGGCCCCGGAGCTGACCTGGGAGCCGGCGGCGCGCGAGCGGCTGCAGGCGATCCCGTCGTTCGCGCGCGGCATGGTCGTGAAGGCGGTGGAGGCCTACGCGCGCGGCCGCGGCGAGAGCGTGATCACGCCGGTGCTGCTCGCCGAGGTGCGCGCGAGGTGGGGCGGGCGGTTCCGGCCGCAGGCATGAGCCCCGCCGGCGACGTCGACCGCTTCCGGACCGCCGCGAGGGCCTACTTCGCCTACGCCGTCGTGTACTGGATCGGCGGCGTCTACCTCGTCGCGAGCGGCGTCGGCATCCCGGGCGGGGTCCCGCCCGGGAGGCGGATCGGCTACGTCGCGTTCTGGGCGGTCGTCGGCCTCGTGCCGACCGTCGTCGTCCCGTACCTGCTGCGGCGCCCGCGCGCGTGGTTCGAGCGCTGGATCCTCGGCCGGCGGGATTTCGCCCGCATCCTCGCGCTGTTCATGGCCTGGCGCGCGTACGAGGTGCTGCGGGTCGCACTCCGGTCGGCGACCGCGACGGTGCCGGCCCCGTGGGGCGGCGACATCCCGTTCCGGGCGGGCGCCGCCGTGTTCTTCGTCGTCACCGCGGTGGCGCTGCTCCTGGTGGCCCGGGCGGCGTGGGCGGCGCCGGACGGGGAGCACCCGTGAAGAAGTACCGTGACATCGCCGGCGACGGCGGCTCGAACATCGTCGGGCAGGTGGAGGCGCAGCAGCGGCGCCTCGGGGCCCGGCTGGGCGAGGTCAGGGCGATCGTCGCCGTCGTCTCCGGCAAGGGCGGCGTGGGCAAGTCCACGATCACCGCGAATCTGGCCGGCGCCTTCGCGCTGGCCGGCGCGCGCGTCGGCGTCCTCGACGCCGACCTCAACGGCCCGTCGATGGCCACGATGCTCGGCGTGCGCGGCCGCACGCTGGCCGTCGGCGCCGCCGGCGTCGAGCCCCCCGGGGGCGCGCTCGGCATCCGCGTGATGTCCATGGACCTCCTGCTGGCCGACGACGCCACGCCGCTGGCCTGGGACGCGCCGAGCCAGGCCGAGGCCCACACGTGGCGCGGCACCATGGAGGCCAACGCGCTGCGCGAGTTCCTGGCCGATACCGCCTGGGGTGCGCTGGACGTCCTGCTGATCGACCTGCCGCCCGGCACCGACCGCCTGGCCACGGTCACCGGGCTGGTCCCGGCCTTGGCGGGCACCGTGATCGTCACGATCCCCTCCGACGTCGCCCACCTCGTGGTGCGCAAGTCGATCACGGTCGCCCGGGCCACGACGGCGCCCGTGCTCGGCGTGATCGAGAACATGGCGGGGATGTTTCCGGGGCCGGGGGCGGAGGCCCTCGCGCGCGAGAGCGGCGTGCCGTTCCTGGGCCGGGTGCCGTTCGATCCCGCGCTGGCCGCCGCTTGTGACCACGGCGAACCGTACGTCGCCGCCGCGCCCGCGGCCCCGGCCGCGCGCGCGCTGACCGCGATCGCCGCCGGCCTGCGCGACACGCTCCTCGCCACCCGCACGTGACCGCCCCCTTCCGCCCTGCGACGCCTTCTCCGCCGCTATCTCAGGTCGCCGCCGCGCCGAAATAGCCGCCTTCGAGCGCCGGCTCCGCCGGCGCAACCCTGCTCTGGGGGGAGGCAGGGAGGAGCGCGCCGTCAGGCGCGCGCCGACCGTCGGAAGGGGGGCGAAGCCCCCCTCCGAGTCAGGCGAAGCCCCCCTCCGAGCTAGGGACAGGACACGCCAGGTGCCAGCTGGTAGTTGGAGACCTTGAAGGTGGAGACGAAATCGTCGTCCCACGAGCTGAGGCGCAGCGCGCCGAGGGCGGTGGCGCCGTCCCAGCCGAGCACACGTGCCCGCGCGGCCAGGTCGCGAGAGGCCAGCCGGCCGCCGACGTAGTCGCTGACGGAGCCCCGGTCGAGGAACACGGCGATGGTCTCGTGGACCGGGCGGCCGCCCGTCACGGGGGTCTGCTTCAGCCACTCCAGGATCACGCTGAAGCCGTCGAGCGAGCCGTCGGCGAGCAGCGCCGATGGCCGGGCCATGCGCCGGAGCATGGGGCCGACGTAGCGCGAGAACATCCGCGAGGCGCGCTCCTCGATCGAGAACCCCGCGAACTCGGGCGAGGGCTGCTGATCGATGTACAGGTTGACCGACAGGTAGCGGGCATCGCCGTCGAGGTGCTTGGGCTTGTAGAAGCCGATCCCGTTCTTCTTCGCCTCGACCCACGGCATGCAGTGATAGATCTTGGCGCTCAGATCGCGGAGCACGCCCACGTAGGTGGCTGCCAGCCGCCGGCCCTTCTCCGACGTGTGCTGCTCGGGCGGCAGCACGCTCGCGTCGGACGGCGCCGCGGTCACCGGCATGCCCGCCAGCGCGAGCGCGACGAACGTGACCGCGGCCAGCCCGCGGCGAAGCGTCGGAGCGATCCGGTGAGCGGTCTGTGAGGTGTCCATGCCCCGTCCGGATTGCACGGCCAGTGCCATGCCCTCGCTCTCCCTTATTGCAAGCGGATTCAACCGTCCCGGCGACCCCCGGGCCGGGCCCGGTGACACGCCGGCACCGACGCTGCCATTGACTGTCAGCGCTCCAGGATCTGCTCCTGGCTGACCGTGATCGGCTTGCCCCACCAGCCCTGGTCGCGGGCCATCGCGATGTCCTCGCGCGTCACGCGGGGGGCGCTGCCCTCGGCATTGCGCGTCGAGAAGAACAGGTGGTCGCCCGAGGCGAAGTGGGAGGGGTGCTCGCTCCACGTCGTCCATTCCTCGCCCGTGGCGCAGCCTGCCACGGCGAGTAGCGCGGTCAATCCCAGCAGCAAGGCACGGCGGTTCATGCGCATGTCGGTCGTCCTCCGGAACGAGGTTCGTCCAGTGCTGCCGGACGGATGCCGCCCCATGCTACCCCGTCCCGGCGCCGTGTTTCAACCGTGGTAGACTCCCAACCAACCCATGAATTCGCTGACCATCCATACGCTGCCGCAGGGATTGCGCCGGCCGGTGCTGATCACCGCCTTCAGCGGCTGGAACGACGCCGCCGAGGCCGCCACCACCGCCGCCCGCTACCTGGCCAGCAACTACGGGGCCGAGAAGTTCGCGGAGATCGACCCCGAGGAGTTCTATCACTTCGGGCTCTCCCGGCCCTATGTCCGCTACAAGACCGGCGCGCCGACGGAGCGCGAGATCGTCTGGCCGGCGACCGAGTTCTCGGTGACGCGGACCGCCGACCTGCCGCGTGACCTGATCGTCGCGGTTGCCATCGAGCCCCATCTCAGGTGGCGGACGTACTGCGCGGCGGTGCTGGAGCTGGCCCGCCGCTGCGAGGCCACGCTGGTGGTCACCCTCGGCGCCCTGCTGGCCGAGGTGGCCCACACCCGGCCCGTGCGTCTGAGCGGCACCGCCTCCGACCCCGAGCTGGCCGTGCGGCTGGGCGTGCGCCCCACCCGCTACGAGGGACCGACCGGCATCGTCGGCGTGCTCAACACCATCTGCCGGGAGCAGGGGGTCGCGACGGCCAGCGTGTGGGCCAACGTCCCGCACTATATCTCCGGCATCGAGAACCCCAAGGCCGCTTTGGCGCTCGTCCAGCGGGTGCTCGCGATGCTCAACACCGAGGCCGACCTCGGTGACCTGGAGGAGGCCTCGCGCCAGTTCGACCAGAATCTCGCGGAGATCGTGGCCCAGAACGCCAAGATCAAGGCGTACGTCGCCAAGCTCGAGGCACGCGATTCTGCCGAGGAACCGGAGGGCGAGCGGGCCACCGGCAGTGACCTGCCTCCCGCCGCCGAGCTGGTCGCGGAGTTCGAGCAGTTCCTGCGGCAGCAGCGCCCCGAGTGATCGCGCGCCGCGTCCTGGCGGCCTTCACGCTCGGCGCGCTCCTGCACGCACTTCCGGCCGCCTCGACCGAGCGCCTCGAGGTCACCTGGCACCCATCCCGCCCGCACCCCGGCGACGTGACCTGGGTGCACGTCCGCGGCGCCGGAGATGGAGCGACGATCGAGGGCGCCCTGGGGGACCGCTCGCTCGCGTTCTTTCCCTACGCGGGCGGTCAGGCCGCCGTCGTCGGCATCGATCTGGAGGTGAAGCCCGGCCCCCGGCCGTGGCGGCTGGCCGTGGTCGAGCCCGGGCGCCCCCCGCGCAGCGTCGGCGGCCGCCTCACGCTCCAGCGTCGTGACTTTCCGGTGCAGCGTCTCACGCTGCCGCCCGCCATGGTCGATCTGGACCCGGAGACGGAGCGGCGCGCGGTGTCCGAGGGGGAGCGCCTGCGCACGCTCTACCGGACGATCACCCCCGAGCGGCTGTGGCGCGGCGGCTTCGTCCGGCCGGTGCCCGGCACCCAGCCCGGCACGGGCTTCGGCGCCCGCCGGATCATCAACGGCAAGCCGCGCGCCCCGCACAGCGGCATCGACTTCGCGGCCGAGCGCGGCACGCCGGTGGTGGCCGTCAACAGCGGGCGCGTCGCGCTGGTGGCCGATTACTTCTTCCCGGGGCGCCTGGTGATCGTGGACCACGGCCTGGGGCTCTACACGCTGTACTTTCACCTCGACTCGGTCGCCGTCACCGACGGCGATCTGGTCGACCGGGGCCAGCCCCTCGGGACCGTCGGCGCGACGGGCCGCGCGACGGGTCCCCACCTGCACTTCGGGGCCCAGGTGGGTGCCGCCCGGATCGATCCGGCCGCCCTGCTCTCGCTCGGCCTCAAGGATTGACCACATGGGGGGCGTCTTGACCACATGGGGGGCCTCGAAGGGCCCCCCAAGCCCCCCGATGCTCGTCGCGCCCCGGCGGAGCCGGGACGCTCCTCGATTCTCCGCGAGGGCCTCGAGGTGGCCCCGTCCCCAAGCCCCGAGGCTCGTCGCGCCCCGGCGGAGCCGGCCCCGGCGCTTTTG
>Ga0302046_10002292_pt1 | contig 17798 bp, 11 predicted proteins | sample RVTome_11_FD_200261 | JGI IMG/M metagenome (GOLD analysis project Ga0302046, IMG submission 200261) | Soil microbial communities from uranium-contaminated site in the Upper Colorado River Basin, Wyoming, United States - RVT147D111 (version 2) ...
CCCGGTTCAAGGTCGCACCCGCCACTCTCGTTTTTCACGGCGTCACCGATCCACGGATCGTGATCGACTGGGGCGACACCGGACTGCAGTCGGCCATCCACCTGGCTTCCATCGACCGGATCGAGCGGATGCCCGCAAGAGACCAGAAGGTTTATCTCGACCGGCCGTATTACCGCTGGCGCGTCGCCATGAACTGGCCTGCCGGAGGCGAGATCGCGTTCGGAGCCGTTGCCTTCACACAAACCCTTCTGGCCGAGCCGATGGTGTGCGACGATCAGCACCTCTCGTCGCGCGAACGGAGTCGGCTCATCGAGCGCGGTGGAATGGGCGGCTCTTCGACCCCGTGATCCAATCGCCCATCCCTCGTTTGGACCGAGGCTCCAGAGCGCATCGTGATCGGGGCTCGAGAGCACGCTCACTCTTCTCCATCACGAGAGTCCTCGACGGACCTATGAAACAGGCCCTGCCCGGCGCGCCCGAAAGGCCGAGAACGCACTTTCGGCTCGAACCCGGGAGCGGTCGCCCGAGAGGTCATGAGCGGGCTCGAGAGCTTCCTGTCGGTTCGGCGCTCGAGCACTGCGTCAAGCCGTGGATCGGCTGGCGGCCGCTCTCGAGCGTAGCCTGAAGGCGGCCCCTCGGCCCGCCGAGGAGGCCCGCCGCCAGTCGCTCGCGTAGTCGAGGCCAAAGGCGTCGAGCATCTCCGCGTGCACGGTCTAAAGAGGGCGTTCACGTTTCGCGTCCCTTTCCCACCTCCAGGTGAAGTCGGCGCGCAGTTTCTGCTCTCCGCACGGCGTCTAACCGTTGGTTTCAACCTGATGTAACCTTTTCGTGTCCTCACACGTGACGAGTGTGGAGGACCGTATGAAAGTCGAAGACAAGCCCGTCATCGTCGTGGGCGGCGGGGTCGCGGGGCTCGCCGCGGCCGCCTTCGTCGCAAGAGCCGGCCGTCGGGTGGTCTTGCTCGAGCGCGCCCAGGCACCGGGAGGAAGGGCGACAACCCACGAAACCCGCGGATTTTTCCTCAATCTCGGACCGCATGCCTTGTACGCCAAGGGTGCCGGGCGGGCCGTCCTGGACGAGCTGAATGTGGGGCTATCGGGTAACTACCCGACCACGCATGGCCTCCACGCAAGTTACGAAGGGCGGCGATACCTGCTTCCCTCGGCTCCAGGTAGCCTCTTGCGTACGAGGCTTCTCCCGTGGCGCGACAAGCTCGAGATCCTGAAGCTCCTGGCGGTGCTTTCGAGGCTCGACGCCGGTCGGTTCGAGTCCATGACGGTGGAGGAGTGGCTCGACGCCACCTCGAGCCGCGAGAGGGCACGTGCTTTCACCGAAGCTCTCGTCCGCGTGACAACCTACACCAACGCCCCCGAGCGCCTGGGCGCCGCTCCGGCGCTTCGGCAGCTCCAGCTTGCCGTTACGGGAAACGTCTTCTATCTCGATCGGGGCTGGCAGACCCTCGTGGACGGGCTCCTCGCGGCGGCAAGGGATGAAGGCGCGCAGATCCGGACGGCATCGCCGGTCAGGAGCGTGTCGAGCACCGGCGTCACTCTCGAGGACGGAAGAGATCTGGATGCTTCGGCGGTCGTACTGGCGGTGCCGCCCAACGATGTCGCACGCCTCACGGGGCGGCGGGTATCGCTCGATCCAGTGCGCGCGGCGTGCCTCGACGTCGCCCTTTCGCGCCTCCCCGACCCCGGAACGAACTTCGTTCTCGGAATCGATGAGCCCATGTATCTATCGGTCCACTCGTCGTCGGCGCAACTGGCCCCGCAGGGAGGCGCGTTGATTCACGTCGCCCGTTATCTCGGGATCGATGACACCGCCGGCCGGGAGAGCCTGGAGTCGTATCTCGATTCCGCCCAGCCGGGATGGCGCGAAGTCGTCGTCGAGGCGCGCTTCTTGCCCAAGATGACGGTGAGTCATGCGATCGTTCCGCCGGGAGGACGCCGGACCGACGTCGACATGCTTGGCATGAAGAACGTATTCGTCGCCGGGGACTGGGTCGGTCCCGAGGGCATGCTGGCTGACGCGGCGCTCGCGAGCGCCCGTCGCGTCGCCGAGCGTCTCGGCGCCGTCGCGGTGAAAGCAGCCGCCTGATGGACTATCGGGAGGTCTACGACGAGCACGGCGACTTCCTGTGGGGATACTGTTATCGCCTGACGGGAAGCGCCGCCGACGCCGAGGACCTCGTCCAGGAGACCTTCGTCCGCGCCATCGAGCGTCCGCCGGAAGATACGGACCGCCCGTGGCGCCCCTGGCTCGTCCGCGTCGCGACGAACCTGCGTCACGACCTGTGGCGCAAGCAGAAACTCCGCGAGTACAAAGGACCCTGGCTTCCCTCTCCGGTCGAAACGGATGGTGACGGTCGGCGCCGGATCGAGGCCGGCCTCGATGCCGAAGGCCGCTACCAGATCCTCGAGAGCGTCTCGTTCGCTTTCCTCCTCGCGCTCGAAGCTCTGACACCGCAGCAGCGCGCGGTGCTCCTGCTCCGTGACGTCTACGACTACTCGGTTCGGGAAACGGCGGAGGCGCTCGACCTCTCGGAGGCCAACGTCAAGACGACCCACCACCGGGCGAGGAGTGCGATGGAATCCTATGACGGGCGCCGCCAGCCGCCGGGTCGAGAGATCTCCGAGCGGACGAAGAAAGCGCTGGAGCGCTTCGTTCAATGCTTCATGAAGGCCGACGCCAAAGCCATGGAGGAGCTCCTGGCCGAGGACGTCCAATCGATTCACGACGCGGGAGGCGAGTTCATTGCGGCAGGGATACCGGTTACGGGTCGCGAGAAAGTGGCGCTCTTCTACTCCCGCGTCCTGCCCGATGCGGGTGAAGTGCTCCACACGAGGTTCACGACGCTCAACGGGCTTCCGGGCATTCTGGTCGAAAGACCCGGCGCCCCCGAAGGTCTCGCCCGTCGCTGGGCCTACACCATCGAGCTCGACGACGACGGCCGGATCCGTCGCACCTACGCCGTGCTCGCCACCGCAAAGCTGACCGCGCTCGCCTTTTGAACATGGCAAGCTTCACGGGCGAATGGACGGAATGGACATCGTGACGGCGCCCCGAGTGAGTGTAAGTGGTGGGGGTTCTACTGGCTTGGAGTCGACCCCGGGGGAGCTCGCTGCCGGCTTACGGTGTCGAGGTGATCGAGTATTCGACGGATGAGTTCGGGCTCGATGATGAAAGCGAGAATTTTCATCCTTGCCCCACAACGGGGGCAGCTCAAAGGGTCGAGCTCGTAGATGCGGTAGATGAGCTCGGCCCATCGTTTGCTCAAAGTGCGTCTCGGAGGCGAGGCGTCGTTGGCGTCCCCTGACGGAGCCCGCATATCCTCCGCCCGGTACGATGCGCGAACGCGGTTGGCGTAGGCGCCGTAGAAATGGCTATGTATCGCGATACATAGCTTCTACTATGTTACGCGACCGTTTATGTAGAGTGGAGTCCGCAAGCCCTTGTAACAATGGCTCACGAATCCGATTTGCTTAGCATAAATTCAGAGCGCCTCGAGCAGTTCCAGCACCTTGTCGGTGGGTTGATAGGTGACGGGTGCGGCTCGACAACGCCTTCGTGGGATCGGTCGCTCCCCAGAGCTCGGGAGACGACCGACCGACGGAAGAATTCGCGTTCTACTACAACCGGATAGCGTTCTCGTACGCCCAGACGGCAACGACCGTCGAGGACCTGTGGGCGGGCGAGTTTCCGTCGTTGGGATCCGGGAAAGAATAGGACTCCAGGACCGACTCCTTGACCGTCTCGAAGAGCTTCAGCTCACCCCTGTCTTCTCGGGGAGAGGCACGGGATACTTCTCCGGTCGAAGCGGCCCGCGCAGTAGCCGTCTCTATCCTCCGCCAACCCCGAGAGAAGCCCATCCTTATCGATGCCTCATCGATGGAACCAGCGGGAGTGCCCTGCCACTACAAAGGGGGAAGCGCCACTCCCCCTCGTGGACCCCGTTTCGAGGAGAAATCATGCAGCGAGGAAAGCTCATAATACCCGTTGTCGTCTTCCTGGTCTGTGCAGGCGTCACCCGGCTGGCCGTTGGGCAGTCGACCGTTACCGAGTGCAACAAGGGCCGGGTGACACGAATCTTTTCGACGCCCGAGGGTCTTCACTGGGTACAGTTCCAGACGGGGGGCGCCATCTTCTGGGCCGCGAACCGTCCCGCGTCGTCCATGCTTCTGGACCAGGCGCGTACGGCCATGGAGAATCTTCGTGATGTCGTGGTCCGCTACCCCGAGCCCGGCCAGAACCCATCGGTTTGCGGCAGCACCGTGGCCCGGAACGATTTCATGGGATTCTGGGTCAATCTCTCCCGCACCGATGTCTGGATCCGGAGCGACGACGGCGCCGGGCTCCTCGAGCACGTGAGCATCGAGGACGCCGAGGGAAAGGTGAATCCGCTCATCTGTCCCATGATCCTCGAGAGCTCCCATCACACCCGGTGCGGCTTCTTCCGCACCGGAACGGTCTATTTGCGCGTTCTGGCGAAATGCGGCTTCGCCTACTTGCCGCTCACTCTCAGCGGGGATCAGCAAAACGTCCGGATCTTTTGCAGGAGCGATCGTTCCGCCGGTTCTTCGGGCCAGTCCACCAGCAGGTCTCCCTCCACTCCGCTCGAGAAACCCGTCGGGAGCGTAGGGATCGCAGTCGAGCGTGTATCGAACGAGGAGAACCAGAAATGAAACGCGTGGCCTGGATTCAGATGGGTTGGTTGCTTTTGGTTCTCCTCCTTCCCTCGGGCTCGGGCGCCGCCATCGAGTACTCCGACTGCGATCGGGGAAAAGTCGCCAACGTGTTCACGGCCCAGAGCGGCATCGTCTGGGTGGCCTTCGCCAAGCAGGAGGGAACGACGACGATACGGACCGCGATTTACTGGGACATGAGCCGGCCCGCGGCGGGGATGCTTCTCAACCAGATTCGTTCCGCCCAGATGCGCTCGGTGAACGTCACCGTGCGGTATCCCGGACTGGACAGCTGTCAGAGTCTCTTGGCCCGGAACGACTTCTTCGGCATCTGGGTCGGCCAATGACGTCGCGAGCGCGCGGAGTGGATCGACCGAAGATGCCGAGGCCTGTACTCCCTTCCAACAACTATTCCCGGACCTTCTCGAAGGGCTTCAGCTGGTCGCGGCCCTCCTCGGGAAGCGGTACCGGGTAGTTGTCGGAGAAGCAAGCGGAGCAGTAGCGGTTCTGATCCTCCGCCACCGCGGAGAGAAGTCCTTCCTCCGAAGGCCTACGGAGTCAGCGCCGACGAAGCGGGTGATCTCCGCGATGCTATGGGTGGCGGCGATGAGCTCCTCGCGCTTCGGGGTGTCGATGTCGTAATGGCAGGGCCGGTGGTGGGAGGCGACGAGATCCTCAGATGAATCTCCTTGACTGACAGGCATTTGATGAACGAAAAAGGGCGGCCTTTCTCTGGTCGATAGCCGCTCCAAGCGCGCTCACGAAATTCTGTCCCTTCTCCCGGATACGATCTCCTATCTCGTTCCGTCCCGGGACGACCGATGGATCTATTTCGTGCGCGATGCGGCCGAAGCCGACCTATGGCTGCTGACGCTCAAGTGAGTGGGACTCACGTCGGTAAAGGAAGGACCGCGAAACTGAAAACATCACTGCGATGATCGACGTGCTCTCCACGAGCCTGCTCGGGAGGGACATGGGAAACGGCTAAAGCCCCAGGACCCTTCTCACCCCCGACCCTACCTCGCTGAGGTCGCGAGCGTTGACCAATCCGATTCTCCTCTTCAACCTAGATTTGTGGACTGGACCGACGGACTCGCATTTGGCAAAACTCTTCTCCTTGAGACCGGTTATTGCGGAATCTTCCGACAGGCCTACTCGAAGCGGTCCCTCCTTCGTGGTGATCGGTACCAGCAGCACTTCCGGGCGAAGGTCGTTGAGCACATTGATACTGAGCACCAGCGCCGGACGCGGTTTGGGGAACCCGATGGGCTCGACGAGCCAGATCTCGCCCCGGCTTATTCGTTCCACATCGCCTCGTCGAACGTGCGTTCCCAGGCTTCCTGTTCGCGCCGCTCGTCTTCGTCCTCTCGGTATCCGCCAAGCTGTTCCCGCAGGCGCTGGTCGTCCACCCAACGTTTGAAGCGGATCAGGACTCGTTCGAGTTTCTCGGACCTCGACCTTCCCGGGAGCGAATCGAGAAAATCAAGGAGAGGCTCTTCCACCGTGGCGGAAAGCTTGCCTTTCATCAGAGTATCTCCCATCGTATCTTATGGAGGATACTCTATCGCCTATGGCTCGGGCTTGTCAAGAAGTACCCAAGCTCGTTATAGATACACCCGGTCAGTCCCCTTCGCAGCCAGACACTTCTCCACGATACGCCTCGTGTCGTTCCCGGTCCGTGCTACGCCTCCGCACCATGGGTCGGCGATTCGGCTTGCCCAGTCAACAGCGCCCGGATCTCCCGCAGCTTTGCTTCCGTCGACATGCCTTCGCGCAGTTCCCGCCGACACCGCCCATACCAATAGATCGGCTCCTTGACACCTGCCACCGAGCGAGCGCCAGGTGGCTGAAATCGAGGGTTGGATTCTTGGGATCCAGTGACACTCGCGCATCGAGGACTTTGAGAGAGGCTGCATCCCGTTCCCGCTGAGTCACCGCCGACGGTCTCGAATCCAGCCGGGACGACGACCGGTAGGTAGGCCACTCGTCCATACAGTCACGGTCCTGGCATATACGGATACCGCAGCCGTAACAGCGGAAGCTGTCGTCGAGGTGGCGATCGCAGCCAGCGCAGAGGTGGCCAGGATCGTCACACTTCGCCTTGCAGCTTTTTTCCGCAGTCATGCGCCCCGGTGCATTCCCACGGTTGTCGTTCCCCTGAGCCCCGTCGTTTCAGGCATATTCTGAGTTTGCGCCTTCGCAAGCTCGCCTCGGGCCGCATCCGGGTCGTCAGTTGAAAGTCACGAGATGGCTATGGGACCCATCGACGTTGTCGAGTGACGACTCCTTCGAGACCTGGTCGCCCTCGAGAATGGTCTCCACCTCGTCGGCCGTCAATTCCAGGGCCTGGTCCTACCGTCGGATCGAGCCGGAGACTCGGAATCCGGAGAGCTCCCTGCGGGTTCAATTCGCGTCTTGCACGCGCACGTAGACCGTCTTGATGACGACTGGGTCCTTCATGGGGCCGAACTTCACGGTCAATGTCGCTATCATCGTATTGCCATCGGGAGACAGCTCGAACTTCCGGTCGATCTTTCCGCGCTCCATCTTCTCCTCGACGACCACGGCGTTTCCCTGGATTGCGGAGACGGTCTCGAGCTTCATCCCGTTCTCCAGCTCGCGCTTGTGCTTCTTGCCGTCGAGGTAATAGATGCGCACTCGTTCGCCATCGTCGACACGAAGCTCCCGGTCGTCGATCTCGACGCGAAGCTCGTCGGGAATCTTGGCGAAGTCCGGGGGCCCGCCCCGGCCCTCTCCCCCGGGACGCCCCCGCCCGCCTCCCGGCATATCCCCGGGTGGCGGCATCGGCGGCTCGCCGCCGGGAGGACCGCCGCCAGGGCGTCGCGACATCTCGTCGCGCATCTTCTCCATCGAAGCTTCCATCTTTTGCTCCGCGTCGTCGCTGCGCTCATCGTCGAGCTTCCAGAGACCTGAGAACGCGGTCTCCTGCGGCGGAGCCGGTGCCTGCAGCGAAAGGAGCAGCATCAAGCCAGCGAGCATTTCACATCCTCCTTGAGATGATCGGGATCACCGAAGCGGTCGCCCCCGTCAGAAGACCCCGGGGGTGCCCGCCGAAGCCGCGTGGGAACCCAGGCCTACCCGCGGTTGAGTCACGACGCTCGCGGCGAGCATCGCGTCCGTGCGGAGGACCAATACGGTTCCCAACCGCAAATCCTCGATCGTCACTCGCATCCTGTGTCCTCCTTCGTGTCTTCTAGAATTGAATAGTAGCGAAGGACCGCCCTTCAGCTAATCAAGACGATGAAAAGTTTTCGTAAAGGATGTAAATGCCGGCGGCGCAACCCTCCCGAGCTCGACCCACTCGTTGCTACGGAAACGGGGGCGACGTGACGTTCTCCCGGTCCCCGGACTCCGGCGCGTCGAGCGGGACTTCCGGGTCCGACAGGTCGAGAACCACGCGCAGGGTGTCTCCGGGCTCAAGGACCCGCCCCGCGAATCCCGAATGCCCTCGCTCGTAGCGCTCGGCGCGAAAGACGTCGATACCGGTCTCAAGCGCGGCTCCCCCACCGGTCACGGTGTAGGACCACACCGTCTCGCCTTCGCGTGTGACCTCGAGGAATCGGCCCGCGGGACCGTCGCAAATGAGCGTGTTCCCGTTGGGAAGACGTTGGGCACCGGAGATGAACGGCGCGAACAAACTCTCTGGCGGGGTCGCCGCGTATCTCCAGGCTGGCTCCTCCGGCCCGAACGCGAAACCCCGATTGATTGGGTAGCTTCCATCGGGTCCAAGCGGAGGTCGGATCTCGACGACGGCCGAGTAGGGGCGCGCGCTTCTGTCGCCGTTGTCGAAGACCAGGATGTTCCCCGCGCCGACGAAGCCATCTTCGATCCAGCGGGCGTTGTGCTGCCCCCAGAGCTGGCGCTCTCCTTCCATGCCGTAGGCCGCCGGATTCCCCCACCGATAGAGAAGGTCGCCTCCTCTTCCCCGCCGTCCGCCAACGTGACCCGCGGCTTCCTCGGTGGTGGTTCCGTGATCGAGGATCCAGAGCTCGCTCAGGTTGCGGATGCTCAGGATTACCTGGTCGAGTCCGGCGTTGTAGGCGACGGCGTTCGCGTGGGTCCAGTCGGGGGCAACGCTCCGAGAATCGAAGTTCGGGTCGAAGTTCGGGTCCACGAGCTCCGGGTGCTCGTCCGGCTCCTGCCCTCGAGCGAGCAGGTGGTCCCACAGGCGCCATACCCAGACGATCTCGTTGGTCGTCGGATCGACCTCGACGAGATGGTCGACCCACAGGACTCCCTCGCGCGGAATCAGCTCCGTTCTTCGCCCCGCGGCGATCGCCTCCGCCGCGGATCTCGTTTCCCAGGCGAGCAGAAGCACGTTGCCGTTCGGCAAGAACGCCGCGTCGTGATGCTGCTGATGATCGGCCCCAGCGTAATCGAAGCTCCAGACGAGTCGGTTGTTCCAATCGTATCGCTCGACGCGTCCACCGAGGCCCCCTCCCTCGGCAAAGGTGGTCGTCGCTACGGTGGTCGGACGCAACAGATCGCCGTTGGGCAGCAGGTAAACGGAGTTTCCCGGCGACGAGCCCGCTCGCCACTCGTGAACCCACCGACCGTCCAGGGTCATCAGGTAAGTGAACGTGGAGGCGAGAGGCGCGAAGAGAATCAAGCCGTCCTCGGATGGCTCCTGTCCCTCCGACGCGGAAGCGAACGTGATGAAGGCCAAACCCAGGGTGAGCGGCAGAAGGGAGCATATCGATCCTTGTGCCCGCTCTTTCAAGAAGCGTCCTGGACTTCGCGAGGCAGCGGCGGCGGCTCGACGTTCTCGGTGGCACTCGAGCTGACGGTCCCCTCGGGAGGTTTCAAATCCGAGTAAGAAAACGGTATGGGATGGCAGCTCGTCGGCAGAACCGGCGGTCCCCCCAGCGATGCGAACGGTGTTCATTGAATACGAACCTGGGTCGTTTCCGTGCCCGTGTAGTCGTTGTCGTCGCGCCAGGACACCGAGGCCGTCGCCAGTGCTTCACGATTCCCGTTCGGGAGCTCGAAGAACACTTCGAAGGCGAGAGTGGCGCTTGCGAAGGGATCGACGCGATTGGTCCCCGCCTGGAGATTGAACTGGTGCCGTTCGACTCGACCGGAGGGAGGCGGAACGACGATTCCCCCAGCCGCTTGCTGCACCGTGAGGTTGACTGCAGTGATGTCCAAACCGACGCCTGCCGTCTCGGTGAAGGTCACCGTGAACGACGCCTTCCAGGGATACTCGCGGACTTCGTCCTCCTCGTCGCTGTCTCCCGGTATCGTGTAGAAGACGCCGTTCGACGGCTCCGCGAACGCCGGGTTGGGCGTCGCGGTGAGGGTTGAGTCGGACGGTTGCACCGGCGAATCACACCCCTGCAGCAGCACCGCCGGTAAGACCCAGGCCCAGCGGGCGGTGCTTCGAATCACTGAAGACATCTTCATGCAGTCCTCCCTTGCGGTTTCGAGTCGTGGTATTGCTCCGATGTCTCGTTCTTGGAAGCGGCTCAAAACGTGGGTCCAATCGCGAATTTGAACGCGGTCGCCGGCTGCCAGTAATCGCGATTCGGGTTGTAGGCGAAGATGAACCGGAACGGCACGTTCAGAAGCGGGACGAAGAAACGGATCTCGGCCCCGGTCGAGGACCGCAGGGTTCTCAAGTTGACGTTCTGGCCTTCGAGATAGGCCTCTCCGGCGTCATAGAAGGCGACGAGCCGCAGCGGGCCGGCGACGTCGAAGTAGTACTCGGCGTTAAACAAGAAGAACTTGTCTCCGCCAAGGAGCGTATTGCTCCGCGGCGTGTAGGGAGCGACGCTGCGAATGTCATATCCGCGGATCTGGTTCTCGCCGCCGAGGAAATAGCGGTGATAGTAGGGAAGCTCCTTGGTGGTGCCGAAGGGCTGGATATGACCGTATTGCCCCCGCATACCGAAGGCGGTCTTTCGCCCGAACGGGCGATATAGGATTCCCTCGAACGACGGCCGATAGTAATTGAGCGTACCCTGTAGCGGCCCCCCGACGAACTGAAGGCTCGCGGTGTACTTGCTGCCGCTCCGCGGCGTGATCGGATGATCCACCGTGTTTCGAACGAGAGACGGCGTGAGCTGGCTTTCGTGCCGTCGTCCGAGCTCGAGCGGCGCGAGGGCGAAGACGGGGACGTCGGCGGCGACGGTCGGCGAACCACCCCCCGTCGCCGCCCCGATGTCCGCGTCCACTTCCGAGATATCGATGATCTGGTACGAGTAGGTCGCGAACAGACGCGAGAAGCGGGTCAGCGGAAACCCAGTGGTCACGGCCAGTCCCTGGTTCCCCTGCGTATATCCGACCAGGTTCTGGCTGCTCAGGTAGGTGACCTCCTGCTTGAACAGCTCGATCCCGGCGGTGATGGGCCGGTCGAAGAAATAGGGCTGGGTGAAGCCGAGCTGATAGCTCGTGTTGCGGGTTCCGGCCTGAACGCCGGCGGAGAAGGTCTCACCCCGGCCGAGGAAGTTGGTGGTCGAGAACGACGCGTTGACGAAGCTTCCATAGAGGCCGGAGACCCCACCTCCGAACGAGAACTGATTGCGGTTCTCTTCGGAGACCCTCAGGGTGATGTCCAGCTTGTCGTCTTCTCCTTCCGCAGGAGTGATCTCCGGCTGTTCTATCGGGCGGAAGTATCCCAGCTGGTTGATCCGAAGAATGGAGGCCTTGAGAAGCTCCATGTTGAGCACGTCCTGCTCGTTGAGCCAGAGCTCGCGGCGGATGACCTTGTCCCGGGTCCTGGTGTTCCCTTTGAACTCGATGCGATTGACGAAATACTGCTTGTCCTCCTCGAGGTGCACCGTCACGTCCACGATGCCTTCCACTGGAATGCTGTCTTTCACTGGAAATCCAGTGAACTGGACGTGCCCCACCGAGCCATAGAGCTCCCTGAGCTTGTCTAGCCCTCGGGTCACCCTGGACTCGTCGTAGATTTCGCCCGTCTCGAGATCCAGGAAGGACATCACCGTCTTCTCGGGGAAGACGTTCTCGCCCTCCACAGAAACCCGTCCCACGCGGTACTGAGGACCCTCGTGGATCGGGATCACGACCTGAACCCAGCGCTGCGGCCGCTTCCACGACAGGAACCGACGCCGGCCGTCCTCGTACTCGAGCCTGCGCGGAGCGAAGGAAACGTCGACGAAACCGTTGTTGAGGTAGAGCTCCCGGAGCTTCTCCAGCTCCTCCGAGAGCTCGTCTTCGGAATAGACCTCCCCGCCGGTCGCGACGATCGCGCCGAGCCACGATGGAACCTTGCTCGCGAAGGCGAGCCAGGGATTCTTGCGGTTCTTCATTCCCGCTCGAAGCCGCCACTGGGGGAAGACCTCCGCCCCTTCGAACCAGATCTCCCGGATTCGGACGATGTCCTTCTCTCGCAGGTCGAACACCACCGCCACGCTGGTGTCGTCGAGAGTCTTCCCTTCGACTTTGACGTCCCCCTCGGGGAAGCCCTTGTCCACCAGGAGGACCCGGATGACCTTCGCCGCCCTCAAGGCTCGCGCGGGGTCGTAGAACGATCCGGCCGGGATCTCGGCCTTCTCCTCCCGAAGCTTCTCCTCGATCGAGGTCGGGTCGAGCGCATCGGAACCCGTGAACTCGATTCGCTCGACCCGAGGGCGCTCAGTGACGAAGAACGTCAGCAGCTTGCCCTTCTCTCCGTCAGTCATCTCCAGCGTCAGGTCGTCGAGAAAGCCCGTCTTCCATAGACGCTGGTAATCGGCGAGTACCTGTTGCCGGTCGTACGGTTCCCCTACCTTCGATTGGAGGTGAAACAAATAGGTCTCTTCGGAGACCGACCGACTTCCTTGAATCCGGATCGCTTCGATGATCTCCATTCGTCCGAACGATGGAAGGGGGGCCAAGACGAATGCGCCAACCACCAGAAGCGTCTTTCTCGTCGACGGCTCCACGTGCGTCACCAGAGAATCGAGAAAGAACGCGTCATGCTGCGAGTCATGTTGCCATCAACCTTCGCTGGCCCGCTGTAAAGACATTGCTAAGAATCTGTAACCGACGTAAGAGACGACGCCTCGCACGTCGCCGATGAGAGTCGATCTCATCGACGCGGCACAGACTCCTTGGGCGCTCATTCCATACGTTCAATGACCCGACCCGTCGAACGTTCCCAATGCTTCCGTTCAAAAAGAGAGCGTCACCTCTGGAGGTCGCATCGACCTCCAGAGAGTACGGCCGAGAGAGTGACAAACGGAGCGAACTCGCGCGCCTTTCCACGCTTCTTTGGAGAACATGGCCCTTTGTCGGCTAGAGGGCGCGAAAAGATTGGCCCCGCGTTTGGGAGGTCAGTTTTTGATGCGAGACGTGTGGGCGCGATGCTCAATGGAGCATTCGGCTGGGAGCTTCACGGAGGACCAGGGTGAAGAGCACGCTACCTCCTCACAATCGAGAGTCTGCTATCGAACCCTGAAGGTCGGGGGCGCCAGTGCCAACTCCGAGTCGGGGTTGTAGTAGTCGTAGAGGCGTGAAGGCCTACCCTTGGCCTCCATGGGGAACCGCGGGCGGAAGCGGAAGGCGAATTGCGCTCCGCCCGCGCGGGGCCAGAGATAGAAAACGACGCGGTCCGGGAGAACTTCATACCCTTGCCAGCCCCTCGTCTGCGACAGCGCGTCCTCGAGCGATGGCCGATCGACGTCCGCGCCGGGAGGAACGCCGACTTCGGCGAGCAGCATCCCGTAGCCTCGAAACCCGACCCGTTCCACCTCGACTCGAGCCTCGATCTCCTCACCGACCCGAGACTCGAGACCGCGATAACGAACGGAAAATCGGAGATCGGCGCTCTCGGCGGATTCCGCTGTGTCGGAGGGCCAGGCGCGGTAGTGACTGGAAACGACTTCCGCGGCCGCGCTCACGGCGCGCTCGCTCCCGAGACGAACCTCGTTCGCGCCATGGCCGAGCCACGGAGAGAGATCCCGATGAATCGGCCCCCGGACCTCGCTCGCCGGCGGAAGCGGTATGCGATCTCTGAGCTCTCCGTTCACGAAGAGCTCCAAAGACGTATTGCTCCGCGACGAGGAAACGCTCTCTTTGGGAAGCAGCTCGAGAAGGGTCTCGATCACGCGCATCGTCGCCTGGGTGCTGTGCCAGCCCCCGAAACGATCTTTGTTCTGCAGGAGGAACGCCAGCCCCTGATCGACGAGCAGCGCGTTTCTGGCGCCTCCTCCGATGCGCGCGAGCGCGAGCGTCGCGAGCGCGGTCGTCTCGAGGCGACCGGCACGCCCCCAGCCATAGAACGGGGTATTGGTCTTGAGATGCCAGTAGGCCCCCGTCCCCTCGGGGCGGGCCAGCGAGCGAAGCCTGTCTGCGGCGTGCTGGGCGCGCTCGTCCTGTCCCGCGGCATGGGCGGAGAGGGCGAAGGCGGCGAGCAGATATGGCTCGTCGATCTCTTCGCTTCTCTCCGACAGAAAGTCGAGAGCGCGCGCCATGTCCGGGCCGCCTTTCTCGACCAGTACGCGGGTCACCACGGCGGTGACGAGCGCGTCTCGCGAGCCCGAGTCGGGATACCGGTATCGATCGACCCAGCCGCCGTTCTCGTTCTGCTGGGCGCGGAGCCACTGACTCGCCTTCGCTTCCACACCCTCGTCGACTTCGAGGAACGCCCGCGCTTCCTCGAGAAAACCGACCGCATAGGCGGTGAGGGAGACGTCGGGACTCGTCCGGCCCCAATACGAGAACCCTCCGTCCGGGCTCTGCCGGGTAAGGAGCGTTTGATAGGCAAGCGACAGCATCCGCTGCGCTCCTGCGATACCTGGGACCTCCCCGCCGTGATCGCGGTGATACCGGAGCAGAAGAAGCCCGGGATATGCCGCCGAGATCGTCTGCTCGGTGCAACCGTAGGGACGCCTCTGGACGGCATCGAGACCCTCGAGAACGTGCGCGATCAGGTTCGGGTAGATACGGACCTCGCCCCGGACCGATCCGTCCACCGCCTCCTGCGGTATCTCGATCTCGAAGCGCGCTCCGTCCTCATCTAGCAACCGGGAATCGATGGTTACCATTTCTCGACCATCGGGACGAATCCGGAGTGTCTTCTCGACCGCGTCGTTCCCGTCCGGTGTCTCGTTGGAAAGCGCGGCCACCCGCAAGCGTCCAGCGTCATTTGCCGAGATCGCTTCCAGATCGAAGAGGAAGCGCTTCGTGCCACCCGCAGGGATGGAATCCACGCGCCTTCGCTCTCCTTGGAGCCGAAACCAGGGCTCGTCCGCGAGGTCGATCTCCGCCTGGAGCGGTTCTTCGAGGTAGCTTCGGAGCAGCACCGGCTGCTGGATCCGGTCGCCGACGGTGAGGGCCGCGGGAGGATCGAGATCGATGAAGAACGGCTGAAAGGCAAGGATGTCCGCCTCGCCGAGGCCGATCTCTCCCTCGACGTTCGAAGCGACGGCTGCGAGGCTCCAGGTGGTGACGTTGTCGGCGAGAGGCAGGGTGAGTTGCGCTCGGCCCTCCTCGTCCGTCGTGAGCTCGGGTTCCCACCAGAGCGTTTCGGGGAAATACCGGCGGAGCCGCGGCGTCATGATGGAGCGCGTCGCTTCGAGGGGACCCCGGGAGCTCTTCGATGACGCCACAGCCGAGCTCCTCGTCTCGACCGCCGGCGACTCCCCCGTGACGGTGACTGTTTCCGCGACGGAAGCCAGGGAGAGTTTTGCGTCGGCAATCGTCCTTTCTCCAAGGCGAACCGGAACCCCTTCGATGGTGAGCTTCTTGAACCCGACGAGCTCGAACAGGATGGTGTAGGTGCCCTCCCGGATATCCTGGAAGAGGTACTCCCCATTCGATTCCGTCGTCGCCTTCCAGGTACTGAGTGCGTCCAGGCTCAGGGTCACCGACACCCCCGGGAGGACGCCGCCTTCGCCGTCGGTGACGGTTCCTCCGATGGCTCCCCGGTCTCGAGACGGCACCCTATCCGTGCGAGCGACGGACGGGTAATTCGCCTGCTCCGATTCCGACACCACTCTCTGAAACCGGGCGATCTCGAACGAGCTGCCTTCCGAGTCGTCCGGTCCTGCGCTCCGGACGTGGATCGTGCTCAGGCGGCGGGTGACCGGGGTTACCGTCCTGCGTCCGCGCGCGGGGGCGGAATCCCGCCCCTGGATCTCGAGGCGGTCCGCAAACGTCATCTCGGTGCTGAAAGTGACGGTATAAGGTCTTCCCCAGGGGTCCCGTTCCTTCGCGAGAGAGGCGCCGCTTCTTTCCAGGAAAGCTTCGAGCGACCCCGGATCGTCGGGCCAGGTTCCGGTCGCCTTCAGCCGTTCGTCGAGAAGCGCCCGAATCCGCTCGCGTATCTCCGCGAAGTAGTCGATGCGGCCGGTCCAGACGCGGCTTTCGCCGGAGTAGATCCGGACGACGTGGAAGGTCGTTTCCACTCCGAGCTCGAACCGGTACTTCCGTCCCCAGGGGTCGAGGAGAGTCTCGATATCGACGCCCTCCTTTAGGAGCTCCTCTCGCAGGGTCGCATGGTCACGGATGAAGAGCCCGGTTCGCGCGTGGTACGCCATAACGGCGCGATCGAGGGCGCGTCCCGCCAGACCGAAGTGGTTCCAGGAGCGTCGGAAGGGAACGAAGTCGTCGCCGGTCCCCGCTTTCTCGTCGGGCCCGTCGCTCGTCAGAGCGAGAACGAAGAACGCGCCTTCGGGAGAGAGCTCCGCGCGGAAAGGGTGTTCCCACGGGTCGATGAAATCGCGTCGCACCTGAACGCGGGCGAGGTCCGCCTCGAGCTCCTCGAGCGATCTGGGGTGGGCGCCGTTTCGATAGAGCTCTTCGAGAGCCGCCGCGAGCGGGGCCAACTCCGCGGTTACGACCTCTTCGAAGATCGCCGGTACGTCCTTTCGGTAGCGCTCCGTTGCAGCGACGCCGGGGTAGAAGTACGAGTCACGGAAGAGGATTTCCGCGACGAGGTCCATTCCGTCGGGAAACCGGGGGGGATCGAGGAGCTCGATGTCTCTCTTCGAAACGCTCCCGAGACTCTCGTGGTCCCTCCAGTTCCGCCAGTATCTTTCAGAGGGCGAGTTCCCGAACTCCTCATCCGTTCGCTCGCGCTCGAGAAGAGCTCGATCGACGACCGTAACCCCGAGCGCGCTTTCGATTGAGGTGCCGTCAGGGCGTCGAACGTCGAACCGGACCTGGGCGAGCTCTCCGGGACGATACCCCTTTCGGTCGGTCTCGATGGAAACGCGAAGCTCGTCGTCGAACGGGAAGACCACGGGATGCGAGCCCATGCCGACGTTCCCCTCGTCGACGGGAAATGCGACGAGGCTCAAGCTTCCCCTGAAGGACGGCTCATAGGGGATTTCGACTTCGGCCCGGCCGTCCTTCGGCGTCACCAGGAGGGCTCGAAGTACCTCGTCACCACGGGTCAGGAAGATGGCCAATCGGGAGAGCTCGGGAGGGGCATCGAGGCGCGCCTCGATCTTCTCTTCGGGTCGATGGAGGGTACGGTCCATTCGGACGTCGATCCGCGGCCAATCGTCCGTCCAGACTTCCTCAGTTCGTCGACCGACTCGGCCCTGGGCGTCCAGGGCGACGAGAACCAGATCGACTTCCCCCCATCGTCCCGACCGGGAGGCGGGCGGAAGTGCGAATCGCTCTATTTTCGCTACCCCGTAACGGCTGGTTTGAACAGTGGCCAGCACCGGACCGGGGCGGTCGTCTTCCCCCAGGGCGTGGACGGTGACGTTGCACTCGAGCGGCGAGCCGTCGGCTAAGAACGTCGAGAGGTAGAAGTCGAACGGAGCCGCCGGGCTGGCCGGCGCCGGCCCGTCGATCCAGTATACGTGGATGGGATCTCTGCTAATTCGCACGTCGAATCGTCGTTCTTCGGTCCGACCCGTGCTGGCATCGGTGACGTAGGCCTGGAAGTCGAGGTCGTCGAAGTACCGCCAACGACTGGATTCGAGCTCCTCCTGGTCGCGGCTCAAGTCGATCTCGACGACGAATCGCCCCGTGGAATCGAGCTCACCCGTCCACTCCTGCCTGCCCTCGGCGGCCCACGTCCCCCGCCGGTAATCCCAGTAGCGCTTTTCGGCGCGCGCGATCCTCACCCGTCCGCCGGTAACCGCCTCTCCGAACAAATACTCTGCCCGCACCTCGACCCGCGCTCGCTCGCCG
>Ga0302046_10002293_pt1 | contig 17795 bp, 14 predicted proteins | sample RVTome_11_FD_200261 | JGI IMG/M metagenome (GOLD analysis project Ga0302046, IMG submission 200261) | Soil microbial communities from uranium-contaminated site in the Upper Colorado River Basin, Wyoming, United States - RVT147D111 (version 2) ...
GCCTTTGGGGATGAATATTTACAAGGAAGAGTTTGCCGTTGACACTTCTGCCAGAACCCTGCACGATTCAATGCAGGACGTGGACGTCTTCATAGGTCTTTCGAGCGCCGGTGCAGTTTCGCAAGAGATGGTGCGTTCCATGGCCGCAAATCCTGTCGTTTTTGCCATGGCCAATCCTGACCCCGAAATATCGTATGAAGATGCAGTTTCCGCCCGGAAAGACGTTATCATTGCCACCGGACGTTCGGATTACCCAAATCAGGTCAATAACGTGCTGGGTTTTCCCTTTGTCTTCAGGGGCGCGCTCGATGTGAGGGCGACGATCATTAACGAAGAAATGAAAATCGCAGCCTCTCGGGCCCTGGCCGACCTGGCGAAGCAATCGGTCCCTCTTTCTGTTCGGCGGGCCTATGGCGGAAAAGCCCTGCGATTTGGGCGCCAATATATCATTCCGAAGCCCTTCGACACCCGGGCCCTTCTTGAAGTCGCCCCTGCAGTCGCAAAAGCCGCAATCGCAAGCTCTGTGGCAGAAAAGCCAATACGAGATTGGGAGGTTTACGAGCACGAATTACGGGTCAGACTCAAGCACATTCAGTCAATCAGAAGATAGGATTTCGGGTTCTCGAGGTCGCAATACTCTGCTCTTTGGCTCCGGGCCCTTTCTCTCTGCTCTCTGCTCTCTGCCCTCTGCTCTCTGCCCTCTGCCCTCTTATCACCCACTTTTCTTAACATTTTTTAACTATTTTCACGTGCAACTATTTAGTATACTTATACGTAATAATTGACCATCAGTCATTTAAGGTAAGAAGCCATGGGAATTCAAGAGCGAAAAGAACGGGAAAAGGAACATCGCAGAGAGGAAATTCTCAACGCCGCTCAGCAAGTGTTTTTTGAAAAAGGTCTTCAGAATTCCACAATGGACGAGATCGCAGAGCTCGCCGAATTGAGTAAGGGCACCCTCTATCTCTACTACGGCAGCAAGGAGGACCTGTATCTCGCTGTCATGCTCCGCGGTTTTGACCTCCTGCACGAAATGGTCGCCGAGGCAGAAAAGCAAGCACCTTCGCCCGGAGAAGCCATGTGGATGATGGGCAAAATATATTTTGATTTCTTTGAGAAGCATCGGAACTTCTTCCGCATGTTTCATTTCCTTCAATTCCCCGGACTTCATAAGCAGGTCTCACCTGAGATGATGGAGTCATGCAACGGTCAGACCCAAAAAACCTGGAACCTGGTCATTGATGTTTTTCGCCGCGGGATCGAACAAGGCGTGTTTCGCCGCAATATCAATCCTGTCGAAGCTGCCGTGATCCTCTGGTCGAGCGCGAACTCCATTCTGCTTCGCATCGATAACGAATGTGATCGATGGAAGCAAACCTTGAACATCGATCTGGTACAAGTCTATTTCCGATCAAACGCCCTTTTTCTCCAATCCGTCATGACGCCCGAAGCGCATGCCCGGTCATCGTTCGTCCGCGACGAACTTCCGACAACCACCAGTTGACAGGATTTTTTGAATGACTATGAAGCAAGGTTTTTTCGTACCGGTTCTATTACTGTTGATGCTCGCGGCTGCCGATGCACAGGACACCCCTCGCTTGATCACCATTGATCAGGCAGTTGCAATCGCTCTCGAAAAAAACAGGGACCTCCGATCTGCCCGGCTGGGGGTCGAACTCGCCGATGCACGTGTCCGGGAGGCCTGGGGCTATGCCCTCCCCGCTCTTGATCTTTCAGGGCGCTATACCCGCGCACTCGAGCGTCCGGTCTTTTTCCTTCCGGACTTCGCAAACCCCGGAAGCAATCAGACCGTCGCCGTCCAGATTGGAACCGCCCATTCGTTTGACCTCACTCTGTCCGCCCGCCAGACCCTGTTCAATTCCACGGTGATCGTCGGTGTCGGTGCCGCAAATGTTTATTCCGACGCCGCACGTCAACTCGCCCGCGGAAAAGAAGTCGAAACAGTTGCCAACGTTCGCAAAGCATTCTACGGCGCACTCTTTGCTGCCGAGGTCCGCGATTTAATGCGCGCGAACCTGGTGAATGCCGAAGAAAACCTTGCCAACGTTCGTACGCTTTCAAAACAAGGGTTGGTATCCGAATATGATGAGCTGCGGGCATCGGTGGGAGTGGAAAACCTGAGGCCCGAGGTGATTCGCGCAGAAAACAACTATGCACTGTCGGTCGACGGCCTTCGATCAGCCATGGGGATTGGGGTCTCCGAATCCATCGAAATCGACGGGAAACTGGAATACAAACCTGTGCCTGAGGAACTGACGGCGAATGCCGTTCAAACCGTCGCAGAAACAAATCCGTCTCTTCAGGCCCTCCGGCTGCAGGTCCTTGTCAACGAAGCATTTGTGAGTGCGGAGCGATCGAACTATCTGCCTACCCTCTCGGCATTCGGAAATGTCCAGTACCAGGCTGCAAAGAACGCTTTTGCGATTTCCACGGGCGACTTCTTCAGGAGCGCCCAGGTGGGTTTGACGCTTTCTCTGAATGTTTTTCAGGGATTCCAGACCAATGCGCTAATGGATCAGGCCAATGTTGAAGTTCGTAAATCTGAAGAACAGCTGGCAAGCATGGAGACGAACCTCCGGACGGCCGCCCATTCTGCCGTCCTGCAACTGCAGCAGGCCCGGCAAAGAATTGAGGCTCAGGGCAAAACTGTTGAGCAAGCCGAGCGCGGGTACCGCATTGCGACGACGCGTTTTGTCAACGGATCCGGAACCCAGCTTGAGGTCAATGACGCCCAGCTCGCCCTGACGCAGGCCAAGGTGAACCGCATCCAGGCAGTGTATGACTACCTGGTGGCTTCCACTGACTTGGACTACATTCTCGGGCGCCTGCCGGAAAATCTTACAACCACCGTACAATAATTGAATTCTCTTGAGGAAACGTATGAAACAAGTTCGATGGATATTGACCGCTACCCTGGCATTCCCGGGAGCCCTGATCATCAATTCCTGTGGACAATCCGATGCCCACACGGGAGACCCCGGCGGGCCCGAAGCAGTCCCGGCGGTGACCGTCCAGATTGAAGAAGTACGCCTGACGCCTTTTACCGACGTCATCACGGTCACCGGCATTATCAAGGGCCGGGAGGATGTCATGCTAAGCCCCGAAGAGGGCGGCGTCGTCAGAGAATGGCTCATAGAAAAAGGCCAACCCGTGAAGAAAGGCGACATCATCGGCCTTCTCAATGATGACGTCATCAGGGCTTCGTACGAAGCAGCAGCGGCCCAGTGGAACCTCGCCGAGACGAATTTCGAGATGCAGAAGAACATCTATGCTGAAAAGGCCATTAGCGAGCTTCAGTTCAAAAGCGCTTTGTATAATCGGGATGCGGCCAAGGCACAGGCGGACCTTGCACGCGCCCGGCTCGAGCGGACGCGATTACGCAGTCCCATCGACGGCGTGCTCAACGATACGTTTGTCGATGCCGGAGAATTTGCCCCGCCCGCCATGCCGGTCGCCCATCTTGTCAACCTTCAGAACCTGAAGGTCGCCGCGGAGGTGTCTGAACGCTATGCGGGCAGCCTCCAGGTCGGTAATGAGGCACACGTGATTCCCGACGCGTTTCCGGACGATACGATTACCGCGCGGGTGGGATATATCGGTTCCGCCGTCAACTCATCCAACCGCTCCCTGCCCGTGGAGATGTTCATTACCAATCACGGCTGGAGATTGAAACCGGAAATGATCGCGAAAGTGAAAATCCTGCGCTCGTCGAAAAAGAACACCATGCTCATCAGCGAAAACGTCGTTCAGTTAGTGGATAAGGGGAGAAACGTTGTTTTTGTCGAGAACGGCGGCACGGCACGGGAACGATCATTGAAATTGGGCGCCCGCCAGGGAAACCGCGTGGAAGTACTGGAGGGCCTCGAACCGGGTGATCGTCTCATCGTAACGGGTATTCAAAGTCTTGTGGACGGCCAGCCCGTCTCAGTGGTGCAGTAAGAACGAGGATAGAAATAATGAAACCATGGAATCTGGCGGTCGATAACAAAGTGGCAGTGTACCTCATGCTGGTGATGATCATCATCATCGGCTGGAACTCCTATTCCAGTATGCCGCGCGAGGCGGCGCCGGACATCTCGATCCCGCTCGTTATCGTCACCGTTCCCTATGTGGGAGTTTCTCCCACCGACATCGAAGGATTGGTCATCCAGCCGCTAGAAAAGGATCTGAAAGCTCTCGCCGACGTGAAACAAATCACCTCGGTGTCGAAAGAAGGACTCGGCACGGTCCGCGTGGAATTCAATACCGGTATCGATATCGACGACGCGCTGCGACGGGTCCGGGACAAAGTGAACTCGACACGGCCGAACCTCCCGAACGATATCCTTGAGCCGGTCGTTTCCGAAATCAACTTCAGCGAGTTTCCCATCATGATCGTCAACATCGGCGGTCCGGTCGGCCTCGCCCGCCTGAAGCGCATCGCGGAAGACATGCAGGATCAAATAGAGGCAATCCCCGGCGTCCTCCGGGCAGACATCAGCGGCGGCCTCCAACCGGAAGTCCAGGTGAACTGTGATGTCTACCGTCTCAAGGCATACCAGATCGGATTCGACGACGTTGTCACTGCCATCCGGAATGAAAATCTCTCCATTCCGGGGGGATCGCTTAACGATGGGGAAAAAGCGTTCACCGTCAGAGTGCCGGGTGAATACAAGGAAGTGAGCCTGATCGAAGACATCGTCATCAAAATTCAGAATGGCAAGGCTATTTACATCCGCGATGTGGCGGAGATTGACTATTCGTTTGAAGACCGGATCACCTACGCCCGGTTGAACGAGACCGCTGTTGTGTCGCTTCAGATACGAAAGAGAGCGGGAGAGAACCTGCTGGAAATTGCAGACAGGACGAAGGCGATCGTTGAAGAATGGCAGGCCAAATTGCCCGCCGGAATTGAGATCGATATTTCGAACGACCAATCACGCATGATCAGGAATTCCGTCCATGAACTTGAAAATAGCATCATGACGGGCATGTTTCTCGTGGTCTTGACACTCTTCATGTTCTTCGGGTTCAAAAACTCGCTGCTGATCTCCACGGCGATTCCCATTTCGATGCTCATCGGGTTCCTGGTGTTCTCCGCCATGGGGATTACCCTCAACTTCGTCGTACTGTTCGGTCTCGTACTTGTCCTTGGGATCATTGTCGACGACGCTATCGTGGTCATCGAGAATATCTACCGGCACCAACACGACTACGGGAAGACCCCGATTCAGGCGGCACGGGACGCTACAGCCGAGGTGGCGCTGCCGGTGTTCACGTCCACGCTGAGTACGGTTTCGCCCTTCATTCCCCTGCTGTTCTGGCCGGGTGTTGTCGGCGATTTTATGTGGTACTTGCCCATCACGCTCATCGTTACGCTCGGCGCGTCCTTGTTTGTCGCTAACGTGATCAGCCCTGTCCAGGGCTCTCAATGGATTGACTATAAACGCGAAATCGCGAAAGCGCGGGAGTCGCTGCAGCACCCGACCTGGTGGAAGAAGTACAACCCCATTACCCTGATCTATCACAAGACCGACGAGGTTCTTTTTCCCTGGATGCAGGACAAGTATGCCAACACGCTACGATGGTCTTTGCAGCGCAGGGGATTGATGCTCGCTGGAATGTTCGCGTTTCTCTTTATCACCATCTTTATCTTCGGGGCGATCAACAAGGGAATGGAGTTCTTTCCGAACACCGAACCTTCGCTGGTGAGTGTTCGGATTGAAACGCCCCCGGGGACCTCTCTGGAAGTGACTGACGCAATTGCGGCGATTGTGGAAGAACGCATCGAGGGAGTGGCCGACCGGAAGGATATTGAGTTCATTGCCACGAGCACGGGGACTTCCGACGACCCCTTTGATTTCGGCGGGCAGGGAACATCCAACAAGGCCGGCGTGGCCGTGAACTTCTACGAAAAAGCAAAACGGCAGCAGAACACGTTCATCACGCTTGATGAAATCCGGAGCGCGACAACGGGAATTCCGGGAGGCACCATTCTTGTCAACAAGCAGCAAATGGGGCCCCCTGTCGGAGCGGCAGTCAGTATTGAAATAGCAGGTGACGATTACGATGAGCTCGCCGGCATCAGCAAGCGAATGCGCGAAACGATCAAAGACGTCCCCGGACTTGTCGATTTGAAGGATGACTATAATACCGGCAAGCCGGAAATCGAAGTTGTGGTTGACCGCGAAAAAGCCGGGCTGCTCTGGACCAACACGGGACAAATCGCCTCGACGGTCCGATCGGCAATCAACGGCACGGAAGCATCGAAATATCGGATCGGGGAAGACGAACACAAGATTCGCGTGCGCCTTCGGGAGGACCAGCGAACCTCCGTTCAAGATATGGAGAATATTCACATTACGTTCATGAACCGCCGCGGGACACTCCTCTCCATTCCCCTCTCCTCTGTGGCGGATATCCGAAAGACCACGGGTGTGAGTGAGATCCGCCATAAGGACCTGAAACGCGTCATTACGGTCACAGGCGGTACGGAAGACCGCGTTGCTTCTGAAGTACTCAACGAGGTCAAGGAGAGGCTGGAAGGGTTTGACCTCCCGTCAGGATACAACATTCGGTTTGGCGGACAGGATGAGGAACAAGGGAAAGCCATGGCGTTCCTTGGCCAGGCCTTCGCCGTCACTCTGTTGCTCGTCTTCCTGACGCTCGTGATGGAATTCAATTCCATGAAAGTGCCGTTGGTGATCATGTTCACCGTCCCACTGGCCCTCATCGGCGTTCTGTGGGGACTGATAATCACTCAGACTCCGTTCTCCTTGATCATGACTGGCGTCGGCGTCATTGCTCTTGCCGGCATCGTGGTAAAGAACGCCATCGTGCTTCTTGATTTTGCCCGACACAAACAGGAAGAAGGGATGCCTCTCGACGAGGCCTTGACGGAAGCCGGTAGAACGCGCCTTCGCCCCATCTTGTTGACCGCCACAACAACGGTGCTTGGTGTGGTCCCGCTGGCGACTGGATTCGACTTTGACTGGAGGGCTCTGGAGTTTGTCATTGGTGCCGAGAGCGCCGGGTTCTGGGGTCCCCTCGGTGTTTCGATTATCTCCGGCTTGACGATTTCCAGTTTCCTCACGCTTGTCATTGTCCCCACGCTCTATTCATTGCTCGAGTCATGGACCCAGAAGATCTCGGCTGCGATGCGAAGACTCAGGGGAATCGACTCTTTGGAGACTCCCGCAGAGGAATCCCGCTGACCACGATTGAGAAATCGATCACGACAGCAGGTGACACCCCGGTTTCCCTTTTGTTTTTTGTGGGGAAACTTCCTGACTTCTGGTTCGTTATATTGAGATGGCCGGAAAAACATGAAATGCCTGGGTGATAAGATGAAGAGTCTCAACACACTCGTGCTATTGCCACTCCTCGGTGTTTTCTTCGCCGGCGGGTGCCGAAGCCCGTTGGATCTCACCAGTACCTGGACAAATTCCCCGGTCAGCATTGACGGCTCCAACTCCGATTGGACATCCCTCACAACATTGGAATCTCCATCCCTGTCGCTGGGGGCCCGGAATGATCAGGAATATTTGTACCTTTGTCTCACAACCGCTGACCCGGGTATTCAGGCTCAAATCCTTTTTGCCGGATTCACGGTCTGGTTTCCTTCAAACCATCAAGGCGCGCACCCCTTCGGCATTCAGTTTCCCCTGAAGAGGGATCGCCCGGCTCGCATCGAGGGACGCGACCAATTCGAAGCCATGTTCCAGGCCTTTGAACCCGGCATGAACTCTTTGCTCATCCTTGAGGGATCCGATCGCCAACAATTTTCCGTCCTCCAGGCCCCGGCCATCAAGGTGCGAATCGGATTGACAAGGGGATTGCTCATTTATGAAATTCAGGTGCCCCTCAAGACGACATCCGATACGCCTTATGCAGCAGTCCCGACGGCTGGCGGCGTTGTTGCAGCGACGTTCGAAACGTCGGTTGCTGATCGTGATGAACTTCAATCCAGTTCAACGCGTCCCGGCCGCTCAATGAGAAGGGGCCCCGGCGGTGCACCACCTGCCAGTCTTGGCGGCTCTGAAACGCCCGGGCAACTCCGCCTGCATGCCATCATTCATCTCGGCCAGTCTGGTCTCTAATCCCTGCTTCCTGAAAGGACATCGTATGAAGTATCGCTTGCTCATGCTCTCTCTTTTTCTGTTTCTTGCCGTCTCGTCGACGTGGTCACAGCCGATGATGCGGACACCCGCCGAGCGCGCCCGGCAGTTGATGGAACGGCTTTCCTTGACCGAGGAACAGACAATAGCCGTGGAAATAATTTTTGAAGAACGTCAGAAGGAGACTACGGCCAAGATGGATTCGTTGATGGGAGATCGCGAAGCCATGCGGGCGTTCATGTCCCGACAAGCCGCGAAAACGGACAAAGAAATAGAGGAAATACTGACTACGGAACAAAAGAAGAAGTATGAGGACTTCAAAAAGGAACGCCGTGAGAGACGGCCTGGTCAGCGAAGAAGGGGAAACTGATTCACACCGCCCTGCGTATTACCTTCCATCATCACTTGTCACTTTTTTTCGTATTCAACACCTGAGCAAGCACTTCGAGTAGGTGCTCTTTCTCAAAATCGCCTTTGATAAGGTACGCCGCCGCCCCGCGCTCAAGAGCTTTTGTCCGAGCCTCGTCGTTTGCCTTTCCGGAGATGACAATAAAAGGAATCGTCTGAAGTGCGGCATCGGCCCTGCTGAGCCGCAGTAGTTCCGTTCCGTCCATTTCCGGCATTTGATCGTCGGTGATCACAATATCGAAAGCCGCCCGGCGCAGCAGTTCCAGCGCTTCATTGCCGTCTCCTGCCGTTTCCACGTCAAATCCCCTGTTGACGAGAAACACCTTGTAAAGCTCTCTCGCGATTTGTGAATCGTCAACAAACAAAACCTTCCGTTTCGCCTTATGAGAATCCCCGGCAGCGGCTGTTGCAGACCGAAGCATTGACATCCCGCTGCCCGCTTTCGCTTTCTTGGCTGCTTCTCTGGCTCCGGGAAATTCTGACTCCATGCGTTGAATCATGCTGCCTGCATCGTCAATAGGCTTCCCATCAACGAATTCTCCCACCTGTCTCTTCATGAATTCAAAGGACTCAAGTAACATGGCTCCGCGAACCTTGGACCAAAGGGAGGGGCGCTCCTTGATCAGAAGAATGGATTCCTCAGCGGTCCGTGCAACTTCTGAAATCGGCTTTGCTCCAACGATGGGAGCCGATCCTTTAATTGCATGGAGGTGCCTCGCGATGCGCTCAAGCGCCGCCATGTCCGAGGGATCGAGATTCTGAACGGCGCTTGCGGCGTCGTTCAAATGCTGATCGACCTCCGTCCGGAAACGCTCGCGTATATGATGGAACTCTTGGGGAACAGCCATGCGACTCCTTTGAACTGATCTATGGGAAGGCCGTTTAGCGAAGCTGTATGGTTTGCCCTTCGCGGGCGGCATAACACTTCGTTTTTCCCCTGTACAACCGGACAAGATTTTTGGCATGCCTCAGCATCGAATCCAGGAACGCGTCGCCATGCTGGGGATCATGGTGAAAAAGGGCAAGCTGTTTCGCTCCGGCTTCGACAGCAAACCGGACGGTGGCCTCCAGTGGTGCATGCCCCCATCCCTTCTTTTCCTCGTACTCTTCCAGTGTGTACTGAGCTTCTCCGATATACAAATCGGCCCCGCGCAGGAAATCCACGAACTTCTCGTCCAGCAACATCGGCAGGTCAATATGCTTGTTGATCACTTTTCCAGCCGCATGGATCGATCCCTCGTACGGCTCGTTATCCGTTGCATAAACCACGCTCCGCTTTCCATCGCTTACGCGGTAGGCCATGGTCAGCGCGGGATGGTTGAGGTAGAAATGGTCGACCGTTAGCTTGCCGATCGTTATATTTTTTCGGACCTCATGGACCTCGATATTCGGACTCATATCCCCCAGGTCCACCGGGAAGTAATCCGAATCCATCTGCGCCCTGAAAATCGAATCAAACGATTTATCCCTTCCGGGCGGCCCATAAACGTGTATGCGGTTTTGGTCCTCATAGGCGGGGAGAAAGAACGGAAATCCCTGAATGTGGTCCCAATGGGTGTGACTGATAAACAGGTGAATGGTGAGAGGTCGGGATCCGAATTCTTTGAGGATTCTCAATCCCAGATCCCGGATACCGGTGCCGGCGTCAAAGATGATGATCTCCTTGCCGGCCCGCAACTCTACGCAGGAAGTGTTTCCCCCATACTTCATCGTCCCTTTGCCGGGAGTAGGAATAGAGCCGCGGGTACCCCAAAAGGTTACCCGCATCATAAGGAAATCCCCGCCCGGAGTTTCAAATGATTCCAAACGGTTGCCACCAGCTCGTCGAAATCGGCCGGCTTAATACAATAGTCGTCGGCCCCGAGTTTCTTCGCGGCTTCAATATCGGGCTTATACGATTTTGCAGACGTCATAATGACCACCGTCCGATCCAACGCCGGGTTCTGGCGTATTCGCTGGATAACCTCGAATCCGTGGAGCCCGGGCATGATGATGTCGAGGATGACCACATGAGGCTTCTCCGTCTCGGCAAGCATCAAACCGTCATCGCCGTTGTTGGCCGAGAGAACGCGAAAACCCTCCTGCTCAAATCGCATAACCATCAGCTTGCGAAGAGAATCTTCGTCATCAACAATGAGCGCAGTAAGTTTCGGTTGCATTCGGGAGGATTCAGCGAGTTTTTCTGATGGCAAACTTAGGAAGAACTTTGGCGAAAGGCAATAACAGCGGATTTCGGGTAGTGGGTCAGTTTCCCGTTGTAAAGAAAATCGCAGAGACGCAGAGAGCGCGGAGGAGCGCAGAGGGATCAAACAAAATGGGCTGTTCCTCTGCGATTCTCTGCGTCCTCCGCGTCTCTGCGTTTATCTTTAGTTCAAAACGACCCACTACCGGATTTCGAAGGAGAACTCTGAAATTCAATGAAGTGGAAGAATGGAATACAGAAGAATGGAATACAGAAGAATTGAATACAGAAGAATGGAATACAGAAGAATTGAATACAGAAGAATGGAATACAAACGGGTCAATATCTTCCACTGTTCCAAACAACGGCCCCATCCGTGTATCCAATATTCCAACAGTGGTTTTCATACATAAAGCGCGCTGCTGAACTCTCTTCGATATTTTTGCGTCAGCTCATGTTCTTCTCCCAAATACTTAAAGATCGCAATGCACGCCTTGCGCGAGCCGTCGTCGTCATAATACCTGTTCTCTTTGAGCACACCGATGAACGCACGGAGCGATGCATCAAAATCCCGGTTCGCAAGAGCCTCGATGGCGTTGATATAGTACGACCTTCCCGGGAAATCGGGTAATGCGGAAGGCTCAGTCTTTAAGACCAAAAGCCGGCTGATTGCCCGGATGGATTCGATCTGCTCCCCATAGAGTGGTTCTTCCGTTTTTTCCAGAATATCGCCGGAACGTTTCGGATCGTTAAACATAACCAATCGCGCCAGCATGACCCTGGCTTCGATGTTACCGGGTTCATTTTGAAGGACAATCTCAAGAACCGGCACGGCTTCACCCGGCTTCCCCTCCGCTGCAAGATACTCTGCCGCAAGGATATCCTTGCGATATTTGCTTGGCAACGCCTTTTGGAGCCAGTACTCCACCTGATATTTCGGCAGAGCTCCAACGAATTCATCCACGGATTTACCTTCCACGAACATTTTAACGGCTGGTATCCCGCGAATACCGAACTCCTTCGCCAGATCAGGAAACTTCTCAGTGTTCAACTTGGCAAGTTTCCACGCCCCGTTGGCGTTCTGCGCCAGTTCCTCCAGAACCGGCCCCAGCACCTTGCACGGTCCGCACCACTCGGCCCAGAAATCCACAACAACAGGAGTCTGAAAGCTTCTCTCAATGACGTCTTTATTGAAATCTTTGATGTCGTAGAAGGAACTCATAGTTGTAAGGTAAGTTTTTTTGTAAAGGGATGTAAGATCCCAGTGGTGTCTCAATTTAAAGAAAGAACGCAGAGTCGCACCTGCCCGACTGTGATTGCCCAAGAACCGGTCAGGCGGGGAGGACGCGGAGATTCGCAGAGGGTAAAGCATTGATTTTCATTAGCTCTGCGTTCCTCCGCGTCCTCCCCGGCCCGTGCTTAAGCTGAAAAGGGGCGGGCTGCGTCTCCGCGATAATCTTTAATCATGGACAAACTGAGGCCCAACCAAGATTCCATGGACTTCGGTTTTTCGTTCTTTTTCAATTACCTTTCCTCCATCCTTCACCATGGAGGTTTACCATGAAACGCTTTTGCCTGTTCCTTGCTCTTCTCTTTGCCGCGGGCTCACTGAGTCACGCCCAGGATCAAAAAACGCTTTCCGTCGATACAATGAACGATCCATCCCTGTTCAAAGCTTTCTCTATCCCCAGAATATGGTGGCTCACCGATGAGACGGCTTACCTGTACGACCCGCGCTCTCCTGCGGAGCAGCGCACACTGGAACGCCTTGATCCGCGTTCAGGAACCAGAACTCCCGTTCTCGATCAGCAGCGCCTGCGAGACGAAGTCTCCCGATTGTATCCTGACAAACCGCCTTTCCTTCCGCCCGTTCCCCAGATTATCACAGAATCCGGCTCCCGCGGCCTTTACCTGGTCAATGGTGATATCATCGTCGTCGAACTGCCTGGTTCAACGCTCCGACGGATCACGTCCACTCAAACCGAAGAATCCGCTGCCCGGTTCTCCCCGGACGGAAACTGGATTGCCTTCATCCGGGACAAGGACCTGTACGTGTATGACCTCTCCGCCGAAAAGGAACATCGTCTGACGGCGGATGGAGACGGAACGATCCTCAACGGAACACTCTCATGGGTGTACTGGGAAGAAATTTTCGGACGGCAGGATATTGGATACTGGTGGTCTCCGGATTCCCGCGCGATTGCCTTTCTGCGTACGGATGAGGCACAGCTCAGCCTCCAGCACTATGTGGACATTGCTCCCTGGACTCCCACCGTCACCACCCAACGCTATCCCAAGGTTGGAGAACCCAACCCAAAGGTCCGTGTCGGAATCGTTGACCTGACCAACGGCAACACCATATGGGCGGCAATCGATGACAAGGCATATGAGTACATCATGCGGATCGATTGGCAACCTGACGGTAAAAATGTTTTCATTCGAACACTCAACCGGGCCCAAACAGAACTCGATTTCCACTCTGTTAACCGGAACACGGGGAAAGCAACTTTTATTCTTCGGGATACCAATCCCGGCTGGATCAACGTGTCGGACGATCTGTATTTTACCGCGGACGGGAAGCACTTTATCATTTCGTCTGAACGCGACGGATTCGCCCATCTCTATCGGTTCCGTCTCGACGGCTCGCTGGCCAATCAGATCACGAAAGGCTCCTGGGCGCTGAGCTCGTCGGGACCCGTTTTCTGGGTGCGAAAGGCAATCACGGGCGTGGACGAAAAGAACGGCTGGATCTATTTCACGGCCCTGGAGAAATCCTCGCTCGAGAAGCATCTGTACAGAATCAGGATGGATGGAAGCAGGATGAAACGCCTGACTGCGGGAGACGGAGCACACGGGATTTCAATGAGTCCTGATGCCCGGTACTACTTTGACCGCTTCTCGTCGTTGAACACACCGCCGTCGATGAGTCTTGTCGAAATCGCTTCGGGAAAGCAACGCGTGCTCGCCGCGTCCGATCCGGCCGGATTCAGGGACTTCAACGTCCAGTTCGCCCAGCTCATGACCATCCCGGCCCGTGACGGATTCGATCTTCCCGCTTCGCTCACAAAACCGGCTGATTTCAATCCGACAAAACGCTATCCGGTGATCGTGTATGTTTATGGCGGACCATCGGCACCGCAGGTCAGCAACGCCTTCTCCTTTGGTGCGGTCTGGGATAATGTGCTCTTGAATAACGGCTTTCTGGTGTTGCGTGTCGATAACCGGGCGGCTACCGGCATCAGTAAGAAGCTCGAGAATCTCCTTCTGAACCGCAGTCCGGGAGAAATTGAGCTGAATGATCTTGTGGATGCGGTGCGGTGGATGAAACGGCAATCGTACGTCGACTCCGCCCGCATTGGCATCTGGGGATGGAGCGGAGGCGGAACCAACACAATTCTCGCGATGACTCGGTCTGCAGAATTCAAAGCCGGGATTGCCGGAGCCGGGGTGACGGACTTCCGGTTTTACGATTCGAAGTGGGCCGAGGCAATGATGAGGACTGAGGCCGAAAACAAGAAAGGATATGAAGAAGCCTCGCTTCTAAGATATGCGGGTCAACTCCACGGAAAACTGATGCTCATTCACGGCACGCATGACGATAACGTGCACATTCAGAACACCTGGCGGTTCGTGGACGAGCTGATACGAGCCGACAAGTTATTCGAACTGATGGTGTACCCGTTGCGGAAACACGGTATAGGAGATCCAGCCGGCTCGCGTCATTTGAACCGCGTCATGCTTGATTTCTGGAAGCGGAATCTCTGATAGGATTGTTGACAACCACCGAAATCGGCGGAATCTGAGAAATCTACAATCAGCGTTTGAATCTGCTAAATAAGCGCAAATCAGTTTGCGCGAAGATTCTTCAACTCGGAATATCGTCTCAGTTTGCCTCTGATGATGCTGAGCAGCGTCTCACCTGCGAACGGCTTCGTGATATAGTCGTCGGCACCGAGGGACTTTCCGGTCCTCATGACGACTTCGTCTGTCAGCCCGCTGACAAAGATGAACGGCAGGCGCGAGAGGCGGGGAAATTCCTGGAGTTTTTGGAAAAATGCGAACCCTCCCATCGTGGAGGATTCGAGATTGATGTCGGCAAGAATAAGGTCAGGCGTTGTGTGCTGAAGAAATCGAAATGCTTCGTCGGACGTGGTAAAAGGGCAGGCGTCGAATCCCTGATCCCTTAGCAATGCTGCCATTGCCTCGAGCAGGCTTGCGTCGTCGTCGATGACGACAAGTTGAGGCCTTGTCTTCGGAATTCGGATCTCCTGGAGCAAGGTCAGATCGAGACCGTCGAACTTGCCGGGAGTGATTCCAAACGTTCGATGAAGCGCTGTAATGGTCGAGGCGCCCTTCGTCGACAAGTTCTTTGAGACCCAGAGATTCTTGAATGCCCGGATGTAAGACTCCCGTTGTGCCGAAGTTTCGAGATCGTTGTGCTCTTCCCGTGTGACGTGAAGGGATGATCGCAATTTGTTCAATCCCAAAACAGAATCTGGACGGGGAAGCCCACGCTCCCAAGCCATAAAAAGGGCCTTGGTGTATTCCTGCAATTCGTCCTCGTGTGATTGGGAGGTCGGCTGTTCCGGGGTGAGATAAACAGGAACCGGCTTTTGTGCGGATTGTTGTTCCACGGTTTTCTTGGCCCTTCGGGCCGCCTCTGCCCCGAGCTTCCTCTTTACCTCTTCCTCCAGACGTTTCTTCCGTTCGGCCGCCGCCTTCTCCGCTTCCTCCTCTACCTCTCCCTCTACCTCAGTCTTCCTCCCAACCTCCGCCTGCACCTGTTTCCTTTCTTCTGCTTCTCTCTTCTTATGGGCTTCATCGGCTTCCTTCTTTCTTTCCCGGTCGGCCATCAGAAGTTGAAGGCGCTCATAGTACGCGTGCACGTACATGTTTTTCGGATGGGCCCCTTTAGCCTTTTTGACCTCGAGCTGTGCCCCGTCAATGTCTTCTTTTTTCAGCAGCCCGTCGATTCGTTTGAGAATCTCGGCCACCTGCGGGGTAAACGGATTTTCCTGTGTCTTGCGTACTAGCATGCCCTTTCGAACGCAAAACAAATGCCACGGTGATCGGCGTCATCCTGCCGTATTTGGAAGCTGATATTACACGGAATTTTGTAGAATCTTCAATCCACCCAACCATAGCAGGGATTCATTGCGACCGGATTTTCCCGTACATTTGTAAACCGCGTTCTTCAGGAGTTTCAGCGTAAGGGGAAAATCCGGTCGATTGAGCAAACGACCTCGATTCTCTCGGAACTTCCACAATCGGAGCAAGGTCCCAAGATGACTTCAAAAGCAAAGAACCTCATGTCGATGCTTTCTCTACTTCTGACGGCTTCGTGCATTTCCTTTGCTCAAGCGTACTCGCAAACGTATTTTCCCGAAACGGATACACTAGTGGTGGAAAACCTCCACCGCTGGCGCGACAAGAAATTTGGCCTCCTCATGCATTGGGGAACATACAGCCAATGGGGAGTTGTGGAATCCTGGTCCATCTGTTCGGAAGATGAGGAATGGGAAAGAAGGGGGGATTCAAGCTATACGGAATACAAGAAGAGATACGAGCGCCTGATTAAGACCTTCAATCCGATTAGATTCGATCCAAATCAGTGGGCCCGGGCTGCGAAAGATGCGGGAATGCGATATGTGATCTTTACGACCAAGCACCATGACGGGTTTTGTATGTTCGACACAAAGACAACCGACTACAAGATCACGGGCCTCGATTGTCCGTTCAACAACGACCCGCGTGCGAATATCACACAATCCATTCTTGGCGCATTCCGGAAGGAGGGATTCATGACGGGGGTGTATTTTTCCAAAGCCGACTGGCATTCGCCCGACTACTGGTGGCCGAACTTTGCCACGCCAGACCGCAATCCCAACTACAATATCGAACACCACCCGGATCGCTGGCGTCGCTTCGTGCGGTTCACCCAAACGCAGATCAACGAGCTGATGTCAAACTACGGCAGAATCGATATACTCTGGCTTGACGCCGGATGGGTACGGAAAAAGACCCCGGAGGAAGTGACGTCGGAGAAGATGACGGCAAGGTACGCCGTGTATCCTCAAAGCCAGGACATCAATATGCCCCTCATCGCAAGCAAGGCGCGTGAAAAACAACCCGGGTTAATAGTTGTCGACCGAGCCGTCCCCGGGCCCTACCAGAACTACCTGACGCCCGAGAACACTGTGCCGGAAAAGGCTCTTCCTTATCCGTGGGAAACCTGTATGCCGATGGGGACGAGTTGGTCCTACGTGCCCAACGACCAGTACAAATCCGTGAACGAACTCATTCATCTTCTTGTCGACATTGTTTCAAAAGGAGGTAACTTCCTGCTGAACATCGGCCCTGGCCCCGACGGTGAATTGGCCCCGGAGGCGTACGACAGGCTCAAAGGCATTGGCGATTGGATGAAGGTGAACAAGGAGGCCATCTATGACACCCGCCAGGTCGCTCCGTACAAAGAAGGGAAGGTATGCCTGACCCAGCTCAGTGACGGCACCACGTTCGCAATCTATCTGGGTGAACAAGGAGAGAAGGCGCCCCCTTCCCGGATCCGGATGTCTTCAGTCGCTCCTGCCGATAATGCGAAGATCACTTTGCTCGGCTACAACGATAAGCCCCTCGAATGGAGGAAAGTCGGAAGGGGATTCGAAGTTATTGTACCGAGGGATTTCCGGGAACGCCCCCCCTGTGAACATGCATGGGCACTCAAAATCTCAAGGGTTACTCACAATCCCCGATCAGCGAAATACTAAAAGGCCGGCCCTTCCCGGACTTACCTTTTGATCCAAATCTTCAATCTACAATCTTCCATTTTCAATGTTAAGTCGGGGTGGCCAGATTCTCCGCCATAGGCGCCAGTCCCAAAGGGATCCCCGTTCGGGACCCGCCTCGTTGATCAACGAAGGCTGGCGGGGATGCGCCTTCCGCCAAAACAGCGGCGGACAGGTCGGCGCAGAACCATCCAGTGCTGGGATTGATGAATCGTCGGGGTGACAGGATTCTCCGCCAAAGGCGGATGCGCCTTCGGCGCAGAACCATCCAGTGCTGGGATTGATGAATCGTCGGGGTGACAG
>Ga0302046_10002295_pt1 | contig 17789 bp, 12 predicted proteins | sample RVTome_11_FD_200261 | JGI IMG/M metagenome (GOLD analysis project Ga0302046, IMG submission 200261) | Soil microbial communities from uranium-contaminated site in the Upper Colorado River Basin, Wyoming, United States - RVT147D111 (version 2) ...
GCCCGGAGCCTGCGGCTAGGGCAACCTCGAGGGCCTCCGGGTGCATGCGACCCTGGGCGTCGACCGCGACGCCCGCCGCCGTCTCGTCGCCGAGGCCGAGCATGCGCAGGGCCACCCGGACGGTGACGTGCGACTCCTCGCCCACGAAGAGCCGGATCGCGGGAGCCCCGGCGAGCCCCCGGCGCTCGACGTCCCAGCCCTCGCGCGCCAGCACCGCGTGGCGCGCCGCCGCCAGCCCCACGAAGCTCGCCATCTGCGCCCCCGTGGTGAAGCCGACGCTCGCCGTCTCCGGCAGGCCGAAGAGCTCGAGCAGCCAGCGCCCCGCCGTCTCCTCGACGACGCCCAGGGCCGGCGACATCACCGACAGCGCACCGTTCTGGTCCCAGGCCGAGGCCAGCCAGTCGGCGGCCAGGGCCGCCGGCAGGCTGCCGCCGGTGACGAAGCCGAAGTAGCGCGGCCCCGCCGAGGCGACCAAGCCCGGCTCGGCGCCGTCGGCCAGCCGGCGCACGACCTCGATCGCCTCCTCGCCGCTCTCCGGCATGGGACCGCCGAGGGTGCGGCGCAGGGCCTCGACCCCCTCCCGCGCCCCGACCGGCCGTTCGGGCAGCGACTCCAGGTAGCCCAGGGCCCGCTCGACCGTGTGGTCGAGCAGCTGGCGGGTGATCAGACGGGAAAGCTCTGACTGGCGTTCGGATTCGTCCACTGCGCGGCTCCTCGGGCGGGGCTATCATCCCGGCCGTGCCCGCGATCGCTTCTTACCATGCCGGGACCCGCCGTCGGGAGCGGATCCAGACGTGACCGCCGGCTACTCGGGCACGCCGCTGGTGCGCAAGCTGGGCATCCGACCGGGGCACCGGATGGCCGTGATCGACCCGCCGGCGGACTACGGGGAGCTGCTCGAGGGCCTGCCGGAGAACGTGGCGCGGCTGACGCCTCGGGCGCGGCGCCTCGACGTCGTCCACCTCTTCGCCACCCGCGCTTCGACCCTGCGCACGCGACTGCCGAGGCTCGCGGCGGCGATCGCCCGCGACGGCATGATCTGGGTCTCCTGGCCGAAGAAGGTCTCGAAGGTTCCCACCGACCTGACCGAGGACGTGGTGCGCCGCGAGGCGCTGCCCCTCGGCCTGGTCGACGTCAAGGTCTGCGCCGTCGACGAGACCTGGTCGGGCCTCAAGCTGGTGATCCGCAAGGAGTTGCGATGAGCGAACAGATCCTCCGCGCCCAGCTCGCCGGGCTGCTCGAGTCCGGCCACGCGCACGTTCCCTTCGAGAAGGCTGTGGTCGCCATGCCCCCGGGGCTCGTCGGCGATCGCCCGACCGGGCTCGTCCACTCCTCCTGGGAGCTGGTCGAGCACCTGCGCATCGCCCAGTGGGACATCCTCGAGTTCGGCCGCGGCGGCGATCACGAGTCCCCGGACTGGCCGAGCGGCTACTGGCCCGCGGAGCCCGAGCCGCCGGCGCCCGACGCCTGGCAGCGCAGCGTCGACGCCTTCCTCGCCGACCGCCGGGCCATGGAGGCGCTCTGTCTCGACGAAAGCCGCGACCTCTTCGAGCCCTTCCCCTGGGGCGACGGCCAGAACCTGCTGCGCGAGATCCTCCTCCTCGTCGACCACAACGCCTACCACGTCGGCCAGCTCGTCCAGGTGCGCCGCGCGCTCGGCTGCTGGCCGCCGGGCGAGTAGCGCCCGCCGCACGGGGCCTCCTCTCCCGGCACGATCGCCCGCTGCCCGGAGCGGCTGGTCTCCAGCGACCTGCCTCCGGCATGCAGGCAACGCGGCCCGCTGGTGGTCGGGCGCGATCGCGCTTGGTAGGGTCGGACGCAACAACGAGCGATCCGACGACGACTCGACGAAGGGAGTGGTGGATGTCCAACCGGATCCGGGCGCGGGCGACATGGGTCCTTCTCGGGGGGCTGGCGACGGGCGGTCCCGGGGCCGCCGTAGCCCAGGACCTCGACGGGGACACCATTCCAGACGCGATCGAGGAGCAGTCCTGGTACCAGAACGCCGGCGGCAGCCCCCAGCGGCAGGACATCTGGGTGGAGTGCGACTACATGGCCGGGACGGTCAAGAAGCGAGGGCTGCTGCGCCATCGCGCCGAGGCGGTCTTCGAGCGGGCACCGGTGCCGGGAGGAATCGCGCTGCACCTCGTCTTCGACGACAAGCTACCGTTCGAGCAGCAGTGGGGCGACGTGCAGACGAACGAAGGGGTCGTCGAGACCTACTCCCGCCTGCTCGAGACCTATCAGGCACGCTTCGACGCCGCGCCCTTCACCGGCGGCCACGCCCAGACCATGCGCTCCTACGTCCACTACTGCGCCTTCGTGAACGCCATCGACAGCGAGGGTGTCTCAGGCCTCTCCTGGGATTCCCGGACCATCTTCAGCGGCGTCCCGGCCGACCTCTTCATCGTCGCCCTGGGGCAGTACCAGGGGGAGCTGCTGGGGAGCGTCATGCGGCGCGCCGAGGTCGGCGTCCTCCTCCACGAGCTGGGCCACAACCTCGGCCTCACCCACGGCGGCGCCCGGCCGCGGCCGCACGCCAATCACAAGCCGAACTACCTCTCGGTGATGAACTACCACCATACCTTCGGCTTCGTCCGCCTGGTCGACTCCGGCCCCGAGTTCTTCCCCTACTGGGACTACTCGCGCGCTCGGAGCAGCCTCGTCCACGAGCGCCGGCTACGCGAGATGGACGGCATCGCCCTGCCCGAGACGGCCGCCTTCGCCGACAACGGGGCGGGCGACGAGCTCCTCGGGCTAACCTACTGCCCCGACGAGGCCCTCGCCGCCTTCCGCTGGAACCGCCCCGTGAACTTCGACTGCGACGAGGCTTTCGAAGGGGGTAAGGTGAAGGTCGACACGAACCTCGACGGCAAGAAGAACAAGCTCGGCCGAGTTCAGGTGGACTGGGACCACCTCGTCTTTGACGGCGGGGCGCTCGGCGACGGGCCGGGCCTCGCGCGCTCCCTCTTCCTCGACCCCGGGGACGAGGCCGACCGGGAGACGATCGAGCGGCTCCTGCGCGAGTTCGAGCGGGTGGAGAGGCGGCCCGTCGAGCGACCGGATCGCCCCTGAGGGCAGCCTGTCGGTCAACCGCAAAGGGCTGTGCCTTGCGGGGCTGCTGGCCTATCCCCCGAGACGGTCGCGTGCGACGACCTCCAGCCCCTCACGCTCGGCAGCGAATCAGACCCGGTCGTCGACGCGAACGAACGAGAGGCCGGCCGGCCGCCCCTCCACAGCAAGGAGGGCCGCGGCCAGCTGGAGACTTTCGGCGGCGCGCAGACCGTGGGTGCGTAGGAGGCGCTTAGCCACCTGGAGGACCACATCCCTCGTCGTTCGCAAACGCGCACGAGAAACCGGCAGGGTCGATCTCTCGCAGGGTCCCCGTTTCCTCGTCGATCTCCCAGAGCCGCTTGACGCTGGTCATCAGCTGGTCACACTCGCGCCACGGGACCACTCCTTCGGAGGTCGAGGCGACCGCGATCACCGAGTCCAAGAAGCCCTGATCCGGGCTCTTCGAGCAGCCGTCGGTGTGGTGCCCGACTCCGCCGACGAGGACCTCTCCCTCCTCCAGGGTCACGTCCAGCGTGTCGAGCAGGCGACGACCCGACCACAGCTCGATGCGATGGTGCGACGGATCGTCCTCGCAGTCCAGGTAGTCGATCGAGTACGGTCTGCTGAGGGAGCTCACCACCCATCCCGCGCCCTCCCGCGGGCACTTTCCGTCTCTCACAGCCGGCGCCAGCGCCGCCTCCGCGCCGGAGGCGATGAGTAGAGCCAAGAAGGAAATGCCCGATCGGTTCATCGCGACTGATTGTGACACGGCACCGGAACGGGTCAGGTAAGATCCTTCCCGATTCGTCCTGGGCCATGGCCGGCCAGTCGCGGCAGGTTCACCCCGTTGACCAGCATGTGGGCCAGGACCGAGGCGAGCAGGTTGCCGCGCCAGGCGGCGAGGCCGCCGAAGAGGGCGCCGGCGGTGGCGGCGAAGAGGGTCCAGGTGCGGAAGGCGGGGCCGGGGCCGGTGTGGAGGAGGGCGAAGAGGAGGGTCGCGGCGAGCCAGCCCCACTGGCCCTGAACGGCGCCGCGGAAGAAGAGCTCCTCGGCGAAGCCGGAGAGCAGCGCCAGGGCCGCGAGCTCGGAGGCGGTGGCGCCGGCGACGAGGCTCGCGAGACGGCGCTCGAGAGCGCGCGCCGGGGGCAGGGCGCGGCGGGCGAGCTCCCAGAGGCCGAGCAGGAGCGCGGCGCTCGCGAGCCCGAGCCCGGCGTCGACCCACCAGCCGTCGGGATCGGCGAAGAGCTCGAGCCGGATCCGCCCCTCGCGCCAGCCGATCCACACGGCCCCCCCGACCGCCAGCACCAGGTAGAAGACCCAGGCCAGGCGGTAGAGCTGCCCGGGCGGCAGCGCGCTCTCGTCGGCCGGCTCGGGAGAGGTCACCTGCGTCCCGGGAGCCTACGACTCCTCGTCGCCCCCGGACTCGGTGCCGGCGACCACGCCCTGCGGATCGGTCTCCGGCGCGCCCTCACTCTCCTCCGCGTCCGCGTCTGCGTCTGCGCGGTCGGCGACCTTGGCCACTGCGACCAGGCGATCGCCCTCGTCGAGGTCCATGAGCTTGACGCCCATGGTCGAGCGACCCGAGACCCTCACCCCGTCCACGTTGATGCGGATGATCTTCCCGCTGTGGGTGATCAGCATCATGCCGTCCTCGGGGCGGACCTGCTTGGCGCCGATCACCTCGCCCGTCTTCTTCGAGACCTTGAGGTTGATGATGCCCTTGCCCCCCCGGCTCTGGCGCCGGTACTCGGCGACCTTCGTGCGCTTGCCGAAGGCGTTCTCGGCGAGGGAGAAGACCTCGCCCTCCTCCTCCAGGATCTCCATCGACACCACCCGGTCGCCCTTGCGCAGGCTGATGCCGCGCACCCCACGGGTGGCGCGGCCGAGCGGGCGCGCATCGGCCTCGGGGAAGCGGATCGCGTAGCCCTTGGCGGTGGCGAGCATGACGTCGTTGGAGCCGTCGGTCACCCGCACCTCGAGGAGGCGATCGCCCTCGTCGACGTTGATGGCGATGATGCCGCCGGCGCGCGGGTTGCCGTAGGCCGACAGCTCGGTCTTCTTCACCGTCCCCTGCTCGGTGGCGAAGAAGAGGAAGTGCTGGTCGTCGAACTCGCGCACCGCGACCGTCGTGGCGAGGCGCTCCTCGCCCGAGAGATTGAGCAGGTTGACGATCGCCTTGCCGCGCGCGGCGGGGCCGGCCTGGGGGATCTCGTGCACCTTCAGCCAGTGCACCTGCCCCGACTCGGTGAAGACCAGGATGTAGCTGTGGGCGGAGGCGACGAAGAGGTGCTCGACGTAGTCGTCCTCCCGGGTCTCCATACCCTTGCGTCCCTTGCCGCCCCGGTGCTGGGCCCGGTAGAGGGAGAGCGGCGAGCGCTTGACGTAGCCCGAGGCGGACACCGTGATCACCATGTCCTCGTCCGCGATCATGTCCTCGATGGAGATCTCGTTCTCCTCGGGGATGATCTCGGTGCGGCGCACGTCGCCGTAGGTCTCCCTGATCTCGGTCAGCTCGCGCTTGATCTCGTCGAGCACCAGGCGGTCGGAGGCGAGAATCGCCCGCAGCCGCTCGATCAGCGCCATCAGCTCCTTGTACTCCTCGACCACCTTCTCGCGTTCGAGGCCGGTGAGCTTCTGGAGGCGCATGTCGAGGATCGCCTGCGCCTGGACCTCGGAGAAGCCGAACTGGCCCATCAGGTTGTCGCGCGCCTCGGCCGGCGTCTGGCTGGCGCGGATGGTCGCAATCACTTCGTCGAGGTGGTCGAGGGCCTTCAGGATCCCCTCGAGGATGTGGGCCCGTTCCTCGGCCTTGCGCAGGTCGTAGCGGGTACGACGGATGACGATCCGCTTGCGGTGGTTGAGGAAGTGCTCGAGGATCTGCTTGAGGTCGAGGACCTGCGGCTGGCTGTCGACGATCGCCAGCAGGATGATGCCGAAGGTCGACTGCATCGGCGTCATCTTGTAGAGCTGGTTGAGCACCACCTCCGGGATCTGGCCCCGCTTGACCTCGACCACGATGCGGATGCCGTCGCGGTCCGACTCGTCGCGCAGGTCGGAGATGCCCTCGATCTTCTTGTCGCGCACCAGCTGCGCGATGCGCTCGAGCAGCTTCGCCTTGTTGACCTGGTAGGGGATCTCGTTGACGATGATCGACTGCTTCTCGCCGCGGCGCTGGGTCTCGATCAGGGCGCGCGCGCGCATCTGGATGGTGCCGCGTCCGGTGGTGTAGGCGGTGCGGATGCCCTCGAGGCCGTGGATGAACCCGGCGGTCGGAAAGTCGGGACCGGGCACCGCCGTCATCAGCTTCTGGATCGAGACGGCGGGATCCTCGATGAGGAGCATCAGGGCGTCGACGACCTCGCCCAGGTTGTGCGGCGGAATGTTGGTCGCCATGCCCACCGCGATGCCGCCGCCGCCGTTGACCAGCAGGTTGGGGACCCGGGCCGGCAGGACCTTGGGCTCGACCAGGGAGCCGTCGTAGTTGAGGTCCCAGTCGACGGTCTCCTTGTCGATGTCCTCCTTGAGCATTTCCTCGGCGAGCTTGGTCAGCCGCACCTCGGTGTAGCGCATGGCCGCCGGGGTGTCGCCGTCGATCGACCCGAAGTTGCCCTGTCCGTCGACCAGCGGATAGCGCAGCGAGAAGGGCTGCGCCATGCGGACCACGGTGTCGTAGATCGCCGAGTCGCCGTGCGGGTGGTACTTGCCCATCACGTCGCCGACGATGCGGGCGGACTTCTTGTAAGGCTTGCCGGCGCGGTTGCCGCTCTCCCACATGCCGTAGAGGACTCGGCGGTGGACCGGCTTCAGGCCGTCGCGCACGTCGGGCAGAGCGCGGCCGACGATCACGCTCATGGCGTAATCGATGTAGGAGCGCTTCATCTCCTCTTCGATGTCCACCTTGGCGGAGCTCTCGAAGGGGAGGACGCGGTCGTGCTCAGACATCCAGGTTCCTTACGTTCAGGGCGTTGTTCTCGATGAACTCGCGGCGCGGCTCGACCTGGTCGCCCATCAGAGTCGAGAAGATCTGGTCGGCGCCGACATCGTCCTCGATCGTCACCTGCAGGAGACTGCGCTTCTCCGGGTCCATGGTGGTCTCCCACAGCTGCTCGGCGTTCATCTCTCCGAGGCCCTTGTAGCGCTGGACGCCCAGCCCCTTCTTGGCGCCGGCGAAGAGCCGCTCGAGCACCTCTTCCTGCGTCAGCTCCGGCTCCATGACGTCGCCGCCGTTGCGCAGGGCGTAGCTCGAGGCCGCCAGGGCCTCGAGGCCGATCTTGTTGCGTGCCATGGCGCGGTACTCGGCGCTGGCCAGCAGGTCGCGGTCGAAGCGCACGGCACGCTCTACACCGTCGCGACGGGAGACGAAGGTGAGGATGCCGGTACCGTACTCCTCGTCACGAGAGACCGCGACGTCGTGGAAGCCCGAGGCCTCGATGATGTGGGCGACCCGCTCCATCTTCGCCAGGTCGGCGAAGGCGTCGCGGTCGACCAGGCCCTGCAACAGGGCGACGCGCAGGGCGTCGGCCGGATAGCCGCGGGTGGCCAGACGGTCGAGCTGGTCGCGGAAGCCCTCCACCGCGTCGAGGAACTGCGCCAGACGGGCCCCCTTGAGGCTCTTGACCTCCCCGTCGGCCACCATTACCACCTCCCAGGCGTCCTTGATGCGCTCGACCAGGAACGCGTGGTACTCGCGGTCGTCCTTGAGATAGGTGTCCTTGCGGCCCTCGGTGATCTTGTACAGAGGTGGCTGGGCGATGAAGAGGTGGCCGCGGTGGATGACCTCCTGCATCTGGCGGAAGAAGAAGGTGAGGATCAGGGTGCGGATGTGGCTGCCGTCGACGTCGGCGTCGCACATGATGATCAGCTTGTGGTAGCGCAGCTTCGAGACGTCGAAGTCGTCGCTGCCGATGCCGGTGCCGAGCGCCGTGATCATCGTCTTGATCTCGTCCGAGGTGAGCATCTTGTCGAAGCGCGCCTTCTCGACGTTGAGGATCTTCCCCTTCAGCGGCAGGATGGCCTGGAACTTCCGGTCGCGTCCCTGCTTGGCAGTGCCGCCGGCCGACTCTCCCTCGACCAGGAAGAGCTCGGCGAAGCGCGGGTCACGCTCCGAGCAGTCCGCGAGCTTTCCCGGCAGAGCGGAGCTGTCGAGGGCCCCCTTGCGCCGGGTGAGCTCGCGCGCCTTGCGCGCCGCCTCGCGAGCGCGGGCGGCATCGACCGCCTTCTGGACGATCTTCCTGGCGACCGGCGGGTTCTCCTCGAGATAGGCGCCGAGCCGGTCGTTGACCACCTTCTCGACCCACCCCTTCACCTCGGAGGAGACCAGCTTGTCCTTGGTCTGGCCGGAGAACTTCGGGTCCTTGATCTTGACCGAGACGACCGCGGTCAGCCCCTCGCGCACGTCCTCGCCGGAGAGGTTGCCGCCCAGCTTCTTGAGCAGGCCCTCGGTGTTGGCGTAGGCGTTCACGGTGCGCGTGAGCGCCGCCTTGAAGCCGCTCTCGTGGCTGCCGCCGTCGCGGTTCTTGATGGTGTTGGTGAAGCAGTAGATCTGCTCCTGATAGCTGTCGTTCCACTGCAGGGAGATCTCGACGGTCTCCTCGCCGGTGCCGTCGTCGACGGTCTCCTCGAGCCAGATCGGCTTCTTGTGGAGCGTCGACTTGGTGCGGTTCAGATGCTCGACGAAGCTCTGGATCCCGCCCCTGTAGTGGAAGGTGTCGGTGGCGCCGCTGCGCTCGTCGGTGAGCACGATTCGAGCGCCCTTGTTCAGGAACGCCAGCTCGCGCAGGCGCTGAGCCAGCGTCTCGTAGTTGAACTCGAGGATCGAGAAGATCTCCGGATCGGCCAGGAAGCGGACCTTCGTCCCCGTCTTCTTGGTTTTGCCGACCTCCCGGATCTGCGCCTGGGGCACTCCCCGGACGTAGGACTGCTCCCACACGGCGCCGTCGCGCTTGATCTCCACCTCGAGCTCCGAGGAGAGGGCATTCACCACCGAGACGCCGACGCCGTGCAGGCCGCCCGACACCTTGTAGGAGTTGCGGTCGAACTTACCGCCGGAGTGCAGCTCGGTGAGGATCACCTCCGCCGCCGAGCGCCCCTCTCCCTTGTGCAGGTCGACCGGGATGCCGCGGCCGTCGTCGTCGACCGTCACCGAGTTGTCGGCGTGGATGACGACCGAAATCTCGTCGGCGTAACCGGCTTGCGCCTCGTCGATCGCGTTGTCGACGAGCTCGAAGACCATGTGGTGGAGGCCGGACCCGTCATCGGTGTCTCCGATGTACATCCCGGGTCGCTTGCGCACCGCCTCCAGGCCCTTGAGAACCTTGATCGAGTCCGCGGTGTACGCGAGCCCTGCGGCTGTCTTCGCCATGCCTCGAATCCCGTTCCTTGAGTGGATGCCTCGGACCGTCACCCGGCGCGGGCGCGCCCCTGTCCCGAGGACGTTCCAGGCTATCACAGCGACCCCTGGTGGGCAAGCTGTAAGATACTGAAAATAATCAACTTACGAAGTCGATCACGAGTCCCGGACCATTCCGGGTCCCGTGGGCGTCAAAGGGGCGTAAACTGGCCTCGCCGCATGGCCCTGCCGCAACCCGGTTCGAGGTGCCCGGGTCGCGGTCGCGGCGGCTAGATCCGCATCGGCATGATCACGCAGAGATAGCGCTCGTCGGCGCCGTCCACGGGAGTGCCGATGCACTGGGCGTTCTCGTCCTTGAGATCGAAGCGCACGCGCTCGGTCTCGGCGACGCCCAGGAACTGGGAGAGGTAGTCCGGGTTGATCCCCAGCTTCACTCCCTCGCCGTCGAACTCGCAGGGAACCTCTTCGGTGGCCTCACCCAGGTCGGGGTTGGCGGCGGAGATCCGCAGGCTCCCCTCTTCGAAGGCCAGACGCACCGCCCGCGTCCGGTCGCCGGTCAGGAGGGCGACGCGCTGCACTGCGTCGCCGAGCTGGCGTCGGTCGAAGACGGCGTGCTTGTCGTTGTCCTTGGCGATCACCCGCTCGTAGTCGGGAAACGTCCCCTCGAGGATGCGGCAGATCATCTCCCGGCGGCCGAGCCGGAAGGAGAGATGATGCTCGCCGCGCGTCAAGCTGATCTCCTCGGCCTCGCCCTCGAAGCGCTGCAGCTCCTGCAGCGCCTTGCGCGGAACCAGGACCCCTTCTCCGCCCTGCGCGCCGTTGCCCTCCATGGCGTTCTGCACCAGGGCGAGGCGATGGCCGTCGGTGGCCACCAGCTCGATCCGTCCGTCACCCATCTTGAGCAGGGCTCCGTTGAGCTGAAAACGCGACTCCTCGGTGGAGACGGCGAAGAGAATCTTGCCGATCATCCCCTTGACCCGGGCGAAGGGCACGCCGGTCGCACCCTCGACATCGACCCGCGGCAGGGTCGGGAAGTCCTCGGGCGCCAGGCCGTTGATCTTGAACCGCGAGCGGCCGGCCCGGATGGCCAGACGGTTCTCCGACTCGAGCGCCAGCTCCACCTCGTCCGAGACCACCGCGCGGATGATCTCGATGAACTTGCGGGCCTGGACCGCGATGCCTCCGGGTGTGGCCACCTCCGCCTCGACCCACGACGTCAAGGACACGTCGAGATCCGTGGCCGCCAGATGCAGGCTGTCGCCTTCGGCGCGCAGCAGGATGTGGGAGAGCACCGGAATGGTGGTACGCCGTTCCACGATCCCCTGCATCGGGGCGAGCTCGCTCAGGAAGTCCGAGCGCTTGAGGCGGATATCCATGGGGTCTCCTCCTGAGAGAGGGGAATCTAACATAGCCGTCGTAGTAGTCATTGTCTGTGGAGACGGCGGATCGTCTCCGTTTTTCCAGTCTCCGAGGGAGCTTGACGGCGTCCGCCGTCGGCGGACGGAGGCTGTCGAGAGCCTGTGGAAGCGGGGAGGAGACGGACGGCGCCCGGACGCGATCCGCCGAGCGGTCCGCAGCTTGTCCACAGGGTGTGTCGGGGCCGCTACCGGAAGTGCTGCGCCATGCGATCGAGGGTGCGCGACAGGTCGGCGTCGTCCTGGGCGAGGCGCTCGATCTTCTCCACCGAGTAGATGACGGTGGAGTGGTGCTTGTCGTTGAACTGCTTGCCGATCTCCGGATAGGAGAGGTCGGTGAGCTGCTTGCACAGGTACATGGCGACCTGGCGCGGGAAGGTGATCTGCTTCGAGTTGCTCTTGCTCTTGATCTCCGAGACCTTGAGCCCGTAGTGGCGGGCGACCAGCTTGATGATCTCGGCGGGCGGGATGCGGCGGTCCTGACCCGGCAGGATGTCCTTCAGGGTCTCCTTGGCGAGATCGAGGGTGAGAGGCCGGCCGGTCAACGAGGCGAAGGCGATGACGCGGTTGAGCAGGCCCTCGAGCTCACGGATGTTGGACTTCACCTGGTTGGCGATGAAGAGCGCCACGTCGTCGGGCAGGGGTGTGCGCTCCTGCTCGGCCTTGCGACGCAAGATCGCCACCTTCGTCTCGAGGTCCGGAGGCTGGATGTCCGCGATCAGGCCCCACTCGAAGCGACTGCGCAAGCGCTCCTCGAGGTCCCGCAAGTGGCGCGGCGAGGAGTCCGAGGAGAGGATGATCTGCTTCTGCCGGGTGTAGAGGGTGTTGAAGGTGTGGAAGAACTCCTCCTGGGTGCGCTCCTTGTTGGCCAGGAACTGTACGTCGTCGACCATCAGCACGTCGATTGTCCGGTAACGCTCCCGGAAGTCGGGCATGCGGTTGAAGCGGAGCGAGCTGATGAGCTCGTTGACGAAGTGCTCGGCCGGGAGATAGAGCACCTGGAGGCTGGCGTCGCGGCACAGCTCGTGGCCGATGGCGTGCAGGAGGTGGGTCTTGCCGAGGCCGACGCCGCCGTAGAGGAAGAACGGGTTGTAGCTGCCGGCCGGCTTGTCGGCGATCGAGCGTGCGGCGGCGTGGGCGAACTGGTTGGAGCTGCCCACGACGAAGGTCTCGAAGGTGTAGCGCGGGTTGAGCGGGCTGCCGCCGCGCGAGGTGCCGGCGCCCCTCGCCTTGGGCTTCGGGACGACCGAAAAAAGGACCTCGAAGGAGGGTCCCCCGAGCCGTGAGATGGCACCGTCCACGGCCGGCCGGTAGCTCTGCTCGAGGGTGTGGAGGAAGCGCTCTGAAGGGGCCAGCAACTCGAGGCGATCGCTGCCCTCGGAGCCGACCTGGAGAGGCTGGATCCACGTCGAGAACTCCTCGGGATCGAGGTCGCGTCGAAGCTGTTCGCGGAGGCGTGTCCAGAGAAGCTGTGCCATGGCTCGACGCGCTTTCCACAGGCTGTGGAAAACCTGTTGAGAGGCGATTTGTCGTGCCGAAGACCCGACGATACCGGTCAGCGGGCGCGGGATGTTAGCACACCCCTCGAGGTCGCCGGAGACGTTTCGCGATCTCAGAACGGATAGGCGAGCCGGGCCAGATCGACCGGCAGCTCGAGGGTGCCGGGAGGGCTCGGCTCGAGGGCCGCGGCGAGCCGCTCGAGATCGATCGAGAGACCGGGCAGACCGTCGTCCTCCAGCAGGTCGAAGAGGCTCGGCGGCTCCGGATAGAAGGCCACTCCGGCGTCCGCCAGCTCGACGCCCGCCGCTTCGGCGGCGATCTCGAGCGCCCGGTCGAGGCCTCCGATCTCGTCGACGAGGCCGACCGTCGCCGCCCGCTCGCCGGACCAGACCCGGCCCTCGGCGATGGCTAGGACCGCGTCGCGGGTCATCTCTCGACCACCGGCCACGTGCGCGACGAAGCGGTCGTAGACCGCCTCCATCTGCCGGTGGTAGGTCTCGGCCTGTTGCGGCGTGAAGGGGTCGAGCGCCGAGTAGAAGTCGGCGTTGGCGCCCCGCTGGAGCGTGTCGTGGGTGATGCCCAGGAGCTCCTGCTGGAAGGAGCGCGTGGCGAACTTGCCGCCGACGACGCCGATCGAGCCGGTCAGGGTTCCGGCCTCGGCGACGATGCTGCGAGCCCGCGTGGAGATGTAGTACCCGCCCGAGGCGGCGACGCTGGACATCGAGACGACCAGAGGCTTGGCCTCCGCCAGCAGGGTGGCCCGGCGCAGGATCAGCTCCGAGGCGAGGGCCGAGCCCCCCGGGCTGTCGACGCGCAGGACGACGGCGCGGGTGGTGGCATCCTCGGTCAGGGCAGAGAGGAGCTCGCCGAGGTCGTCCGAGCCGATGGAACGCTGGCGGGTCCAGGGATCGAGGGCGTCGTCGCCGCGCACGATGACTCCCTGGGCGAAGACGACGGCGAGGGAGCCGCGGGAGCGCCGGCGCCCCGCGTACTCCTCGGTGGTGAGCAATCGCGCCTGCTCGCCCACCTCGTCGCGGATCCGCTCGTCGAGCTCGTCCGGGTAGAGGAGCTCGTCCACCAGGCCGGCGGCCAGCGCCTCCTCGGCGGTGTAGGGACCGCGGTCGACGAGATCGCGCACGCGCTCGGGCGCGAGCTCCCGCCCGTGGCCGATGGCAGCGACGATCTGGCCGTATAGGTCGTCGAGGATCGCTCCCAGGGCCTCGCGCGAAGCCGGCGAGTGGGCGCTCTCGGTGTAGGCCTCGGCCGCGCTCTTGTAGCGCCCCACGTGATCGAAATCCGGCTCGATGCGCAGCTTGTCGAGGGTGCCGCGCAGGAAGGCCGAGTCGGCGTGCACTCCGATCAGGTTGAGGTCGGAGCCGGGCATCAGGGAGACGGCGGGACAGGCGGAGACGAGGTAGTAGGCGAGGGTCCCGTTGGTTCCCTCCCCGGCCCCCTCCAGGTAGCAGTGGACTGACTTGCCGGCGTCGACGAGGGAGGCGAGCAGGCGCCGGAGCTCCTGTGCCTGTGCCAGTCCCATCGCCGCGCGCTGCACGTAGACGCGGACCGCCCGCACCTGCTCGTCGGCGCGGGCCCGGCGCACGGCGCGATAGATGGTGGCGAGGCTCTGGCGAGGCTGGATGCGCAGGAAGGGCAGACGCGCCGCGGGCGCGTAGTCGGCCAGGGGCTCGGACAGGGTCAGGGCGAGGACCGTCGAGCCGCCGGCCAGAGCGCGGGCGGAGGTGCCGGCGCCCGACCGCAGGACCGCGAACAACGCGATGGCGACGGCGAGGCCGATGAGGATCAGGAAGAGGAGGAGGAGTCGGCGCATTCGGCGCAATCCCTCGCGGCCCGGGTCGGGCGACGGTCAAGCGATGGAGAAAACTGGCACGCGGATTGCTTCATTTTCTGGCATGACAGGTGAGCGGGGAGGTTCCCCTCCGAGATTGAACCCGACCTACACGAGGGAGATCGCCTAGATCTCCTCCCTTCCGATCCCACCCAATACGGACCCCTACGACGGGTCCCCCGCTCGAATCCAACCTTCAAGGAACCTCCCCCTTTCCTCTTTCTATCACGCGGTACCGGTCCCGGGGCCCGGCGCGGTAGGCTGACGCCGCCCCCGTGAGCGACGCGACGCACCCTGCAGAGGACGACGACGTACTGACCGCCCTGCGGCGGTCGCGGTCGCGGTCGCGGCTCGCGGCCTGGTACGACGACCATCGGCGGGACCTGCCCTGGCGCCGCTCCCGCGATCCGTACCGGATCTGGGTCTCCGAGGTGATGCTCCAGCAGACCCGGGTCGAGGTGGTCGTTCCCTACTACGAACGCTTCTTGGAGCGCTTTCCCGACGTCGGCACCCTGGCCGCCGCCGGCGAGGCCGAGGTCCTGGCCCTCTGGTCGGGCCTGGGCTACTACGGCCGGGCCCGCCGGCTCCATGCGGCGGCGCGTCGGATCGTGCACGAGACGGGAAACTTTCCCGCCACCCCGGTCGCCCTCTCCCGGCTGCCGGGGATCGGCAGCTACACCGCGGCCGCGGTGGCGAGCATCGCCTTCGGCGAGCCTGTGGCCGTGCTGGACGGGAACGTCGAGAGGGTCGCCGCCCGGCTGCTCGCCTGCGACGGCGATCCGAAGCGGGCCGCTCCCAGACGGCGGTTCTTCGCGGTCGCCGAGGCGCTGCTCGATCCGGCCGACCCGGGCCGAAGCAATCAGGCGCTGATGGAGCTGGGCGCGACCGTCTGCGCTCCGCGGTCGCCGCGCTGCGCCGAGTGCCCGCTGCGCTCGCCGTGCCGCGCTCGAGCCCGGGGGCGGGTGGAGGACTACCCGCGGCCGAGGCCGCGACGGCGGCCGCGCCGCCTGGAGATGACCGCCGCGCTGGTGCGCCACGACGGCCGATTCCTGCTGATGCGTCGGGAGGAGACCTCGGCGCTGCTCGCGGGGACCTGGGAGCTGCCCTGGGTGGCCGGCAACGGCGACCCGGCCGCCGATCTGGCGCGCCGCTATGGCGGGGAGTGGCGGCTGGAGCGCAGGATCGGCACGGTGCGCCACGCCATCACCGACCGCGACATCCGGCTGCACCTCTGGGAGGCGGTCCTGATGACGTCCGGCGCGGTGTGCGAGGGGGGCGAGGCCGCCTGGGTCGAGCCGCGGAGGATCGACACGCTTCCGACCTCGTCGCTGCTCGGCAAGGCGCTGGCGCTGCTCCGGCCCTGACACCACGCGAGGCCGGTCAGCCCGGCAGGGAGGTCGTCGCCCCCGGGGTGGCGGAGGCGGCCAGGATGTGCCAGCCGACGAGCTTGTCGTCGCTCTCGACCAACCGCGAGCAGACCAGGCCGCAGAGGATCTCGAGCAGCCGGCTGGAGGAGGCGTGGTCGATATGGAGCAGCCCTTCGACGACCTCCTCGGCGATCGCCAGCACGACGGCCCCGCCGCCGTGCGCCGTCGCCGAGGCCGAGCGCGGCTGGTCGTCGATCAGCGCCATCTCCCCGAAGTACTCGCCGCGACGCAGGAAGGCCAGGGCCTCCTCGCCGGCGCCCGGGATCTGCTTGCTGATCATCACCTCTCCCTCGAGGACGACGTAGAGGGTGTCGCCCGAGTCGCCCTCGCGGAAGATCAGGTCGCCCTGCTCGAAGCGCTGATGGCTGGAGAGCGAGGCGAGGAAGTTCACCTCCATGGGGGAGAGGCGCTGCTCGACGAAGATGGAGCGCCGGGTCTCGAGGTCGACCGGGGGCTCGGGCCGGCCCGGGCTCACCACAGCGCGTGGCGGCTCGGTCGCCGCCGACTCCTGGGCGAAGAAGTTGCGCAGTCGCTCGTTGGAGGAGCGCAGCTTCCGGGCGAGGCTCTTCCAGAAGGCCCACAACATCGCGGTGTGGAAGCGGCGATCGCTGGACCCGACGGTGCGCAGGCGGTCGGCGTCGAGGGCCAGCACCTCGACGTCGCTCACCGCCAGGGCAAGCCCGGCGCGGGAGGACTGGCCGAAGCTGCCTTCCTCGCCGAAGATCTCCCCGGGCCCGAGGTGGGCGAAGGAGAAGGTGCCCGCCGAGGTGTGGCGCACCAGGTCGAGGGTGCCGCGCACCAGAGCGAAGGCCTCGCGCGCCGGATCACCGTCGCGAAAGAGGGTCGCCCCCTGGGGAACGCTCTGCGGCCAGCTGCAGGCGGCGAGCAGCTCCCGCTGGGCCGGCTCGAGGTGCGAGAGGGCGCCCACGGTCGCGAGCTTCTCGAGGGTGTTCATGGCCCGCATCTTCCAGGGCCCGGCGGCCCGTAGTCTGTGGAGCGGCTCGCACCTCGGTCAGCGGATCTCCGCCAGCGCCCGCTCGATCTCCAGGCAAGCCCGATCGAGCTGGTCCTCGGTCAACACGAGGGGCGGGGAGAGTTGCGTCGCCCGCCCGTCGGCCCCTCCTGCGAGCACCAGGACGCCGCGGGCGAGGCAGGCGCGGGCGAAGGCACGGGCGGCGTCGGCGGTCGTCCAGGTCAGCCCCCAGAGGAGACCTCGTCCACAGACATGGCCCAAGGAGGCGCTGTGCGAGATCCAATGCTCCACTCTTTTCTCCAATCCACGGCCCATATCTTTTGTCCGCTCCACCAGGGCCTCGCGCTCGAGAACGGCGAGCGAGGCCAGGGCCGCCGCACAAGCCAGAGGATGGGCGACGAAGGTGGCGGTGTGCCGCGCCTCGCCGGGGTCGTTCCAGGCCGACAGGACGGCGGCGGGCCCGAGGACCGCGGCGATCGGCAAGCCTCCTCCGAGGGCCTTGCCGCAGCAGAGCAGGTCGGGTGGCGAGCCCATCTCCTCGAGGCAGGCAAAGAGCGCTCCGGTGCGGCCGAAACCGGTGAGGATCTCGTCGACCAGGAGGAGGGTGCCCTTCGCGGCGGTGAGGTCGCGGAGAGCGGCGAGCCAGCCGCGAGGCGGCAGCAGGACCCCTTCACGGCCCACCACCGGCTCGACGACGACGGCCGCCGTCCTGCCGTCGGCGAGGGCGGTGCGTAAGCGGGCGGGCTCGCAGCCGTAGGGGAGCCGCGTGACGTGGGGATGGAGATGGGCGGCGAAGGGCTCTCGGAAGCTCCGCCGCGACGTGGCGGCCAGGGCGCCGAGAGTCAGGCCGTGGTACGAGGGCTCGAAGGCGACGATGCCGGCGCGGCCGGTGGCGAGCACCGCGCTCTTCAAGGCGAGCTCGACGGCGTCGGCGCCGGAGATCGCGAAGAGGACCCGGGCGTCGGGCCAGGGGGCGAGGCCCGCCAGGCGACGCGCCAGGGCGAGGCGTGGCGGATGGCCCTGGGCGTCCGCCAGCCCGTGCAGGAGCCGCCGCGCCTGCCGCTCGACGGCGGCGACGACGGCGGGGTGCCGGTGACCGACGGCCGCGACGCCGAAGCCCGCCGTCATGTCGAGGTAGCGATTGCCGTCGACGTCGAGGACGTTGGCGCCCAGTGCCTCCTGCCAAACGATGCCCCCCGCAGGGAGGGTCTCCGGCGGCTCGAAG
>Ga0302046_10002296_pt1 | contig 17787 bp, 13 predicted proteins | sample RVTome_11_FD_200261 | JGI IMG/M metagenome (GOLD analysis project Ga0302046, IMG submission 200261) | Soil microbial communities from uranium-contaminated site in the Upper Colorado River Basin, Wyoming, United States - RVT147D111 (version 2) ...
ACCCGCGCCACCCTCACCGTTCTGTCAACGTCTTCGTAGGGATCCGGTGGGAGATGTGCAACTCGCCGCCGCGTCCTTCGGGACCCCCACACGACTTGTGCAGAGCATCCCTAGGGCGTTTCCTCCTCATCGGGGGTCTCGTCAGTCACAGGGAACAACACCGTATCGATACCGTGAATTACCCCATTGCTGGCGGTCAGGTCTGCTTCCACGACGGAGCCCGCTCCCACCGTGATGCGCCGGGCGGCAATCGTGACCTTGAGCGTGGTCTCGGCCAGGGTCTTTAACTCCATTCCGTTCGACAGATTAGAAGTCGCGTAGTTCCCGGGCACGATGTGACGTCGCAACACACCGGCCAGCCGCCGCTCGTCGGCCAACAGCTCGTCCAGTTTGTCCTTCAGTTTGCCAAACGCGTCGTCAGTCGGTGCAAACAATGTGAAGGGACCGTCCCCTTCGAGTTCCAGAACGAGCTTTGCCTGACGCAGCGCCATGCTCCAGGTTCCGAACTGGCCAGCCTGGTTGCCCGCATCGACCACGGTGTTCGTAGTCGTGGCATCGTTGTCGGTGTCGTCTGATGCATTCTCGTCCTGGTCCGTTGTCCGGCGTGTGTCGGGGTCGTCGGTGGCGATGGCGTAGGCGAGAAACAGGATTGCCGCGCCCAGAACGACGAGTCTTTGAAAGGGACGGTGAAGCATGGTTCGGCTGCCTGGAGAGTTTTGGGGTTATTGGTACGTACGGGGCCCCGGGAGGGCGGTTTCAATGTGCCGGGGCGCAGTATGTTGCGGGTTGACGGATGCATGCCGGTGGCTGAGGGAGTCTGCCCGTAGCCCACCGAATGCCGCCGGCTGTCGGCTGTCGACTGAAACGTCTACCTTATCCCAAACCAGCAGGTGGTATCCATGGAAGTCCTCGTCGGACTCATTGTGCTGAACGCCGTCCTCCTGGCCGCTCTGGCTTGGGTTGCCTTCAGGCGGTCTGCGGGGACCGATGCCTCGTCGCTCCATCAATCGCTCATCGAGTTGCGCTCGCGGCTTGACTCCGTTGCGGTCACGCAGGCGGACCTCCCGAGGATCCTCTCCGATTCCCGCGCGGATCACGCCGCCGACGTCTCACAACAACTCGCGTCATTTGCGCGCCTTGTTTCAGGTCAGATTGATGCTGGCCAGGAGCACGTAGGTCGGCGACTCGCCGACACCGGCGAGTTGATTTCCGACGTCCGCCAGCAACTGGGCGAACTGTCCGTGTCCGCCAGGAGAATTGAGGAATTGGGCACCGGTGTCAATGAGGTGAACGACTTGCTTCGCGTGCCGAAGTTGCGGGGCGCAGTCGGTGAAGTCTGGTTGGAGGAGATGCTGCACCAGATCATTCCGGCTGCGATGTATGAGAAGCAGTATACCTTCCCGACGGGTGAACGCGTCGACGCCGCCATTCGGCTGGGTGATCGGCTGCTCTGCGTCGATGCCAAGTTCCCACTCGAGGCGTGCCAGCGAATGCTCGCCGCAAACGGAAACAGTGAAGAAACGGACCGTCACCGTCGCGCCTTCCACCGGAGCGTGCGGGCACGGGTCGATGAAGTGGCGGCGAAGTACATCCGGCCTGGTGACGGGACCTTCGAGTTCGCCCTCATGTACGTTCCTGCGGAGCGCGTGTACTATGAGGCCGTGTCCGCCAACGCCGATGACGTCATGGGATACGCGCTGGACAGGCACGTTGTGCTGGTGTCGCCGAATACGCTCTATGCATATCTCTCAGCGATGTTGCACGGTCTGCGGGGATACCACGTTCAGCGCAATGCGCGGCACGTGGCCGATCTGCTGGGAGCCCTGAGGTCGACTGTCAATCAGATCATTCGGGTCCACGACACGATCGGCCGTCACCTCGACAACGCCGTAAAGCAGCACACTGAAGCGACACGCCACGTCCAGCGGTTGGACACACAGCTGACAGGCATGCCCGGCATCGTCCCTGGCGGCTCCCAGCGACCGTCGCGGCCGTTCGTCGGGCCGGCTGAGGCCGGTGGTTCCCCGTAACTGAACGGCGCAGAAAGTAGCGGTCTGCCGGCGAGGGACGAAGGGCGAGCGACATCTGTTTCGCCGGCGCCGCTTGTCCGCCTGCCGTCAACCATCGGCAGGGTTCCGCCGTCTAAGTCCACAGTGAGTACCCCCAGGAGCCCCTGATTATGAAGACAGTGCTACGGTTGGCCTCCGTAATGGGCTTGACCCTCTTGGCCAGCATGCCGGTGACCCTCTCCGGGCAGGTGGCCGGTGATCCCAATCACGAGTGGTGTGACAGCGACTACAGAGGCAACCGGGATCAGGAACGGTTTTGCGAAGTCCGCGAGTTCACGCTTCGCGCCGGTGGAGGGGTCATTACGGTGGATGGTGGCCCCAATGGCGGGATCGATGTGCAGGGTTGGGACCGTTCCGAGATTCATATCCTCGCGAAAGTCCAGGCGTGGGACCGACGGGGCGGCGAACCCGAGGTCATTGTGCGGGACATCGTGGTCGAAACGGGAAGTGTCATCCGTGCCGACGGCCCGAGGATGCGCGGATCTTGGAATCCCGGTTGGTCGGTGAGCTATCGACTGATGGTGCCCAACAGATCCAGCCTCGACCTGGAGACCGTCAATGGGGGCATTGATATCACCGACGTGTACGGATCGATTGATTTTCGCGCCGTAAACGGCGGCATTGACCTTGTCGGTGTGGGTGGTGATGTGCGCGGTCGCACTACCAATGGAGGCATCGACGTCGATCTCGAGGGGGCACAGTGGGACGGAGCAGGACTGGATGTTGAAACCACCAACGGCGGGGTCGTGCTGTCTGTGCCCAGAGACTTCAGGGCCAACCTCACAACTGGAACCGTCAACGGCGGTTTGAACATCGACTTCCCCATCACCATTCAGGGGCGCATCAACCGGCGCCGAATTACGACGGAACTCAACGGGGGTGGTCCGACGATCCGCGCCGTTACCACCAATGGCGGCGTGACTGTGCGGAGGCGTGGCTGACCGGCCCAGGCGTCTGGATTGGTAACGAACAGGGGATGAGTCGAGGCCGGAGGGTCAAACGGGCGATTCTCGCAAATCGCCCGTTATGCTACTCACAATTGACGGAGGGAACTGCGACGCCCTCTCGTGGCACGGATGCCAATGTGCCTTCTCCGGGGACAAACCGCTCGAAGAGGGCCAACCGGTAGGAGCCTGCCGTCATCTCCTCGGGTTTCCACGAAACACTCCACGCGTACCCTGTTCCCGCTGGACCAACCGTCCGCACTTCGACGGTCCGGTCATCGTCCCATGCAACCGGTTGCCATTGGCCGGTCTCGTTGCGTCGCTGAATCTCGAGAACCGGTCCGTCCGCGGGGACGAACAGACCCGGGTAGCCGTCTATCCAAGTACCGTGCAGTGTGCGGTCGACGCATGTTACTCCGACGATGACTCTGTCGATCTCAGACACGCGAGGCCCGTCGGAACGTGGGTAGAGAATCCGTCGTGGCGTCCACGGAGTTGCGGTAATAGGGCCCACGCGCACAACCGGACGGTCCATCCTCAGACTGGCTGCGAGGCGGCGCAGCTCTTCGATTATGGCCGTGCCCATGTTGGGACCATAGAGATTCGATCCACCCTCGTACGACTGTATCGTATACTCTTCCGCGGTTGTCACGTACTGCATGTATCCATTCGTGAGGCCCACGATCCCGACGAAATCGACGGTCGGGCCGGCGGACCGCATGGCTTCTTTCATCCGCATTCCGGCTTCCGTCGTCACTTCAACCGGCACGCTTCCGATCATTCCGTTCCCGATGCGTATCGCGCTGAACTGTGCGTAGCGAGGGAGTCCGCCGCGTCCCAGGATGAGTCCCTGCAACGGACCTAACGCGATCAATTTCGCCCCAAAGCAACCGGAATCATTCGGGTTCATTGCGCCCTCGCCTTCCGTGATACCGGAAGGGAAGAGAGACACGAACCGCCACTCGTACATTCTGGTTCGGCCGTCCTCTGCGCCGGCAAAGTTTGCCGTACCCGTGCGAGGTGCTTCGCAAATCCGGGGATCTCCGAAGTCTTCCTGGAGGTCGTGCGAGGCAAAGGCACGACTGATCTGCACGTCCGCCGTTAGATGGGTGCCCGCCCGCGTATACGCCCGGATGGCATGTTGCGTTAGGCCATCGCCAATGCGGGCGATCGATGCCTTGGCCCGTTCGAGGCAGTCTGATACCGCCCGGCCCGGTAGCCGCCGCCATTCCTCAGGGGCACGCGGGGTACGTGGACCGCGCGGCCTTCTGCCCGCCCGAAAGACCAGGGCTGCGTCGCCGTCGGCCACTTTCTTGTCAGGTTCTTCCGGGCTGCATCGCGTCCCAGGATCGTGATTGGGGGATACATCGCCTTCGGTGCCATTCGCGAACAGATGAAACGCCTGCGACGCGAATGTGCAGGAGCCAGCGAGCGTATCCCGGAGTGCGGTGTTCTCCGATCGTGCATCGCAATCCCGTGGCAACGACGAGCGCAAGTGGGCGCGCGCGAGTGACTCGATATGTCGTTCCAATCCCCGTTCGATGATTGCGTGTACATCACCGTCGATGATGGGATTGGCGGGGGGATTCCCGGTGCCATGAATGGCGTAGATACTGAACGCCCCCTTGGCATGACATGCAGTACGGTCGTCATTGCACCGATCGACCCGAAGCAGACGCCAGACGCGGTCTACAGCCTCACGACGCTGACGCTCACGTGCTTCCTGATTGCTTTCGCCGAGCCGCGCCGGATCGATTCTGGTCAAGCGGGGCTCGGGGTTGCGCAGAAACGCATCGAAGCTCCGGTTCCGCGTGAAGCCTTGCTCGGACGGAACCATAATCGTATCCCAAGCGGCCACGGCCGGTCCCATGTCATCGAATGCATCCTGAACCGATCTGCTGAAACGATCCACGAGAAAGTCGACCATCGCGGGATCATACCCCGGGAATGCGGCCGACTGGTCGTTGTAGGAACGCACGGCATAATGGCTTCCGGGCCCGGAGTGTGTGTGTGTTACCGAAATGAGGAGCCGATCCGCACCGATCCCGGTTCTGGCTCGAACGCGTTCCGCGGTAAGCCGGTGGAGGTTGGACGATATATGACCAAGGTCGGCCGTCACGAGAGCAAGACGTTCACCTTCGGCATCTTCCAGCACCATTGTCCGGGCGTACAAGCGGTGGCGATAACCACTGGCCTGCGCCCCTTCCAGTGCGTTACCCGCGAGTGGGAATCCCGGGGGCGGGGTAATGTCGGCGCGGCCGAACCCGGCCAGGAGGCCCCGGCCTGCTGGCTGGGCCGCCAGGGACTCGGGTTCCGGGAGGGGGAATCCGGCATCACGTTGGGTGCAGGCCGCGGTCGCGAGGACGGATAGCATCAGGAGCGTTCCAGATTGAACAGCGCCGGTCCGGCCGCTCATGACTCTGGTGGGCTGTTGCGGGTCGTACCTGTATCTGCCGCGTCTGTATCTAAGGAATACTTGCGTCATGGTTCACAAGCTCGCCGTGCGTGGGTGGTCAACATATGGTACGGGTCGGTTCGCACCGCGGTCCGGCCCACGAGATTCCTAAGGTGAGCCACGTGTCACGCAGGCGTTGTGTGTTCCCAGAAAACTTCGTTGCGTCGTCGAGATTCCATTGCAGGTGGAAGCCGATGTGGAGGGAAACGTTGGCGTGGATCGATTCAAACAGGGAGATCGGTGTATACCCGATAGTGGTTGAGGTCGCCAGCTCGAAATGGGTCGGACCGCGTTCCTGATAGCGGTTTGCCAGACCCAACCCATCCTGGGAAACGTTGTACCCCCCCGCCGCCGTAATCCAGATGGAGCCGATGGGCACTTCCACCTGTGTCCACAGCGGGAGGCGCATTGAAAGCTCACCCTCGACGTATCCACCGTTTACCTGATCGACGTCCTGGTAGTAGGAGAGGACAGGGACGAGAAACGGCAGATCAGCGACACCCACACGCGCGTAGATCTCGTGCGTCGCAAAGCCACCGCCGGGAACGAAGGCGTTCTGACCGGCGTTGTAATGCAGCCAGTTCCATCCAAGGGCCAGCTCAGCCGGTCCGGCGATCAACGCGGCCTCAGTCCAGAGGTTTGTTTCGCCGAGGAAGGTCCGAGAGAAGGCCACATCGTTCGGTTCGTTTGGCGTCGTGAGCTCGATGTTGGTCCATGCGCCAACCGTCAGCGTGGTGCGCCCTCCAATGGCGATAAACGCATCCGGTTGCAACACCATGCCGTTTCGAAGGGTGAGCCCGCGCCACTCGTACCGGGAATTCCACACGGCGTCGAAGCCGTATTGGAGCTGGCCTGCGGTGGGGGAAGCTATCAGGATAGCACCACCGACGATCGCGCACTGAAACACGCCGTTCCTCAAAGGTTTGTTCCCTATTTGGTGAGAGAGGGTTTGAACTCGCGGATGCGGAGTCTCGTTGTGAGTGCGATCGTGGTCCCCAGGGTAATCCTCCTGCGAAGTCGAGAACGCTCTCTATCGATCAGGAACGGGTTGAATCGGTTTGATCCCGATCTCGTTCAAGAAGGCGTGTCCCCCGGAGGGCCGCCCGAACCGTTCTCCTGCGTATGTCAGCACGAGCCGATCCCGAGCTCGCGTCATGCCCACGTAAAGCAACCGCCTGGCTTCTTCAATCTCATCGGCTCGGTTCTCGATGGTCTGGTAGTATCCGGGCAGTTGATAGTCCTCGACACCGATAATATACACGCGCGAGAACTCGAGGCCTTTTGTGGAATGGAGGGTCAGAAGATTGACCCGGTGGGGGTCCGTGTCCGGTCCGTCGGAGGTCGAGAGGGCCACGCGCTCGAGGAACAGCTCCGTACTTTCGTCGATTGTGGGCGCCATGCTGGTGTCAATCAGCGTCTGCAGGCGGCCCATTGCCGTCGGGTAGCGTTCCCTGGCGGTCTTCGTAGTTCTGATCCGATCCATCAATCGCCGACCGCCGAGCCGTTCAATGACTTCTTCGAGCGTTGGGGCACTGTCTCCCAACCGTTCTTCCCGCTCGATCTCGTAGGCCTCCAGACAGTCGGAGTATCTTCCCAACGTGTACGGGCGGGCAACCTCCAGCAGCACCTTTTCTTCTCCATCGGTGACCATCCCGGCCTGGAGGACCAGCGCGAGACCGAGCCAGTCGAGTGCGTTGGCCAACATGGCCTTGCGCGAGCGAACGAGGCGTTGCGTGCTCAGGTGGTTGAGCACTTGTGCCAGTGTCACGGCATCATCGAGGGCGTGGTGTGCGCATCCGGGGTCGATATCGAACCGATTGGCCAGGGCTTCCAGTCCAACGCCCGTCTTGAACAGGGACTTGGCGAGCGGAACGGTGTCGAAGAACGTGATTTCCTCCACATGCTCGGCCCCCACGGCTCGCCGTAACACGGGGACGTCGAATTCGTGTCCGTTGTGCGCGACCAGAACATCCCCCCCGAAAAAGCGCTTGAACTCGACCCAAACATCGGTCCATGCGGGAGCGTCCGCGACGTGGTCATTGGTGTAACCGTGGACTTCGGTTGCGCGAATCGAAATGGGACGTGTGCACCGAACAAGCGACTGAAATTTGTCGACGATTTTCCCGTTTCTGACCCTGGCGGCACCGATCTCCACTATCTCGCATTCCCGCAGGTCGCCGTCTGTCGTTTCGAGATCAAAGGTTACATAATTGCGAAACGCGTCGGTCAGCTCCTCGGAGTGCAAGAGCTGCATTGCCTTGAACAGCAGGACCGGGAAATTCCTGGTGGCCAGTGAATCGCCAGTGATGTGAGCGGGCTGTCCGTCGTCCGCGGCTGCTTGACGTGTGGTGTACCCGGCGGCTTCGAGGAGGCGTCGGGCAACGTATGCGAGGGGCGAGCGGCCTTCCACGGCCACAGCACCGCTTGCCGATGCTGAACGAAGCACCTCGGCAAGTTCGCGCGCTCCGGGATACAGCGGTGGATCGGTCAAATCCTCCGCGCGCACCTCGAGCGGATTGCGATACATGCCGACGCGCTGGGAAAGGAGGTCTTCGACCAGGGAATGGAGGTTGTCATGTGATTGTTTCAGCGCGCGAAGGTTCTCCACGTGGTAAACGAAGCGCCACGCCATGCGCGTATCCGGCGCACCCCGTGTGTGGCAGAGGGCATACGACCTCATCGCGGAAACCAGGTCGTCGTGTTCCGGGGCCATTGCGCGTGCCCGGTCGACCAGGTCGGCCGGTAGCAGTCTTTCGGCGAACGTATCGATCACGGCGCTGTCGTGGGGCCGCTGGATCACCCGCAGGGAGGCCACGACATATGCGATCACGTCATCGTCGAGCAATGCGCGCCCCTTGGCTAATCGGCAAGGGATATCGGCCTGTATCAACGCTTTTTCGAGTTCGATGCCGGATTGATGCTTCCGGTACAGAATCGCAAAGTCTCCCCAATCGAGTTGATGTGTTTCTCTCTGGCTCTGGATGTCGGCGAGAAGCCAGATGCTTTCCTCGGCGTCGTGCAGGAAGTGCCATACCTCTACTTCGTGCGTGCCCGTGCGCTGGGCAATCAATCGCTTGTCGAACAGGGATGGGTTGGTGTCGATCAGGCGACGGGCCGCTTCGAAGATCTGGCGGGTGCACCGGTGGTTGGTTTCGAGCACCACGGCGTCCGTGATGTAAAAATCGTTCGCAAACCGAGTCAGGACCCTGGGATCTGCCCCTGCCCAGGAGAAGATCGACTGGTCGTCGTCGCCGACGGCGAATATCTGACCGTGCTTCCCGATCGACACGACGATCTCATACTGCGCTACACTCAGGTCCTGGAACTCATCCACCAGCACGTAGTCCCAGCGACTCCGTATCTGGCTGGCGACATCGAGATGCGTGAGGAACAGTTTCCGCGTCTCCGCGATCAGGTCGTCGAAATCGAGCAGGTTCTGTCGTCTCAGCTCTGCGGTGTACAACTGAAAGAGCTGTTCGTCCGGGTCCGTGAGCGTGTGGTGCTGAAGCCGCTTGAGGGTAAACAATTGGAGCGCTTCGCGGTGTTGTCGGATGGGCACTTTGAGCCGCCGCAGGGTGGTTCGCTGATACGCGTCGTCGGCAATGCCGAATCCCTTGGGAATGCCCATGCGGGTACCGAATTCACGTAGAATGCGCGCACACAGGGCGTGAAGGGTTCCCCCCGTGACATCGACTGATCGCACGCCGAACGTTTGAACGAGGCGACTCGCAATCTCTTGGGCGGCCTTATTGGTGAACGTCAGCACGCAAAGCCGCGAGGGTTCCATTCCAAGGGTACCCACCAGGTATTCCGCACGTTGAATGAGGCAGTACGTTTTTCCCGCTCCGGGGCCTGCCACGACGAGCATTGGCCCGGGGGGGGCTGTAATGGCGAGCTGTTGGGTGATGGTGGGCTTTGGGTGCACAGAATAGAATCTACCGCCGGAGGCCTGGCGGAACGAAGAACCCAGACAGATTCGTTTTCTAGAACCGATTCAACCTCGGGTTCACTACGTTGTTGAAGATGGACCCGAACGTGAAGCTCAAGCCGAAGTCGAAACTGGCGCGGAAGTCTGTTCCGATCTGTTGCTGTCGGACCAGGATCTCTTCATCCGAGATTCCCTCGAGCGGGAGAAAGATCTGGTCCTTGATCCGCGCAAACCGGCCACCCGCATCGAAACTGAAGCCGCGGAACAAACGAATGTCGATTTCGAAACTGGCCTCGAGCCGGTGCAGATTCAGGTTGTCGAGAAACGAACTGCCCTCCAGGCCGGCTTCAATCTCTCCCCACGGTTGCAGGACGCTGTAGGCCAGCTCCAGTCGATGTGTCCCTCGTGTCTCGGTGAGGCGTTCGAAGATCGTAAGTTCTTCCCAATCGAAGTAGCTGACACCAATCGTATAGAGCGCGATCAGCTGTCGGCGAGTGGACTCGGTGTAGGGAAACAGGGAATACTCGAGCGCGAGTCCGGCTGACACCAGGAGGTCGCGGTTTTCGAATGTCGTGCCGGAGACCTCGACCGCGCCGCCGTACCCCCAATGTTCGCCCGCGCTGCGGACCACGAGTCCTTCGGCGCCGAACCCCCGGGATATTGTAATAAATGTGGTGTCCGAAAGGTCGCTCCGTTCTCGCTCGTACTCTCCAAACGTGAAGATCTCTATCTTCCAGTCCTCCGTGATCCGATTGGCGCTCAGGCGGCCATCGATCGCCCATTCCTCCTGACTGGATTCGGCGAAGTATTCGGCATCGGCCCCAATACGAAAGACCCAGAAGTCCCAGGGATCGTCCTCCTGAAGGATGCTGCCTAACTGTTGCGGCATGCGGAACGTGATTCCGATATCGCCACCAGTGGGTGTCTCGATGGCGTACCGCAGAATACCCACCGAGAAGGCGAGCGTTTGCGCTTCACGAATCTCGTTGTCCGTATCCGTCCCGCTCGTGTTGAAGGTGATTGTGTCATTCCGCCCCTGGAATCCACGCAAGCCGATGAACGCGAACGTGTATTGTTGGCCGCCACCCGTATCCTGTCTGGTGCCCAGGATGTGAACCTGCGCATCCTGACGATCGCGGACGTAGTTCACGAACGCGACTTCCCGGCGGATATGATCGTCGTCGCAAAACCAGCAGTCGAGAAAAACACGGAGGGCGGATTGCATGGCAGAATCCGGCTCCTGCGCGATCGTCAGGGTCGGGCAGAGTGTGCTGAGGGTGATGAGATAAACGAGTTGGCGAGGAAATGTCATCGAGGGTCTTATCGGGTGGATAAACGAAGTACGGTTCGACACCTTTCGGGCCCCAAATCATTGACGGTGGTTCGACCCCCGACTGCCCGGGACCGTTCGGGTCAACCGGCCCGAACCGAACGCTAGAAACTACAAGTGTAGTGGATTTCGGTCAACCAGCACGGCAAAGGCGAAGGCCGGCGAGCCACTGCTCGTGCAGACCTAGTTGCCCACGTTGTACCGGGTCAGCGTGGCCTGAATTACTTCGTTGCTGTTGGCCATACGAACGGAGAGGGGGATCGGCATGTCCTGCTTTGCGCATGTATCCCATTCCGTATCGTCAGTCCGGAGTTTCGCAAGGAGGCCTGTCACGCCGGCATGGGTACACTCTTCGGTGATCTCAAACGAGAACTGTCTACCGCTCTGGCTCATGTCCATCTGAGAGCCTAACTCCCACGTCGTCATGGCAAACATCGCCCACGTGGGCGCGAACATTGTCATTGCGACCGGTGCGAAAGCCATGCAACTCATGATGAGCTGCATCTGAACGGCCTGGGTGTTCTGCAGCGGTGTTGTGCTCGAACACGTGTTCTCTCCGAGGGAGGCATTGACGGTGGCCATGAGCTGACCGCCACTGTTCGCGGTCGTGATTTCGAATTGACCGGACTGTGTTGCGCCGTCCTTTGTGTGACTGATTTCGTAGTGAATCGTGGCATCATTCCCCAGATTCTGGAGACTCCAGATGTTTGTCTGCGCGGTCAACGCTACGGGCATCAGCATACCCGCCGCCACGATGCCCAACCTCCTTTGAGTGCTCTCCAACATGTTTCAACTCCCTGCAGGTCGTTATTGGCACTCATTGCGCTTCCCGCGCCGGGCGCCGATCTGGAAGTTATCCCTGCGGATGGTCAAACGCACTATCCTGCAACTCGGCGTTGATCAACACCTCCAACAACTCGAATCGTTCGAACAGATTGTCGTCGAGAAAGACGTCGACCGTCATGGGAACCGGCAGCCCATCGACGCTCTCGTAGTCCAAGTATTCGAGGGTCGTGCTGGCTTCCCCGGCCACGGGGTCAAAGGACTCCAGCCGGCGACGCACGATCCGTTTTGTCTCCGCATCGACCCATAGCTCGTTGGTCTCAGTGCCGGTCCCGTGAAACGACAGGACCTGGAACGTGCGTCCTTCGATGGTTGTGTCTGGCCGTTGGGCAAGTGAGGAGGCGGAATATCTGGCTTCCTCGAGGGTCGAATACACGTACCACCGCAACTCCAATCCGCTGTACAATGCTGTGGAGGCGGCATCCGGCGTGAAGATGGTCGTTTCGTTTGTTCGCAGATCAATCCGGAATGCGGCCCCCGGAACCACGACGACTCGTTCCCAAGCCCCGTTCTCGCCAGTCGCACGGCGTTCGTAGAACTGGCGCCCGTTTTCAAAGTCTCTGGCCTGGACGACGTCAATGGAACGAGGCGTTTCCGGTGACTCGCTACCCCGGGGGGTCGGGAAACGCGTGTGGACGTATTGCACGACCAGCGTACGGACATGGGCCAGACCATCCGGACCACCTGCGGCAGTGAGGACGCTGTCGAGAATGGCTCGTGCCTGTGTATTTGATGCGCCGGCATCCACCGACTCGCCCGATTCTGAACAGGACATTGCGAGGCTCGAGAAACCGAGCATGACCATTACGAGCGGGCTGATTGATCTTGGTAACATGGACTTTCAATGTGATTGACGTGTTTCCATCGCCACTGGGAACTCACTCTTCGTCCATTGTACCCCAGTAGGCGCTTTGAATTCCGATTTGTTTGATTAGATTGTATGTGCCATACGATCATTCCGGGAGATCGTCTCAAGATGAGTAACCGAAGCAACAGACGCGAACGCTTGATGGGTTTGATGGAGCCCAGCAGTCAGACGTGCGACCAGTGCGGCTCGCCGCTGGAACTGGGTAGTGACCGAAATGGGTTTTCCCTCGAGTGGTGCAGCCAGGGGTGCTTCACCCCCCGACAAGTTCAGACTCGGCGGCCACCATGCCCCGAATGTACCGGTCCAAACTGGACCAGTACGGACGGGTGTCGTGACTGCGGTCACGAATGGGTGGTGCGTGCGTGCCCTTGGGATGGCACCGTTGTCTACTGGCGCCCTCTCAGCGCCACACTGGGGCAGGAGGTAGACGCGGCTTAGGTCGCGTCACCTCTTTGTCCCTATTCTCTCAACATGGGTAAGGCCTGGCCCGGGGCCCGGCGGGTCGATCGACTCAAAGCCAAGCAGAAAGAGTCTCAACTCGGCGCCGCAGCCCCCCGATCCGATTCACAAGGGCGCCTCGACAAAGCGCCCCGCGTGAGTATCGCTGACGCTGCCAGTGTGCTCCAAATGCCCCACCAGCAGGTGCTCTCTCTGGTCCTCGCCGGAAAGCTGACGGGAGGGCGACAGGGTGGGAAGTATTGGGTGGATTCAGAGTCCGTCCGAAACTTCAAAAAGTAGGCAACGAACGCCGCGTTTCGCGGCAATTTGGCATTGGTGTGTCTGCGTGACCGTTGTGTGATCGGAACGGATTGACGGGCATGCTCGGGCGCGAACAAATACCGAACTCCTCTGTTTTCCTGTACACCGCCGGTTCGTCAAACCCGTCCGTTTAGGCTGGCCAATTCGCAACCGGGTTTCTATCTTCCGGCGCTCAGACCACAGGATTCGAGGCCCGGTTTGCCGAGCCGGCCGGTTGCACCACTTGATTCTACCGTGGAGTCCGCATGCCCATTGAAGAAGATGTAGTTGTCGGAAGCATCCCGAAGAATCAGCGGGAGGAAATCCGCGTGACCCTCTCCAACTTCAAGGGGCACGACCTGGTCGGTGCGCGCGTGTGGTTCAAGACCAAGGACGGTGATCCTCGTCCGTCTCAGAAGGGGATTACGGTAAACGTGAAGGTCTTGCCGGAATTGATCGGGTTGTTGGAGGCGGCGGAAAAAAAGGCGATCGAGTTGGGTGTGCTCGACGAGGGTGAAGATGTTCCTCCTCCGCCGGACGAGGATTAACAGAAGGTCGAACGAGTGCAAAGTAGAAGGTTTACTCCCCACCACTCGGGAGAGTACCTGGAGCTGGTCTCCTTCCACCCAAGCGTTTCGCCATCGTGCCACTCGACACGATGATGCCTGCCGAGGCGCCGACGGAAACCACAACACGATGCAGGCGGTGGTATCCGACACCTGCCGAACCCTCGTACCTTCGAGGTGTGTATCCAGTTGACCGACAACGTTCCGGAGTCCAAAATGTCGCTCTTTCACCGAACCGCCGCCGGGCTGATCTTCACTGCGGCTTTGACCATTGACAGCAGCAGCGCACAAGAGGAGTTCCGCTCTACCGCAGTAGACCGGGAACTCGTATCGCTCACCGTGTACAACGCCAACTTCGGCCTGGTTCGTGAGATCCGATCGCTCACACTTGGCGAGGGCCTCGTGCGGCTCGAATACGGAGATGTTGCGGCGGGGATACAAACGGAAACCGTTAATGTGCGATCGCTTGATGGTGACCTTCAGGTTCTGGAACAGAACTACCAGTACGACTTGCTCAACCCCCAAAAACTGTTGGAGAAGTATGTGGGTCGGACCGTCAAGATGTATCGCACGAACGCCACAACGGGGCAGGAAGAAGAGTTTGAAGCGGAGGTCCTCTCGGTCAATCAAGGTGTCGTGCTGCGCATTGACGACGAGATCACGTACGACGTGCCGGCACGGTTCGCATTTCCCGAGATCCCGGACAACTTGATTGCCCAACCGACACTTGTCTGGTTGTTGCAGACGGAGCGGGAACAACAACGCATCGAGGTATCCTATCTGACCAGTAACATCAGTTGGCGAGCGGACTACGTCATGGTTGTCAACGAGGACGATACAGAAGGATCGTTGACTGGATGGGTTACACTCGACAACCGCAGCGGTGCTTCGTTTCCCTCCGCGCGACTGCAGTTGGTTGCGGGCGACGTGCGTCGGGTAAGTGCGGAAGACCCCAATGTGAGGCGAGACGTCATGATGCGGGCAGTTCAAGCCGAAGGGGGGTTCGCTGAGGAGGGGCTGTTCGAATACCACCTGTATACCCTGCAACGCGCCACCGATTTGCTCGACAACGAGCAGAAACAGGTGACGCTCCTGGAAGGTGAGGGGATAGCGCTGGAGAAGCATTACACGTTTCAAGGCACGGTCCCTTTCTTCCGGACCATGGTGGATCGTCCGCTCCCTCAACAACGCGTGCACGTGGACCTGGAGTTTGCGAATACCGCTGGGAACAACCTCGGTATGCCTCTGCCCAGGGGGGTCGTGCGCGTCTACAAGGCCGATCGGGCTGGGGCTCAACAGTTTGTGGGAGAGGATCGCATCGATCACACGCCCCGAGACGAAACCGTGCGCGTCCGACTCGGCGACGCATTCGACATAGTGGGTGACAGACGCCAGATAGACTTCAACGCGGGCGGGCGTTGTTCTTCGGAGAGCGCGTGGGAGGTCGAGCTGCGAAATCGCAAAGATGACGACGTCCAGATCGAAGTCGTCGAGCCTGCGGGCGGCGAGTGGGAAATCGTCTCCTCGAGCCACGAGTACCGACAGATCGACGCCGGGACATTTGCGTTCGATATCGACGTACCGGCACGCTCCGAGGTGGCCGTGACCTACCGTGTGCGGGTGCGTTGGTGTTAGCCTCGATGAATGCCTGTCCATGGATACCGCGAGCCGGGGAGAGACCGTAGATGACGACGCACCTGGTGTTGTTATGGATAATCGCTCTGTGCATGTTGCCGGCACATGCCGGGGCTCAGAGTGATGTAGCGTTTCCTCCAGATGTGTATGCTGCGCGCCGCCAGCAGTTGCTCGATCGCATTGGACGACACCCGTTGATCCTGCCGGGCGCGGAGATGACGTCGCGCGGAGTCTTTGACAAACAGGATCCCAACTTCTGGTACCTGACGGGGGTTGAGTCGCCGTTTGCCGTGATGGTGGTTGTCCCAACGAACGGTGGTGTGCGGGAGATCCTTTTCCTGCCGGATTCGTTTCAGTTCGCGGGCGCGCAAAACCCGCACGACGATCCGCGCTTCCGCTTCGCAGCCTGGAATCGAACGATCAAGCGTCTGGTCCCGGGAACGGAGACTGACACCAGGCTCGGGATTGATGAAAGCCTGCCGCTTCGAACGCTGGCGCAGCGCGTTCCGGAACTGGTGGGTCAGTCAGATACCGTCTTCATCCTGCGGCGGGGCGATGGCGGTTACGTTCCGCCGGGCTTTCCAGCGCGTGTGGAACAGTCACGACGATTCGAGGACACCCTTGTTGAGCTCACGGGCGCGAGTCACGTAGGGGATGCGACACCACATGTCGAACGGATGCGTTTGACCAAGGATGAGCACGAGATCGATGCGCTGCGACGAGCAGCGGCCATCAGTGTGATTGGTCTTCGGGAAGCAATGCGGATGATCGAACCTGGCGTGAACGATCGCGAGGTCGCTGGGTGGATGGAGTACATCTGGAAACGTGAAGGGTCTCCGCAACCGTCCTTCGGGCCCATCGTCTCGTCAGGTGCCGGGTCGGTGAGTCTGTATTCGCTCAAGTCGGAGAACTACAATGCCACTGATCGAGTCATGAACGACGGCGAATTGGTCTTCATCGACTACGGTGCCGCGGAGTATCGGACCTACACATCGGACATCTGCCGTACGTTTCCGGTCAATGGACGATTCACCCCGTTGCAGCGACGGTACTACGAGATCGTCCTCGAGGCCCAGGACTCCGCTTTGGCCGCGATCAGACCTGGTGTGATGATGCTGGACGTCATACGGGCTGCAGCAGCCGTGTATCAGCGGCATGGACTGGAGCAATACGAGGATATCGATCGGATGGGCGTTGACCGCGTTTGGGGTGTCATGCCCTCCCCAACGCACTTTATCACTCAGGGAAAAGATCTGACGAACTACAGTGGCGTGAGCGGAACCGGTGTTCGGGACCTGGGACACTTCATCGGTCTCGAAGTGTCTGAGAGCCGCGACTACTCCATGCCACTTGAGCCGGGAATGGTCTTCACTGTTGAACCCAAGCTGTACATCCCCGCCGAGAACATCGCGATCATGATTGAAGACATGATCGTCGTAACCGTAACCGGACACGAGAATCTGTCGGCGGATGCCCCCCGAACGGTGGATGCCATCGAGCGGGTTATGGGATCGTAAACCTCGGTGGGTCGGCGGCTGGCCGCCGACCCACGTTGTGCCGAGCGTGTCCTAGCAGCAACCCGTGTTGCCGCCGTCGTCCTCGCAGCCACACGGGCTGCAACAGGTTGTTGGTACAGCTCCCTTCATGTTACCTCCTTGGTTGTTAGTAGCAACTATATGTCCGGACGAACTGGACGCTGGTCCGAAACCGATCATCCCAGGCAGCAGCAGACGCCACCGGTTACGGTAACCCGACTCGCGGCGCTGCGGGCCAGCCTGCCGATCAGTTCCAGCAAGGCAGACCGCACCTCCGCATCGAATTCTGCCAGAAGATGCTTCTCTTGCTGGACGATCGAGGCGAGGATGGCCTTCACACGCCGTTCCCCGGTGGACGACGCGGCCAGCAACAACGAGCGTCGATCATCGGGGTTGGGCTCCCTCCGGGTGAGCCGCTTGCGGTCGAGGGCGTTGATGATGCGGCTCGTCGTACTCTTATCCAGATACAGATGACCGGCCAGGTCGTTTACGGTCATGGGTCCGTCGCGGACGAGGGCCTCCAGGGCATGGCATTGCGAGATCGTCAAGTCGTGACAGCAGATCCGGTCCCGGTCCCTGGCCTGATAGACCCGAATGAGATCCGTGAGGACGCGGTAAAGGGCTGTGGCCTGTTCTTCCAGAACAGCATCGGCAGGGGAGGGATTGATCGTCTTCATAGTTGTTGATGACAACTATATGCTCCGACCTCGGATTCGTCAAGGATCCCGGTCCAGGACTCCCCAGGCCCGGAGTTGTCCCAACCCCACGTTTCCACCACTGACGAGCGCAACCACGCGTTCGGTCCGGGTGACCGGAATCTTTCCGGCGAGCAGCGCCGCCGTTGCCGCCGCACCCGCTGGCTCTGCCAGGAGTTTA
>Ga0302046_10002297_pt1 | contig 17785 bp, 16 predicted proteins | sample RVTome_11_FD_200261 | JGI IMG/M metagenome (GOLD analysis project Ga0302046, IMG submission 200261) | Soil microbial communities from uranium-contaminated site in the Upper Colorado River Basin, Wyoming, United States - RVT147D111 (version 2) ...
ACGCGCGGGCGCGACCAGCCCTGCGGTCAGGTCACGCCGATGGAGGCGACACTACGCGGGCGACGAAGACACTCTGCCGCGAAGCGGCTTACTTGAACAGGCCGTTCGAGCGGGCCGGCATGAACCCTCGGCGCGCCGTCAAACGCGCCAGCGCCTTATCGTTAGAGGGACAGCGGCACGGCGAGACGGAATGGTAGGATCGACGCATGGCTAGATCGGCCCGCGAGTTGTTCGAGGAGGCGATGCGGCTCGATCCCAAGGAACGAGCCACGCTCATGCGCCTTCTGATCGACACTTTGGATGCCGAGGTAGAAGAGGGTGCCGAGGACGCATGGCGCGCCGAGGTTGAGCGCCGAATCGCAGAGCTAGACTCGGGGGCAGTCGAAGCGGTTCCGTGGGAAGAGCTTAGAGCGCGGCTGTACCAGCGCTGAATGGCTCCGGCAGCTGTCAGGTTCCATCCTGCTGCAGCGCAGGAGGCGGAATCCACGTATGACTGGTATGCCGCAAGAAACTCCTCAGCCGCCGACGGCTTTCGTGAAGAGCTCCGACAAGCCATCGACGCGGTTGCTACGAGTCCCAGAACCTGGCCGCGCTACGGTAGCCGTGCTCGCCGGTACGTGTTCCCCCGATACCCGTTCAGCTTGGTGTACATCCTTCGCGGTGATGGCATCGAGGTCGTTGCCGTGGCTCACGGTCGGCGCCGACCTGGCTATTGGCGGTCGCGTCTCTGACACGCCCTCTAACTTCCGAATGCAGCGGCCGGCGCTACGCGCCGCCGCTGATCCGGGGCGTTCGCCGCACAGACGGACGGATAGGGCATGGTGGGTTTGTCAGGCGCCGCCCGAGAGCGGTTGCGGGAAGAGGATGCCGCGGGATCGACGCGGGCTGAGAATGGTAGGTCGGTGATTCATCTCGGGTCCCTCACCTTCGCTCTTGTCCTTGCCTTTTTCGCTCCTGCGCTCGCCGCCCAGGCGCAGCAGGCGGAGAAGATTCACCGCATCGGCTTCTTGTCGTTCGCCTCGGCCGAAACCTACAGCGTGCACGTCGCCGCGTTTCGGCAAGGGCTACGAGAGTTGGGATATCTGGAGGGGAGGGACATCGTCATCCAAGAGCGCTATGCGGCAGGCAACGCAGTTCGACTTCGCGAACAGGCCGTGGAGCTGGTCGGCCTCAAGGTGGACATCATCGTCGTCCACGGTGGGCTGGCGGCCCGGGCTGCGAATGAGGCAGACAGGGGGATCCCTGTCGTTCTTGCAGTGGATGCCGATCCTGTCGGCACCGGGTTGGTCGTCAGTCTGGCGCGGCCCGGCGGATATATTACGGGCTTGGCGGACTTTCATGGCGATCTGGGCCCCAAGCGGCTCGGGCTTCTCAGGGAGGCTGTCCCTTCGGCGCGGCGTGTCGCCGTCCTATGGAACCCGGTCACCCCCTCGCACCCACCCCAACTGAAGAGTCTCCAGGCGACAGCGCCAGCAGTTGGCGTGACGGTCCTCCCCATCGAGGTCAGAGCACCTGTCGACATCGACCCCGCCTTTGCCGTGATGAAGAAGGAGCGCATTGAGGCTTTTATGGTTCTTGGTGACACGATGTTCAGCGGTCGCCTGAGGCAGATCGCAGAGCGCGGCCTCCAGAACAGGCTCGCGTCGATTTACACGATACGGCACTTCCCGGACGCTGGTGGTCTGATGTCCTACGGGACGGATTTCAACGATCTGTATCGCCGCGCAGCTACGTACGTCGACAAGATCTTCAAAGGCGCGAAGCCCGCGGACCTTCCCATCGAACAGCCGACACAGTTCGACCTTGTCATCAACCTTAAGACGGCGAAGCAGCTCGGCTTGACCATCCCGCACTCGCTGATGCTGCAAGCCGATCTGATCCGGGAATGAATGGACCATGAGGCGTCGAACTTCGCGCTCCAGCGGCCCGACGCTCGCGCTGCTCGCCTCGGCCGCTGAGCGCGGCGTTCGGCAGCACTTGCGGCATCAGCAGGAGCGTTCGGTTCTAGAAACAAGGGGGACCCATGATGGACTTGCGTTTGCTCCGCGAGATCGGAACGATCGGCCTCGTTTCGGGCATCCTGCTCGTCGTGGTGAACCTCCTTCATCCGGTCGGCAACACCGAGATGTATGGGGACGGGGTGAAGTTCATGGCAAAGATGGACACCTTCTGGGTGATCCTCCATCTGGTCATAGCGATCACGCTGCTCCCGGTGCCCATGGTCATCCGCGGATGGGTGGCCACCCTGAGCACCGAGCATGCCCGCGTCTGGGGTGACTTTGCGCTGACGTTGTTCGTCATGGGAACGGTCATCGGCTCGATTCACCTCGCCGGCATCGATGGCGTGGCCCTGCCGGCCTTCGGAAACGTGCTGCGGGCTCCCGACGCGGCCCCGGGGCTGAATGTTGCGGCCGCAGCGCTGCTGAAGGTGCACCTCACCACGTTCATGGCGTGGGCCGTAGTTTTCTGGATGGCTGGCCAAGCCGCAATGTCCATCGCTACATTTCTTGACTCGCGCCAGCCGCGCGCGCTCGCTGTCATCACAGCGCTCGGGGCCGGACTGGCTCTCGCGTCCACCCTCGCCACCGCCCTGGCTGGCCAGCTGACGACCCTGTCGGAAGGCGGTCTCTTCCGACCGTCCACGATAGCGTTCACGATCTCTTATGTGTGGATCTCTTTCCGCCTGCGGCGGAGCCACACTGTCATGGCCGCCGCCGGGGCGACGGCCTGACACCTTTGATCCTCACCACTCGGTGGCCAAAGGCGAGCCATCAGGAGGGCGGGGTGTTCTGCGAAGGCGTCGAGTACGACGGGCCCTCGAAGCGACGTCGAGGCGCGGCGATTCCATGCCGATTCACCCTTGATCGTCGCTGTGATGGCCGGAGGTGCCGTCTGCCGCCTGACCTCCCTGTCAACGCGCGAACCGCGAGGGCAGACCCGGCCGGCGTCTACCCCCCCTTCAGCCGCGGGTCGAGCAGATCGCGCAGGGCGTCGCCCAGCATGTTGAAGCCGAAGACGGCCAGCGACAGCGCCGCCGCCGGCCAGATCGCCAGCCACGGAGCCCGGTACATGTGGTCGAGGCCCGCCAGCGAGAGCATGCCTCCCCAGGTGGGATGGGGCGGCGGCACCCCCAGCCCGAGGAACGAGAGGGCGGCCTCGGTGAGGATCACGGTGGAGAGCCCGGTCGTCGCCACCACGATGATGGTGGGGACCACGTTGGGCAGGATGTGCACGAACGTGACGCGGGTGTGGCCGGAGCCCATGGCGCGCGCGCTCTCGATGTAGGTGTTCTCGCGGATCGAGAGCGCCACGCTGCGCACGATGCGCGAGTCCCGGAGGCCGGCGGCGATCCCCAGGACCAGCGTGATGTTCAGCACGCTGGGCCCCAGCAGCGACATGATCGACATCAGGATCAGCAGCCCGGGGAAGGCCATCCAGGCGTCGACGACCCGCTGCAGCAGGATGTCCACCCGCCCGCCCCAGTAGGCGGAGAAGATGCCCAGCAACGTGGCGATCACGCTGGCGATGGCGACGGCGCCGAAGCCGACGTAGAGCGAGATGCGGGCACCGTAGAGGATCCGCGTCGCCACGTCGCGCCCGATCTGGTCGGTACCCAGCCAGTGGGCGGCGCTCATGGGGATGAAACGCTCCCGGAGATTCGTCTCGGCGAAGCCGTACGGGGTCAGCACGTCGGCGAAAACGGCCAGCAGCAGCATCCCCAGCACGATCACGCCGCCGACCGTCCCGAGCGGCTTGCGCCGCAGCATCTGCCCCCACACCGCGACGTACCACGGCAGCGTCCGCGGCAGGCGCCGCACGTCCAGGGCGATCGGGGCCGGCGGGGCGGGCGCGATGGTGGCCATGGGCTTACCGGTACCGGATCCGCGGGTCGAGGAACGCGTAGGAGAGGTCGATGGCGAGGTTCAGCCCGACGACCATCGCCGCCACGATCAGGTTCACCGACTGGACCACCGGGTAGTCCATGCGGGTCAGCGCCTCGAAGAAGAACAGGCCGACGCCGGGCAGACGGAAGATGGCCTCGATGATGACCGACCCGCCCAGGTAGAGCGGCGTCTGGAGGCCGATCAGGCTCACCACCGGGATCAGCGCGTTCTTGAGCGCGTGGCGGAGCACGACCGCGCGCTCTGGCAGCCCCTTGGACCATGCGGTCCGGATGTAATCCTGGCGGAGCACGTCGAGCAGCGACGAGCGCATGATGCGCATGATGGGGCCGGCCCGGGTCACCCCGAACACCAGCGCCGGCACGATCATGATCTTGAGGTTCTGCAGCGGGTCGGTGGTGAGCGGCACGTAGGTGTACACGGGCGTCCACTTGAAGTAGATCGACGGCAGGACGACGACGAGCACGGCGAGGCCGAAGTACGGGATCGACAGCGCCAGGATCGCGAGGATGCGCCCCACGTAGTCGGAAGCGCTGTCCTGGCGCGCCGCCGAGACGATGCCGACCAGGATCCCGATCACGACCGACGCGAGGATGGTGAGCAACGCCAGCTCGAGGGTGACCGGGAATCGGCTGATGAACTCGTCCCAGATGGGCTGGCGCGTCCAGTAGGAGCTGCCGAAGTCGCCGCGGAGCAGGATGCCGCCTACCCATTCGATGTACTGCACGTACGCCGGCCGATCGAGGCCCAGCTCCGTGCGGAGCGCCTCGACCGTGGGCGCGTAGGCGTGGCCCTCCACCATCCGGATGACGACGTCGCCCGGCATGAGCCGCATGATCGAGAAGACGATCAGGCTGACCAGCACGAGCGTCGGCACCGCCAGCGCGAGGCGGCGCAGGACGTACCGGCGCATCTAGCGCTCGAGCCAGGTGAACATCAGCCGGTGGCCGAGCGAGAACCCATCGTGGTGCTTGAAGCCCTTCACCTGCGGGGCGTGCGTGATGTACTGCGACGAGGTCGGCAGGTACACGTAGTACGCCTTGTCGGCGAGGTAGCGCTGGATGTCGTGGATGATGGCCAGGCGCTTCTGCGGGTCCAGCTCACGCCGCTGGGCCACGAGCATCTTGTTCAGCTCGGCGTCGGTGACGTGGCTCCGGTTGTGGGGCTGCTCCGGAAAGTAGCCGCTGTAGAGCCAGTCGTCGACCTCGTTGCCGGGCGCCTGGGGGCCCATCGCCATCTTCTCGAACTTGCCGAGGTACGTCGTGGAGATGTACTTGCCGTACTCCTCGGGCTTGAACTCGACGGTCACCCCGATCTTCGCGAGGTCGGCGGCGGCCAGGTCGTAGTAGGTCCGCCAGGGCGGGGCGTAGCCGGGCCAGTGGGCCATGGGCGTGGTGAACCCGTTCGGGAATCCCGCCTCCGCCAGCAGGCGCTTGGCCTCGGCCGGGTCGTAGCCGACGAGGTACTTGGCCTTGGCGGGGTCCATCTTGGACGCCTCCAGCTTCCAGTCCTTCAGCGCGCACGGCACCGGACCGGCGTCGACGCAGCCCTCGCCGTAGAGAATCGAGTCGTTCCATCCCTTCCGGTCGATGGCGAGCGAGAGGGCCCGCCGCACGCGAATGTCGTTGAACGGAGGCTGGTCGGTCCGGAAGTAGAGGATCCCGCTGCCGAGGACCGTGGTGGGGGTCATGACCATCTCGGGGTTCGTCTGCTTGAGCGACTTGGCCTCTTCCGGGACCATGTAGCCCCACATGTGCCCCATGTCCACCTTGCCGGAGCGCAGGAGGGCCAGCCTCGCCGTGGCGTCCGGCGTGATCTCGATCACCACGCCGTCCAGGTAGGGCTGGCCCTTCAGGTAGTAATCGGGGTTGCGCTCGAACTCGATCTTCACGCCCTTCTGGTAGGACTTCACGATGAACGGGCCGCTGCCGATCATCGCCTCGGGCCGGTTGAAGTCCTTGAGCTTCTCCTCGACCTCGCGGGGCAGGATCGCCACGTAGGTCGAGGCGGCCAGGTGGTTCAGGAACGGCGCGAAGGGCTCCTTCAGCGTGATGCGCAAGGTGTGGCGGTCGACGGCCTCGATCGCCTGGATGATGTCGAAGCGCGCGCGGAAGGCCGACTTGGCCCTGAACCGCTCGATCGAGTACTTGGCGTCCTCGGCGGTCACCTCGCGGCCGTTGACGGGGGGCTTGTTGTGGAACTTCACCCCCTTGCGCAGCGTGAAGACGATCTCGGTCGGGCTCTTGTACTCCCACTTCTCGGCGAGGTCGGGGACGATCGAGAAGTCGGCCGTGTGCTTCTGCTCGGGGCCGTGCGCGTAGCGCACGAGCTGGCTATAGACCATGTTGGCCCACGAGTGGGTGAGGAAGCTGACCGACAGGTGGGGATCGAGGTTCGGGGCCTCCCGGTCGGCGATCCTCAGGATGCCGCCCCGCTTGGGCGTCTGGGCGAAGGCGTCGGGGGGTGGCAGGGTCAGCAGCAGCGCGGCGAGCAGCAGCGGGAGGTATACCGCAAACCCGGGTCGTCGGCTCATGACAGCCTCCTCTGACGGAACGGGACGGGTCACGAAGCACGATAGGAACGGTGAAATGTGCGCCCATTATGCTCAGCGCGCGCCGCTTGTCAATTCGCGCCGGCTGTCGTGGCTGCGCGCGACGCATGTAAAGCGCTTGTGGTCCGCCGGCGGCAGGTATAGAAAGGTCGCATGCCCCGGCCTTCTCCCAGGCCCGACTTCGGGCCGGGGATGGTGGCGCGCCACCGGGTCCGGATCATCAACGTGACCGGCATGAACGCCATCCAGGGCTACGCGGCGCCCGGATCCCGGTCGGCCGGCTGGGCACGCCGCGGGATGTTGCGGCGCTGTGAGGCCGGCCGGCGTCGAAGGACGGCGGCTTCATCTCCGGCCAGATGATCCGTCACCGTGGCGGGGACGACGTGGCCCGCGAAGTTCCCCCCCAACCGCCGGGGGACCGGCGAGCCGAACGCCGATTGCCAGACGAGACTGAACAGGAGACCAGCTATGAGCAAGCCAGCGCTCCTGGGACATCGCGTGCTGCTCCGGGGTGTGCTCGTCGTGCTGATCGTGCTGATCGCCGCCGCCCGCGCAGCGGCGTTGGAGATTGGCCAGCCAGCCCCCGATTTCAGCCTCAAGGCGACGACGGGCGGCACGGTCAGCCTCGGGCAGTTTCGTGGCAAGCAAGCGGTGCTCATCGAGTTCTACAGCGCCGACTTCGCGCCCGTCTGAATGGACAACCTGTCGGCCAGGAAGGTCGACCACGCCGAGTTCGCCCAGCTCGGCATCCAGATCCTCGGGATCAGCGGCAACAACCCGTTCTCGCAGAAGGCGGTCGCCGATTCTCTCAAGCTGCCGTACCCGCTCCTGAGCGACCTGGGGCTCCGGGTGGCGCGGAAGTACGGAATCGTCTACGGGACGACCGGAGGCAAGGACGACTACCCGATCGCGGGGCTGGTGGCCAAGCGCTCGTTCTTCCTCATCGATCGGCAAGGCATCGTGCGGGGTCGATGGATCGGCGAGGACCTGGGCGTCTTTCCCACCGAGGTCCTGGTGAAGGCGGCGCGCGAGGTCGCCGGGATGCGGTAGCGTCGGAGGCGCAACGGACCCATACCATGGCAGTGACGGCGGCGGTTCTTGCTCTCCTCGCCGTGCTCCTCGGCGGCACGATGCCGGCGTCCGGCCAGACGCGCCCGGTGCGGATCGGGGCGCTGACCGAGTCGTGGGGGCCGACACCGGCCTTCGTCGGCTTGCGCGACGGCCTGGCGGCACTCGGCTATCGGGAGAACGAAGACTTCGTCATCGGCGTGCGCTTCACGCAGGGGGATCTGGAGGCTCTCCGAGATGCCGCCCGCGAGCTGGTCGAGCAGCGGCCCGACATCCTCATCGTCTCGTTGACGGCAGCGGCGGTGGCCGCAGCGAAGGCCACGTCCCGGATCCCGATCGTCCTCACGGGGGGTGGCGACCCCGTACGAATGGGGCTCGTGAAGAGCTTTGCCCGACCGGGAGGCAACATCACCGGCGTCACCGCCCTCGGCCCGGAGCTCGCCGCCAAGCGCCTCGAGCTGTTTCGCGACGCCGTTCCGCACCTCCGGCGCGTCCTCTTCGTGTACCACGCCACGGATCCCCTGGCCATCCTGGAGCTGACCGAGTACCGTGACGCGGCCAAACGCCTCGGCCTCCAGCTCGTCGAGCGGCCGGTCACCCGGATCGAGGAGGCCCGCGCCGCCATCGGGGGAGCCAGCAGCACCGAGGTCGATGGTCTGCTGGCCTCGGAGCCGGTCGGGCTCAACATCCCCGGGCTGGTCCTCGAGATGGCGTCGAGGATGCCCACGATGTTCCCCAACTCGTTCTGGACGGAGCGCGGCGGGCTCGCCAGCTACAGCGCGGACTACTACGCCAGCGGACGCCAGGCGGCGCGCCTCGTGGACAAGATCATCAAGGGGGCGAAGCCGGGAGAGATCCCCATCGAGGCGAATCCCCTGATCGAGCTCGTCGTCAACCTCAAGGTGGCGCAACAGCTCCTGCTGAACGTCCCCGCCGCCGTCCTCATCCGTGCCGATCGCGTCATCGAATGATCGTCCGCGGACAACCGTGACGGCGTCAAGCCGGATTGCGCGGCCCCGGAGCCTCCGCGTCGGCGTCGGCGACCCGCTCGCCCATGGCGCCGGCCCGCGCGCGGCGGCCCTCAGTCGTACTGCGGCGCCAGCCCGTCCCCGTCGTCTTCGCGCGCGCCGGCAATGATTCGCGCGAGCCTGGCCGCCAGCTGCGGGTCGAGCCTCAGCAGCGTGGCATGGTCGGCGCGCGCGCGGGCCAGGTTCCCCATCTGGGTGAACAGCACCCCGAGATACATGTAGGCCTGCGCCAGCCGGGGCTCGAGTTCCGGGGCGCGGTTGTAGTGCTTCAGCGCGCGCTCCCGGTTGGCCGCGCCCTGCATGCGCAGGCTGAAGGCGAGGTTGTTGTGGGCCTCGGCGAGCCCCTCGTCGGCGGTCAGCGCGTCGAGCAGCCCGAGCGCACGACCCCAGTGGGCCATGCCGCAGGCCGGGTCGGCCTGGATCACGCGATCGAGCGAGGCCTTGAGCTGCGGCCACGCGAAGGAATGGTAATACGCCATCGCGACCTCGAATTCCTTCTGCGCCGCCGCATTGCACGAGACGGGAAAGCTCACCTTCCCGAGCTTGGCGGGGCCGGCGCCGGGCCCCTGGGCGACCGCGGGCAGCGTGGTCGCCAGTGCCAGCAGTGCGCCGAGGGTCGCTGCCAGCATGGTCGTTCGGGCGGTCATGTGCGCCCGCCCGGACCCGGCGTCAAGAGGAATACCCGGAATGAAGAACGACCCGAGCCGTCAAGCTCCAAGCGCGCCGGAGTGGACGGCCCGTACCTCGACCTCGGCGCCTTCACCGAGCGCCAGCATCGGCAGGGCGGCCGGCGCCAGCTCGGCGCGGGGCCCGTGGCCCTCGAGCAGGCCCACGATCCAGGCGCGCAGCGGCGCGCCGCGCGGGTTGACCAGCTCGACGACGGCCCCCGGGCCCGCTCCGAGCGCGCTCGCGGTCCCGGCGTCCAGCCGCAGTGCCCGCCCCCGCGCGGACTCCAGCCCGGCGCCCGTTGCCAGTCGCACCCGGCGCCGGCCGGCCCGCAGCGCGGCCCTCCGCGCCGCCGTGGCGTCGGGATCGATCGTCCCGTCACGCAGCACCACGCCGTAGACCGCCTCGGCGGCGCCCGGGGTGACGTAGCCCTCGGCGAGATCGGCCGCCACCCGCGAGGGATCGCGCTCGAGGGGATCGCCGAAGCCGCCCCCGCCCGAGCTCTCCATCATCAGCACGTCGCCGGCCTCGACCGGGAACCCGCTCACCTTGCCCGGCAGCGGCGACGGCTGGATCGCGTGCGCGTCACGCCGGAGCCAGAAGCGGTTCGTCGCGCCCGCGCCGCCGCCGCAGACGCCGAACGGCGGCAACACCGCCCGCTCGGCCAGCACGGAGAGCTGCGTGTGCGGCGCCAGGATGCGCACGGCGCGGGTGAGCCCGAGCCCGCCCCGCCAGCGGCCGGGGCCGCCGGAGTCCTCGCGCAGCTCCGTCGCCTCCACGCGCACCGGGTAGAGCTGCTCGATCGCCTCGATCGGCTGCAGCGTCGTCATGTCGCTCTCGGTCCACGCACGGACGGTGTTGCTGCCGTCGCCGCCGTCGAAGCCGCCGGTGCCGCCGGCCGGGTACTCGTAGAAGATGAACGTCTCGCCCGTTCGGGGATCCGGGCCGCCGACATAACAATGGTTGCCGCCGCCCTTCAGATCGCCGGCCACCCGGCCGTCGAGCGCCTGGGCCAGCGCGCCCTGCACGGCCGTCTCCACGCAGTACTTCACCTCCACCATGCCGCCGCACGGCGCCGGCGGGTCGGCGTTGACGATCGTGCCGGGTGGTGTGATCACGGTCAGCGGCCGGAAGGCGCCCGAGTTCACGTCGGAGCCCGGATCGAGGAACGACTTGACGATCGTGAAGGCGCCGGTCGGTGCCATGGCGGGGCCGACGTTGGTGGGCCCTGCGGTCTGGGGCGAGGTGCCGGTGAGGTCCACGGTGATCGTGTCGCCGGCGATCGCGACACGCGCGCGCACCGTGAGCGGCTCCAGCCGCTCGCGCCCGGACTCCAGATGGGCCTCGTACACGTACGCACCGTCGGGCAGCGCGGCGATGGCGCGGCGCATGCGGGTCTCGGCGCGATCCATCAGCTCCGCGACCGCCGCCCGCACCGTGTCGGCCCCGTAGCGCGCGGCGAGCGCCTCCACCCGCTCGGCCGCCTTGCGGCAGGTGCCGATCATCGCCTGGTAGTCGCCGCGGCGCTCGCGCGGCCCTCGCATGTTGGCGAAGATCAGGTCCAGCGCGGCCTCGTTCGGGCGTCCCCGCTCCACGACCCGGATCGGCGGGATGCGCACGCCCTCCTGGAAGATCTCGGTGGCCCCGCCCGACAGGCTGCCGGGGCTCATTCCGCCCACGTCCCCCCAGTGGGCGCGCACGACGGGGAAGACGAAGAGCCGGCCGCCGGCGAACAGCGGCTGGATCAGGGCCACGTCGTTCAGATGGGTGCCACCCGTGTAGGGGTCGTTGTGCAGGAACAGGTCACCGGGGTGGATGTCGTCGCCGAACTTCTCGCGCACGGCCTTCATCGACCAGCCGATCGGCACGATGTGCAGCGGGTGGTCCTGCCCCTTGGACATGGCGACGATCTGGGCGTCGCCGTCCATCAGCACGCAGGAGAAGTCCTCGCCCTCGTAGAGGATCGAGGAGTAGGCGGTGCGCACGAGCGTGACGCGCATCTCCCGCACGGTCGAGACCAGGGTCTCGCGGATGACTTCCAGCGTGATCGGATCGATCATCGGCGTTCGAACCTCAGATTCCCGTGGGCGTCCACCGCGCCGTGCCAGCCCGGCGGCACCACCGTGGTCGCGCCGAACTCCTCGACGATGGCGGGCCCGTGCACCTCGGCGCGCGCCGGCAGGCGCTCGCGCTCCCAGACGGGAGTCTCGTGCCGGGCGCCCTCGAACCAGACGGCCCGGCGCTCGACGAGGGCGGCCTCCAGCGAAATGGTCCCGGCGCGGTGAAGCTCGGCGGCCGGCCGGGCCACGAGGCCGTAGGCGCTGAGCCGCGCGTTGACCAGCTCGATCGTCGCGCCGGCATCGGCGTGGCCGTAGGCGGCGCCGTGGCGCGCGTGGAACGCCGCCTCGATCGCGTCGAGCGATTCGTCGGCCACCTCCAGGTTCAGCTCGAACGCCTGGCCGCGATAGCGCAGGTCCAGCGAGCGGCGCATCCGCTGCGCGCCGGCGGCGAAGCCCTCCAGCTCGAGCTGGCGCCGCGCGCCGGCCTCCATCTCGGTGAAGAGGCCGGCCAGCAGCGGCCAGCGCTCGCGCAGCGGGCCCACGCGCGTGCGGACGTCGTCGTGCTTGACGTCGGAGGCCAGCAGCCCCAGCGCCGAGAAGTTGCCCGGATGGCGCGGCACCAGGACGCGGGGGATGCCGATCTCGCCGGCCAGCGCCAGGGCGTGCATGGGGCCGGCGCCGCCGAAGGCCACCAGCGTGAAGTCACGGGGGTCGTGGCCGCGCTGGATCGAGATCTCGCGGATGGCCGAGGTCATCCGCGCCACGGCGATGCGCACGATGCCCTCGGCCAGCGCCTCGACACCCAGGGCGCCGTTCATGCGCGCGTCGAGGTCGGCGACCGCGGCGCCGGCGCGGGCGGCGTCGAGCGCGAGGCTGCCGCCCAGGCGGCGGGTGACGCCGATGCGACCGAGCACGACGTTGGCGTCGGTCACCGTGGGCTCGGTGCCGCCGAGGCCGTAGGCGGCGGGGCCAGGGTTGGCGCCGGCGCTGCGGGGGCCGACCTGCAGGCTGCCGTCGACGTCGAGCCACGCCAGCGAGCCGCCCCCGGCACCGACCGTGTGCATGTCGATCTGCGGCACCTTCACCGGGAACGCGCCCACCATCCCGTCGGAGGTCATGAGCGGCGCCAGGTCGCGCACGAGGCACACGTCGGTCGACGTCCCACCCATGTCGTACGTGATCAGGTCCCGGACGCCGGCGGCGGCGCCCACGAAGCAGGCCTGGCTCACGCCGCCGGCCGGCCCCGAGAAGATCGTCTTGATCGGCAGCCGGCGCGCCGTCTCGGTCGTCATCATCCCGCCGCTGGAGGCCACGGTGAGCACGCCGTGGGCGTAGCCGGTGGCGCGCAGCCGCTCCTCCAGCCCGGCCAGGTAGCCGTCCATCAGGGGCTGCAGGTAGGCGTTGAGGACCGTCGTCGAGAACCGCTCGAACTCGCGGTACTCGGCCACCACGTCGGCCGAGCACGACACCGGCACCCCTGGGCACCGGCCCTTCGCCGTGTCGGCGATCGTCCGCTCGTGGGCCGGGTTGAGGTAGGCGTGCAGCAGGCAGACGGCGAGCGCCTCGGCCCCGGCGGCGAGCGCCGCGTCGAGCGCCCGCTCGACGCCGGCCGGATCGAGCGGCACCAGCACCGAGCCGTCGGCGGCGAGGCGCTCGCGGACCTCGAACCGGTGCTTGCGCTCGACCACCGGCTTCGGCCGCACGAACGTCGGCACGAACAGCGCCGGGATGTTGCGCTTGGTGCGGCCGATCTCGATCAGGTCACGGAACCCCTCGGTGGTGAGCACGGCGACCCGAGCCCCGCGACGCTCCAGAACGGCGTTCGTCCCGACCGTGGTGCCGTGCACCAGCCGCCGCACGCCGCGCGCGGCGATGCCGAGCGCCTCCAGCCCGGCCAGGACCGCGGCGGCCTCGTGGTGCGGCTGCGAGGGCACCTTGGTGACCACGACGCGTCCGGTCGCCTCGTCGACCGCGGTGAGGTCGGTGAAGGTGCCGCCGACGTCGATCCCGGCGATGAACATGCCGCGGATGATACATTACCGGCATGACAACCGACCCCTCCGCGATCCGGCATCTGTGGACCCACAAGACGCAGGACCACCCCTGGCTCGCCGACGAGGACCTCGTCGTCGATCGCGCCGAGGGCGTCTGGGTGTGGACCGAGAAGGGCACCAAGCTGCTCGACGGCTTCGCCGGCCTCGCGGTCGTCAACGCCGGCCACGGGCGCCGCGAGATCGCGGAGGCGATCGCCGAGCAGGCGGTGCGCCTGGCCTACTACCCGACCACGCGCCAGTTCTCCAACCGGCCCGCGGCCGAGCTGGCGGCGACGCTGGCCAGGCTGGCGCCGGGGGATCTCGACTACACGATGTTCGCGGTCAGCGGCTCGGAGGCCAACGAGCGCGCCATGCAGATGGCGCGGCACTACTGGCTGGCGAGGGGCAAGGCGAACAAGTACAAGGTGCTCTCGCTGGAGGGCGGCTACCACGGCGCCACCATGGGCACGTTCGCGGTCTGCGGGCTGCCGCACATGACGGCGGCCTATTCCGCGCTGCAGCCGGCCGGCTTCGCCAAGGTCACGCCGCCGTACCCGTTCCGCGATCGCGGCACCGGGACCGACGCGCAGCTGATCGCCCGGCGCGCCCGCGAGCTGAGCGAGGCGATCGAGCGCGAGGGGCCCGAGACGGTCTCGGCCGTGATCATGGAGCCGGTGATCTCCTCCGGCGGCTTCGTCATGCCGCCGATCGGCTGGCTCGCGGCCGTGCGCCGGATCTGCGACGAGCTGGAAGTCCTCATGATCGCCGACGAGGTCATCACCGGCTTCGGCCGGACGGGGCGCTGGTTCGCCGTCGAGCACGACGGCGTGGTCCCCGACATCATGTCGGTCGCCAAGGGGATCACCTCGGGCTACATCCCGCTGTCGGCCGCCATCGCGCGTCGCAAGCTCGCCGACGCGTTCCCCGACGACGCGAAGCAGGAGAACGTGCACCCCAACACGTACGCCGCGCATCCGGTGGCCTGCGCGGCGGGGCTCGCCAATCTCAAGATCATGGAGAAGGACGACCTCGTCGCCAACGCGGCGGCGATGGGTGCCCGCCTGCTGGACGGGCTCACCGAGGCGGTGGGCAAGCGCCGGATCGTGGGCGAGGTGCGCGGGCGGGGCCTCATGGTCTGCGCCGAGCTGGTCGCGCCGGACGGCTCCGGGCGCCCGCTCGACGGCACCGAGGTGGCGAAGCTGGACCGCAAGGCGTGGGACCGGGGGGCGATCGTCTACGCGCGGGGCCAGGTCGTGCGGCTGGCGCCGCCGCTCTGCATCACCCGGGACGAGGTCGACCGGCTGGTCGACATCGTGGCCGCCAGCATCGAGGAGCTGGAGCGCGAGGTCACCCGCTAGCCCAACGTCCGGGGGCGGGCCACCCGCGTCGAGCGGGCGGCCCGGTCCGCCCGCGGGTACAATGGGATCGTCACCGGAGGCGCCATGCCACGAACGGTCCTCGAGCCCCGCTTCCAGGTCGAATACCTGTCGATCCTCGACAGCGAGGGCAACCTCGACACGTCCCTCGAGCCCGAGATCGCCGACGCCGACCTCCGGCGGCTGCACCGCGCGATGGTGCTTGGGCGCCGCCTGGACGATCGCATGATCCGCCTGCAGCGCCAGGGGCGCATCGGCACGTTCGCGCCGATCAAGGGGCAGGAGGCCTCGCAGCTCGGCGCGGCCTTCACGCTGCGGCCGAGCGACTGGATGGTGCCGTCCTTCCGGGAGACGGCCGCCATGCTCTGGCGCGGCTGGCCGATCGAGAAGCTGCTGCTGCTCTTCGCCGGGTATCTCGAGGGCGGGCAGCCGGGGCCGCACCAGAACGACCTGCCCATCACGATCCCGGTGGCCACCCAGCTGCCGCACGCCGTGGGCCTGGCCTATGCCGCCCAGTACCGCGGCGACGACGCGGTGGTCATGGCGTTCTGCGGCGACGGCGCCACCTCGGAGGGCGACTTCCACGAGGCGCTCAACTTCGCCGGGGTCTGGCACGTGCCGGCCGTGTTCGTCGTCCAGAACAACCAGTGGGCCATCTCGGTGCCGCTCAAGAAGCAGACGCACTCGCGCACGATCGCCCAGAAGGCCCTGGCCTACGGCCTGCCCGGCTTGCAGGTGGACGGCAACGACGTCCTGGCCGTCTACGCGGCGAGCCGCGAGGCGGTCGAGCGGGCGCGGGCCGGCGACGGGCCGACGCTCATCGAGTGCGTCACCTATCGCCTGGGCGTGCACACGACCGCCGACGACCCCACCAAGTACCGCTCGGCCGAGGAGGTCGAGGCGTGGGAGCGCAAGGACCCGCTCACCCGTTTCGGCGCCTATCTGCAGAAGAAGGGGCTGCTCGAGGACGGGCTGGAGGCCTCGGTCGACGCCGAGATCGCCGCCGCCGTCCAGCGCTTCGAGGCGGGCGGCGCGGCGGACCCGCTCACGATGTTCGAGCACGTCTACGCCGAGCAGCCGCCCCACCTGGCCCGCCAGCGCGAGCAGCTGGCGACGTGGCTGCGCAACGGCGCCGCCGCCCCCGCCCCCGACACCACCGTGCACGCCTCGCCGCCCATGCGCGGGCAGCGCGCCACGCGCCGCTGAGGGCCATGCCCAAGCTCAACGTCGTCAAGGCGCTGAACCTGGCCCTGCTCCAGGAGATGGAGCGCGACGAGGACGTGCTGATCCTCGGCGAGGACGTCGGCGTCGATGGCGGCGTCTTCCGCGTCACCGAGGACCTGCACCGCAAGTTCGGCTCCAAGCGGGTGATCGACAGCCCCCTGGCGGAGGCGGCCATCATCGGCGCGGGCGTCGGCATGGCGCTCTACGGGCTCAAGCCCGTCTGCGAGATCCAGTTCTCCGGCTTCGCCTTCCAGTGCTTCCACCAGATCGAGAACCACTGCGCGCGCTACCGCATGCGCTCGCAGGGCCGCTTCCACGTGCCCATGGTCATCCGCATGCCCTACGGCGGCGGGGTGCGGGCGCTGGAGCACCACTCGGAGTCGGAGGAGCAGTTCTACGCGCACATCCCGGGGCTCAAGATGGTCATCCCCTCGGGGCCGCGCAACGCCCGCGCGCTGCTGGTGAGCGCCATCCGCGACCCCGACCCGGTCGTCTTCTTCGAGCACAAGGGTCTCTACCACGCGGCCCGGGAGGACGTGCCCGACGAGATCGAGACGCTGCCGATCGGCCGCGCCCAGGTGGTGCGCCAGGGCGGCGACCTCACGCTGATCGCCTACGGGGCCATGCTCCGGGTCGCGCGCGAGGCCGCCGACACCCTGGCGCAGGACGACGGCGTTCAGTGCGACGTGCTGGACCTGCTGACGATCTCGCCGCTCGACCGGGAGACGATCGTGGCCTCGGTCGGCAAGACGGGGCGCGCGGTGATCGTGCACGAGGCCGCGCGGAGCTTCGGGCCGGGGGCCGAGATCGCCGCCTCGATCATGGACGGCGCCTTCCTGTCGCTGGAGGCCCCGATCGCGCGCGTCGCCGCCTGGGACGTGCCGTTCCCCGGCTTCGCACGCGAGAAGGCCAACGTGCCCGACGTGGCCCGCGTGCTGGCCGCTGCCCGAGAGACTCTGGCGTTCTGAGCGCGACAGGTGGCTCCGGCGTCGGCCGGAGCCCCCGTCCGTCAGTCCGACTTCTTCACGTGGGGCGCGGGGGGCCGCTGACGTTCGCCCTGGATGCGGACGGCCATCTCGTAGGTCTCCCGGAACTCGTGGATCGCGCGGCCGGGTTCCTGACGGCGCATCGCGAGCTCCCCTTGCTCGAACGAGCGCTGGGCGAGGCGCAGCCGGTGGTCGCCCGGCGTGCTGACCCGGGCCACGGTCAGCTCGGCGAGCGCGGCCGCCCGCGCCGCCGCCGCCACGTTGCCGTCGGCGGGCTGCCCGAACAGCCGGGACACGAACGAATCGATCGTGGCCTGGGCCGCCCTGGGCTCCGCTCGCAGCCGTTGGGCCTCGGCGGTGAGGGCCTGGTTGGCCGACGACAGGGCCTGGTTGGCGACCTGCAAGGTGGCCACCTGGCGCTGGGCCGCCGCCAGCGCCTGTTCGAGCGCGATCGTGTCGCAGTGACCTGCCTCCGGCGCGGCCTGCGCCAGCGCCGGGAACGAGAGCAGCACGCCACCGAGGACGGCCACGAGCCGTGCAGGAGGTCGAGATTTCATGGCTGCCCGCCTTTCTCCTACCTGCGCCAGCCGCCGCGGGCGCCGCTGTCGTTCTGGATCAGCCCGGCCCGGGTATAGGCCTGGCGGAACTCGTGAATCGCCCGCGTCCACTCGCCTCGAGTCATCGCCACCACGCCCGCGTCGAACGCGCGCTGGGCTTGCGGCAGGCGCGGGTCGTGCGAAGCCGCCGCCCGGACCGCCCCGAGCGCGGCCTGGGTCACATCGTGCACGGCCGCCGCCACCTCGGCGTTCGGACGATCGCCGAACAGCACCCTCACCAGCGCGACGACCACGTCGAGCTCCGGGGTATCGCAGGTCCCGAAGACTGGGCCGA
>Ga0302046_10002298_pt1 | contig 17775 bp, 18 predicted proteins | sample RVTome_11_FD_200261 | JGI IMG/M metagenome (GOLD analysis project Ga0302046, IMG submission 200261) | Soil microbial communities from uranium-contaminated site in the Upper Colorado River Basin, Wyoming, United States - RVT147D111 (version 2) ...
GCCCCGGCGCACCGGCCCTTGTCTGCGCGCCGCTCCGCTATCGTCATGGTCCTCCCCGATGCGTTCCGCATTCCCGCTCGAGCCGCCGAGCTCCGGCGCCGGCGCTCCGTTCCATCATACCCCCTTCCGCTTCGCGGCACGAGGCGGGTCCCGCGGACGGACCCGACCGCGACGCAGGGCTGTCGTGGCCCTCAGGCCCCGCGCGGCGGACCGCGCGGTTCACCACCGCAGCCGTCGGCTCGTCAGCCGCCGAGCCCGGCGTTGTCGATCAGCCGCACGCCCCCCACCCGCGCCGCGATCAGGGCGCGGGACCCGGCCGTCGCGCGCGCCTCGGGCTGCAGCGACTCCGCCTCGACTACCACGGCGTAATCGACCGTGACGGCCGGCTCCCCCGCGAGCACGTCCGCCATGGCGCGCTCGAGCGCGCGCGGGTCGGACTCCCCGGCGGCGAACGCGGCGCGCGCGGCCTCGAGCGCCCGCGGAATGCACACCACGCGGGAGCGCGCGTCGGCCGGCAGCCTGACGTTGCGACTGCTCAGGGCCAGGCCGTCGGACTCCCGGACCACCGGCAGCCCCACGATCTCGACCGGGAGGCGGAGGTCGCGCACTAGCCGGCGCACGACCTGCAGCTGCTGCCAGTCCTTCTCGCCGAAGTACGCGCGGTGTGGTCGCACGGCGTTGAACAGCGTCGTCACCACCGTCGCCACACCCCGGAAGTGACCGGGCCGGTGCGCTCCCTCGAGGGGCTCCGCCACACGGCCGGGTATAACGAGCGTATCGGCCCCCGGCGGATAGAAGCCGCGATGGGCTGGCGCGAACGCCACGTCGGCGCCCTCGCGCTCGAGCATCTCGATGTCGCGCGGAAGGTCGCGCGGGTAGGTCGCGAAGTCCTCGTTAGGGCCGAACTGCGTGGGGTTCACGAAGATGCTCACGACCACGAGATCGCACTCCTCGCGGGCCCGCCGCACCAGGGACGCGTGGCCCTCGTGCAGGTAGCCCATCGTCGGCACGAGCCCGACCACCGGCGTCCCGCCCCGCTCCGAGCGAGCGAGCACCGCGCGGAGCTCGTCGACCGTCTCGACCACGCGCGTCCGGGCGGGCATCAGCCACGAGCGCGCAGGTGCGCCGCGAGGTCCTTGCTGGCGTGCACCGAATGCTCCTCACCCGGAAAGCGTCCCTCGTGCACATCGGCCACGTACGCGGCGATGGCGTCGCGGATCGTCACGGCGAGCGAGGCATACCGCTTCGAGTGCATCGGCTGGAACTGCTCGTCCATGCCCAGCATGTCGTGAAGGACCAGCACCTGGCCGTCGCACCCCGGTCCGGAGCCGATGCCGATCGTGGGTATCGCGACATGTGCGGTGATGTGGGCGGCGAGCTCGGACGGGATCTTCTCGAGCACGATCGCGAACGCGCCCGCCTCCGCGATGGCGGCGGCGTCGGAGATCACCTCGTCGGCCGACGCGGCGTCCGTGCCTTGGGTGCGGAACCCACCCGTCTGGTTCACGCTCTGCGGCCGCAGGCCCACGTGGCCCATGATCGGGATGCCCGCGTCGACCAGGCGGGCGACGAGCGGCGCGAGCCGCGCGCCGCCCTCGATCTTGACCGATTGCGCCTGGCCCTCCTTGAGGGCGCGCCCGGCGTTGCGCACCGCGTCGTCCTCGCCACCCTGATAACTCATGAACGGCAGGTCGAGGACCACGTGCGTGGTGCGCGTCCCGCGCACCACCGCCCGGCAGTGGTGGATCATGGCGTCCATGGTGACCTCGAGCGTGTTCTCCTGGCCGAGGACGACCATGGCGACGCTGTCGCCGACGAGCAGGAAGTCGACGCCGGCCTGCTCCGCGAGCCGCGCGGTCGGCGCGTCGTAGGCCGTGACCGACACGACCCGCTTCTCGCCCTTCATGGCCGCAATGGCGGGTGCCGTCAGCCTCATGTCTCGTCCTCCCCTCTCCCGGTCGTCTCGTCCTCTCGGAGCGCGCCCAGCAGGCGCTCGGCAACGTCGGGCGCGATGGCGCCCGCGCTTTGCGCGATCGCAATGTTGTGCCGCGCGTGCGCCCGGTACAGCGCATACGCTTCGGGCGACAGCGACCGCGCCGCGGCGGCCTGACGCGCCACGCCCCCCGGATCTCCGCGCGCCGCGGGTCCGGTGAGCGCCTCGGCCGGCTGCGCCGCCCGCCCGATGTTGTCGGCGACTGTGCGCAGCAGGTGCGCCACGCCGCGGCTCGCGACGGCGTCGCTCGCGCTCGCCCGGCGGAGCTGCTCCCAGCTCAGCTGCGAGAGCCCCGTCGCGAACGCCGCCAGCATCGACGCCCCCAGGTGGTAGAGCGGCTTGTCCGCGGCGGCGATCGAGAAGGGGTGGCCGCCCAGCGCGCTCGCGAGCGCGGAGAGTCGCGCCGTCACGGCTTCATCGCCCTCGACGGCGAAGACCGCGCCATCGAATGGGCTCGGGCCACGGGCCGCGGCTCCAGCGCCGCCGCGCGCGACCGCCGCGAGCGGGTGCATGCCACCCACCTCCGCACCGTTCGCGCGCGCGGCCTCGAGCGCCGATACGTCGCGGGAGCCGCTCACGTGCGCCACGAGCGTGCCGTCCGGTGCGTCGAGCGCGGCGCAGGCGTCCTCGATGGCGGAGTCCGAGACGGTCAGGATGACGATCGGCGCCGAGTGACCCGCCTCCGGGACGGAAACCGCGCGCGCGCCCGGAGTCGCTCGCGCCAGCTCCTCGGCGTGGGCCGGCTGCCGGCTGGCCACCGCGGTCACCGCGATGCCCGCCGCCGACAGGGCGTGCGCGAGCGCCGTGCCGACGGCGCCCGCGCCGACGATGGCGACGCTCTCGGTGGACATGCCGGGAAGCTAACGGCGGCCGCGTGCCGCCGGCCCGGCCGGTCTGCTCCGCCCTCGGCCGCCGCCGGCCGCTCGGCCGCGGCGCTCACGGCGTCGCGATCGCGACCTGCGTCCGGAACGGCGCCCGCCCGCCCTCGCCGGACGCATACGTGCCCATCGCTCGAGCACGTCCGCCACGACCGCGCCGCGCGCTGCGGGGCTTGCCTGCGCGTAGCCCGCGGCCATGGGCGTCGCGCCTATGTGGCGGGGGCGAACGCGCTAGGGTCGGGCAGATCGAGATCGAAGCGGATCTCCCTCACGTCGACCTCGCCCGGCCCGACGGCCGCCTCCCACGGGCCGGCTCACGTACCGTCCTCCAGGAGCCGCCCGAACAGCATCAGCTGGCCCGCGTGGTAGAGCGAGTGCTGAACGGCGCCATGCGCCAGGAAGTACAGCGTGTAGTCCTTGCCCGGCGCGCCGCGCTCGAGGTCCGCGTCCGAGAGCGCGGCCAACGCGCGGTCCAGGTCCTCGTACGAGCCGCGGAGCCGATCCTTCGCGGCGGCCCACGCCGCGGGGCTCGGTTCGCCCGCGGGCGGCCAGTCACGCTCCGGCGTCGGCGTGACCGGCCGCCCCTCGAGTCGCTCCCGGGCGATCTCGAGCCAGGTCGCGACGTGCAGGAGGAGCTCGCACGCATTGTGGCCCGAAGGCGGCATGCGGACCCAGGCGTTCGTCTCGTCTAGGTGGCTCAGGGTCTCGGTCACGGAGGGGCCGTGCCAGGCCTCGCCCAGGATGGCCCGGCGCAGCTGGTCTCTGATGCGGTCGATCTCGGTCATGAACCGTCCTGGATGGCGCGGCCACCGCCGCGGTCGTGTATCTTGCTGCGCCATCGCTACCTGCCGGCAGCTCGAAGGTGCCCCCTCGGTGTCTCGTCGCGGCCGGATCGACCCGGGGAAGAGGCCATGCGGACGCCGGCGGATGGGGTACGCACGCGCGTGACGGAGCTTCTCCGTTTCTGGTTCACCTACGAGGAGCGCGTCGATCGGGGCGACTACCTCCGCCACGGCATCGGCCTGATGGCGGTGAAATACACCGTCGATGCCGCGCTCGTGGGCCTGGCGACCGGGACGCTCTGGACGCCCCTGGACTACCTCCACTCGGTGCCGTTCCTGCTGTCCTCCAGGCTGTCCGGAGCGGCGCCGTACCTCGCGCCCGCCCTCGCAGCTTGGACGCTGCCCTTCCTGTGGATCGGCGTGTCGATGACGCAGCGCCGCCTGCTCGACGCCGGGTGGTCCGCCTGGTGGTCGCTGCTCTACTTCGTGCCCCTGATCAGCTACGCGTTGATCGCCGTTCTGGTGCTCGTGCCGAGCGGGAACGGTGGGGACGCCTGGGCGTCCGGCAGGCTGGAGGACTCCGCCGCCCGACGTCACAACCCGCTCGTCCCCATGCTCGCGGGCGCGAGCCTCGGCCTCGTCATGATGTGGCTGAGCGTAGCGTGGATGGACAGCTACGGCCTCGCGCTCTTCATGGGCACGCCCTACGCCATCGGGCTGGTCACGGCGTACCTGCATTGCCGCCGCTACCGCGCCGGCGCGGCGGAGACGCACGGCGTCGTGGCGATGACCATGGCGCTGGTCGCGGGCGGCGCGTTTGCGCTGGGCTTCGAGGGCGCGATCTGCCTGCTCATGATCGCGCCTCTCGGCATCGTCGTGGCGCTCATGGGCGGCGTGACCGGCCGCTTCCTGGCCCGGAGGTGCGAGTCCGCGCTTCGGGGCGCGGTTCTGGTGGTCGTGCTGCTCCCGGGCACCGCCGCGGTGGAAGCGGGCTCGGAGGTGGCCACGCTCCGCGAGGTCCGCTCCTTCGTGGTCATCGACGCCCCCGCCGACGCCGTGTGGGACGAGGTGATCGCGTTCTCGCCGATTCCCGAGCCCACCGCGCTGCTCTTCCGGCTGGGCCTCGCCTACCCGACCCGCGCGCGTATCGACGGCCAGGGCGTGGGCGCCGTGCGTTACTGCATGTTTTCCACCGGGGCGTTCGTCGAGCCCGTCACCGCGTGGGAGCCCGGGCGGCGGCTGAGCTTCGACGTCGTCGCGAGCCCGCCCCCGCTGCGTGAGCTGTCCCTCTGGGACGTCGCGCCGCCGCATCTGGAGGGGTACCTGGTGCCCCGGGCCGGCGAGTTCCGCCTGGTGAGCATGCCCGACGGCCGCACGCGCCTGGAGGGCAGCACCTGGTACGAGCAGCGGCTCCGTCCCGAGGGGTACTGGGTGTTGTTCTCCGATCCCGTCATCGGAATGATCCACCGCCGGGTGCTCGAGCACATCCGGAGCGCCGTCGAGGCCCGGACCGCGGGCTAGGGCGCCGTACCCGCCGGTCCGCCGCGGCCGTTGAGACGGGTCCGCCGCTGCCGCCGCGACGGGTCGGCCGCGGCCGCTCAGCCGGGTCGCCGCGGCCGTTTGAGCCGGGTCCGCCGCTGCCGCTGAGCCGGGCCCGCCGCCGCGGCTCAGCCGCTCGTAACGTACCCGCGCAGCCGGTCGTACTCGGCCACCTGCGCCTCGGTCAGCGCTGCGCGGGTGGCGACGTGCGCCCTCAGGTGGATCGCTTGCAGCTCGCCCCGGAGCGCCCCGATGTGGGCGGTGATTCGTGCGACCGCATCCGCGGTCGGCTCCCCGGAGCGGAAGGATCCGGCCAGATGGCCCACCGCCGCGATGATCTCCTCACCCTTCGCGATGGCCTGCTCCAGCATCGCGATGCGGATCTCGTCGACGCGACCACGTTGCTCGGCCGTCAACGCGAGCTCGGCGCCCAGCTCGAGCACGTGCTTGGGGCCGGGGAAGTGGTTGAGCTCCGCGGGGAGAGCCAGCCCCATGCCATCTCCGCTTCGAAGCTGCTCGATCTCTTCCGGAAGGAGCGGCAGGGCTCCGGTGCCGAGAGCGGCGTAGGGCGAGCCCGGGTGCTCGTGCTGCGCCGCCAGCGGCGCGGCCAGCGGCGGGAGCAGAGTCAGGGCGAGGATTGAGAATCGCACGGACGCCTCACGGTTGGGTTCGACGGGTGGATGCCGGTGTACGCCGTCAGACGCCCCACGGTCCGGCCGGGTTGCCCGCCCTCGCGTGAGCCGCAACGTTGCGCCTCGACCCGCGCGGGTGAGGACGCCCGCGGCAACCTCTGCCCGGGCACCGGCGACAGGACGGATGCAGATGCTACGGATCGCGCACGACAGCCGACCACACGATCCCGCGGACGAGCGCAACTTCGTCATGCCGGCGCTCACGCAGCGGCTGCTCGGTGGCGGCGAGGACTGGCCCGTGCGGCTCTACCGCGTGACGTTCCGTGAGGGTGCGCGCACGTATTGGCACAGCCACGACGACGTTCAGGTCCTCTTCGGCATCGCGGGCACGTGCGTCGTGGTCGATCGCGACGGAGGGCGGTTCCTGCTCGAGCCCGGCGACGCGGTCGTGATCGATCCCGGAGAGGAGCACTGGCACGGCGCGGCGCCGGGCACCGGCGGCGAGCACCTGGCGATCAACCTCGGCACCGAGACGACCTGGTTGGAGTCGTCGGCCTGAGCCTCCGATCGAAGCGCTGGACCGGGGTCCCCCGAAGCACGTACGATGTTCTCATACGCTCATCATCGCATACGCTCATCATCGGCCGCACGGCGACCCCCCCTCGCGCCTCGGATCCAGCAGATCATGTCCCGCCTCGACCAGCGCGCGCTCCGTTTGGACGGCCGGTCGATGCGAATCCGGGCCGCCATCGTGCTGGCCTGTGCGCTGCTGACGTCACAGGCGGGCGCTTGCGCGCCGGACGCGCGGGCGCCCGAGATGGGATCGACGGACGGCGTGGTGACGAGGCCCGTGAGGGTGGCGGTCGGGGACAGCCTGGTCGAAGCCGAGATGGCCGAGGTTCCGCGTGGATTCTTCCTCGGGCCGAACGGCGGGCTTTGGCTCGGGCGCCTGTTCGTGGAGGCCGAGTACGGCGCGAGCGGCCACGACCCGGTCGCGGTCCTCACGCACGCGTTCTGGGAGCGGCTCGGTGGTGATCCGGCCATGGTGGGATCACACGTGGCGGTGGACGGCGTGGAGCACACGGTCGTCGGCGTGACGTCGCCGGGCTTCGCGGTGCCGGACGGCGTGGAGGTGTGGGTGCCGCGCTAGCGCAAACCCCTCCCGCCGGCGCGAGGCCCGCCTCACGGCTCTTCGGCGAACAGCTCCGTGCTCAGGTACCGGCTCGCCGAGTCCGGCGCGATGCACACGACCCTGTGGCCGGCACCCAGCTCGCGCGCCACCTCGAGCGCGCTCCAGACGATCGCCCCGCTGCTCATGCCCACGAAGAGCCCCTCCTCCCGCGCCAGCCTACGGGCCAGCGGGAACGCGTCCTCCTCCCACACCTTCTGCACCCTGTCGATGAGCGACCGGTCGAGGTTGGGCGGAACGAAGCCCGGCCCCATCCCCTGGAACTTGTGCTGGCCGCGCTCCTCGCCGGACAGCACCGCACTCCTGGCGGGCTCCACCGCGACGATGAGCAACGAGTCGAGCCGCTCCCTGAGGTATCTGCCGACGCCCGAGATCGTGCCGCCCGTGCCGGTTCCGTACACGAACGCGTCGATGCGGCCGTCCATGGCGTCCCACAGCTCGGGCGCGGTCGACTCATAGTGGGCCAGGGGGTTGGCGGGGTTGGCGAACTGGTCGGGCATGAACGCGCTGATCTCGTCCCTGATCCGTTCGGCCTCGGCGATGGCCGCCAGCATCCGCAGCTCGGGGTCGGTGAGCACCAGCTCGGCTCCGTACGCCTCCAGCGTGCGCATGCGCTCCATGCTCATCGACGAAGGCAGGCACAGAATCAGGCGATACCCTCGTGCGGCCGCTACCTGGGCCAGGCCCACGCCCGTGTTGCCGGACGTGGGCTCCACGATCGGCACGCCCGGCCGGAGCAGCCCGCGGCGCTCGCCGTCGAGAATCATCCACAGGGCGGGGCGGTCCTTGATGGAGCCGCCGGGGTTCATGCCCTCGAGCTTGACCCACACCTCGGCCCATCCGGGCTCGACGATCCGCCGGAGGCGGACCGTCGGCGTGCGCCCGATGAAGGAGTCGATCCCGGGGTCCGGGTTGCTCACGTCCCATCTCCCGCCCAGCTTTTCCGCCGTTCGCCCATCCTGCCGCCCCTGAGAATGACCGCCTCTCGAAGTGAATGGCGCAACCAAGGTCGCATGAGCGATTGCGGTTCGCGACAAGGCACGACGCCCGCGCGCGCCACGAGCCGTGGACGTCGCGCGCCGCTACACGCGGGCTGCCTTCTGCTCGCGTTGGCGGCGTGCGACGCGGCGGCGACGCTTCGCGACCCGTCGGCGGACGCCTTCAGGACCGCGGCGCCGAGCTCGTTCGTGGCGCGCGTCGTCACCAGCGCCGGGGCGTTCGAGATGGAGCTCGATCGCTCGTGGTCACCCGCCGGGGTCGATCGCTTCTACCACCTCGCGCGGTTGGGCTTCTACCGCGGCGCCCGGTTCTACCGCGTCAACGAGCAGTACGCCCAGTTCGGGTTCACCGGCAGGCCGGAGCTCGACACGCTCTGGATGTCCGCCGGCATCGCGGACGAGCCGGTCGTGGGCAGCAACGAGCGCGGCGCCGTGAGCTTCGCCCGCGCCGGAGCAGGCAGCCGGTCGTTCATCCTGTTCATCAATCGGAGGGCGAACACCCACCTGGACGAGTTGGAGTGGCGGGGCGTCGTGGGGTTCCCACCCATTGGACGAGTCCGGGCGGGCATGGAAGTGGTCGACGCCCTCTACGGCGGATACGGCGAAGAGCCGCTTCTCTTCGAAGATTCCATCAGCGCAGGAGGCAACGGGTTCCTGGATCGGCGCTTCCCCGGACTGGACTCGATCACGGCTATCGAGATCATTGATGATCAGGACCGATGACCCCACTTTGTAGCAGACATCCAGCCGCACGAATGACGAGACCGTTGACTACGGCCGATTTCTCTGCCACAGTTGCTCGTGCTCAAAACCGGGATCGACATGATTTCGACGGGGCGGTACCTTCCCTCGCGGAAGTCGACCGTCCCCACCGCGGGGCCCGAACGAGGCCCCGCACCCCGCGCGGGGTGTTCCGCGCTTAACATGTGGTCGGCAAGTACGGGTCATCCGAACTCCGACGATCGCAACACCAAGGGAGCGCGATGATGCGTACCAGGGGCACCGTGAAGTGGTTCAACGACCAGAAGGGTTTCGGCTTCATTACGCCGGAGGATGGGAGCAAGGACTGCTTCGTCCATCACAGCGCCATTCAGGCCGAGGGCTTCAAGAGCCTCGCCGAGGGCGCCACAGTGGAGTTCGACATCGTTCAGGGGGCCAAGGGCCCGGCGGCGGAGAACGTGGTCCAGGTCTCATAGACCCGCATTGATGAGGCAGGTCGAGCGGACCGTCCCGAGCCATCGGGGCGGTCCGCTCTTTTTTTGATGGCGCGATGGTCGGCTTCCGCCGCACGACGGTCCGCCGGCCGGCGTCGGTCAGCGCCTTGGTGAGGCGATGGTCGTTGCCGGATGCCCCGGGGATGGTGCGCGCGAGCCTTCGCCACCGCGCATGGCGGTACCGTCTGAGGGTCGACCGCGACGAGATCCGTTGGATGCGGAGCTGGCTCCGGCCCGGTGACGCGGTCGTCGACGTCGGCGCCTACAAGGGCGGCTACACGTACTGGATGCGAAGCTCGGTGGGGTCGACCGGAAGCGTGCTCGCGTTCGAGCCGCAGCCCCGGCTGGCGTCCTACCTCCGCCGGTGCGCCAGCGCCTTCTCGTGGTCCAACGTGCGCGTCGAGGAGGTCGCCCTGTCGTCCGGCGCCGGCCGGCGGGAGCTGCGCGTGCCGGGCTCCGAGCCCTCTCCGGCGGCCTCGCTCGTGGGCGCCTCGCTCCCCGCCGGCTCAGGGGGGTACCTCGTAGCGGTGGACACGCTGGATCGACGCGTGGCCGACGTCGCGGCCACGGGCCCGGTCCGGCTCGTGAAGTGCGATGTGGAAGGACACGAGATGGACGTCTTCGAGGGCGCCCGCGGCATGCTGACCGCCGACCGACCCCCGTTGCTCTTCGAGTGCGAGGCCCGGCACGATCCGACCCGCACGGTCGAGGACGTGTTCGAGTTCCTGCACGGGCTCGGTTACCGGGGCTTCTTCTTCTGGCACGGACGCAAGTTGGGCGTGGAGCGCTTCCGGACTCGGGAGCATCAGGTCCAGGGCCGCCGTCCGTACTGCAACAACTTCATCTTCGTGCCGGAGGAAGGGCGCGACGTCCGCGAGCCAACCGCCCCGGACTCGGTGTCGGCTCCGGCGGGTCGGTAGGCGCGCGTGGCACCGAGCCCGCTCGAGCCCTTCCTGACGGGGCAGGGCTACGTGATGCTCGACGGAGGCTCCGCGACGACCTTGGAGGCGCACGGCCACGTGCTTGACGACCGGCTCTGGTCCGCGCGGCTCCTCCTCGAGGCGCCACACGCGGTCGGCGCGCTGCACCGGGAGTTCCTCGATGCGGGCGCCGACTGCGTCACCACGGTCAGCTACCAGGCAAGCTTCGAGGGTTTCGCGCGTCTCGGCCTCGCCGACGCCGAGATCGCCGACGTGCTGCGACTGTCGGTTTCGCTCGCACTGGAGGCGAAGCGCTCGTTCTGGTCGGAGCCGCCCACGAGGGCCGGCAGGCTTGAGCCGATCGTGGCCGCCAGCGCCGGCGCGTACGGCGCCTATCTTGCCGACGGCTCGGAGTACCGTGGCCGGTACCAAGTGTCGCGAGCCACGCTGCGCGACTTTCACGAGCGTCGCCTCGACGTGCTGGCCACGGCGGGCGCCGACGTGGTGGCTTTCGAGACCATACCGTCACTGGCGGAGGCAGATGTCATCGCAGATATCCTGCGCGCCACGGACGCGTGGGCGTGGGTCAGCTTCAGTTGCGGTGACGGCCACCGTCTGCGGGACGGGCACACGCTCGCCGAAGCCGTTCGCGTCCTGGCGCCGTGCGAGCGACTCGTCGGCGTGGGCGTGAACTGCACGCACCCGCGCTACATCGACGCGCTCGTGGGTGAGGCGACCGCGGTTACGGACCTGCCCGTGATCGTCTATCCGAACTCCGGAGAGACGTACGACGTCCGCCGTAAGACGTGGAGGCCCTCCCGGCGGGGGCGGGACTGGGCCGCGGACGCTCGCCGATGGGCGTCGCTGGGCGCCCGCGTCATTGGCGGTTGCTGCCGGGTCGGCCCCGCCGAGATCGGCATCATGCGGCGGGCGCTCGACAGATGGGCGTCCGGGGCGTGAGCCCCCCCTCGCCGCACCGCCGGGGCACCTCCCTCGCCGCACGGAGGGGCCGCCTCCCTCGCGGCGCCGCGCGGACGCCTCCCTTGCCGTTGCCGAGCGACGGAGTCTAGGCTGTCCCTGGTCGTCGGTCCTCGCCCCCGGAGGGATATCATGAATCCGAACCGTTCGTTCGCCCGCCTCTCGGTCCTGCTGCTGGCCGTGACCCTGGGGCTGCCGGCCACGACTCGGGCGCAGGAGATCCCCTCGCCGGAGGAGTACTTTGGGTTTCAGATGGGTGCGGACCGCCAGCTGGCTCGTTGGGACCGGCTCGTCGAGTACTACGACATGCTGGGCGCCATGAGCGACCGGCTGCAGGTCGTCCACATGGGGCCGTCGACGCTCGGCAACCCGTTCCTCGCGATCTACGTGTCCTCTCCGGAGAACCTCGCGAGGCTCGAGGAGCTCAAGGAGCTGAACCGCGTGCTGCAGGATCCGCGGGGGCGCTCCGAGGCGGAGGTGGAGAACGCCATCACCAACGGGAAGGTCGTGTTCGTGCAGTCCTACGGGCTGCACTCGACCGAGGTCGCGGCGAGTCAGACGGCCGCGGAGGTCCTCTACGAGCTCGCCACCCGGACCGACGACGAGGTGATGCAGATCCTCGAGAATACCGTCGGGATCATCATCCCGTGCTTCAACCCCGACGGCAATATCATCGTGACCGACTGGTACAACCGCTGGGTCGGCACCGAGTACGAGGGCTCGAGCCCGCCCGAGCTCTATCACCACTACATCGGCCACGACAACAACCGTGACGCGTTCATGCTCAACACGGTCGAGTCGCGGTACGGCGCCGAGATCATGTTCCGCGAGTGGATCCCTCAGGCCTACATCGACCACCATCAGATGGGGCCATACACGGCCCGCATCTATCTGCCCCCCTATGCGGAGCCGATTCGCCCCGAGGGCGATCCCTTGGTCTGGCGCGAGATGGCGTGGTACGGCTCGCACATGGCCTACAAGATGGACGAGGTCGATCTGAAGGGCGCCATCGGCGCGGCGGTCTACTCCGGCTGGGGCCACTTCGGCTTCCACTGGATCACGCCGTTCCACAACATCGCGGGCATGCTGACCGAGTCGGCCAGCGCGCGGCTGGCCAGCCCTCTGTACGTGCACCCGGATCAGCTCGGAGGCTCCCGGCAGTTCCCGGAGTACGAGGAGCAGACGACGTTCCCGAACCCGTGGCCGGGTGGCTGGTGGCACGTGCGCGACATCGTCGAGCGCCAGAAGGTGGCGTCCTTCGCGCCGCTCGAGATCGCCGCCCAGAACCGGGAGACGGTCCTGCTGAACGCGTATCACAAGGCCAGTCGGCAGACCGAGCGAGGGCGCGAAGGAGAGGTCCAGGCGTACGTGATCTCCGCCGGCCAGCACGATCCGCTGACCACGATGAAGCTGGTCAACAACCTGCTGGGTCAGGGGATCAGCGTCGAGCGCGCCACACGCGAGTTCACGCACGAGGGCCGCGCCTACGATGCGGGCACCTACGTGGTGTCGATGGCACAGCCCAAGCGCGGCGTGATTCGATGGCTCCTCGGCAGGACCTTCTATCCCGACAACAGCTACACGCGTGACGCCGACGGTAACCCCATCCGACCGTACGACATGTCGACCGACAACATGGCGGAGTTCATGGGCGTTCGGGCGGACCCGGTCGGCACGCCCGTCGAGACCGCGCTCACGCTCGTTACGGCACCCATCGACCCGAGCGGCACGGTCGGAGAAGGCCCGCACGGCTGGGTGATCGACGGCCGCCTGAACGACGCGTTCAAGGCCGTCAACCTCCTGTTCGACGCGGGCGCCTCGGTGCGTCGCGCGGACCGGGAGGGACCCGGCGTGGAGCCGGGCGACTTCATCGTGTCAGCGAGCGCCGATCCGGCGGCGGTGCGCTCCATCGCGGAGGTGACGGGGGTCGACTTCGAGGCGCTCGAGTCGGACGCGAGCAGCCTGAGCTATCCGCTGGGCGAGCAGCGCGTGGGCATGTACCAGCGGTACTACGGCGGGAACATGGATGAGGGGTGGACCCGGTTGCTGCTCGAGACGTTCGCGTTCGACTACACCACCCTGAGGGACGCCGAGATCCAGGCCGGTGACCTTCAGAGTCGCTACGACGTCATCATACTGCCCGCCGATTCCAAGGAGATGATGACGGGCGAGCGCGAGGACGAGGGCGGGTTCGGCGCCGATCCGAGCTCGGTGCCCCCCGAGTACCGGAGCGGCTTCGGCGAGTCCGGCGTGGCCGCTCTCGAGGCGTTCGTCGAGGCTGGCGGAACGCTCGTGACGTTCGCCGAGGCGGGCGATCTGCCGCTGGACGAGTTCGACCTGCCGGTCCGGAACGCCGTCGAAGGCATGTGGGGCAACGAGTTCTGGGCGCCCGGCTCGACCCTGAGGGTCGAGATCGAGAACACCCGCCCGTTCGCGTACGGAATGCCGGAGGAGGCGCTGGTCACCTACCTCGCCGGGGGCCAGGTGTACGAGACCATCCCGGGCGCGGAGAGCGCGAACGTGGATCGCCTCGTCACCTATGTGGATCGTGACATCCTCCAGAGCGGCTGGCTGCTCGGGGAGGAAGCCATCGCGAACAAGGCCGCGATGGTGTCGGTGGCGAAGGGGGAGGGCGCCGTGCTCCTGATCGGGTTCCGCACGCAGCACAGGGCCCAGACGCATGCCACGTTCAAGTTCCTGTTCAACGCGCTGGTGACGCGCTCGGGCGCATCGGGCCCGGTCGCCGCGCAGGGGGGCGGCTGAGCGCGAGTCGAGCCGGCGCGTGATCAGCGTACAGGAGGCGCGAGCGGTGCTGGCCGAGGTCGAGCGCCAGCGCCAGCGGCCCCCGCCCTCCGACCCGTCCGCGGCCGGGTGCGTGGTGGCCAGCGTCGCGATCATCGCGACGGTACTGATGCCCTTCATCGGCCGCGTGCTGGGGTTGTCGGGGACGGCCATGTTGGCCGTGGGGGCGACGTTGGGCGCGACCGCCCTCGTCAGCGGCCTGCTCGGCATCTTCGGCGGCGGACGCGTCCACGGCGCGGTCGCGACCGAGGTCGAGGAGTCGGTGCAGGTGCTCGCCGCGGAGTTCCCGGAGGGAGACGAGGACCGCCTGAGACGCGCCGCCGTTCGGCTCCTGACGGGCGCGTACGCCCCGGCGGGCAAGGCGACCGTGTCCACCTTCGATGCCGAGCAGGTGGCCCGACGGATCGGTGGCGCGCTCCCCTACGTGGAGGAGCTGGAGCGCTTCCTGGTCGAGCGCAGAGAGATCGCTCCGGTGTTCACGAGCTCGGGGGAGCAGGTCGCGGAGCGTCCCGACCCGCCGGTGTGAGGAGCGATCGGCGGACACGAGCCCCGTCCACGTCTCATGGCCCCGGCTCCACGGTCGCCCGCACGATCCTGGTGAGCTCGGGGAAGTCGGCGTCGAGGTACTCGTTGCCGCGAGCCTGCGCCATGGCCTGGTAGGGCCCCTCTCCGCGGGGAGGGCCGTCGCCGTAGCCCGAGTGGAAGGCGTCGACCGCGTCCATTCCCTCGACCACCTCGCCGATCGGCGCGAAGCCCTCCTCGTCCAGGGCGCTGTTGTCCTTGTAGCTGATGAACACCTCGGTCGTGCGCGTATGCACCCCGCCTTTGGCGAAGGCGACGCGCCCCCGCGTGTTGGACTCCGTAACCGGGTCGTCTACCAGGTACTGGGTCTTCCATGCCAGGTTCACGTACGGGTCGGCGTTGAGGCCGAACTGGGCCATGAAGCCTTCCACCACCCGGTAGACGCGCGCGTCGTCGTAGAAGCCGCCGTGAACGAGATTGTAGAAGCGGTCGGCCCCGAGCGGCGCCCAAGCCCGATGCACCTGGATGACCACGTCCCCTTCCCGGGTCTCCAGCCTGACGCGGTAGGTCGCGGGAGCCGTCTCCGTGAGCTGGCGCGGCCGCAGCAGCGGGTTCGGAGCCGCCTGAGGCCGCTCCGGCTCGCCTCCGCACGCGGCGATGGCCACCGAGGTCGCGAGCGCCGCCAGCAGCGGGAGCCTACGGTCGAGCTTCACGGTGCGTCGTCGCCTCACGGTTCCTCCTCGACGTTGGCCCACGGCGGCTCGGGCGCGTGGCCGCGCTCGCGCATGTGGCCGCCCGCTGCGCGCCGTCCTATGCACGCCGTCCTATGCACGCCGTCCTATGCACGCCGTCCTACGGGCGCGCGGGCCACCCCGGCATCGCCGTCGCCTCTCATGTGCCGTGGCGCGGCTCGCGCGTCAACCCCGCCCTGGCCAACCGGGCCGCTCGGGCCAACCGGGCCGCTCGGGCGCTCGGGCCGCCGCGGCCGCCCGGGCCATTCGGCGGCTCAGTGCCCTCGGGACCGCTCGGTCCGCCGCGGCTAGGGCGACGGCCACGGCGCCGGCGGCGGTGGCCGCCCCCCTCCCGGAACCGGCCGCCCATTCGGCGCCTGACCGGCGACCGATAGATTTGCGGCGGACTGCCGGGCTGCTCCCACCCTGCGAGCGATGATCGATCTGCGAAGTGACACGGTGACCAGGCCGACCGATGCCATGCGGGCGGCCATGGCCGCGGCCGCGGTCGGGGACGACGTGTACGGGGAAGATCCCACCGTCAGGGAGCTCGAGGCCCGAACGGCAGAGGTGCTCGGCAAGGAAGCGGCGGTGTTCATGCCGACGGGCAGCATGTCCAACCAGGTGGCCGTGCGCGCGCAGACCGAGCCGGGCGACCTGGTGCTCGCCGACGGCTCCGCCCACCTCATCCTCAACGAGGCGGGCGCCGCGGCGGCCATCGCAGGGGTGACCATGCGGCACCTCCCGAGCATTGACGGCGTGTTCACCGCCGACGCCGTGCACGAAGCGGTGGGGCTCCCACACTCGTTCAACCCGGACACGCTCCCGCCCCCGCCCCGTCTGCTCTGCGTCGAGAACACGCACAACGCCGGAGGCGGGACCGTCTGGCCGCTCCCGGCCGTCCGCTCGGTTTGCGAGGCCGCGCGCGCTCACGGGCTCCGCCTCCACCTCGACGGCGCGCGTCTCTGGCACGCGTCGGCGGCCTCCGGAGTTCCCGAGCGGGACTACGCGGAGCCGTTCGACAGCGTCAACGTGTGCTTCAGCAAGGGGCTGGGTGCACCCGTCGGCTCGCTTCTTGCCGGTAGCCCGTCGCTGATGGCCCGCGCCCGCAGGTTCAGGCAGCAGATGGGGGGAGGCCTGCGTCAGGCGGGGATCCTGGCCGCGGCGGCGCTGCACGGCCTGCGGCACCATCGGGAACGGCTCGAGCAGGACGTGCGCGAGGCCCGCCGCTTCGCGGAGGGTCTCGCGACGCTCGAGGGGGTGCGAGTGGATCTGGATCGCGTGCAGTCCAACATCGTCCGATTCGAGGTGACGGCCATGGCGGCGGGCGATTTCGCCACGCGCTGCCACGAGCTCGGCGTCCACATGCTGCCGAGCAGCCAACGCGCGATGCGGGCGGTGGCGCATCGGGACGTGGAGCCGGACCAGATCGATCACGCGCTGGAAGTCGTCGCAGCCGTGCTGGCGCGGGCCGGCGCGGAGCGGGCTCGAACCCGGTCGGGCAGCTCCGCATGAAGCTCCCGTTCCGAATCGGCGCCGGCCTCTTGGGTGTCGCGGGCGTGGCCGCGGTGGCCTTTCTCGGCGACCACATGCTCGATGCGCACGGGCGTGACCGGTTCATCCGCGAGGGCAGCCGCGCCGGACCCGTTCGGGTCACCGACTTCGGACCGCTGCCCGACGAGCTGGACGAGAGCTCGGGGCTCGCCGCCAGCATCGCGCACCCGGGCGTGTTCTGGTCGCACAACGACTCGGGCGACGAGCCGCGGCTGTACGCCGTCGACACCACGGCTACCCTGATCTCCACCGTGAACGTCGGCGGCGCGCGGGCCGTCGATTGGGAGGCGCTCGACATCGGCACCTGTCCGTTGGAAGAGGAGCCTCCCGATGCCTGGTGCCTGTACGTGGCCGACACCGGCAACAACGCCAGGCGGCGCCAGACCGTGAGCGTATACGTGGTGCCCGAGCCGGACCCGCGCGCGGAGCGGGGGTCGGTCGACGCGCTGGGCGCGGTGCGCTTCTCGTATGCGGACGGCCCCACGGACGCCGAGGCCATCGCCATCACCGCCGAAGGGGACCTGATCGTGGTCACCAAGTGGGGCGCGCCGCGCGTGGTGCTCCACCGGATTCCCGCCGTGGACGTGCGGCGGGCCCTTTCCGGTGGCGACACGCTGCGGCTCGGGCCCGGACGCGAGCTGCCGATACGCTCCGACTTCATGCTCGGGGGCGTCGTGACCGGCGCCGCGCTGGACGGCGACGAGGCGATCCTGGCCGTGCGCACCTACTCCGAGCTGTATTTCTTTGCCTGGCCGCTCACGGTTTCGGTACTCGAGGGGGCGCCGCGATGCTTCCTGGGGGGCCTGCAGGTCCAGGGTGAGGCGGTCGACCTGCTTCCGGACGGTCGGGCGCTCCTGTCGAGCGAGAGTCCCGGGGGCGCGTCCAGCAGGCTACTCGCGGTCACGTGCGCGGGAGTCGCCGGATGAGCGGCACGCGGGGGCTCGTCGCCCACGATGTGGTGCGGCACGACGGCGCGGCCGCGTTCCTGGCGCGCGCGGAGCCGTGGCTCATGGAGCGGGAGGATCGCAACAACCTCGTCCTGA
>Ga0302046_10002299_pt1 | contig 17774 bp, 12 predicted proteins | sample RVTome_11_FD_200261 | JGI IMG/M metagenome (GOLD analysis project Ga0302046, IMG submission 200261) | Soil microbial communities from uranium-contaminated site in the Upper Colorado River Basin, Wyoming, United States - RVT147D111 (version 2) ...
AGGAATGCGGCCGTCACGTCAGTCCCGGAGCGCCTTGCCCGTGAGGTGGAGGAAGACGGCCTCCAGGTTCGGCTCGGTGACGATCACACCCGCCAATCCGATACCGCGCTGCGAAGCGGCCGTGATGATCGCCGGGAGCCGGGACCGGGCGTCGGAGACGAGGAGCTGGACGGCGGAGTCGGCCGCGCTCACCTGGTGCACGCCCTCGAGCCCCTCGAGGGCGTGCACCAGGTCGACGGCTCCCGTCGACACGTCGAGACGCACTCTGTCCAACTCGCCGACGAGGCCGACGAGCTCTCGCTGGGTGCCCTCGGCGACGATGCGGCCGGCGTCGATGATCCCGACCCGGTCGCAGAGGCGCTCCGCCTCCTCGATGTAGTGGGTCGTGTAGAGCACTGAGATGCCCTCGCGCCCGAGTGCCTCGACGCTCTCGAGGATGGCGTTGCGGCTCTGCGGGTCGACCCCGACGGTCGGCTCGTCGAGGATGAGCAGCTCCGGCTCGTGGAGCAGCCCGATCCCGATGTTGAGTCGGCGCTTCATGCCGCCCGAGTATTGGTCGGTTCTGTCTCCAGCCCTGTCCTCCAGGCCGATCACGACGAGCACCTCTTCGATTCGCCCCGCAAGCGTCGCCTTGTCGATCCCGTACAACCTGCCGAAGAACGCCAGGTTCTCGGCGGCGGTCAGATCGGGGTACACGGCGATGTCCTGGGGCACGTAGCCGATGCGAGACCTCACTGCGGAGTGCCCCGGCGAGACGGGCTCGGCGCCGAGGGCGACGGTCCCGGCGTCCGGCTCCAAGATCCCCGCGACCATCGAGATCGTCGTCGTCTTGCCTGCTCCATTCGGCCCGAGGAGCCCGTACGTCTCGCCGGGCGCGATCGAGAAATCGACTCCGTCGACCGCGATGAGGTCGCCGTAAGCCTTCCGCAATCCGCGGCACACCAACGTTGCGGTCATCTCATCCTCCTGCCGCCGCACGAACATAGACGTCTTCATACTCTGCCGCCCTGGCGTCCCATGACCAGTCACGCGTCATTCCTCGGACTTGGAGGGCGCGCCACACCCGCGGCCGCTCGGCGTACGTGGTGATTGCCCTGCCGATGGCCGACTCGAGCGCATCGGGGGTGAACGACCGGAACCCGAAGCCCGTCGCCTCGTCGGGGTCCTCGTCGAGATCCACGACACTGTCGGCGAGCCCACCGACGAAGTGGACGATGGGAGGGGCTCCGTACCGCATCGCATAGAGCTGCCCGAGTCCGGACGGCTCGAAGGCGCTCGGCATGAGATAGGCGTCGACCCCGGCCGACACGAGCCTGGCGAGGGGCTCGGAGTACGGGAGGTGCGCCACCATGCCGGGGTGGGCCTGCACCCACTCGTCGACAGCGAGGTCGAGCTCACCGTTGCCGACCAGCACGAGACGCACCCCTGCCTCGATGGCAGGAGCGAGCAGCGGCTCCAGCAGGTCGAGTCCCTTCTGGAATGACATTCGCCCGACGTTGCCGAGCACCACGCCGTCGTCGATGCCGGCAGCGGCGATCAGCTCGGCACGGCAGGCCGCCCTTGCCCTGAGTCGCCTGATCGAGAAACGCTTCGGGAGCGTCGGATCGGCCGCAGGATCCCACGAGCGGTCGTCGATCCCGTTGAGGATGCCCACGATGCCGTTGGGGCGTTCCCGAATGACTCCCCCGAGCCCAAAGGACGTCTCGTCGACGGTGAGCTCGACGGCGTGAGTCGGCGAGACCGTGGTGACGACGTCTGCTGCGACGATGCCTGCCTTCAGGTAGTTGGCACCTTCCCACCACTCGAGGGCACCCGTCGCCCAGGTCGCCTCCACTGGTGCCCCCAGCAGCAGCGCAGCCGCGTCGAGTGGAGCGTGCATCTGATGGGCGGCGTTGTGGATCGTGAGCACCGTCGGGCTCGGCGTGAGCAGGGCCGCCGCCGCCACGTGGGCGTCGTGCAGATGGAGCACGTCGAAGCCTGCGGCGAGGTCGGCCACGGCCCTCGTGAACACACCGAAGCGCAGCCAGTTGTCCTCGTACCCGGTTCCCGGCTCTGGACCGTACACGCCGGGCCTGTCGAAGACGCCGTCGGCGAAGGCGATGACGCGGATCGGATGGCTGGCGAGCTCCACCCAGGGTTCGTCCCCCGGGGTGACCCCGATGTCCCGGTAACCGGGCACCGCAATGGTGAGGTCGTGGCCGCGCCGCGCCAGCGCCTCCGAGAGCCCGGCGACTGCGTTGCCCAGACCCCCCGTGGTCACGTATGGCGCCAGCTCGGCGACCGCGACGAGGGCTCGCATCCCGCCGAGGGTATCAGCGGGGCGTCGTGGTGCTAGTGCTTCCGGGCCTCGACCCTGCCGTTCGGATTGGTCGGCGGAGGCACCCGGAGAGCCACCTCACCCCAGGCCAACGCCAGGATGCACCTGCCGCAATGCTGGGGAGCGGCGTGGCGTATCTCGGTCTCCGACCCACATCGGATGCATGTCGTCATGTCTGCGTCCCTACTGGCCAACTGGGATGACATCGGCAGGAACGATACGAGACTTGATGCTGAGAGTGGTGGATCTCGGCGATGACCGTCACACTGAGTGGCGGCGAGTGTGGGTCAGACGTCGCCGAGCGACTGCTCCGCCAGGAGCATGGCCAGATCCTTCACCTGGACACGCTCGCCTGCTCCGAGCTCTTTGACGCCGTCGTCGAGCATCACGAAGCAGAATGGGCAGCCGGTAGCCACCACATCGGCACCGGTGGCGATCGCTTCCTCCGAGCGCTCGATGTTCACCTTCTTGCCGGTTGGCTCCTCCATCCACATGCGCCCGCCACCCGCACCACAGCAGAAGGAGCCTGTGCCGTTGCGGGGCATCTCGACGAGCTCACCGGCGCGGCCGACGACCTGGCGCGGTGCGACGAAGACGCTGTTGTGGCGGCCCAGGTAGCACGGGTCGTGGTACGTGATCGTCTGCCCGTTGCTGCGCGGCGTGATCTTCCCCTCATCCACGAGGCGGACGAGGAGCTCACTGTGGTGGATCACCTCATAGTTGCCCCCGAACTGCGGATACTCGTTGCCGAGCGTGTTGAAACAGTGCGGGCACTGGGTGATGATCTTGGAGATTCCGAGGTCGTTGAGGGTTTCGATGTTCTGGAGCGCCAAGCCCTGGAAGACGTACTCGTTGCCGGTGCGTCGCGCCGGATCGCCTGTGCACAGCTCACGCGGTCCGAGGATGGCGAAGTCCACCCCAGCCTCGTCGAGCAGCCTGGCAGTCGAGATCGTCACCTTGCGGTTGCGGTCGTCGAACGAGCCGGCACAACCGACCCAGTAGAGGTACTCGGCTTCCACCCCAGGCTCTCCGAGCACCTTCACCGGGAAGCCGAGCTGGTCGGTCCAGTCGCCCCGGGTGCTCTGCGCCATCCCGTAGACGTTCGACGAGTTCTCCATCGAGACGTATGCCTTGCCGAGCTCCGACGGGAACTCGGCCTGCATGAGCGAGAGGTAGCGGCGCATGTCGAGGATCTTGTCGAGTATCTCGATGTTCACAGGGCAGATCTCGTCACACGCCCGGCAAGTGGTGCAAGCCCACAGCTCCTCCGGGGTGATCCGCTCGAACACGTTGTCTGCCGTCACGGTGATGCCGGCATCGATGGCGACGGGCGTGGAGATGGGGGGCGTGGAGGTTCGTGCGGCCACCTCGCCCAGCTTGAGGACGATCTCACGTGGATCGAGCGCCTTACCGGTCGTGTTGGCAGGGCACACTGACGTGCAGCGACCGCAGACCGTGCAGGCGTCGGTGTCGAGGAGTTGCTTCCACGTGAACTCCGCCGTGGCAGCGGCGCCCACCGTCTCGATGTCGGTCGCCTCCATGAGGTTCGGCATCTCCCGCATGGCCCCGATCGGGCGCCGGCGCGGCGACAGATACATGTTCACTGGGGACGTGACCATGTGGCGCAGCTTCGTCGTGGGGAGCACGACCAAGAAGACCAGGAACGTCACGACGTGAGCCATCCACAGCGCCTGGTGGATCCCGGAGGCAGATCCGGCGGGCACCAGGGCGCTCAGCGGATACCCGACGAACGACCACACCTCGAAGGATGGTCGCCCGGCGACGGCGATCCTGGCGGCCTCGACGAGCAAACCTGTGACGCCGATCGCCGCCAGGGTGACGAGCATGACGGCGTCGTCGGGGCGGGTCTTGGAACGGATCCGCCACGGCGGCGTGCCGTAGCGCCGCACGGCCGCCCACGTCAGGCCACCGAGATAGATGAGCCCGAACAAGTCGAGCGTGAACGAATACCCCTGGTACACCGGGCCGTGCAGGAACTTCAACCCGGCCGGCAAGAGGTGGTCGATCTCGAGCGTCACTGTGCCGAGGAACAGCACGATGAAGCCGTAGTAGATGGCGGCGTGCATCATGCCGGCGGCCGGGGACTCGAGAAGGGTCTTCATCGCCAAGCCCTCGCGAAGCTCGTGGAGCCGGCGTTTCAGCATGCGACTCCTGTCCTCGTCGGCCCCTCGCAGCCAGTTGGCGGCGCGCAGGGCGAACAGGTGGAACGTGAGGAGCAGGAACCCGGCAACGGCGAAGTAGAACATGGCGACGATGACGCCCGGCACGTTGCCGAAGACCCGGCGGCCGATCTCGGGCTCTGTCTCGGCAGACCAGGTGCCGGCCCACCACAGGACCAACGTCCCCACTGCCGCCAGAGCTCCGAGCGCCAGGAGCACGACTGGAATCGACGGGCGCCGCCGCGTTGGAGTGGCGGGCTCGTCCGTGCCCTTCTCCGGTGCAGCTGTGGCCGTCACTCGACGCTCGCTCGGGTCGCCATGGCGCTCCCCTCCCAGGTCGTCGCCCGTACGGCGAGTGTACCGGGAGGCTGCTGTTCGCTGGTTTCCCTGAGGTTTCCGTGCTGACATGCCGATGGAGTTCTCACTGCGCTCGAGAAGGCGGGACGCTTGCTCTTCAACTCATGGGAGTTCGTGCCACTCTTCGTCGCAGTCCTCCTCCTCTACCGGTTGCTGAACGACACGGCGCGGCGCCAGTGGGTGCTTCTCGCCGGATCGTTCGTGTTCTACGGGGCGTGGGACTGGCGATTCCTCGGGCTGCTCGTGTTGTCGACGGTCGTCGACTACACGATCGGGCGGCTCATGGCATGGCGACGCACCTCGGCCAGGCCGCTGCTCGCCGTGTCCGTCGCCGTCAACCTCGGGCTGCTCGGCACGTTCAAGTACTTCGGCTTCTTCGTCGAGAGCGCCGCCGCGCTGTTCGAGTCGTTCGGACTCCAGGTCAACGCCCCGACGCTCCACATCATCCTCCCGGTCGGGATCAGCTTCTACACGTTCCAGTCGATGGCCTACACGATCGACGTCTACCGACGGCACATCGAGCCGGAGCGCAGCTTGCGACTCTTCGCCCTCTATGTCGCCTTCTTCCCGCAGCTCGTCGCCGGCCCGATCGAGACCCCCCGCCACCTCATTCCCCAGCTCGCCCGGCTCGGGAACCCGACCCGCCATCAGCTCGCCACCGGCGCATCGATGTTCCTCACCGGGCTCCTCAGGAAGGTCGTCATCGCAGACACCATCGCCAGGGCCATCGATCCGGTCTTCTCCGACCCCGCCGCTCACGGCGGGGCGACGCTCGTCGCTGCCGTCGTCCTGTTCGCGATTCAGATCTATGCCGACTTCGCCGGCTACACCGACATGGCGAGGGGGATCGCCCTGACGTTCGGGGTCGAGCTGGGAGTCAACTTCAGGGAGCCGTACTTCGCGGTCTCCCTCACCGACTTCTGGCGGCGCTGGCACATCTCGCTGTCGACGTGGCTGCGTGACTACCTCTACGTCCCGCTCGGCGGGAACCGGGGCGGCAAGGTGGCGACATATCGCAATCTCTTGGTGACGATGCTGCTCGGCGGCCTCTGGCACGGGGCGGCGTGGAACTTCGTGATCTGGGGCGGGATGCACGGCGTCGGGCTGGCATTCGAGCGCAGCCGCAGAGATCGGGGCCGGCCGCCGCGCGCCGGCGTCGCCGGTTGGGTGAGGACGATGGCGATCGTGACCTTGGCGTGGATCTTCTTCAGGGCAGCCGACCTGGCGACGGCGTGGTCTTTCGTCACCGGCATCGCCACGTGGCGCCCAGGCGTCGACAGCGCCCTGCTGCTCGGGGCGTTGGCAGCCGTCTGCGTCACCTTGCTGCTCGATCATCCGCAGTCGCGATGGTCCGACCCCGGAACGATCCGATCGTGGGCCCCGGCTCGCCGCGGCGTCTACGCCGGCCTGGCGGTGCTCGTGTTGCTGACCACCGCGTCTGCGAGCGCCATCCCGTTCATCTACTTCCAGTTCTGACGATGACGACGCTTTCCCGCATTCGCTCGAGCCCATGGACCCGCACCCTGGTGGCGGCGGTCGCAGTGCTCCTGTTGTTCGAGTTCGGCGTCGCCAGGTCGAAGGCGGCGATGGGGCTGACGTCCGGCCTCTTCGTCGGGGCGACGTTCGCCATCGAGGACAGCATCATCGAGCCTGGACCGGACCCGGAGGTCCTGCTGTTCGGCTCGAGCCGGATCCAAGCGGCTCTCTCCCCCAGGATGATGGAAGCCGACCTCGGCCTCGACGGGGGAACGGTGATGAACCTGGCCCAGCCGTTCGGCGACGCCGTCGTCGGACGCATCGTGTACGAGCGCAACCGGGAGAAGCTGTCGCGCGCCGGCATCGCGGTGGTCGGCGTCGAGATGTGGGACGTCTTCGGTCCTGCCTCGATCGACCCGACGACGGAATACCTCCTCCCTCTCGGAGAGCGTCTCGAGTACGGGGGCAAGGACGAGATCTCGCTCCTCATCGGTGCGACCTGGAAGACGTACGCCATCCGGCGGATCCTCCCCCAGCTCATCTCCAACATCATCGCCGGCGGAGCGGAGACGGGGCCGGTGGCTCCCGACGGGCGCCTGCAGTTCTTCGCTGCGGATGCCGACGGCCCGGCCACCATCAACGCCGCGGAGCAGTTCGACGAGAGGTTCGGGAGGCTCGAGGAGCCGGGAGCCTTCGACTCATCGAGCCACCGGGCGGACCTCGCCGAGCTCGTTGCAACGCTCCAGGCCGACGGCATGCAGGTCATCCTCGTGCACCTTCCTCTCCGGTCCGACTTCCTCCCCGAGCTCGAGCGCAGGCTCCCGAACGCGATGGAGCAGTTCGCCCGGGTGCTCGAAGACGTCCCGGGTGTCGCCACGGTCGACCTGGGAACGACGCTGGCCGCGCTCGGCCTGCCGGACACCGGCTACTACGACTTCGGCCACGCCGCCGAGTCCGGGGTGGCAGCGCTGACGCGGCACGTCGCGCGCGTCATCGGCGACGTGTGAGCTTCGCCCGACAGAGTCCCGGTGAAGCCGCAGCGCCTCGGCCACCGGAGGCCGAGGCGGCTCACTTCCTGATCCGGGCAGCCTTCATGGTGGTGACCTGAGCCGCCTCGACCTCGTCGACCGTCACGAAAGCGGCCGGGTTGGCGGCATGGACGAGCTGGAGGGCCTCGGGAAGTCGCTTGCGCGAGATCGCCGAGATCGTGAGACGTACCTCGCCGTCGCGCCCCTCGGCGTTCACCACGGTGACCCTGAACCCGGCATCTCGCATCCGGCCGGCGACCGGCGGTGTCTCGATGGGAGCCATGATCCGCACCATCACCTGACCGTCGGCGATCCACCTGTCGATCGACCCCCCGAGGGCGGTTCCGAGCCCGAAGCCCGCGGCATAGGCCGCCACCTTGTACCACTCGTCGAGGTCGCTCAGAACGAGACCCGCGGCAACCACCCAGGAGAGCGACTCGAAGAAGCCGAGTATGCCCGCGACGAAGCGCTTGCCGCGAACGAGGTTCGTGATGCGCAGCGTGCCGACCGAGACGTCGAGCAGGCGCAGCGCGATGATTCCGAGGACGGTGAGTAAGACGACCATGGCCGGGCGGGACCCTAACGAGGTGACGGACTTGTGCACGAGACCGACGGAGCGGTCGCGCCCCTCATCGGTTGGGTGGATGCGTAACTTGAGGGAGCCTCCTCCGCAGCCGACCCGGTGAACCAGGATCGGCTCGAGTGGAAGCTCGGGGAGACGGCGGAGTGCCCGGTCGGTGATCCGTCAGGACGTGAGTCCGAGCTCCGCCTTGAGCTCTTCGAGCTTGGCGTCCGCCTGCACCACGTTGATCGCTTCCTTGAGCTCGGCCTCGGCACCGTCGGGCGTGGCCTCACGAAGCTCGGCCTTGGCCATGGCCTCGGCCTTGCGGGCTTCGATCTTCTCCTCGACCTTGTCGAGTGACGGGGCGTCGTAGTCCATCGTGTTCGAGAGGGTGTCGACAGCCTTGTTGACCGACTCCTGCATCTTGGCTGCCTCGAGGCTCCCGAGCAGCTCCATGCGTCGCGCCGCCAGCTCCTGAACCCGCATGGCGTTCTGCTGGACCGCCTCCTTGGCACTCTCGGCCTGGCCGGTTGCCGTCTCGTACTGGGTCCTGAGCGTCGCCAAGTTGTTCTCCGCCGCTTGGAGCTTCATGGCGATGGACTGCGCCGTTTGGGTCCATTTCGCCTGCTCGGCGGCATCGCCGGAGGACCTGCCCCCTTCGGCGCGCAGCAGAGCCTGCTTGGCCATCTCGCGGGCCTCGCCCACATCTCCTGCGGCACGCTCCATCTTGCTCTCGAGCTGGGTGCGATGTGCCACGACCTTGGCTGCTTGGTTGCGAAGCTCCTGGTCGCGCCTGCGAGCCTCGGTGATCGCCTGCTCGATCTCGATCTCAGGATTCATCGCCCGTTCGGCGCTCGTCCTGAACAGAGCCGCGATGTAGCCCCACAACCGCCTCAAGAAACCCATGTGTGTCCTTCCTCGCAGGGAGGCGGAGTCTAACGGCGGGTGGAGCGGTGCTCTCTGCCGTCAACCCCTGCGGCGCTTGCCGCCTCTCACCCGTCGGCCGCCGCTGCCCTGGCGTTCCCCGCCGGCGGTCCGACGGTCCAGCTGCGACGGGGTCGGCACCGGACCCGAGGAGCTCGTCCGCCCCGGCGGTGTCCTTCTGCCGACCATCCCGCTGAGGCGTCCCGACCGCCCCCTGCCGCTCATCACCGCGCCCCCGACCACGATCAGCAGATCGGTGATCGAAGGTCCCGAGTACGAGCTGCGCCTCGTCGGCCTCCTCTCGTACTGGACCTGCTCGCCGGCTGTGCTGCCTGCTTCGCCTGGCGACGGCACCCGGGCGGCCGGTTCCAGCCGCTTCGACTCGGGGCGGGCCGGGAGGGGCTTGCCGTCGAGGACCGCCTCGGCCGAGTCGAGTTGCCAGATGGCCGTGTCGAGACGGTTGGACAGACCGATCAGCTGCTCCGGCGTCTCGGCGGCCGGGAACGCATCGGACACCTCGCTGTACGTCTGGGCCGCCTCCTCATAGAAGCCGTCGGCTCCGACGTCGTCTGCAGAACGGACCTCGTCCTCCATGTCGAGTATGTCGTTGGCGAGTGCGCTCATCTGCTGCTCGACTGCGTGGCGCGCCTTGGAGAGCTGCCCTGCTGCATCGGCGGCGGATCTCCTCCTGCTTCGCACCGCCAGCCATACGAACAGGCCGACGACGCCCACCGCCAGGAGGAGGAGCCACAGGAGGCCGGCCCCTCCGCCACCACCCTCCCCGGCGTCGTCGATCGGCGCTTCGGTCAGGGTCGATGCGAACGTGGCGGCGACGGCTGCGTCGTCGCCTCCGACGTCGACGGCTCGCTCGAGCGCCGCCTGGATCTCGATGTCCGTGTACACCTCGGGAATCCCGTCGAAGCCGACCGTCTCGGGCGCCAGGACCACGACTATCGAGGAGCCGAGCCGCTCGAACACGGCACCGGCGAACGTCGTTGCGCCGGCGGGCGGCTCTCTGGCGAGGACGACCAGCGTGAGGTTCTCTCCCTCGCTGCGCACGTCGGAGACGACTCGCCCGATGTCGGCGGCCGTGGCGGAGGAGCCGTCCTCGACGTAGAACCCCTGATCGACGACCTCGGCGGCCACCTCGTCCGGCTCCGCCGCCAGCGCCGGAGATCCGGCGAGTACCAGCCACGAGGTGATGCCGAGAAGGGCCACCCCGGCACGACGCAGAGTCATGCGGGCAGGTTAGATGCCGGGTGGCGTTCGCCATCCTTCGGGGCAGCAGAGTCACCCGGCGGGTGCAGCCGCAACCGTCACCGCCTGCCGGCGGCGGCCCTCAGGAAGAACCGGAGATTGCCGGGTCGCTCGGCGAGCCGCCGCGTGAGATACGGGTACCAGGCGACACCGTACGGCACGTAGACCCGAACCGGATAACCACGAGCCACCAGGTCGCGCTGCAAGGGCCCTCGCACGCCGTACAGCATCTGGAACTCGTAGTTCCCCGGGCGCCGCTCTGCCAGCCGGCGGGCATGGGCGATCCTGTCGTCGTCGTGGGAGGCGATGGCCGGCCTGACGCTCTCCGCCGCCATGAGCACGGTCAGCAGCCGGTCGTAGCTCTCGTCCACCTCTTCCTGTTGCTGGAACGCGACACCTTCCGCCTCGAGATACGCCCCCTTGCAGAGGCGGATGTGGCCACCGAGCGGGATGATCCTCTCGAGGTCGGACGCCGTTCTCCTCAGGTAGGCCTGCACGGCGACGCCGAGGTTGCCGTGGTCCGCCTGGGCGGCGGAGTACAGGTCGATGGTGGCAGCCGTGTAGGCACTCTCCTCCATGTCGACTGTGACCGTGGTGCCGACCGCCTGGGCACGCCGCGCCAGCGCAGCCAGGGACTCCGCCACGAGGCCGTCACTGAGGCCGAGCCCGAGCTGCGTCAGCTTCACAGACACGTTGGCGTCGAGGCCGCTGTCTCCGATCTCGTCGAGCGCCGCCAGGTAGTCGTCGCGAGCTGCCGCAACGGCTGCCGCGTCCTCGACGTGCTCGCCGAGGTGGTCGAGCGAGACGCTGAAGCCTTCGGCGTTGAGGCGCTTGGCGACCGTGATGGCCTCGTCGAGGGACTCGCCCGCGACGAACCTGGCGGCGAGTGCTCGTCCGGGGCGTGTCTCGGTGAACATCTTGCGGACGATGGGCCTCTCGGTGACGATCATCAGCGCCTTGCCGAGCCTCCCGGGCACCGTCAGGCCTCGCCCCTGGCCGCCTCGCCCATCTCGCGCGACCGTTGCGCCGCGGCCCGCACCGCATCCTCCATGAGCGCTCGAAAGCCGCCGTCCTCGAGCACGTGCATCGCCGCCGCGGTGGTTCCGCCCGGCGAGGTGACCTCACCACGCAGGCGGAAGGCGCTCTTCTCGGACTCCGACAGCAGGACACCAGCGCCGCGGATGGTCTGGTCGACGAGCAACTCGGCGGCGTGGTGGGGCAGACCTTCCCTGATCGCCGCCTCCGTGAGGGCCTCCGCCAGCAGGAAGACGTATGCCGGGCCCGTCCCGGACACGGCGGTCACGGCATCGAGGAGGTCTTCGCTGAGGTGGATCGTCTTGCCGACGGCGCCCAGCACCGCGGCCGCCTTCTCCTCCGCCCCCAGATCGACGTGCGTTCCCGTGCAATAGGCGGTCATGCCCTCGTCGACGGCCGCCGGCGTGTTCGGCATCGAGCGAACGACGGGCACGCCCGGGAGGGCGGCCTCGTAGACCGAGATCGGTACGCCCGCGGCAACGGACACCACCACCTGGCTCTCGTCGACGACCCCCTGCAACTCCGCCAGCAGGCCGGGAACGTCCTTGGGCTTGACCGCGATCACGAGGACTTGGCGGCCTTGCGCGACCTTGCCGGCGTCGACCAGGGTGACGAGCCCGGTACGCCGCTCGGTCTCGCGGGCGCGCTCCTCGCGTCTGGCGGCGAGGGTCACGTTCTCCTCGGGCCAGCCGGCGCGCAAGAGCCCGGAAGCAATGATCTCGCCGAGCGAGCCAGCGCCGAGGATGGCGACGGTCGGGTGCACGGAGCGATGATACGGCTCGCCGCCGGCTGGCCGGTACCCTGCGCGTCATGGCCGACACGCCGCGGCGGTCCGAGGACGATGCGGAGCGCGATCTCGACGATTGGCTCGCCTTCGCCGACGAGCCGCCGCCCCCAACCGGAAGATCGCGCGGTCGGGGCCTGGCCGTCGCCCCGGTCGTGATAGCAGTCGTGATCGTCGTAGGCATCGTCCTCCTCCGCCCGACCGGCGAGTCGCGAGATGCCGCGGCCCGTGCGGTCTCCGAGCTCGGTATCCCGACGGAGTTCCACGCCGCCGCCGTCACCGGCGTCGCCTCGGCTCCGTGCGAGTTCGACGAGGCCGCCATCTGCTCCGACGTGTCGTTCACCTTGCGGGCCGGCCCGGACGCCGGGTCGGTCTACGAGCAGGCTTTCGTCGAGGGCCCGTTGACCCCGCCTTTCGCAGTCGGTGACACCGCCATCCTCTCGTACCGGGCGCCGAATGCCACCGTGCTCGGCTCCGTCGAGAATCCCTGCAGCTTCGACGACGCCTCGACCTGCTGGACGGTGTCCGTGGCGATCGAAGGCGGGTCACCTGCGGTCGTCGAGGTGCTGGACGACGATCCCGTTTCGTTCCTGCTGCCCGGTGAGAGCGTCGACGTGACATACCTCGACCAGGGTGGGGACCTGGTGGTCACGTCGGCAGCCCGGCCCACCGTGGCGACCCAGTATCAATTCGCCGACTTCCAGCGGCGCAGCGTGCTGCTGTGGCTTGCGATCGTCTTCGTCGTCGCCGTAGTCGCCCTCGGCCGCTGGAAGGGCGTCGCCGCCATCGGAGGACTGCTCGCTTCGATCGCAGTCCTCCTGCTGTTCGTCCTCCCGGCCATACTCGACGGCCGCAACCCGGTCCTGGTGGCCGTCTTCGGCGCGGCCGCCATCGCCGTCATCGCCCTCTACGGGTCTCACGGGTTCGGTCCGCGGACGACCGTGGCGCTCCTCGGCATGATCGCAGCGCTCGGGCTGACGGCCGTGCTCTCGTGGGTGGTCGTATCCCTGTCCCGCTTCTCGGGATTCGCCTCCGAAGAGGCAACCTTGTTGAGCATCTTCGAGGGGATCGACGTTCCCGGGCTCGTGCTGGCCGGAATCGTGCTCGGGGCGGCAGGCGCCCTCGACGATGTCACGATCACGCAGGCGGCGGCCGTCTGGCAGCTCCGTGCCGCCAACCCTTCGCTCTCGATGGTGGAGTTGTGGCGCAGAGGGATCGCCATCGGCCGAGACCACATCGCTGCGACCGTGAACACGCTGCTGCTCGCATACGCAGGAGCGGCCCTTCCCCTGATGATCCTGTTCGTGTTGGCTAGGCAGTCGCTTGGAGCGGCAGTGAACGGAGAGGTGGTCGCGATCGAGGTCGTCCGTACGCTCGTCGGCAGCATCGGCCTCGTGGCGGCGGTGCCGCTGACGACGTGGCTGGCGGCCCTGGTGGCCTCGAACAGACCGGTCAGGCAGGCAGGCGGTCACCGATGACGGTCCCCCGGGCAACGCCCCGTCACTGCCAGGCGACCTGGACGAGCTCGGTGGCTCCGTCACCGATGAGATAGCCACGCCCCGGCGGGAAGTGCGCTGGACCCCGTCTCGGTAGCGACACCTGGAACAGGTCGCCGTCACTGGCGACGTTCGGTCGCAGGGCGATTCCGATCCGGGACCTCCTCACGTCGCTGGTCCAATGGCCGTACGCCGAGCGCAGCAGGTCCGCAGACCCTGCTGCAACCACGTGGACGGCCGGATCGCGCCGGGCGACGAGCGAGGCGATGTGGCCGTGGGCGTCATCGACCGACTCGGCGTCGTCGACAAGCACCAGGTGGAGTCCGGCGACGTCGGAGAGCCGCTCGAGCTCGGCCGCCTCTGTGAGGAGCACGTCGATGTCGGGTGAGTCCGCCAGCGCCGACCTGCGTGGTGCGATGGCCGTCACGAACACCTCCCTCCGAGCTCGCTTCACGACACAGGCGATCGTCGCCAGCGCCGTCGACTTCCCCGACCTGGCCGGGCCCGTCACCAGCGCGTGGTCGGCGTCCCGCAGCACGAATCCGGCAGGCATGAGATCGGAGTCGCCCATGCCGACCGGGATCATCCACTCGAGGTCGAAGATCCTTCCGCGGTCGACGATCTCGGGGATCTTCACCTCGCTCGACAGGGTCTCGATCACCCATGGTCTGACGGAGGCCTCCCGATGAGCGACGTCGGCCACCGCAGAGGCCAGGTCGCCGCCCCCCGGCAGGAAGACCTGCACTTCTCGTCCTGACCCCGACTCGAACGCCCTGCCGGGAGCGTCCGGCGGCTCGACCGCCGGCACTCCGAGGCTGGTGTAGTCGTAGCGATCGGTGAGCCGCATGGCGAGCTTCACAGGAACCTGCCCGGCGATCTGTGCCGGCACGTCCGCCGGTTGCTTGGCCGACATGGCGACACAGACCCCGACACCCGGGCCGTCGGCGACGATGCGAGCGACCGTCCCCTTGATCGCCATGTCCGCCGGATCGTCGTAGGCGGCCGCCAGGCCGGCGTAGTTGTCGACGACGAGGAGCACGACCGGGAGTGCTTTGGCGCCGAGCGAGCCGCTCGCTGCCAACGCCCGCCGCCTGGCGATCTCATCGAGCACGTATCTGAGCAGTCTGGTCTGCTTGTCGCGCTCTCCGGCCCCGATCACCGCCCCGACGTGCGGCAGGTCCACCAGCGGCGCCAGCAGCTGGTCGTCGAAGTCCATCACGTAGGCGTGCAGGTCGTCGGGGGCGCATCGGCGCGCCAGGCCGACGACGAGCGCTGCGAGTGTCGTCGACGTGCCACTGCCGCCGACTCCGTAGACGATGAGGTTGCCGTCGTCCGCCGACCACCAGGCGACCGCGGTGCGCTGACGGTGCGGCTCGTCTGCGAGCCCGATGGGCGTCGCGATCCGGCCTTCGGAGGAGTCCCCGGCGTCGAGATCGGCGTCGCTGACGACCCGGGGCAGAGGTTCGGGCCATGGGAGCCTCTGTTGGCGGATTCCGAGACGTCTGGCGGCTTCGCCTGCTGCCGCCACGATGAGCTCGAGGTCGTTCGGCTGATCTTGCTGTGGGGCGGTCGCCAGACGCGGCTGCCTCGAGGCGAGCACGAACGGCTCGATGGCGAGCCTCCCTCCCCGGCCACCGGCCGTGACGCCGGTGACCTGGGCGGCTTGGAAGGCGAGGATGTCGCCGGGACCGCGCCTCATGAACGCCCTCCCGGGCTGGTGGCGCCCGATCGCGGCGGCATCCGGGATCCCGATGACGTCGGCGGAGTCTGCGCCGTCGTGGACGCGAAGCGAGATGCGGAGATTCGTGTTCGCCCTGATGCTGTCGCTGACGACTCCCCCGGGCCGCTGGGTCGCCAGGAGGAGGTGCACCCCCAGCGAGCGCCCCCGCTGTGCCACGTCCACGAGGGCCGCCATGAAGTCGGGCAGCTCCTTCGCCAGGGCGGCGAACTCGTCGATCACGACGAGCAGGCGTGGAAGGGCCTCCTCTCGATCGAGCGCGTGAAAGGCGTCGATGTCGCCTGCTCCTGCCTCTCGCAGCCTCTGCTCTCGATAGAGGAGCTCGGCCTCGAGACACGTGAGTGCCCGCTGCGCCAGATGACCATCGAGATCGGTGACCATCCCGACCGTGTGGGGCAGCGCAGCACACGCGTCGAAGGCGCTGCCACCCTTGTAGTCGACGAGGACGAAGTTGAGGTCGTCTGGTCCGTGACACACCGCCAGCGAGGCGACGAGGGATCGCAACAACTCGGACTTGCCGGAACCGGTGGTCCCGGCGAGGAGACCATGTGGGCCGTCGCGCACCACATCGACGACGACGACCCCTTCCCGGCCGGCTCCGATCGGGACGGCGTCGGCGGAGTCACGGCTCGCCCAGCGGCTACCGATCTCGTCCGCGGTCGGCGTCTCGATCCCGAGCAGATCGAGGAGATCGACCCTGTCCGGCACGTCGGTCGACGTCCTCGAGTCGGGATCGGCCAGCTCGCCGAGTGACCGGGCACACGCCCGGGCCGTGCTCGTCGAGTAGTACCAAGTGTCGACGCCGGTGACTCGCTCGCCACGCGAGGGGATTCGCAAGGCGGCCGAGCCCGTTTCGTCGACCTCGACGATGGCGGCGCACGCCGATGGCAGGCTCGACACGGCGTCGGCGATGGCGATACCGCAGAGCCGGCCTGCGGAGCTCGCCGCCAGCACGTCGCGCAGGATCGTGTGCTCCGGCGATGAAGCGTCGCCGACGTCCACGACGACGAGGGTCGTCCTGCGAGAGGGGCCCTCGTCGTCGGCGACGACGAGAGGGTGGAGCACGGCGAGCGCGTCGCCCGGTTCGGTGACGACCGCTCGCAGACCGCCGGCGACGGAGAGGTGCGGGAGCCACTTCAGCCAGTCCCAATCGCCCGGCCGGTCGGTGGCGATCACGATCCCGAGGTCGCATGGACCGTGGAGCGCGGCCGCCTGGACGATAACGAAGCGGACCATCCCGAGGGCACGCCTCCTCGGTCCGGCCACCCCGACGACGGTCTCCCTCCTGAGGGACACGACGACCGGCACGTCGTGGAGGGCAGAGAGCTCCTCCACGAGGTCGGCGACGGCCGCCGAAGGGGAGGCATTGCCGAGCGGCGGACGCCACGGCACGCAACCGGTGCCGATGCCGAGTTCGAGGAAGTCGTCGTGCCACGGTCGCCGTTCCCAGAGACGCGGGTCGCGACGCACGACGGCCGTGACGACCGCTTCCGGGCCCGGCGAAGCCCGCACCCTGCTGCGAATCGTGGCCGAGGCCGCCTCCACCAGGCGCTCCCTGAATAGGGCGAGACCCCCATCGACGGCGCGGCGAGCCTGTGCCGTCTCTCGGGCCGATCGCCGCCTGTCCTCGACCCAGCCGGCGACCGCGACAACCGGGCCGACGAGGGCGACGATCGCCATCATCGGGCCATACGCAAGAGCCAGGACCAGTCCGAGCACAACGGGAGCCGCGAACGCCGCCCAGCCGAAGCGAGGGCGGGGCGGCGAGGACGGCTGTTCGTCCGGAAGCCTCAAGGGAGGCACTTCTGCGGGGAACTCGGCGCGCGGCGGACGGTTGAAGACCACGGCTCCACCGGACGTGGTGGAGGATTGGGCGGGCCGGCGGATCACGGCGGCGGTGCCTCCGTCCCAGGCGATCGTCGACCGGGCCTCCACCGTGGAGCCAGCCTCGGCAGCCGCCTGGTCGACTGACACGGGCGTCACGACCGGCAGGACGTCGAGTCGGCCGGACGCGTCGACGACCAGCCCGGCGTGCGCGGTCAGCTCGCACCACGGACCGGCCAGGGCGTCGTAGGCCCCGGGTGGGAGATCGAGCCGGCGCCCCGTGACACGTCCGGCGACTCCGACGAGCGAGATCACCGGTGCTCGGGTGGGGCCACCCCCCAGCTCGAGGATCGACCCCCGATGAACCCCACAGCCGAGCAACGGTGAACCCGAGTCGGCAGGCATGCCGTCCACGACCAGCGGGCCTGCGATGCCGATCTCGGCGAGCAGCCCGGCGACGCTGAGATCACCGTCCCGCACGTCGAGCGTCACCTCGTACTCCACGCCGCCGACCCGCAGGACGACCTCGAACTTCGACCGGATCACGGGAAGGCGGCTCCCATGCCCAGGGCTTCTCCGTCGAGGCGAGCGGCGTCCGACCGCAGGACCCTCGCACGCGCCTCGAGCTCGGCAGCCGCCTGCACCATGGAGTCCGCCTGGGCATCGACGGCTGCGCTCCTGGTCGCCGCCTCGTCCTCGAGCTGGTCAGCGGCGGGACCCTCCCACACCCGCCTCGACATCGCCGGGATGTCCGCCAGCGACCCGCGGATGGTGGCGGCGATCGATCGCAGGCGGC
>Ga0302046_10002300_pt1 | contig 17774 bp, 19 predicted proteins | sample RVTome_11_FD_200261 | JGI IMG/M metagenome (GOLD analysis project Ga0302046, IMG submission 200261) | Soil microbial communities from uranium-contaminated site in the Upper Colorado River Basin, Wyoming, United States - RVT147D111 (version 2) ...
CTTCCGCGATCTCGGCATGGAGCACAAGACGTATGGGTGGCCCGTCGAAATGGTCGTCAAGGCAGCCAAGAAGGGGTACCGAGTCGTGAATGTCCCGGTCAGCTGTCGAAGAAGGATCGGCCGCTCGAAGGTCGCAGGGACAGTGAAAGGAAGCGTCCTGGCCGGCTATCACCTGGTCTCTACCACCATGCGGTATGCCTGGAGGAGGTAGCGGAATGGCTTTCTCCGTCGGTATCGGTCTCACCAATGAATGCAATCTCCGGTGTGCCCATTGCTACCGGCCGGATATGGTGATCGACCGCCTCACGTTTCAGGACGTCCGCCAGGTTTGCGAAAGCCTTCCGATCAGATCGATGAACCTCGGGGTCGGCGAAAACGGACTCCATCCCGAGTATCAGGCCATTCTCGATTACCTCTGGGACCGAGGGATCAAAACGACGATTACCTCGAACGGCCTGAGCATTGACACGCTCACGGACCAGGCGGTGAAACGGTTCCACAATGTCGAGTTTTCCCTGGACTTTCCCACGGAACGAGAGCATGACGCCTTCAGGGGGCAAGGCAACTGGCGGACGGTCATGGCCGCGATCGACCGCTGCGCCGACATCGGCCTCTCGGTCACGATCACCTCTGTCATGATGCGCATCAACTATGACAAACTGCAGGATCTGGCCAAGGTCGCCTCCGCCGTCGGCGCCAACCTGCGGGTCAACGTCTATCAACCGGCTAAGACCGATGAGTTCACCTTGACGTATGCACAATTCTGGGAAGGGTTCAAACGGCTGTTGGGAAGCGCGCGCCTCGTGGCCACCACCGAGCCGGTTCTCGCCGCGGTGCTAGGGCTGGAAGGTTTTGACGGACCGGGGTGCGGCCGGACCACGGTCCGAATAGCGCCTGACGGCCGGATCCTTCCCTGTACCTACTGGCCGACGAGCCGGTTGACCCTCGCCGACCTCTCGGCCCTCGGAGAGGACATCGTGCGGGCGCCGGAATTTCTCGAGGCGAGGCACGTGCCCTCGGCCTGCGCAGGGTGTCCCTGCGGGGGTGGCTGCGCGGGGAGGCGGGCTTTGCTCGGCGACATACGTGCACCGGACCCGTACTGTCCCTTTGCGCGGAAACACAGCATCAGCATCGACTGGGAGCGGGTACCCGGGCAAGAGCTGCCGAAGGTGGGAAGTGCCTGCACGACCGTTGTCTCGGCGTGTTAGGTCAATACTCAATGGTCAATGGTTATTGGTCAATAGTCAATGGTTTATCGGAACTGCCCACGATTGACCAGTGACGAATAACGATTGACGGATGTGCGGGGTCAATAGTCATTGGTCAATGGTTCATAGGGACCGCCAATGGCGGGGGAGGACCGAGATGGACGAGCCAATGCGCCCGCTCACCGTAGCCGAATTACCGCGGACCCTTTATCTGGAGACGACGAATCGCTGCGACTCGAAGTGCCAGACGTGCATTCGGACTTTTCTGACCAACGAACCTCCCAAGGACCTCACGCTGGCCGAGCTCAAGGGAATCGTGGACCAGTTCCCGGTGCTGGAGCGCGTGGTGCTCCACGGCATCGGCGAGCCGCTGCTGAACCGCGAGCTGTTCGAGATGATCGCCTACCTCAAAGCCAAGGGGTCGTCGGTTGTATTCAACTCCGACGCCATTAGCCTCACACCGAAGCGGGCCGTGCAGCTTATCGACAGCGGCCTGGACGAGTTTCGGGTCTCCATGGACGGGGCGACCCGGGAAACGTATGCAAAGATTCGGGGCGTGGATCAGTTCGCCCGTGTCGTGGAGAATGTCCGCCACCTCCTCGATCTGCAACAAAAGCTCACGCGCCGCACTCCCCGCGTGTCACTCTGGTTCACCGCGATCAAGGCGAATCTCGAGGAACTTCCGGCCTTCGTGCGGCTGGCCGCCGACATCGGGGTTCCCGAGGTGTACGTACAGCGCCTGGTCTTCAACAATCTGGGAATGGCCGTGGCCGAGCAGTCGCTTCACCGGACGCTCCAAGATCGGGAACAACGCATGATCGAAGAAGCGGATGAGCTGGCCCGCGCATACGGGATCGCCTTCAAAGCCTCGGGCCTGACGACGCCCCTGCAAAGTCTTCATGGGACGGCGCTGGGCAACCGCCCCTGGTCCGGGTGCCAGCGGCCATGGACCCTCAGCTACGTCACGGCGAACGGCAATGTTCTTCCCTGTTGCATCGCCCCTTTTTCCGCGAAGAATTATCGGGGGGCTCTCTTGGGCAACGCCTTCACAGAGGATTTTTCGCGCATCTGGAACGGGGAACAGTACCGGCAATTTCGAGAGACCTTTGAAAGCGATGTCCCCCCCGACCCCTGCCGGGGATGCGGGCTACTCTGGAGCATCTAGGGGAATGAGGCAAAAGGAGCCGTTGATGAGTTCCAACAGCACAGGTCCTGCACCGGTCATCCCCTCGGTTTCCCTTGCCCTCTTCCGTGTGGGGTTCGGCATCATGTGGCTCGATATGGCGTTACAAAAGGCGCCCTGGGTCATCCAGGACGGGCAGCGATTCGGATGGCTCTACGGGTTTATCTGGAAAGAGATCAACCATCCGACCTTCGAATTCTATAAGAACTTTCTCCACGACGTCGTCCTCCCCAACTTCAACACGTTCGGCTACCTTACCTTCTTCAGCGAGATGGCCTTTGGGCTCTCGCTGTTCCTGGGGCTCTTTACGGTCCTGGGCGGGATCAGTGGAGGCCTGTTTCAGGTCAACATCATGTTAGGGGCCTACTCGGTACCCGGGGAATGGTACTGGATCTGGTTTCTCCTTATCGCGCCGCACTTCGTCTTTGCCCACAGCCGGGCGGGGCGCCGCCTCGGCATTGACCGGTTACTTCATGATCGCTTCGTCAAGGGAGAGGTCGAAGGAAGGGGAATCAGAAAAGTGCTCGCCTGGATTATCTGAGGGGATGCGGATGGGCCTGAGAAACCGCTCCTTCCTTTTGCTTGCCGGGGTGGGGAGCCTATCGGTACTCCTCTACCTGTTCAATTTTGGGCTGGCTCCCCTTCTCCGACCGCTCGGCATCGCCGGCCCAAGCGGGGGAGCCCTCGCCGTATATCCCTATATTTTTCTCCTTCTGTTCATTCTTTATGCCGTTGCCCTCCGTGCGATCTTGACGAAAAAGTCCGGACCGCCCCTGCTCGGCTTGATCCTGGGATTCGCCCTGCTGTTCCGGATCGCCCTCCTCTTCTCACCCCTCGTCCTCTCCAGCGATGCCTACCGTTATGTCTGGGACGGTCGCGTCCAGATGGCCGGCATCAACCCCTATCTGTATCCTCCTTCATCCCAAGAGCTTGCCGCGCTTCGTGACGAAGAGATCTTTCCCCACATCAATCGACCGGACGCCCGCACGATCTATCCCCCGGGGGCGCACATGTTTTTTGCCGCGCAGGCCGTCCTCTTTCCCGACAGCGTCACCGCGTTGAAGGCGATTTTGATTCTCTTTGACATCGGGACAATCCTGCTCATTCTCCGCCTTTTGAAAAAGATGGATGTGCGGTCGGACCGGGTGCTGCTCTACGCGTGGTCTCCACTCGTCATCTTTGAGATCGCGGGAAGCGGGCATCTCGAGGCCGTGATGGTTCCCTTCGTCCTCCTCGCGCTTTTGCTGCGCATGGGCGGCAATCCGGCCCTCGCAGGCACGATGCTCGGCATGGCCACCCTGATCAAGCTGTATCCTGCGGCACTCTTTCCGGCTCTCTACACCCGGGGAGACAGGCGTTTGCCCCTGGCCTTTGGGGCAACGATCCTGCTCGGGTACCTTCCCTATCTCGCCGGCGCCGGCGGGAAGGTGCTCGGATTCCTGCCGGACTACTTCGGCCCCTGGGAGGACTTTAACGTGGGGCTCCGCTATTTCCTCACCTTGGCCTTGACGCCATTGATCCCGTCCCCTCGCCTCGTAGCCATGATCTGCGTCACCGCCCTGCTTGGCGTGGTGGCCCTCTTTATCGCCCGGAAGGCAGAAGGGAAAGATTTCGTCTGGTGTGCCTATCTCATGGTGAGCGCGTACCTGCTCCTATTGCCGACGAGTTTTCACCCGTGGTACCTGATCTGGGTTCTCCCCTTCCTGTGCCTCTACCCCACGTGGGGATGGCTTTACCTCAGCGGGGCCATCTCGCTCTCGTACCTCACGTATGTTCGGGAGCCGGCGATCCTTCCTCTCGCCGTTCGCTTGGTCGAGTTTCTTCCTCTCTACGCCCTGCTCGCGCTGCAGGCCGTCCATTATCTGTACGCGGAAGCCCGGTCGGATAAAGCGCTGACGCTGATCATGGAGAAACCGTCATGATCCCTACTGACATCATGATCGCGCTGTTGCTCGCCGTCTACTTCGCATCGCTCTGCTTTCTCTTTCTGTACGGGATCAATTGCTACATCATGATCTTTCTCCACCGCCGCGCGAAAGATCGGATGCTGCGACAGGACGAAGCGGTCTGGACGGAATGGCAAGCGGCCGATCACCAGCTCCCGTGGGTCACGGTACAACTGCCGATTTACAACGAGCGATACGTCATCCAACGACTCCTCGAGGCGGTAGGGCGGTTGGAGTATCCACGGGAACGGCTCGAGATTCAGGTCCTGGATGACTCCACGGATGAGACAACGGCCATTGCGGCCCCCCTCATCGAGCGGTACCGCCGGGAAGGCTTGGATATCACCCTCATTCATCGCACGCAAAGGACCGGATACAAGGCCGGAGCCCTCAAAGAGGGGCTGCCGGCCAGCCGCGGAGAGTTCATCGCCATCTTCGACGCCGACTTCCTTCCCGATCCGGATTTCCTCTTGAAGACCCTCCCCTTTTTCCAGGATCCCACCATCGCCATGGTCCAGGTCCGCTGGGGACACATCAACCGGGACTATTCTCTCCTCACCTTAGCCCAGAGCTTCGGGATAGACGGCCATTTCTACGTGGAGCAGGCCGCCCGGTGTTGGTCGGGGCTCTTCATGAATTTTAATGGGACCGCCGGGATCTGGCGGCGCAAGGCGATCGATGACGCCGGGGGGTGGCATGCGGACACGCTGACCGAGGACCTGGACCTGAGCTACCGGGCCCAGCTCAGGGGGTGGCGGATGAAGTTCTTGCCGCAGGTCGTCTGCCCGGCCGAGGTTCCGGTCCAGATGGCCGCCGCCAAAAGCCAACAACACCGATGGGCCAAAGGCTCGATCCAGACCGCCATCAAACTCATCCCCCGGATCCTGCGGGCCGATGTGCCGCTCTTTACGAAGTATCAGGGGATTTTCCATTTGACCAATTACATGGTCCATCCCCTCATGCTCGTCGTGGCCATGAGCTCGCCCCTGCTTTTGTGGTCCGAGGCGTTCTTCTTGCTCAGGGAACATCTCTACGCCGCGGCAGCCTTCTTTTCGATTGCGACCTTCGGGCCTTCCAGCATGTACCTGTACGCGCAAAAGCATCTTTATCCCGACTGGAAGAAAAGGCTCCGGTACTTCCCGTTCCTGCTCATCTTTGGGACAGGGATCGCCCTGAATAACACCAAGGCCATTCTGGAGGCTTTCTTGAACGTGGGTGGCGCCTTTGTGCGGACCCCGAAATTCCGCATCGAAACCCGGTCCGACACCTGGGTGGGCAAGCGCTATCGGCCTCCCATCCCTTGGCTGAGCCTTCTCGAGGGGCTGCTCGCGCTCTACTGTGTCTATGGCATATCCCTCTTCATCCAACGGAGCCGGCTCGTCGATCCTTTCCTGCTTCTCTATTCGATGGGGTTCGCCTCGGTAGCCTCGCTCAGCCTGTGGGAGACGGTACGGGGAGCAATGACACGTCCCGAAGAAGGACAAACACTCGGGCAAGGCAAGGAAGCCATGCAAGCCCCCGTCGTACGTCCCCCCGAGGATCCCAAGCATATCGCCATTTCAACACTCTCGGTCGAAGGGAGGCCCATGACATGAATCGCCCGCGGTATGGGGTGGTGAAGCGACTTATCGTTTGGGCCTTCGGGGTCGCTGTGCTCTTGATACTCACGCTGCCGGCTCAGCGCCATTCCGAGGTAGGGGCGCAGGCAAGACAAGGCCACTTGTTGGCCGAGTCCCCGTGGCCCAAGTACCGCGGTGATAAAACGCACACCGGTCGAAGCGCGCACACAGGACCCGGTTCGGACCGGCTGAAGTGGACGTTTTCAACCGGCAAGCAGGAGCAGGAAGGAGGGATCGAGACGGATCCGGTGATTGGTCCCGACGGCTCGGTCTATTTCGGTGCGAATAACGGAATCTTTTACGCACTCGATCCGGAGAACGGGGATATCCGCTGGTCCTTCCCAACCGGCTTTGACATCTTTGCGATCTATTCTTCGCCTTTCGTCGACCGGGACGGGATTATATATTTCGGAGCCAAGGATGGAAACGTCTATGCCCTCCGGGCCCCGCGCGAGGGAATCATGGCAGAGGTGGTCTGGTCGTTCAATCTGGGAACCACGATCCAGACCTCCCCGACCTTCACGCCCGATGGCACGCTGGTGATCGGAGCGGACGATTGGGCCTACTACGGCATCACGCCTCCGAGGAACGGCAAGCCGGCAACATTGAAATGGCGGTTCCAGACGCAGGGGACTCTCATCACCTCGCCGGCAGTAGACAAAGATGGGACAGTCTACGCAGCCTCGATGGACGGCAACGTGTATGCCCTTGAACCACCCCAGCAAGCTGGCCAACCGGTCAGGGTCCGTTGGACATTCAGCTCAGGACAGCGGGATGCCGAGGGAGGATTTGAAAACGCTGCGGTGATCGACGACGAGGGGACGCTCTACACCGGGGGAAATGACGGGGTCCTCTATGCCCTCGATACCAGAACAGGAAAGGAGAGGTGGACATTCGACGGCGTGGCCCGAGCGGGGTACCGGACCTACGCTATCTTTTCGTCGGTGGCCCTCGGCCCCGACGGCACAGTCTACTTCGGCGGAAAGGACGGGGTTCTCTACGCCATCCAAGAGCGGCGGGGACTCTTCGGACGCCGGGCCGAGGTCCTGTGGCAGTATAAGCTCGGGCCCGGCATCCAGTCCTCGCCGCTGCTGGCCGCCGACGGCACGGTGTACATCGGCGACGAGCAGGGAACGCTGCACGCGGTGCGTCCTCCAGCCGCGGGCGAGTGGGCCGAGGCCCTCTGGACGTTCCGCACGAAAGGGACGCTGATCTCGTCCCCGGCCCTGGACGCCGACGGGACCCTCTACACCGCCTCGATGGATGGAAAGGCGTACGCCTTCGACGATACAAAGCAGGGGAAATCCTCCCAGGGCCCGCTTTCAGGAACGTGGTACGGCATCCACCGCGACCCCGGCGGCAAGGGACGCATCACGCTGGTGATCGTGCAAAGAGGTGGCAGGATTCAAGGCATGTGGAGGGTCGAGGGAGGCGGTGCCCGAGGCTCCTTGGAAGGAAGAATAGAGGCTGGCCGGGGGACGTTTGTTCTCCGGGTCGTATCGGACGAATGTCCAGGCGATGGTGAAGGAACGCTCAGAATGGACGGCACTAAGATCAGCGGCGAATATCGGGGCCAGGATTGCCGGGGCAAGATCAACGATGGAAGATTCGAGGTGCGGCGGTGACCAGTGGGTCACCGCCCGGCTCGTGAGGAAGCAAGCTTCGTGACGGCGATGCCGCAGATCTTTGAAGGAGCCATGCGATAATGCCAGTCGTCGTCTCCATTATGGCGAAGGCGCCACGGGCCGGCGAGGTCAAAACGCGGCTGTGTCCTCCTCTCTCGAATAGCGAAGCTGCGGAGTTGTATCGTTGCTTCCTGCTCGATAAGATCGAACAGGTCAGGACGCTTAACAAGGCCAGCCCCGCCATCGCCTACACGCCGGATGACGGAAGAACCTTCTTTGAAGCGTGTGCACCGGGCTTTCTTTTGGTACCGCAACGAGGCGCCGATCTGGGCTTCAGACTGGCAAACACCTTTGATCAATTGCTGGCAAAGGGATATGCGGGGGCCTTTGCCATTGACAGCGATACCCCCACGCTGCCCACCCATTTTCTGGAGCAGGCCCTGGACCTCATCGCGATACCCGAGATCGACCTGGTCCTGGGCCCGAGTGACGATGGCGGCTACTACTTGATCGGACTGCGCAAGCTGTACCGGGAACTCTTCGAGAGGATGCCCTGGAGCACCGCCGACGTCGTGCCGGAAACCATCCGGCGGGCCGAGGCCATGGGGCTGAAGGTGGCGAGCGTTCCCCTCTGGTTCGACGTGGACACCGGGAACGATCTGGAGCGATTGAAAACCTCGCTCGACAGCGGGCAAGCGGACGTGGCCCGGCATACCAGGCAATTCTTCAAGGAGCGCGCAGGATGAAGAAACCGTCGGAGATCCCCTGGAAGACCGTCTCGACCACACCGATTTACAGCAACAAATGGCTCTCGCTCCGAGAAGACATCGCCGAGCTACCCGATGGGCGCACGACCATCTACGGAGTGGTCACCTGCGGCAACTGTGTCGGCATTCTCCCCTTCCTCGATTCCGACACGGTACTGCTGATCCAGCAATACCGGTACGTGGCCCGGCGGGTGACGTGGGAAATGCCCACAGGAGGCGTCCACACCGGTGAGCCGATCGAGAAGGCGGCGCAACGCGAGCTTGCGGAAGAGATCGGATACCGGGCGGGCCGGCTGATCCCCGTCAGCACCTATCACACGAGCAAAAGCGTCATGGACGAGACGGCCCACCTCTTTCTCGCGGAAGACCTAGTCGCACTCGAGCGGCCTCCCCGCGATGAGACGGAATTCATCGAGGTCCGTCCCTTCCCCTTCGAGGAGGTGCTGCAGATGGTCCTTGCCGGCGAGGTCGTGGACGGTATGACCATCATCGCCGTGCTGCTCGCCGACCGCCGAAGACAGTCGTAAGGAAAACGCAAGAGTTCCCGACCTCAATCGGGTCGCGTGTCGCACAAGTTCGAAAGCAAGAAACGGATAGCAACCCTGGTCACGTTCATCTACGATGCGGTGCGTGATCCGAGGGAAGAGCTGATGCTCGTCGAGCGTTCGACCGATCGGGAGGCCCACGATGCTTCTGCGGGCCGCAAGGAGATCGTGGGACAGCAACGACAGCGTGTTTTCGAGTTTTTGAGGAAGATAAAATCTGGCCGCAGGAATCGGATGGCGACGGCCCTCGACATTGTCTAAGATACATGGGAGGAGGTGGTATTCATGAATGAGCGCGGACCGCGCCTTTACGCGAACGAGGACGCCCAGTGGCGGGCCGTCCTCAACCGTGATGAGGCGGCGGACGGTGCGTTCTATTTCGCGGTACGATCCACGGGTATTTACTGCCGTCCGGCCTGCCCGTCCCGTCGCCCGCTTCGCGAGAATATAACTTTCTTTCGCGACGCTGACGCCGCTGAAAGAGCAGGTTTCCGGCCTTGCCTGCGGTGCCGTCCGAAGGAGGTCAGCACGCAGCAGCGGGTCGTTGCACACATCCTGCAGTTCCTGGAATCCGTCGAGGCCCCCCCTTCGCTTGCCGAACTCAGCGAGGCCGCGGGCCTCAGCTCGTCTCACCTCCAGCGCCTGTTCAAGCGTGCCACCGGCCTCAGCCCCAAGCAGTACGCGGCTGCGCGGCGTCTGCAACGCTTCAAGAAGGGGCTCAAGCAGGGACACAATGTGACCACGGCGATGTACGAGGCCGGATACGGCTCGAGTCGAGCTCTGTACGAGACGGCCCATAAGGACCTCGGCATGCGACCGGCCTCCTATATGAGGGGTGGACGAGGCGAGCGGATTGCATACGCCTTCACAGACAGCGCGCTCGGCCGAATGCTCATTGCCGCCACGAAAAAAGGCCTGTGCGCGCTCCGGTTCGGTGATGATGATGCGCTCGTTCAAGGGCTCCGGTCGGAGTTTCCGCACGCAACACTCATTCAAGACCGCCGGGCGGTCGCGCCATACATTCGGCCCGTCCTGGATCACCTCTCGGGGCGTCACGCGCATCTCGACCTCCCCCTCGACGTGCGCGCGACAGAGTTCCAGCAGCGCGTCTGGGGGGCCCTGCGGCAGATTCCCACCGGACAGACCCGGTCCTACCGCCAGGTGGCGGAGATGATCGGGGAACCGACTGCGGTTCGGGCGGTCGCGCGCGCCTGCGCCAGCAACCCCGTTGCACTCGTCGTCCCCTGCCACCGCGTGGTGCGTGCGAATGGAAAACTGAGCGGCTACCGTTGGGGGGTTGGAAGGAAGCGTGCACTCCTGGAGCGGGAACGAACCCTGGCGGCCGGCCATCGTCCCTAAAGGCAATCAACCGTGTCGGGGCCGGAAATCCTACGAAGGCGTCGTTCCACACTCAACTATTGCATCATGGCCCCAGCGGCAGGCAGTATTACCATTATGTGATCCGCGCGTTCACATCCTAGGGACATGCCGCAGCCCAACCCGCTGCTCCGTCGCCTTCACGGTCCGCTTGCTCGCCCTCAATAATTCAATGACTTGGGATACAGGAGTGAAAAATGATGAATCACTTCGACCACCTCAGGCATCTAAAGGAATACACACGTATGAGCACCCGGATCTTTTCGTGCTCAACATCGGACTGCCGCCTGGGTATAATGCGTAATAAGGAGATGAAGCATGAGTCAATCATGTGATGTTCGCGGCGCCAGCCTCACAGCCGCTCCGAGTGTCTTCCCTGATCCCTTAAAAGACACTAGTCCGGCGACCGCGCCTGGGGAAGAAATTGCCGTACTCGCTGGCGGCTGCTTCTGGTGTGTGGAGGCCGTCTTTACAGAGTTGGATGGCGTACTCGAGGTGACATCCGGCTACGCCGGAGGCACCGCCGACACAGCGGACTATCGCACCGTCTGCAGCGGCACGACCGATCATGCGGAAGTGGTGCGGGTGCGCTTTGACCCGGTGCGGATCAGCTTCGGGCAATTGCTCAAGGTGTTCTTCTCAATAGCCCACGACCCGACGCAACTGAACCGTCAGGGCAACGACCGCGGGCGCCAGTATCGTTCGGCGATCTTCTACACCGGCGAGGCGCAGAAAGCGGTGGCGGAAGCCTACATCCGCCAATTGAACGAGGCGGGTGTCTTTAAGGCGCCGATCGTCACCACGCTCGAGCCGCTCGAGGCGTTCTACCAGGCCGAAGACTATCATCAGGACTATGCGGCCCGGAATCCGGCGGCCCCGTATGTTGCCTTTGTGGCCGCGCCCAAAGTGAACAAACTGCGCCAATATTTCAGTGACCGTCTGAAAAGCGCCGGAGAGTAGCCGTGCCAGACCATCATCTCAAGCCACAGCTCTCGACATCAGGGTATGATCTCGGCCCCATCAGTACGACCGAGCGCGACCGGCTCGCCAAGAACCTGACCGCGGAAGAGCGCCGCATCCTGCTGGAACATGGCACCGAGCGAGCTTTCTGCGGCACCCTGCTGCACAACAAGGAGGGAGGCCTCTATGCCTGCCGTTTGTGTGGCCTGCCGCTGTTCCGGTCCGGGGCCAAGTTCGAATCCGGCACGGGCTGGCCGAGCTTTTTCGAGCCGTTCGACCCGGAACACATCACGAACCTGCGCGATGACAGCTTCGGTATGAGGCGCACCGAAATCCGCTGCCGGCGCTGCGACGGGCATCTGGGCCACGTATTCCCGGATGGCCCGCCGCCGACGAGACAACGCTACTGCCTCAACTCGGCAGCGATGGTGTTTTTTCCCGAGGGGCAGGAACCAGCGAAAAAAGCACCCACGGGATCGTGAGGTTAATGCAGCAGCCGCACAGGACGTTCTGGTCCTTTTGATCGTTCCTCAAAGAGTCGATTCACCTCCTCTATTTCACGCTCTGCACCGGCCGCGTCCCGTGTCCCTGTACATATTCCGGTCTGTATGTCTGCTGGCTCATCAACGACATAGACAAGGTACTCTTTGTTTTCTTCAAAGGGATAACCGCACCCTTCCCCACTCAATCGCGTCGTAACAACAATGGTCTTCGTCACCCGACCCTTCCACCGTGTCGTGATCTCAAACTCGACCCGGTGCCCATAGGTTCTCCAAATGCCCAATCTACTCAGGAGCGGGCGATAAATCTTCGTAACCTTGCCTACGAACACCGCAGACGAATTGGCAACAGCCTCTTCAACGGTGCGAGGCCCCATACACGTACATGCATACGCCGGTTGGAGTCCGAGGAAACAGCTCACCACGGCGCAAATGGACGCAATTGTCGCAAGACGCATCACGTGACAACCATCTCCTCACACGATTCGATTTGTTGGTCATTGTATGGTCATTGTATTGCCCAAACCTTGTCAAAAAAGCTTTTTGTATTCTGCATACCCTTCTTTTTCTAAATCCTCCTCGGCAATGAAACGAAGGGCGGCAGAGTTTATGCAGTACCGAAGACCCGTTGGCGGGGGGCCGTCAGAGAATACGTGTCCCAGGTGAGAATCGGCATGCTTGCTTCTCAGCTCTGTCCTTCTCATGAAGAGGCCTCGATCTTCCTTTTCTACGATATTGTCAGGTTCGAGGGGCTTGGTAAAACTTGGCCACCCGGTTCTCGAGTCATACTTATCCAGGGACGCGAAAAGAGGCTCGCCTGAAACCACATCCACATAGATTCCATCTCGCTTGTGGTCCCAATATTCATTGTCATATGCCCTTTCAGTCCCGTCTTCCTGGGTCACATAGAATTGGAGTGGAGTCAGGACTTTTTTGAGCTGCTCTTTGCTTGGCTTTGTGAATCCTTCAAAAGCGGATGTGAGACGGCCCGCTTCCTGTCGGTCCTTCGATTTTTCGCCCCCGGGCACAATCATTGCCTGCCCTGATCCCTCTGCAAGAGGCCTTTGTTCCGCAGCAGGGTTCTCTTTACACGCCGGTAAGAAGAGGAGTAGAAAGAGGAAGAACACGAACTTCATTGTTTTCACTGACATATCTTGCTCCTTTCGACGGGAGGCCCCTCACTCGAGGCCGAATCCCAACCCGGACCGCAACATATCTCCTTACCCTTTAGATGCCGCACCGGGCCCGGCGGTAGCGTAAAAACTTCATTGTCGCCGAGTTCGATCGCCTGGCAGCCAGTTGTCCGCCTATGCTCCGAACTGACGCAGGTGGTGGTCCAAATGCTTCCAGCAGAGGACACCCCATTCCCGGCCGAACAATGGCCCGAACGCCGGATGCACCGCCCACGCTGCGGATGGGTTTCGCGTGCCGAATCGGTCGATCAGCATGTGCAGGGCATTAACGTCATGATCCCACGCCGAGGGCGCGGTCGTCAACATCTCCGGTGCCGTCGGTATTTTGCCCTTTGGCCACGGAAGCCAGTAGACCAGAATCTGCCGTAAGGGGCGAAAGCGCAGAAGACCCGGCCGCGATTCTGCCTTGATATCCCCAAGGGCGATACGGAGCTGATCAGCCAGGTGGCAAACCATTCGATGGGCATCCATGCGCCCCCAGAGCGCAGGTCGATCCCTTATCAGAGAATCGATTCTGTGGTGGACCGAGGATCGCGCCTCGTTGTCAAAGAGGCTGTTCATGTTAACGCCTTCACGGACGCGGCGGCCCCCCTGGATTCAGCCGCGGATCGCTCAACAACTCGCCGATGGCCCTGGTCTCGACGTAGGCCGCTCCGAGCCGAGCCAGCCGAAGGGCCGCCTCGGCTGTATCGGCGTCATACAGGACCCAACGCCACGGTCCCGGCCAAAGGTCCCCAGGCGTCCCGGTTGCGATAAGATAATTACAGACGAGGTACCCGGGGGCCAGCGACTCCGCCCGCCGCCGGGACCGCTGACTCCACCTTTTGATAATCCAACCGATGGCGACGCCGTGACCGTCCCTGGCCCGCTTCAGCGCCTCACTGTCATAGGAGATCACCACGCACCGCGCGAGCACCGGGCGCAGCATCTCGACGACCCGCTCGACCACCAGCGCAGTCCCGAACCGCCGCAGGCTATCCTGCTTGATCTCGACAAAGACGACGACCTGCGGCCACTCGCCCAGCAGGGCGACTGCTTCGGCCACGGTCGGCAGGCGGACCCCGCGGAAGGCCGGGCCAAGACGCGCCGGCTCGTTGACCTCGATCTGCCGAAGCTCCGAGATCGACAACTCCATCACCCGCGCGGCGACGCCGGCCGTCCGTGGCAGGTCCGCATCATGCAACAGGACCGGCACATTGTCGGCGGTCATCTGAACATCGAACTCGACACACTCGGCCCCCGCCTCCACCGCGGCAAGCAATGCGACCAGCGTGTTCTCCGGGTAGCGCAGCCAATAGCCGCGATGAGCCACGAGCGTCGGCCTGATGAGATCCGTGTCCTGGATCACGCCTTTACTCCGAAGAGCGTCGCCGCCCTCACTCATCCCCATCATTCACTCGTCGGGACGGGCACCTCGTCTATCCGCCTTGCGCCGTCCAAATGAAAATAGGGCGGCAGCGTCATCAGCCGTGGATCGTCCACCGGACCGCCGGCGGTAAAGTGATACAGGCTCTGAAAGGAATCTCCGCGCAGGCCGAGCACGTCATGAAAGGGGTCGTCGAAGTAACATCCAATCCCGGTGCTGCGGATACCGGCGGCCTCCGCTTCCAGGTAGAGCACCTGCCCCAATACGCCCGATTCCCAAAACAGTCTTCGATACCACCATGCCCCTGTTGTACGAATGCTTTCGGCAAATTCGGCAATCATACCGAGGCTGAAGGCGCCGTCGGCGGCAATCTCTTGATGGCAGCTCACGACCTGCGCCGGCTCCCGGAAGTCTCCCTCGACCAGTGTGAACAGTGGCAGGTGCTCCGGGCAACCCTTTGGACGTGTCCAGAGGAAGTCGGCACGAAGGGCGGGCCGAAGACGCTCGTGGACCCCCGGGCTTCGCTCGAAGAGGTACAGGCCTGACGGTAAACCACGGACCCGATGCACAAAGATGCCGCAATGCAGATGCAGCGGCCAGGGCCAGACGTCCCACGGCGGCACGCCGGCTCGTGGCAGCAGCCGGTCGAGCATGACATAAAAAGTCCCGGCAGAGATCGAGGTGGTGCCGTCGAGCGCGAGACAGCTGCGGCGCTGCCTGATAAGCCGAGCGGCGTTGATGTGCGAAGAGACAGCGGGACGATCTGGCCACGCTGGGAACGTGTCCACAAGGACAGTGTCGCCAGGTCTTCGTGTCGTCCCGGCCCCGTCCTCTTGCCAGGTCGCCTTGGCAACAGCATCAATCGCCGGCCAGCGGACATGAGCGGAGCTCAATGAGTTCGCCCGGCCCGCCCACGCACCCTCAGAGAGCACATCCCGCAGCTTTGCAATGTCAATCCCCTCCGATTCCTCACTGTCCCCGAAGGAATGGGAAGGGCCGACGAGCAGCAGGGTGTCCGGGTGTTCGCGGTCTTCCTCGGCAATGGCCGAGAAGCTCTCTGGCCGGTCCAGCCCCAGCACGGCGGCAATGGCCGCGTCCGAAGCATCTGCGATCAGCCTGGCCGACCACCCCAATGACGCGGCCGCATATCGCACGGTGGCGATGGCATGGCCCGCATCATGCTGGCAGTAGCGGAAAGCGCGCTCGCCATATTTCCAGGCTTCGCGCCAATGAATTGAAGACAGGCCCACGAGAAACGAAGATGGCGAGAGCAATCCCGCAAGCTGCCGTGCCGCTTGACCCTTCAGAACGCAGCGGCGCTCCAGGATGTGATCCCGGCTAACGTAGTGATAGACACCGGCACTCAGGCCCGGCATCTCTGCAACGACGGCATACCCCTCGGTGGGGTGAAGGTTGCCGCTGGACGGGTTGCAACGTAAGGCCCAGCGACTCCCCTTGTACTGCTTCCAGGCCGACAGTCCCAGGGCCAACTCGAACAGTATCGCCACACTGTTCCGCTCCAGCGGCACGGGAGGAACGGTGCCGGGCAGGTAAAGGTCGGGATAGGCCGTGTCGAGCCGGTCAGCGAGAAGAGGAAGTTCGACCCTTTCCGCGCCAACGAAGGTGCGAAAGGGATCAGGTTGCGTGGCCCAGTCCAGATATCCCAGCGACGCGGCGTAGCGGTGCAGGTGATGCTTGGTGCGTCGATGGTAGGCCAGCACGGCTTCGACCGCGTTCTGATCTTTGGTCATATTCCGAGTGAAACCGCCGAGGATTTTCGTTATGGGAGCGGGATCTTTTCACAGTTTTCACAGCGGGGCCCGATCGGCACGCCCAAGATCCCGCACCTGGGGTGTGTTCCGGAACCCTAACCTCTCACGGTAGCGCAGTCAACTGTGGCTTCTTGGACGTCTTGCGCCGACAGGCCAGGAAAACGATAACCGTCACCAAGGTCACGAGGATAGCGATGACCACCAAGCTGGGATGCCATCGAAAAGGCCTCTCTTCGAGATTCGCCAGCTCGACCACTGGAATGGCCAAACCGGATGACCCCACTTCCTGTCTCATTTCCCCGCATCTTCTTTCCATGCAAGAAGCGTCATATCATCACTGCCAGTCCACGATTTTCCTATTCTGGCCTTGTCGGCCACGCCCGTCAAGCCTCTTCGCCTACCTTGCAAGCAACTCAACCAGTCTCTGAAGGCTGTTTTGATGATCCTCTCCTCCTGCAAGAGGGAGAGAGGATGGTGGCAAAGCGTCCGGATCGGGTCATTCACACCCGACCGGGCTCTTCCTTTGCTTGTCCTGCTGGAGAAGATTTCGAGAAACGAACCATCTGAAAGGGAGGCACGATGATGCGCATGGAATAAAGTTGGAATAAATATGACCTGTCCCGTGTTTTCCCCTTGGATGGCGCAGGAGCCACCGGCAATCGCGCAGGCTGCATCCCACACGACATGAGATGACACGTCCAAGCGATCGTCGGGATCGCGTTGGTGTTCGGCCTCATCGCGTTGCAGACTAAGTATCGCTCAAGCCGGCGCGGCTCCTTGGCACCCCACCCGTCTTCTAGCCCCGAGCGACACCAGTAAACGTGGGGACTTCGGCGAGCCCCTCAGCCTGAGCTAGGGACGAGGGCTCAGTTGAGCAGAGGAGTCGAGGGCCGGAGGGCGGCTTAATCATATCTTCACGGATAATCCGGGCTAGCACCTTGCCTTCCCTCGGAAAATGGGATAGAAACAACCGCAAGCTGAAAGCAGGATGCACAGCCGGAGGTGAAATGGCGCTGCTCTGGGTGGCCCTGGTCGGTTACGGCGTGCTCATGTTTTTGATCTCCCCCCGCGCCGTCGATTCCAAAGGGTTCTACTGGGGATACGATGCCCGGGGGCGCGAGACCGGTTTCTGGCTGCTGACGTGCAGCACGCTCATTACCTGGATATTCGCCAAGTCGGTGACCAACGCCGCCAACCTGGGAGCGACGTACGGCATCGTGGGCGGGCTCGCCTACGCCACCTATTATCTCTCCATCCCGGTGGCGGGAATTGTCATCGTTTCGATCCGCAAACGGTGGGGCGCGCGGAGCCTGTCCGAGTTCCTCGTCAGCCGCTACGGCCGAACGGCGGCCGCCGCCTTCCTGATCGTCGTCACCATCCGGCTCTATAACGAGGTCTGGAGCAATACGGCGGTCGTGGCCTCTTACTTCGGGGAGAAAGGCTCCTCCCCCTATTACGCCGCCGCCTTTGTCTTTACCGTCTTGACCCTCATCTACAGCCTCAAGGGGGGCCTCAGGAGCTCGATCGTTACGGATATGCTCCAACTCGTGCTGGCCGGATTCCTCCTCTTTCTCCTGCTGTTCCATCTCTTCCCCCGCGTCGGACCGGGCGAGCTGCTCCAAGCGGGCGAGTTTTCTTTTCGCGGAGGTCTCGACATCCTGCTGGTCGTTTTCCTCCAGATCTGGAGCTACCCCTTTCACGACCCGGTCCTCA
>Ga0302046_10002301_pt1 | contig 17772 bp, 16 predicted proteins | sample RVTome_11_FD_200261 | JGI IMG/M metagenome (GOLD analysis project Ga0302046, IMG submission 200261) | Soil microbial communities from uranium-contaminated site in the Upper Colorado River Basin, Wyoming, United States - RVT147D111 (version 2) ...
GGTATGCCCGGCAGCCAGCAGGGCCTGGGCCTGCCAGTAGGCAAATTTGCCGCGAAGCGGCTGGTCCTGGTACGCGGCGATGATGCCGGCCAGCAACGCCTCTTTGCGTTGCTCAAAAGCGGGATCTGCCGGGCGTAGGGGATCGGGCGGGCCTTGGCGCGGCGCCTCGATGCGTGCGGCGACGAACGGGGCGAGGATCCCCAGCAAGAGCATGGTGATGAGGAGATAGGATAGCCTGGACATCTCCGGTAGCCGTAAGGGATCGTTAGTGCGTTTTTCTACCGGGCGGTGGGCAATGTTCCGAGGAGCTGCTCGATCTGGGCGAGCATCCGGTGGTGCGAGAAGCGCTGCCGTGCCGCTGTGCGCCCCGCTTCGGCGAGCGTTCGTGCGGTCTCGGGCGAGGACAGGACGTGTTGGAGCGCCCGGCGGAGGTCTCTTGCATCGCCGGGCTCGACGAGGAGCCCTGTGTAGCCGTCCTCGATGATTTCGAGCACACCCCCGGCCCGCGTGGCGACGACGGGGCGCCCGGCCAGCATACCCTCGACCACCACACGCCCGAACGGTTCCGGCGCCGTCGACGTGTGCGCGACGACGTCCACGAGGTGCAGCAGGGCCGGGACGTCGTCGCGAAAGCCGAGGAAGTGAACGCGTCCGCCGAGGCCCTGCGTTTTCGCCTGGCGCCGTAGCGAAGCCGCGTAGTCCGCTTCGTCGGCAAACAACGCGCCGCCTGCCAGTAAGGCATGGACCTCCGGCAGGTCGGCGAGCGCCTCCAGAAGGATGTGCTGGCCTTTCCAGGAAGCCAGCCGGCTGAAGACCCCAACGACGGGCACGCCGCGCAATCCGAGCGCCGTCCGCAAGGCGTCTACCTGATCGGGATCTACGGCGCCGAACGGTGCCGGATCGATGCCGTTGTAGATGACCGATACCTTGGGGGTTGTTCCGCCGCCGGCGACGAAGGCTTCTGCGGTGGCTTTCGAGTTCGCAATCACCTGCGTCGCCCCCCCGTTGTTTGCAAGGAACACGACGAGGCGCCGGTGGGTGTCGCTGAAGTGATCGGCCGTGAGCAGGTCGCGCAGATGCCAGACGACCGGCCTGCGCGCCCATCGACCCGCCAGGGCCGCTACGACGAACGCTTTTTGCGAGTTGGCATACAGCCCGTCGTACCCGCGTGCCTCGCGCGCTACGCGGCGGGCCAGACCCAGCACGCCCGGCAGGCTCCGCACGTCATGGAGGAAGCCGCCTTCTCGGCGTACCTGGTGCACCGAAGCCGGGGCCGGCACCACATCCACCGCGACGCCGGCTGCGGCGAGCCGCTCGCGGAACGGGCCGTCCTCGAAAAGCAGCACCTTGCTCCCGGCGCTGAAGTGCCGGGCTATGTCGAGCAAGGACAACTCCCCTCCTCCCAGTACGCCGACGTGGTCCAGGAACAAGAGGCGCGGCAGCATTACGAATTCCGTTTCTTGACGTAGCCCAGGACGATCCTTAAGAGGTCGGACCCGTGCATCCCTTTGTAGAGGCATTGATCGATTCCCGATAACCAGAGCCGCGTCCTGTTCCTCACATTGATGCGCGCGGCTACCGTATCCAGATCATGATCGCGGGTATGAAGGATCATCACCTTGCCCCGGTATTTCTCGGGAAAAATGAGCCGCGCATTCCAGTTGTTGTGGAATACATAGGTCGTGCAGGGCGAAAGCGCCAGGGCTTCCATGAAGGCGGGTTGGTCGTGCGGTAGCTCGGTCAGCCGGGCCTCGTAACAGGAGAGCCAGCGCGCAAACAAGTCGCGTACCGCCTCGTTCTTCCGGAACAGGATGACGCCCGTGTTATAGGGCGTGTAGGCCTCGATTTCAACGCCGGAGACGGTGACCTTGTGCCGGTCGTTGGTGGCATGGGCGAGGCTCAAGTCGAAGTGATCCAACAAGGGAAACAGGCCCCGGCAGTTGCCAAGCAAGTAGGTGTCGCTATCTAAATAAAACGTTTTGGCGTACGGAGACGATGCGTAGACGTGCCGGACTTTAAAGAGCAACTTGTCTTTCCAGGTGTCTTCTTCCGTGAAGCGGCCGGGTACCACGACGACGTGGTCGAACGCGGACAGCTCGTCGTCTGCCACGGATGTGTCGGCATCCACGATGAGCGTGACGTGGGCTTCCGGGTCGTGTTTTTTGAGGGACCGGACGGAGGTGAGCACTTCATCGACGTACTTGCGCGTTCCACAAACGGCGTACACATAGCCCGCCTCCGGAAATCGTTCCATAGCTTGTTCTCGACCCTTTACGGCCCAGGGCTGTTCAGTTTTTCTGCGAAATAATGCCCCACTACCGTTTCGGAGCACCGGGTTTCCCACCAGGCGAGCGTGGCGGCATGTCTGGTCTGCATCGCTTCCTCGTCTGCCAGCAGGGCTGGCAGAATATAGGGAAGTTCCTTCCAGTCGGAAATTGTGACGACGGGAGCGTTCTCGTAAAACCAGTAGGGGGGAAGGGCCTCGGCGAGGGTGATGCAGCCGTAGCGCATCGCCTCGAAAAACCGATAGGTCTCGAAAGACGCGCCGCGCGGCACGAGGCATATCCTTGCATTCATCAGCCCCTCCGAGTACGCGGCGGCGGAGGCCTTGATCGAATGGCGAAAGTTTGATTGAAGCCGGAGGTCGACCCTGAGGTCGGGGCGTTCGCGGCGGACTTGCTCCAGCGCTGCGAGCATCCGGAGGCGTCCCTGCTCCTTCGGCGATCCGAACCAGCGTCTCAGTCGTTTGCTGCTGTGGGCCACGCTGCCGGCAAAGAAGACGTCCGCCGTGCGTTCCGTGATGGGCTTGATCGGCAAGGCCAACTGGTTGGCATACCCGAGCGGGATAGGGTAGATCGGCGGCAGGGTATCCGGGTGCAGAAGGCGTTGCCGGGCCTGGTGAAGACGCCCGGGCAGGCGTCGCGCGATGTCACGAAGGCGTTGGGTGTGCGCCAGCAGGTTCTGATACGACGGCCGGGTGAAAAGGCCGGGCAGCCGCACCTGCCTCGTGCCGTAGCATTTGAAAGTCGCCCGCACCCGGTGAAAATAGGCGGGAATGCGGGCTGCCTCGTCACCCTGGATCACCGCAACGACGTCCGGCCCGTAGCGGGGCAGCGTGCGGAGGTCGGGCGTCAGGTAGAAAGTCAGGCCCCGGTGCCGGAGGTGCTGCTCCATAGCCTGGAAGACCCCGCTGAAGTAGGCGGTGCGAATGGGATGGTCGGCGTGTGAGGCGGGGTCGAAAGGATGCCACTTCAGGGGTTCTTTCTTCCATGTGCCGGGGAAGCAGAGGTAATAGGTGTTCTCAGGCGCCACGTCCTTTTCCAGGCTTTTTTCCAGGTTCTGGGGGTCGTTATTTTTGCATAGAACCAGGCGAGATAGCGGGAGGCGTACCAGGCGGCATACGCCGGGCGGAAACGGAAGCATCCGGATTGGCGGAAGTGCTCATGGAAAAGGTGGCGGTAGGGATGAGGGCACCGGGGATGCCAGGGTTTGCGGCCCCGGGTGTAATGGATGATGAACGAGCCGGTGGTGAGTTCGTCGCTTCGGGCGCGGAGGGCTGCAAGATAGCGTTGATGCGCCGGAGAGGCAGGGGCTGCGCGGCGGTCGTAGAGGTACGTTTGCAGGTTCCATCGCTCGTCGAGCAGGCCCCATCGCGCATGCAAGACGGCATTCAGGCCGTCCTGGTCACCCCAGCGAGAAGAGCGGCCATACTGCTCGGTGTAACGTATGAATTGCTGGGTGATGTGCTGGGTGCGCCACTTTTCGACATCGATGAGCAACACGCCTCCATTGAAATACGGGGCATCGGCCGGAAGGCCGAGGGCCTCCTGCTTCCGTAGCCCCATGGGCGAAGCGAGGGTGAATACGGCGGGATCCCGCACGGCCAGGGCTACGTGCGTCCCCAGGTCCTGCTCCCACAACGCCCGGAGGTCGCCCCGGACGATCACATCTGCGTCAAGGTAGAGGATCCGGCGGCATGCCGGCGGCAAGAGGGTCGGGAGGAAAACCCGGTAGTGGGTAGCCAGCGACAGGTGTTCACTCGTTTGCAGCAGCGCCGGGTCGATGGGGAGTTGGTCCAGCGTAGGCCAGTGTAGCTGCGCCCGGCCCCTGACGACGCGCCGGAGTCGATCCCGGTTCGGTGCATGGATGGCTCGGCCGGCCGTGCTCAGGATGTACAGGTGAGGCCGCTCGCCGCCCGATAACCCGTCCAGCAGCGAATGCAGGGTGGCAGACAGCGGGATGGCAAAGCGGTTGTCGATGCCGAAGGCAACCGTGAGGGGTTGGGGATCGGTAGGGGCTCCGCACGCATGCGTGCCCGAGGATGCCCTTGCCGGCAGAGCCGCGTCTAACGACGGATCAGGCTGCATGGAGCGACGGAGGAGGATCGGACGGGCCCGGACGCTTCAGGAGATGGGGGCGGTAGTTACGAACGGTGACGTTTCGCATCCAATGCCTTGTCCGTATAGACGGTTCCTGCACGTACAGAGGCTCGGTGGCAGGGTTGATCCCGCGCATCTGCTCAACGGAGCGCCTCTTCATAGACCGCCCGGATGCGCCGGGCGAGGACCGGCCAAGCGTAATGGGTTCGGGCATAGGTTTGGCAGGTGCTCTCATCCGGCAGCGGCAGCGTACCGCGTAGCGCCTGCACCAGGCCGTCGGTAAGGGCGTCGGTGTCGACGCCTTCAAGAATCAGGCTGGGCGACAGGGTACGCACGGTTTCCGGCAAGCCGCCCACCGGGGTCACCAGCACCGGCGTGCCGGCGGCGAGCGACTCGATGGTGATGAGCCCGAAGCCTTCCAGCGCGACGGTCGGGACGATAGTCAGATCGGCGGCCCGGTAGGCAAGGGGCAGGGCGTCGTCGGGGAGGAAGCCCAGCAGGCGTACGTGATCATGCAGGTCCAGGGCCTCGATGCGGGCGTCCAGCTCGGCGGCCAGAGGGCCCCGGCCGGCGATCAGCAACAGCGCCTCCGGCACGGCACGGCGCACCGTCGCCATCGCGCTGATGAGGTTTTCCAGACCCATCCGGCGTTGCAGCCGCCGCACGGTCAGGATGATCGGGCGCTCCCGGGTCCAGCCCAGGCGCCGTCGTGCTTCGGCGCGCGCAGGGCCGGCGGAAAACCGTTCGACCGCCACGCCGCCCGGCACAATGCGGATACGCTCCAGGGGTATCCCGTAGCGACGATGCAAAACATCACGGAAGGCTTCCGACAGTACAATGAACCGCCGGGCCTGCCGGTATACGGATCGTTCGATGCGCCCTTTGATACGCGTCGCCACGCCCGAGTCGCCTTCCAGGGACCCTTCGTGCGCCCAGGGACCGTGGAAGTGTACGACGAGCGGACGCCGCCGGAGGTGCCGCCCCAGCGGAGCGGCATAGAGCGCGAAATGCCCGGCGACCAGATCCGTCTCCTGATCCGCCAGGATCGCCAACGCCCGGCGCCTGAGTTGCTGCGCACGGACGAGCAGGGAGGCGTTTTCGGGGGCGACGGCCTCAACCTGTCCTTCCGTCTGCCGGGCTACGTCCGGGGATCCCATCACCAGCCCGCGCACTCCGACGCCGGCCTGCGGCAGCGAGCGTATGAGGTGATAGTAGACCCGGTTCAAGCCGCCCGCCTGCTCGGGAAACCAGCCCATGCCGATTTGTAGCGTGTGCACGGCCCGGTCGCCCGGCTTCGCCACCCCGGCTTCGGCGTTGGCGAGGTGGGAGAAGAAGCGAGGTTCCGTGACGGCACTCATGAATACGGCCGGGTGCTGACGCAGGGAGTGATAGGGCGAGGTGGTTCCCGCCTTCTGGGCCCCGATGATCACGAAGTTGGGCGCGTCCAGGATCATGGCGACACCGAGGCTGCCTCGGCAGCGGGATCGATCGGTATTTCCTCGTCGCCTGCGCGTTCGTAGTGATAGCGATAGCTGGCTACGGCGAGGCCGGCGAAGCACCAGAACACCGTGCCTCCTACCTCGTAGAGCACGTTTCTGAAGAGGAGTACGGCCAGCAACCCGAAGACAATCGACGTGCTGAGGGCGGCAAAAGGGTCTCGTGTTCGCCGCCGACCCCGCCATATGCGGCGCAGCAGCATCACCAGGCCCAGTATGAACAGGGTCGTGCCCGGCCATCCCAGTTGAAAAGGAATCACCAGCAGGCCGCTGTCTACGGTGATGCTGGTGTCGCCGATGCCGTTTCCGATCGGGTTGAGCAGGGCGCTTACATAGGTGTTCTGGAACTGTTCGATACGGGTGTTCAGGCTGCTGTCTTCCTCCATGCTTTGAAAGGATTCGAAGCGGCTGGCGATCCGGTCCGAGATGGCGGGTACGGACAGGAGGAGCGCGAGCACCAGCGTACCGGACAAGACGGCCCCGAGGAGCCGGGTACGGGACGTGCCTTTGGTCCAGGCGGCCATGAACACGAGGGCCACCAGCCATCCGCCCCAGGACTGCCGGTGGAGGGTCAGCAGGAAGCTGGCATAGCCCGGTGCGGCCACCAGGAGGTGCTTCCAGGCAGGGAGGCTAAAGAGGACAATCAAGCCTGCCATCATCACCGTCGCGAAGAATTCGTAGGCATTCAAGGTGCTGAAGACCCGCATCTCGAGCGGCTTGGGGTTGCCTCCAAACGTGCTCAAGTGGCGGAGTTCGTGCATCCAGTAGAGATCCCAGGACGGGAGCACATAGAACTGGATGAGCGCGTAGAGACCCGTCAGCGCCACGCCCCAGAGAAACGTGCGGCGGATGCACTGGCGCAGGGCGGGATAGTCGTGCCAGGAGAGCGCTATGTGGAGGCCGAAGAACACCGGCACGATCCATTTCATCGAGCGTACGCCAGCCGAGACGGGTCCGAACGCCAGCACGCTGACGGCAAAGCCATAGGCCATGCCGGCGAGGATCAGAATGAACGGGAAGAAGTCTTTGTCGGCGATCCGGGTGCGATGGCGGACCAGGGTGAGCATGCTCAGCCCGGTCGCCAGATACACGCCCATGGTGATCAGGCTTGGTTCCTGCCAGCCGGCATGGTAGTCGACGATGCGGCGTATGAAGGGCGTCAGCAGCCAGAGCCACCATATGTATCCGACGTACATGACCGGGAAGAGTCGATAGAGGACGAGGCCCAGGAAGAGCACGAGGGCGAGATAGAGATAGCGAAAGGCGCCAAGCTCGCCGAGCAGCAGAGGAATCACGAGCAGTCCCACGCTGAACAGGATGCACCCCAGCACGATCAAGAGCACGCGCGGCGAAGACGCCCGGGGGGTGGTGCCGGTGCGGGTGTCGTCGAGGGTGGGCGAGGCGTGCAACATGCGAGGGGCCGTCAAGGAGGCGAGCCGGCGGAAAGACCGACAGGGTCGTTCAGCGCCTCAACGAGTTGCGCGGCGAGGACGTTCCAGTCGAAGGCGGCCTGATACAGCGCCTGGCCGCGCCCGGCGATCCGGGTACGCCGGGCCGGGTCGTGAAGCAACGCGCAGGCGTAGCGGGCAAAGGTGTTCGGGTCGTCGTCCGGAGCCAACAAGAAGGCCTGGCCGTTGGCGCGTTGCAGTATCATGTCGGTATGGCTCCCATAGGTCGAGACTGTCGCCACCCCTTGTTGCAGCGCGGCCATGAACGACCCACGCCGTGTGGACACGCCCCGCCGAAAAGGCGCCAGGCAGACGTCCATCGCGGCAAAATAGCGGGAGGCGTCTTCCGGCGGCACGCGTCCCGCATCGTAGACGGGGAAGCCCTCCAGGCGCTGCTGCATCTGCGCCCCGTCCGGTCCTACATAGAGCACCTGCATTGCATCTGTCTCCCGGCGGAGCGCGGTGGCGGCTGCCCGGACGAAATCCAGCAGGCGCGTCGGATGCGCTGTGCCGAATACGCCGACGACGAACGTGGGGTCCCCGAGGCCGAGCCGGCGACGCGCCTCGGCACGCGCGACGGGCCGGTAAGGCATGTTCGACCCCACCGGGAGGTGATGCACCGGGGTCTTGCCGAACCAGCGTCGAAACGAAGCAACCCAGGGTTCGATGGCCACGAAGAGCACGTCGGCCGCCCGGCTCAGCCTCCACAACTGGGCGAGTTGCCAGGTCGACATGAGCACCAGCCGTGCGTTGAGCCAGGGCGGTGCCACCTCATGGACCATCACGGCCAGCCGCAGGGCCGGATGCCGCTGCTTGAGGGTGCGCACGACGCGGGGCAGGTGGGGGTTAAACCCGCGACGCCCGTAGCTGAAGGGGTTGTATTGCAACACCAGCCAGTCGGGAGGGTCCTCGGCCACGGCGTCGAGCAAACCCTGCACGCCGCGGGTAGGTTCGAGGGCGAAGGCCTGCCGGACCGCTACGCCGGGGATCGGCGTGTGGGTGGGTTGCGTCGTCAGGATCTTGACCCGGCTGTGCTCGGCCAGGGCCCCGGCGAGGCAGGCGGTATAGTCTCCGATGCCGTCGGGCGTGGGAGGAAGCCGGGGAAAGACGAGGTGCACCCGTAGGGGCGCTTGCCGATCCGACGTGGCTTCTTCCCGGCCTAGGCCGCGTAGCCCATCCGCTGGAGATAGGGACCGAACTGGTTCTGACATAGCGCAAGCTCTGCAGGACTCATCTGGTTTCTGAACCGTTCCGTGACCCCCTTGTTGAAGTGCGTCCTTTGCTGCACGACCGTGTTCTGATCCCTCGGCGCATAGCAGGCCACCACCTCACGCAGGTCGTCCTGGGAAACATCGAGCCGCAGGAAACCGGCCAGCCGGTCCAGCACTCCCAGCGCGTCGACGACGAGGTCTTCATACCGGATCATCAACGCCTGATGCGTCCGGGTCCAGGCTTCCCAATCGTCGAGCAGCGGCCGGACGTAGTGGACGGCGTCTTCGACGTTTCTGAGGGTTGCCAGCACGTTGGCCTGGCCTGCCTTGCGCACGCGTTTGCCGTGGTCCAGCGCCGAGAGAACCACGTCTCTCGGATCCCGGTAGATGTACGTCGTCTTGGCGATGCCCAGGTTCATCAGCAGGCGGAGGCTCGGCGTTGGTCCGGCGTGTGTTTTGACCGCGAAGGTGTTGCCCTTCCGATGGGCCGGCAGCAGCCGGGCCAGGTTGATCGCGTTCGGATTGATCCGGCAATTCTCCTCCAGCAAGACGTTCGCCAGGGCGTAGTCGCGGCGCAGCATGCGTACGTCTTGGTGACCGGCCTGCACCAGGAGGTCATTGGTCATGTTGAAATACCAGCCGCTACCGGACTTCTTCAGACTGGCGCAGACGACGATCATGGATCTCCTCTTGCTCGAACCCGGGGGTATCGTCACGAACGCAGCAAGGCGCGTATCCGTTTCCCGTACCGACGGAGTATCGGATACCGGCGCAGCATCCGAGAGCTCCCGAGCATGCGGTCGTAGCCCTGTGTTATGAGCAGATGGGGCAGGGCTGGCACGTGCTCCTGGTAGTGGGCTTCCATGAAGGCATAAACGGAAGGGCAAAGCTGCCTGACGTGCGCGCGTTCTTCGGCGCGCGCATATTTGAACAGCTTCCGCTGCTGCACCGCGGTTCCTTTCAGGCGGCCGAAGCCCCACGCCTGCTCGTAGGTATCGCGGCACCAGGCGCTATGCGTCTCATTGAAAGCCCGGATGTCTTCCTGCGTGCGTGAGAAGGCGTAAAAAGCGGGCTGCACGGGTATCGAACAGGCACGCAGGCGCTCGACGACGTGCGCCCGGCGAAACGCAAAGTCTTCGTAGACGACGACGGCGTCGAACGCATCCCGCTGCTGAAACACCGTTTCGAGTTTCCGGAACTTCTCGTCCAGGGCACCGCTTTCGTGGCGGTAGTGCTTGCGGACCAGGGAGATGTAATTGTGCAGCGGATGCCGCAGCACGAGCACCCTGGCATCCGGCCCGAAAGCCTGCAGGTGATCGGCCACGTCCAGACGGGTCGTGACCACGCATTTCACGATGACGTGGTCGGCTGTCGCTTGGGCATCGTCAAAGCCGGGGAGGCATACGTGGCTCCACACGTCTACGACGCACACGGAACGCGGGAGCTGCCCGAGAAAAAAGGTGATGAGCGAGGCCCCGGACGACTGCATGCCGTACACAAAGATGTTCATGAGCCATGGTATCGCCTGAGGGGAAGGGGGACGCTACAGATAGCCATGCCGCCGCAGCTCGTCGCCCGCCACGCGCTCGGCGGCCCGAATCTCTTCGGCCGGGCGTCGCTTGTGAATGCCGATGGAGCGGGCATGGGCCTCGTTCAACCGTCTACGAAACCGGTTGTTCATCGCCACCCCGAGGTGATCGGCGAGGGCCTGTCCGTACAGTAACGGTTCCCGCATCACGTCCTCATACCGCAGGGTCAGGACCCGTTTCGACGCAGCGACGTCGGGCCGGGCGAAGGCGTCGCGGCAGCGTCGTACCATCGTCTTCCACATCCAGATGGCGCGTACATACGGCGTGGCGGCCAGGAACGCGTCCTCGCCGCCCTCTTCGACCCACCAGGGCACATACCGGTGGTCGACCTTCCGGCCCAGCCGCATCTCGGCGCTGCGCAGGTCGGTCAGCTTTTCGTCGGTGAGGACGTCGTAGGTACGCACGAGGGAGTCGGCACAGTCTCGCCCGTCTCGGTAGATGTAGACGATCCGGGCGTCGGGCAGGGCTTCGCAGGTAAAGGCGGGAGCGAAGCTGAGGAAGGGCTCTTTGTGAATGAGGCGGGATACCGAACGCGGGCCGTGCAGCGCCCGCCACAGCCCGCCGGGGCCTGTCGGCGCGGCGAACCACTTCTGGAGGGCTACGGCCCGCGCCCGGAAGAGGCCCGAATGGAGGTACCGCAGCAACGATTGTTTGTACTCGACGACGAGGGCTTCGTAGGCCGCCGGCGGAAGCGGATGGTTGATGAGCTGGGGAATGCCGGACGGAAAGAGGATGCCGGTGACGCACGCCGTATCCGGCAGGGTATCCAGGACGTGCATCAGGAACGTCGTGCCGGAGCGGGGGCAGCCCAGCACTACGCCGAATTCAAGCGATTCCGGTACGGTCGAGAGCATGGGGCGGTCTGGGTGGGGATTGAGGGGCGATTCTCCTTTACGGAGGCGTGCGGCAGTCGATTAAGCCCCGCTTTGTCTTCACGTTGCTATCCGGTGTAGGGGTATGGGGGTGTGGGAGGGATTTTTTGCGGGGAGGTTGTTCCGGCGCGTTGCTGCGCCAGCGCGGCCAGATACCGTTCCGCCAGGGCCGGTGCGATCTGTTGCCAGTCGAAGGCCTGTGCCCGTTGCCGCGCCCAGCGCCGGGCTTCGGCCAGGGCGTCCGGGTCCAGCAGGAGGTGGGCGACCCGTGTGCTCATCGCCGCCGTATCGCCGGGCGGCACCAGGTAGGCCGGCGGGAGCATGGCCGGCGGGCCGGGTGCGTCGTACGCCACGACGGGCAAGGCCGCGGACAGCATCTCCAGCACTGCGTAGCCGAAACCTTCGACGTAAGACGGAAAGACGCCGACGGCACAAGGCGCCAGCAGGTCGGGCAGGTGTTCCGGCGCGTAGGAAGGGATCACCTCGATGCGGCTGCGCAGGGTGCGCGGGAACAGAGAAAGCACGGCCCGTTTGCTCCGGTACCGGCCTCGCGTGCCGAGCAGACGAAAGCGAGCGTCCGGCACGGCAGCCGTGACGCGGCGGACGAGGTCGGGAAAGTCGGCCCCACCCTTGCGCGGGCCGTACATCCCGATGAAAGCCACGCGGGCTGCTGCCGGAGGCGCCACCGGGACGGCGTGCAACGCCCGGTGCTGGGCCGGGCTCAACCCGTAGGGAAAGACGCAGATGTCCTCGGGGGACAGGCCGTGCCTGCCGAGCACCGTCTTGTCTTTTTCATTGGCAACGACGATCAGGTCGGCGGCTTGCAGGGTGGCGTTGTAGCGCTTGATCCTGGCCCCTTTGTGCCGGCGTTCGCGTGCGTCGAAGAGCCGGGCCCGGAACCGGTCGCGCACCGTCGGTACCGGCGGGATGGTGATGTCGAGAAAATGGTGCAGCAACAACTGGCATCGCGCCACAAAGAGGACGTCGGGCGGCAACTCGGAACGCTCGAAGTACAGGCGCTTGTAGTCAAACTCGACGATGTCGTACGCCGAAGCGTGGGCTTTCAGGTAGGCGAGCAGCTTTTCCGGATACTGGCCGGGACCGGCGCCGACGCGGGCCGGATCCACCAGGTCGCACTGCCACCCGAGCTTCTCCAGGGCCTCTGCCAGCTCGATCAGCGTCTTCGCCGCGCCGAGCTTACGGTTGAGGGCACACGGGCTGCAAAAGAGGATCCTGGTGCCGGATTGCATACGGCGTTTCGCCTGTTTCAAGAAGTCTGCGTTGCCGGGCCGGGATCGGCGAACGGAGGGCCGGATCGCGGAGGCTCAGCGTTGCGTCAGGGGCCAACGAAACATACGGCCCGGGGTTCTGAGCCGTACGCACGCGGCGGTGTAGCCGAGCATCAGGGCACCGATGTATGTCGGTTCGCGTCGGTTTCGTAGCCCAGGTCGACGAGCAGTCCGCCGAATTCCTGCGCGAAGTAGGCGACATGGTCGGCGGTGAAGTGGTTGCGCCAGTCGCCGGGCTGGCCTTTTCGGTAGTGGCTCCGCACGTTCTCCTGACCGCGCCTGCGGCCCCCGGAGAGGCGTTCAAAGCGCTTGCGCCCGACGATGGTTTCGACCCGGCGCGGCGAGAGCCCGCGTAGGGGAAAGCGAAAAGGGGAGAGGGGCCAGTGAAACGGCGTGAAACGCCGCCCGCGCTGGTTCAGCACGTTCAGCTTCATCACGAGGCTTGTGAGGGCACGCGCCGGGAGCCCGCGTGCTTCGTCGTTGAGCATGCCGAGGAACGCGTAGACGGTGCAGAAAGCCTCCACCGGGTTGGCCGTCACGTACTCCATCTTCAGTTCGAGCACGTCCGGGCGGGTGTAGTTCCAATTACGCATCTGGTCGAGCCGCGCCTTGCTGAAGGCCATCTCCAGCAAGAGCCCTTCTTCTTTCGAGACGCGCTGGAGCTGTGCTCGGTGCGCCGCGAGCTCGGGCCAGCCTTCGGTGGAATGCGAATGCCGGTGCGAGAAGTAGCCCGAGAGGACCACGTCGCGCGGATCCCGGATGACGTGAAACCCCCGGAAGGGCGGCAGGTCGGCGAGGTGCTGCCGGTCGGCGTTGGTGTAGGCCAGGACGTCCGGGCGTTCCGCCGCGACGAGCCGGCCCAGCGTGCCGTAGCCGGCGAAATCGACGGGACGATGCACGATGCGGAACCGCCATCCCAGGTGAAAGCAGGTCTCCCGCAGGATGCTGTCGATCCACCCGGTCGCACATTTATGGTGGCCGAAGAAGACGTAGAGGGGTTTGTGGTGCGGTGCGCTCATCGAAGCCATACGTCCAGGTCGCGCCCGATGAGGTCTTGCACCTTCAAGATGTCCTCCCGGTACGCCGCCACCAGCTCCGATCGTATCTCATCGGAGAGGACGGGCTTTTGTGTGCGGATGGTTTTCAGGATGGTGACCGCCACTTTCCTGCGCAGGGGGGCAGGGACCAGTTTCCGGGCGAGGCGTTTCACGGGGTTAGGCCGCATCACGGTTTTGTGGAGCGCCTGGTTTTTGGGTACGCCGTGGGTGGGGTTGTAGCGGGCCTTGAGGTCGGGCACGAACCCGGCGTCGACGCCGAGGAACCGGTAGAGGTCGCGCAGGACGGGGCGCGGGTCGGCGCTGTATTCTTCAAAGAGGTAGATCCTGATGTGTTCGCGGGGAAAGGTGTCGAAATAGCGCTGCAGGCTCTCGTAGTACAAACTGTGCCGGAGGCCGTAGCACCCGAACGGTTCCTGATCCCACGTAGCCCGTGTTTGTGCTTTCTCTCGAAAGAAAGGAACGAACGGGCGGTGGTCGAAGACGCCGGAGTTGATCATGTGCATGAAATGCGAGAAGGCCCGGTCGACCGGGTGGCGGAGGAGGGCCACCAGGCGGACCTCCGGAAGCTTTTTGCGGATGTGCGCCGGGGCTATCGGACTGTGGAAGTAGCGCGGCGATGCTTCTCCGATGGCCTTCTCGTCGCCGACGCCCTCGAACAACGCCCGGTAGTCCTCCCAGGTAGTGACCCAGGCCGGTCTTTTCCAGTCCGGGAGGGGCCACGTCCCGTCAAAGGAGAAGAAGTTGGGCTCTTTCACGGGCGCCATGTAGACCTCGGGATGCGCCTTGAGGTGCCGGTAGAGGGCCGTCGTTCCCGCTTTTGCTACGCCAATGACAAGAAAGGTTGGCAGGGTAGGCATCGCTGCTCTGGTACGCTCGTGCTCAGGTCACACGAAGCCTTGGGCGGCTTGCGGGCGCAGGGGCTGGCCCGCCTCCGGGGTGTTTCGAGGTGCCGGTGGCTCGTAGCCCCAGCGCGACAGCACGTCGCAGGCAAGCAGGGCGTCCAGCTTTACCACCTCGCCGTGATACTGTTGCTTCAACGTGTGCACCAGTTCCGGGGCGAGCGCTTCTTTCGATTTGAAGAGCAACTGCTTGTTGATCTGGCGCATGAGCGCCCGCCGTAGCCGGGTGGGGATCAACCGCTTGAGGGCCGGCTTCAAGGGCGTCGCCCACCCCTCGCCGAAGCTCACCTGGCGGATGAGGTGTTGCAGCGGCCTGGAGCGGAGCACGGCGCTCTTGTTATGGGGGCGGAAGACCGGCGTAAAGTCCTGATCCAGGCCCAGGAAGGCCAGCACGTCGTGATAGACCCTTTCGTTATCTCGTATGAAATCGTCGTAGAGGATGACCTTGACCTGGGATCGGTCGAAGTGGGTGAAGAAGCGCTGTAGCTGGTCGGCGTACTTGACGCGTTCGCTGTAGTACAAAAACTCGGGCAGCAGGCAGCCGCGCGGAATCTTACGTCCCTGCCGGCGCTCCGGCTCCAGGGCCAGCGCTTTGCGGAAGTCTTTGATGCGTTCGCCTTCCCGGATGGGGCTCTTGCGCAGTTGCAGGTAATAGGAATAGAGAAAATCGACCGGCTCGCGTAGCATGACGATGATCTTCGCCGAAGGGTCGAAGGTATGGATCGCCCGTGCTGCTACGCGCGAGTACAGATACCAGGTGCTGGCCTCTCCACAGCGCTGGTCCGGCCGGGCCTCGCGAAATAAGTCGAGGTACTGGGCTTCGGTCTGCACCTTGACGGTGCTCTCGGCGGCGGCGGTACGAAAGAAGTCCCGGGCGAAGTATTTGGGCTCCTTGGGCTGGCACATGAAGACGGCGGGGTGTGCCTTCAGGAACTGGTACAGGGCACTCGTACCGCCTTTGGGGTTGCCGACGATGAAGAAGGAGGGCCTGGGCATGATCAAGAGGACAACTGCTTTTTTAAAGCGCGTGCAGTGTGTACGACCGGGCGCGCCAGCGGATAGAGCCGCCCGTAGACGGCGTTGAGCCGTTGAAAGGTCTTGACATCCGGCTTGCCGTCGGCGAAGTGTTCGGCGAGTTGCCGCGCATACAACGTCCTGCCGTAGCGGTACAGCTCCAGGTCCAGGGCGTTATACCGACGGATGAGTTCCAGGAGTTGCTCGGACACGGGCGGCCTCTCACGGCGGAGCCACCCGATACGCCGGCGGACGTAGAAGAGGCGTATGCTTTTCCAGCCGAACACCTTTTTGAAGAGCAACAGGCTTTCGTCGAAGCGCTCGGTCAGCCCGATCGCCGTCTGACGGTGGAGCCCGGCTTTGGCCTTTTCCAGGAGCGCCTCCGTGTAGAGGTCCCGCGACAGGGTGATCTCGCCCAGGTTATGTTTCAGTTCCAATCCGCTCATGAAGGCAGTTTGTACGTTGCAGGATCGCCCCAGGTCCTCCCGGACGAACGTTTCCAGGGACGTCGCCGCGTCGAGCTGGCCGCGCTGGATCTGAAAATAATATTGCGAGATGACGCGCTCTACGGGGTTGCGCAAGAAGGTGAAGTGGTCGTAGTGATACGAGCCGGGCAGCCGTTCGTGAAACCCGAAGCCCGTATGGGATACGATGACTTTCAGGGAATGGGACGGGTTCTGGAGGCGCTTTGTTAACGCCTCCATGTATTCGGGGTGCCGGTGCCGATGGGTCGAGAAGTACACCTGGGCGTTGCCGTACAGGCTCCACAGGATGCCGTGCATCGTGCTGCCCGCCGTCTTGGGGATATGTTCGAAGACAAGGAGGGATCTAGGGTAGTCCGGCATGGAAACAGATGCTCACAAGGCGGGCTGCTTGAGACGATTGACCTTCTCCGTGAGGCGGGACAGCTTGGTCAGCGCGCTTTGTTTGAGCCAGGCCGGTGCGGCGAGCCAGGCGATGCCCAGGTAGGCGAGCGTGACTACGCCGGCTGTGCTCAGGGCGCGGACGGCCAGGGAGACGGGCAGCATCTGGGCGCCGAAGCCGACCGCCATGGAGGCTACGACAGGGAGGATAATCCAGGCCGTGGGGCGGAGGACGCGGTGCAGGGCGCCGGGCCGCAACCCCCGGTAGAGCCACGGAAGCGTGACGAGTAAGGCTATGACTAAGCCTACCGGCACCCCGATAAAGCCGATGACGAAGATAAGGATCGCGCCGAGGACATTGCTCAACACCGTGGCGACCAGCGTCACGCGCATCGTCAGGTGTACCCGCCCGAGCCCGTTCAGGGCAGACTTCGTACTCCAACTCACCGCGTTGAGGCCCAGCAACACCCCGCTGAGGATGAGTACCGGCACGGCAGGCAACCATTTCTCGGTGTAGATCCAGTGCGTCAGGTCATAGCCGGCTATAGCCAACACGGAAAACCACCATCCGGCCACCGTCAGAAAATACACCTGGTATTTGGACAGGAGGCGCTCGACCTCATCCTGGTCGCCCTGGAGGCGTGCAAAGTGCGGGAACGAGACACGGATGACGTTCTGAAAAAGCCGCATCGGCTTCCGGCCGTTGCTGCTACCCCACGTCAGAAAGCCGAGGGCGTCGGGGCCGATCAGCGAAGCCACGAGGGTAGGGGCGACCCAGCCTTTCATGTTGCCGAGGGTGCTCTGGAGTTGGTAGGGAAGCCCGAACCGCAGCATGGTAGCGGCGATCGTGCGGTCAAAGGCAAACCGTATCCGCCAGGGCGCTGCGCTGTAGATGAGCACGGTGCCCAGCACCCCCTGCAGCAAGACCGCCGCGATGAGGCTCCAGACGCCGAAACCGAGGACGGCCATGCCTACGGCGACGACCTGGTAACTTACCGTCTCTACGACCGACACGACGGCCAGTGGCTTGTAGTGGAGCCGCCGTTCCAGTTGCAGCACGCTGATCGACCGCCAGGTACCGAGGTACAGGTTGAAAGCGAGGACCCGTACCAGCCAGATGAGTCCGTCGGGTGCTTTCGGGTAAAAACCGGCGAGCCACGGGGCCGCAAACCACAACGCGACGACGACGAGGGTCACCAGGATCTGTTGCAACGTAAATCCTACCTGGAGGTCGCGGTCCGAGGGCGTCTCGTTGCGCTGTATCAGGGAGGGCGCCAGCCCGCAGTCGCTGAACTGAGCCAGGAGCTTGACGAGGAACGTCGTGATGCCGAACAGGCCGAAGTCGGCAGGGTCAAGCACACGGGCCAGCACGATGCCCCCGGCGAAGGTGAGCACCAGCAGGAAGCCCTCGCGGACCAGCAGGACGCGTATGCCTTTCTTCGCCTGCCTGTTGACGTTGTCTGTGGATTCGGCCATGGCTTCAGTGAGGCAGCGACTACGACGCACTACGCCTCCTTCGGAAACGTAGGTGCCGAAAGCCCATCAGGGATGGGGTGCGGCGTACGAGGAATCAATCATAGCGGTGACCTCGGGCCGCTTGTTCCACCGATCAAGCATAGCCCATCTTCCGGAGATATGGGCCGAGGTGGCGTTC
>Ga0302046_10002303_pt1 | contig 17755 bp, 9 predicted proteins | sample RVTome_11_FD_200261 | JGI IMG/M metagenome (GOLD analysis project Ga0302046, IMG submission 200261) | Soil microbial communities from uranium-contaminated site in the Upper Colorado River Basin, Wyoming, United States - RVT147D111 (version 2) ...
ACGGCGAGGCTGGAGTCGGAGTATCCGGGCACGAACGAGAACGTGGTGGTCAGGCCGCTCAAGGACATGGTGGTGGGCGACGTGCGCGGTCCGCTGCGCGTGCTGCTGGGCGCGGTCACGTTCCTCCTGCTGATTGCGTGTGCGAACGTCGCGCACATGCAGATGGCGCGCGCATCGACGCGCCAGCGCGAGGTTGCGCTGCGCACGGCACTGGGCGCGAGCCGGGCGCGACTGGTTCGACAGCTGTTGACGGAAAGCATGCTGCTGGCGGGTGCCGGTGGTGTGGCCGGCCTGCTGCTCGCGCTGGGCGGCGTTCGCCTGCTGGCCTCACTGGCGGCAGGCCTGCCGCGCATGGAAGCGGTCGCGGTGGATGGGAGCGTGCTCCTGTTCACACTGATCGTGTCGCTGGCGACCGGCGTGGCGTTCGGGCTGGCGCCGTCATGGCAGGCGGCACGGCGCGAGCCGGCAGACGCGCTGCGCGAAGGCGAGCGTGGCTCGACGCGTGGTCCGGGACAGCGTCGCCTGCGCGCAGTTCTGATGACATCGGAGTTCGCACTCGCACTCGTGCTGCTGGCCGGCGCCGGACTGATGGTGCGCAGCTTCATCGCGCTGCGCCGCGTGGATCCCGGATTCGACGTGCGGGGGCTGCTTTCCATGCAGCTGACCGTGACCGGCACGAGCGTGGCGGAGCCCGGCCGGCGCGCGGTTTTCTACCGTGCCGTGCTCGAACGCGTGCGCGGGCTGCCCGGTGTCGAATCGGCGAGCGCGATCAATCATCTGCCGCTCGCGGGTGACATCTGGGGGTTCGCGTACCGCGCGGAAGGCGCCCCGATCCCGGAGCCGGGCAATGAAGCCGGCGCCGCGTTTCGTGTGGTGATGCCTGACTACTTCGAGACCATGCGCATCCGTGTCGTGCGTGGCCGCGCGATCGACGGGACTGACGACGCGGGTGCACCGGGCGTCGTCGTCATCAATGAATCGCTGGCGGTCCGTCAGTGGCCGGGCGAGAACCCGATCGGCCGCCGCATTGCCCTGGGATCGGATGCGGACCCGCAGTGGCTGACGGTTGTGGGTGTGGTCGAGAATGCGGTGCGCGATGACTGGCGCGCGCCGCCGTCGGACGAGGTCTACCTGCCGTGGTCACAGAGTCGCAGCTACGTGGAGGACCCCCGGAGTCACTTCGGCTACATGACGCTCGTCGTGCGCAGCAGTGGTGATGCGGCCGCGTTGTCGTCATCGATCCGCGGCAGCGTTGGGGCCCTCGCGCGCGACGTGCCCGTCTCCGACATCCTCACGCTGGATCAGGTCGTTGACCGGGCCATCGCGCCCGCCCGGTTCCAGTTGTTCCTGCTCCTCGTTTTCGCCGGCGCAGCGCTGCTGCTCGCCGCTGTCGGCATTTTCGGGGTGATGAGCTACGCCGTGTCGCGACGCACGCACGAGATCGGCATCCGCATGGTGCTGGGCGCTCGCCGCAACCGTGTGATGGGCATGATCATGGCAGACGGAATGCGCTGGGTCGTCGCCGGCGCACTGATCGGACTCGCGGCCGCCTTCGCGCTCACCCGCCTGATGACCGGCATGCTGTTCGGCGTCGATGCAACCGATCCGGCCACGTATGCGGCGGCAGTCGCCCTGCTCGCCGCGGTCGCACTGATTGCAACGGCGGCGCCCGCATGGCGGGCCGTGCGCAGTACGCCGCTCTCGGCACTGCGCGAGCCCTGACCGGCATCACACCGTTCCTCCGTTCTTGCGTGCGACCGCGATGGTCACCCGACCCATCAGGTTGGCCGGATCCAGCAGCCAGCGGATGTGGCGCTCGTGCAGTGCGCGCGCCTGGCGGTGGCGCGGCTTGAAAAGCTTGCGGCGCAGCGCATAACGGAACAGCGGCTGGAATGCCATGGGAAACCATGCGCTGCGCCGGATCCGGTTGGTCGTCAGCTCGACCAGTTCGCCGCCGCCACGCTCGATGTGGAAGAGCAGCTCGGGCAGGCTGATCGGGTTGATGTGCTGCATGAAATATTCTTCCCGATGCGGATCGAGCGGCACGGGCGCACAGTCCGTGAAGCCGTAGAGATAGAAGTGCCAGCGTGCCGGCAGGTTGAGGACGTTGGGTGTCGTGATGATGATGGTGGCGCCGGGCCGGGCAACACGCATGACCTCGCGCATGAAGCGGAAGTGGTTCTCGATGTGCTCGACGACCTCGATCGTGACGACGCAGTCGAATGATGCATCGGGAAACGGGATCCGCTCGTTCAGATCCGTCTTGTGGATCGGGATGTCCGGGCACTTGAAGTTGTCGGTCAGAAAGTCGACGGCCTCGACATCCAGTCCCATGTCCTGCATGCGCCGGCTGAAGTAGCCTTCACCGGCCCCCACATCGAGCACGCGCGTGCCGGGCGCCCGCGGCAGGAACGGCACCACCCGGTCGTAGATCTCCGGATGGAACGTGATCGGTTTCGGGGCCTCTTGACTCATGGGCGGCGTCTTTCGTGGCAAGGGTGGCGGGTGGCGGGAGCATACGCCGGGTGCGGGCGCGTCACAAGGCGACCTGCAACCCGCGTTCGCACGGCCGGTCCCACGGTTCTTGCCCCGTACGAAGGACATGCCATACCATGGAAGCTTCCCCCCACCGGGAGGCTTCCATGAGGCAGATCCGCACCGCCATAGTGGCGCTGGTGTGGACGTCCTTGACGGCAATCCCCGTCATCGCGCAGAACGGGCCGTCCCCCAACGGACCACTCGGCTTCGCCCGCGACCCGCACTTCCACGACGGTCGCATCGTGTTCTCGTTCCGCGGCAATCTGTGGCAGGTGAACGAGGACGGCTCGGGCGCGCGCCAGTTGACGCGGCTGGATGCGCGCGACACGAAGCCGCGCTTTTCGCCTGACGGCCAGTGGATCGCGTTCACCAGCAGTCGCAACGGCAATCCGGATGTCTGGGTCATGCCGGCCGCCGGCGGCGAAGCCAGGCAGCTGACCTGGCACAGCGGCAATGATGACGTCCAGTACTGGACGCCGGATGGCCGCCGCATCCTGTTCGCGTCGTCGCGCGGGCCGATGGCGTGGGAGAGTCCGCTCTACACGGTGAGTGTGGACGGCGGCCTGCCGGTCGCCATCGAGATGGGCGCCGGCGCGGCGGGCATGTTCTCCCAGGATGGCAATGCGCTCGTCTTCAACCGCCGCCGCTATCCCGATCCCAAGCGGCACTATCGCGGCAGCAACAACACGGACGTGTGGACGATGGATGTGCGGCAGGGCACGTTCCGTCAGCTGACGGATACGCAGCTGGAAGAGTACAGCAGTCACCCGCACGACGCCTATCCGATGCATGGCGCCGACGGCTGGATCTGGTACATGTCCGAGCGCGACGGCGTCTTCAACATCTGGAAAGTGCGCGACGGCAGTGAACCGCTGCAGGTTACCCGTCATGCGCGGGGCGGCGTCCGCTTCCCCGCCATGAGCCCGGACGGCCGCACCATCACGTACAGCAACGAGTTCGATCTGTGGGTGCTGCACATCGATCAGCCCGCGCCTCGCCGTGTGCCGGTCGACCTCGGCTACGTCGTCGATCGCAACCTCACCGAGTTCGTGTCGACGACGAACAACGCCGACAACTTCTCGCCTTCACCCGACGGCACCTACCTCGCCGTCGACTACCGGGGCGAGATCTTCCTGGTGCCGTCCGAGGAAGGCGTGGGCGAGCGTCGCCGCATCACACAATCCGCATGGCGACAGAGCCATGCGCTGTACGCACCGGACGCCCGCCGGCTCGCCTACCTGTCGGATGAGTCGGGCGAGCAGGAAGTGTGGCTGGCCGACCTGCAGACGGGCGAGCAGCGCAAGCTGACCACTCAGGCATCGAAGAAGTCGCTGGTGCAGTGGTCGCCCGATTCGCGGCAGGTGTTCTTCACGTCCGGAACAGCGGTGTTCGCAGTCGACGTGGCCGCGACCCGGACCACGGAGGTCGCGCGCAATCCGGCCGGCGGCTACACGCTGACGCAGGTATCGCCGGACGGCCGCTGGCTGGTCATGCACCGTAACAGCGACTACCAGAACATGGACGTCGTTCTCTACGATACGGCGGAGCGGCGTGAGCACAACGTGACGGACCATCCCGCGCGCGAAGCGAACGGCCTGCTCACGCCGGACGGCTCGACGCTGGTCTTCGTGTCGAACCGTGACGGTGGCACGAACCACCTGTTCGCGGTCACACTTGCAATGCCCACAGAGGACCCGGACGATCCGCTCGTGAAGGAACGCCGGCGTCAGGCCGAAGCCGCATCGGGCTCGCGCGGCGGTCGCGCGGGCGGCGCGGGAGCGCGGGGCGGAGACACAGGCTCGCGTGGCACGGGTGCACCAGCAGGTGGAGCCGAAGCGCAGGCCGTGACTGCCGTGTTCCAGCTGACGCTCGACACGCGCGACATCGGCCGACGCGCCATCCAGCTCACGCGCGGCGATGATGCCGTGTCCGATCCGTTCCTCTCCCCGGACGGACGCACGGTCTACTTTCTTGCGGGTTCCGGCAGCGGCCGCGCGCTCTGGGCCGTGGATGTGGACGGCACGGACCGGCGCAAGATCGCCGACGGCCAGTTCCAGGCGCTCGAGGTCGCGGCCGACGGGCGCACGATCTTCTTCCGCGAGCAGAACGCGATCCAGAAGATGACGCTGGCCGGCCGCACCAAGTCGGCGGTCCCGTTCCACGTCGCGTTCGCCGTCGACAAGCGCGAGGAGTGGCGCGAGATGTTCGATGAGTTCTACCGCCACTGGAAGTACAGCTACGTGGAAGAGGACATGCACGGCTTCGACTGGGCGGCGATCCGCCAGAAATACGAGCCGCTGGTCGATCGTATTGCGCAGACGGATGACTTCTACATGCTCGCCTCCGAGATGCTGTTCGAGCTGAATTCGAGCCACTCCGGTATTTCGGCACCGCCCGAGGATGACGATGATGGTCCGCCCGCGGGCGGCCGCGGTGGCGGCCCCGGCGGATCGCAGCTCGCGCCCAACCGCACGCGCTTCCTCGGGCTCGAGCTGGAGCCGGACGCGGGCGGGCTCCGCATCGACTGGATCTACCGCGACGGACCGGCGGACAGGCCGTGGCTGAACCTGAAGGAAGGCGACTACGTGCTGGCCATCAACGGCACGCGCGTCGGACCGAGCGACAACTACTGGAAGCTGCTCACGGGTCTGCTCAACGAATACGTCACCGTGACGGTCGCGGCATCGCCCGCCGCGCCGGCGAGCCAGCAGCGTGACCTGCGCATCGGCACCGTGGCTTCGCTCAACAACGTCAAGTACGAAGACTGGGTGGCACGCAATCGCGCCCGCGTGGACAGCCTGTCGGGCGGGCGCATTGCCTACTTCCACATGCGCTCGATGAACCAGGCCGTTCTGGACCGCCTGACGCAGGAGATCGACCAGTATTTCTACAAGCAGGGCATGATCCTCGACGTCCGCTACAACGGTGGTGGCAACATCGACCGGCAACTGATGGACGTGCTGCTGCGCCGGCCCTACCAGTACACGTGGACGAAGACCGGATCGCCCGTGTGGGGCCGCCGGCCGGAGCAGCTGATCGCCGGACCGCAGGTGATGCTCGCGAACTGGCGATCCAACTCGAATGCCGAGATGGTGCCTCATGCATTCAAGCACCTCGAGCTGGGCACGCTGATCGGCACACCGACGAACGGCGCCGTCGTCTCCGCTCCACGTTATCCATTGCTGGATGGTGGCTCCGTTCGCATTCCGGGCACGCGCGTGGTGAGCTACGACCCGACGCAGCCGAACAACTTCGGGTTCGATCTCGAGAACTACGGTGTTCCGCCGGACATCTGGGTGCGCAGCTCGCCCGAGGATGAGATCCGCGGCTTCGACCGCGAGCTGCACACCGCGGTGCAGGAGGCGCTGCGGTTGCTCGCGACCGGCCGCTGGATGTTCACGACGGACGGCAACGGCGCGGGCCCCGGCCCGGGCCGCTGACCGGCGCGTCGCCGGCTCCAGTGACCTTGTCGACACCCCTGGCGCAGCGCCGTTGCGACCGGTCAGATCCAACCCGGCAGGCGAGTCACTGATCGAGCGGCCGGCCCCGACCCCGGGCGCCGGCCGCTTCGTACGCGTGACGCGCATGGGCCTGCGCGTCACAGTCGCACGGACGCGCGACGAGGAATCCCTCCGAGCAGGTGCTGCGTCAGCCGGCCATCATCCCGAACACTGCGCTGGCGCAGAACACCATCGGGAACTACACGCTGCGTGATCCCGAATATCGACTGAAACGAACGTGGGCGTCAGCTACGGTTCCGACATGCGCGTCGTCATGCGGGTGCTGGGCGAAGCGGCCGCATCAATGCCGTTCCGCATACAGGATCGCGATCGGCGGGTTCTGATGACCGGGTTCGGCGACAACTCGGTCAACTTCGAGGTGCAGGTCTGGACCCACGACGTTGCGGGTTCGTCAATCGTCCCCATACCTTCCGGCCCCGCCCAGCGCCGGCGGCGCGGGGCGCGCTGCAGCGGGGCAGGATTCCTCGGGCCGGAACGGATTCATGGCCGACTTCGGCTGGGTCTCGCTGATTCCACCGCTGCTCGCGATCGTGCTCGCGATCGCGTCGCGCCAGGTCTACCTCTCGCTCGCTGCCGGCATCTGGGCCGGCTGGACCATCCTCGCCGGCTGGAACCCGCTGCAAGGTGCGGCGGATGCCATCGATGCCACGGTCGCAGTGCTCGGCGACGAAGGCAACGCCAAGGTCATCCTGTTCACACTCGTCATTGGTTCGCTGATTGCCACGATCGAGGCGTCGAACGGGGTGCGCGGCTTCGTCCAGCGTCTGGAGCGCGGCCAGTGGGTCACGACACCACGTCGCGCCCAGCTGCTCGCCTACGTCATCGGCATCCTCATCTTCATCGAATCGAACATCACCGTGCTGGTCGCCGGCGCTGTGGGCCGGCCGCTGTTCGACCGCTACCGCGTTTCGCGCGAGAAGCTGGCGTACATCATCGATTCCACATCAGCGCCCATCTGCATTCTCATCCCACTCAACGCGTGGGGCGCCTACGTGCTCGGTATCCTGGGCAGCCTGGGCGTCGAGGAACCGCTGGGCGTCTTTCTGGCGACGATTCCGATCAACTTCTACGCGATTGCCGCCGTGTTGCTGACCGGCGCGACGATTCTCTTCGCACTCGATTTCGGCCCCATGAAGCGGGCCGAAGCACGTACGCGTGAAGGCCGCCTGCTCTGGGAGGATGCAACGCCGCTGCTCGATCCGGAAGTCCTGTCGCCACCGGCGAACGAGAAGATCCCGCCGCGCGCGCGCAACATGATCCTGCCCATTGTCGCAATGGTGCTCGCCATGCCGATCGCCCTGGTGATCACGGGTGATGGCGATCTGCGCGCCGGCTCCGGCTCGACGAGTGTGCTCTGGTCCGTGCTGATCGGCCTGCTCGTCGCGTGGGTGATGCTGCTCGTGCAGCGCGCCTACAGGATGGATGAACTGGTCCGCCTTGCCCTGCGCGGCGCCGGCGGCCTGATCAGCCTCGCGCTCGTACTGCTGCTCGCACTCGCACTCGCCAATGTCGCCAACCGGCTGGGCACCGGCGCCTACGTCGCACAGGTCACTTCCGATGTGCTGCCACCCGTCGTCTTCCTGCCGCTCGTCTTCATGGTGGCCGCGTTCGTCGCCTTCTCGACCGGCACGAGCTGGGGTACGTTCGCCATCATGCTGCCCATTGCCGTGCCTGCCGCAATCACGCTCGGATTGCCGATCGCGCCATTCGTCGCGGCATCCCTGGCCGGCGGCATCTTCGGTGACCACGCGTCACCGATCAGCGACACGACCATTATTTCGTCGATGGCGGCGGCGACCGACCACATCGACCACGTCCGTACCCAGCTGCCGTACGCACTCGCGGCGGGGGCGGTCGCAACCGCGGCGTTCGCGATCCTCGGGATGACGCTCTGAGTCGGGCTGAGGTGCGGACCGGGACCGGACGGAGCGCACAGAGGACACCGCGGACATCAGAGCGATGCAGCGGCAGACTCGAGATGGACGATGGGGCCGGTGATCACGAGGAAGAAACAGACGTCGCCACGCAGCACTTCGATCGCCCGGTGCACCGAGCCGGCCGGGTAGTGGATGTAGTCGCCGGGCCGATACTCACCCAGCGCATCGCGGAACGAGCCCTGCAGCACGAAGCCGTGCTCCTCACCCGTGTGCAGGTGATCCGGATAATGCGTTCCCGGCTCGCCTCGCATCAGCACGATGCTCTCACCCGTGCCCGGGTCGCGCCGGATCCAGTGGATGCGCAGGCCCGGCACGCCGCCCGGTTCCCATGCGAGCTTCTCGTACGCGACGGTCGGCACGACAGCCGCGTGCGCAGGCCCCGGCTGATCGGCTGATGACGCACGCGCACGACGCAGCACCTCGGCCCGCAGTCCGGCAGGCGGCCGAACCGGCGTGACACCGAGTGCGAGCTGAGCGACGACCTCGCCATAGCTCGCCACTTCAGCGCGCAGCAGCGGGTCGGCTGCGAGCGATGCCTCGAAGCGGCCGCGCTCGTCGGGATCGAGCGCACCCAGCGCGTACGCCGCGGCGAGATCGTCCCGATCCTGCGTCGCGTCGCTCATGCGAACTCGTCCCGGTACAGCGGTCCCAGTGTCATCTTCAGCTTCTGCATACCCGTCCGGATCCGCGTCTTGATCGTACCCAGCGGCACACCGAGCCGGTCCGCGATCTCGGTGTGCGACAATCCGCCGTAGAGTGCGAGGTCGAGCGCGGCGCGCTGCTCATGGTTCAGTTCCCGGAGTGCGCGCTGGACATGCCCGCGGTACTCCGCGCGGCTCGCTTCACGCTCGGGATCGTCGGCCGACGGCTCGACCGTGCGCTGCACAACCGGCTCCGCTGCACGGCCGGTCGTCTCCCTTGCCCGGCGGGAACGCAACCGGTCGATGGCGCGGCTGCGCGTCATGGTGACGAGCCAGGCGGCGACGGAGCCGCGCGCCGCATCGTAGCGATCGGCGGAGCGCCAGGCGCTGGTGAACGTGTCGGCCACCACCTCCTCAGCATCGGCAGCTTCACCGAGGATGCGCAATGCGATCGCGAACAGCTCACCTACATACCGGTCGTAGAGGCCGCTTAGCGCATCGACGTCGCCGCGCACGAGTGCGCCGACCAGTGTGCGATCGGTGCCCACACCGGCATCGGGCGACGCACGCGACCCATCGATCGTCGGCGCACCCGGCTCACGGACCTGCGCGTGTGGACGTTGCGGATCCGTCACGCGACCAGCCTTCCGGATCGACGGCTCGCGGCGAGGTCGCCATCGACCACGCCGTGTGGGTGCAGGCAGCGCACACCGGGCGTACGTGGAACCGTGCTCCGCCCTCTGTGACACCCGGGCCCCACTGTGTGTTCACAGGATAGGGCACCATGGTCGCTGCGCCAAGGTCGATGACGGCCGGGCCGTGCCGCGGGTCGCACCGGGACTGCGGCTGCCGGCAGCGGCTCGACCGCCCAGCCACGGCCGCGAGCCGCCCGACCCCGGTCCGTTCCGCCGCCCATCGTCGTACCTTACCCTGTCTGCAAAGCCGAAGGCCGCGAACCGGAGATGAAGCCATGAAGAATCGGGTGCATGCGCGATCGAGCGGAGCCGTGCTCGCACTGTCCCTGGCCATCGCAGTACCCGCAATGGCACAGGCGCCGCCCGCATGGGACGTGAGTGCGGCACACGGCGAAACGAAGACCGTGCGGTTCACCACGACCGCAGGCACCTGGATGAACCTGGATGTGAGTCCGGACGGGCGCGAAATCGTCTTCGACCTGTTCGGCGATCTGTACACGCTCCCCATTGCGGGCGGGCAGGCGAGCCGGCTCACGCACGGCCCTGCCTTCGATGTGCAGCCACGCTACAGCCCGGACGGTACACGCATCAGCTTCACGAGCGATCGCGGCGGTGGCGACAACATCTGGATCATGAGTCGCGACGGAAGCGACGCGCGCCAGGTGACGAAGGAAGACTTCCGGCTGCTCAACAATGCGGCATGGACGCCCGACGGCCAGTACCTCGTCGCGCGCAAGCATTTCACCTCGACACGTTCACTCGGCGCGGGCGAGATGTGGCTGTATCACGTGACCGGCGGTACCGGCATCAAACTGACGACGCGCCGTAACGACCAGCAGGATGCCGGCGAGCCGGACGTCTCACCGGACGGCCGTTACGTGTTCTTCAGCGAAGACATGACGCCGGGGCCGCTGTTCCAGTACAACAAGGACCCGCACGCCGGCATCTACGTGATCCGCTCGTTCGACCGTGAGACCGGCCGCATCCGGAACGTCATCGGCGGACCCGGCGGCGCCGTGCGTCCGCGCGTGTCACCGGACGGCCGCCGCATTGCTTTCGTCCGGCGCGTGCGCACGAAATCGGTGCTGTACGTTCATGATCGCGAGAGCGGAGCGGCGACACCACTCTTCGATGGCATGAGCCACGACCAGCAGGAAGCGTGGGCGATCTTCGGGCCCTATCCGAATTATGCATGGACGCCCGACGGAACCGGCCTCGTGTTCTGGGCACAGGGCGGGCTCCACCGCATCGATGTGGCGACCAAGCGCGTCACGCCGATCCCGTTCGAGGCGGAAGTCGAACAGACAGTGACGGAAGCTGTCCGCTTTCCCCAGACGGTGAGTCCCGCCTCCTTCACTGCGCGCATGATCCGTAATGCTGTCACATCGCCCGCTGGCGACTGGCTCGTCTTCGAGGCCGTCGGTCACTTGTGGCGCAAGCGGCTGCCCGCCGGCACGCCCGAGCGCATCACGCGCGCTGCCGGCCATTCCGAGCAGGACCCGGCATTGAGCCCGGACGGCAGAACGGTCGTGTACACGACGTGGCACGACGACTCGCTGGGTGCGATCCGGTCGGTGCCGCTGGCGGGCGGCACAGCGCGCCGGTTGACGGTCCGGCCCGGCTACTACCACACGCCACACGTCTCACCGGACGGGACCCGCATCGCATACCGGCGAGGTACGGGCAACATCCTGCTGGGTTTCGTGCACGGCGTGGAACCCGGCCTCTACTGGATGCCGGCTAGCGGCGGCGAGCCCACGTTCATCCGCGAGGATGGCACGGATCCGCGCTTCAACGAGACGGGCGAGCGGGTGTACTTCCAGACGGGTGGCGGTCTCGACAAGCAGTACCGCAGCGTCCGTCTGGATGGTGGCGATGAACGCACCCATTTCACCATGCAGTATGCCAACACTGCTGTTCCGAGTCCGGACGGCCGCTGGGTAGCATTCACCGAGCTGTTCAACGCGTACATCGCACCGTTCCCGAAGACCGGACAGCCGTTCGATCTCAACAAGGACACGCGCGCGGTGCCGGTCACGCGGGTCACCCGCGATGCCGGAACGGATGTGCACTGGTCGGGCGACAGCCAGCGTCTCCACTGGATGATCGGACCCGAGTATTTCACGCGCCCGCTCACCCAATCGTTCACCTTCGTCGACGCCGCCGTCGACAGCGTTCCGCCGCCGGACAGCACGGGCGTTGCGGTGGGTCTGACGCTGCAGACCGACGTGCCCTCCGGCCGGCTCGCACTCACCGGTGGCCGCGTCGTCACCATGCGTGGCGACGAAGTCATCGAGGACGGCGTCGTCGTGATCGAAGGCAATCGCATCAGCGCCGCAGGTGCGCGTAACCAGGTGCAGGTGCCGGCCGACGCGCGCGTCATCGATGTCTCCGGCAGCACCGTGATCCCCGGACTTGTCGATGCGCATGCCCACGCCAATCACTTTTTCGCCGGTCCGATGCCGGCCAACAACTGGACCTACATGGCCAACCTGGCGTTCGGCGTGACGACGTCGCACGATCCGTCCGCCAATACGGGTACCGTCTTCGGCATGGCGGAACGGGTACGCGCCGGCGCGCTGATCGGCCCGCGCATTTTCTCGACCGGCACGATCCTGTACGGCGCCGATGGTGACATGCGGGCCAACATCAATTCACTCGACGACGCGCGTTCGCACCTGCGCCGTATGAAGGCGGTCGGCGCATTCTCGGTGAAGAGCTACAACCAGCCGCGTCGCGAACAGCGGCAACAGGTGCTGCAGGCTGCGCGCGAGCTGCGCATGCTGGTCGTGCCGGAGGGCGGATCCACCTTCTATCACAACCTGACCATGATCCTGGATGGCCACACCGGGATCGAGCACAACCTTCCGGTTGCGCCTCTCCATGATGACGTGATGGGCGTGTGGAAGGAGACTCGCGTCGGCTACACGCCCACGTTGGTCGTCAGCTATGGCGGTCTGTCCGGTGAGTACTGGTGGTACGAGCACGATGCAGTCTGGCAGAACGAACGGCTCATGACCTTCACGCCTCGCCAGGTTGTCGATCCGCGCGCCATCCGCCGCCAGATCGCACCGGACGACGACTACTGGCACATCGAGGTCGCGCGCCAGGCGAAGAAGCTGGTCGACGCGGGCGGTCTCGTGCAGATCGGCGCGCATGGCCAGCTCCAGGGCCTGGGCGCACACTGGGAAATCTGGATGCTCGCGCAGGGCGGCATGACACCGCATGAAGCACTGCGCTCGGCCACGCTCCATGGCGCCCGCTACCTCGGCCTCGACGGCGACCTCGGCTCGATCGAGGCAGGCAAGCTCGCCGACCTCGCCGTCATTGCCGGCAATCCGCTGGCCGACATCCGGCAGTCCGCGCGCGTGCGCTACACGGTCATCAACGGCCGCATCTTCGATGCAGCCACCATGAACGAGGTCGGCAACCATCCGCGCACGCGACCGCCGTTCTGGTGGGAGAAGCCGGCAGTATCCGAGGCTGCCATCCTGCGCAATCCGTGACAGCGATTGCTGCAGCGCTCTGGGCGACGCCGTTGCGGGTGCCGGCTGCCAGGGAACCGAGCCCGGCTCCCGGATGGTATCGGCACAGGCCACGCGTTCGATGCAGTCCGACCCGCGATCGCAACTCGACCGGAGCCATCATGCGACCTGCGATCCGCTCGCATCTGACCGTTCATTCCCTGCCCGGCCTGCTCGTGGCCGTTGTCCTGTCGGCGTGCGGTAGTGACGGCGAGCCGCCACCGCCTGCCCGAACTGGACGCCTGCACGCTGTTCACCCGGACGGCCGCGACGGAGGTCCTGGCCGCAGCCGCTGAGCAGCCTGACGAAGATCGTCGGCTCGATACACGTGACGAAGCCTCGGGTGTAGCACTGTCGAACTGCATGTACGCCGCCAGCGGCACGCTACGCACTGCGCACGTCGTGATCCGTTACGTCACGCATCCCGCATTGCCCGGGCCGGGTCGACACGCGTGACGGCGCGACCGGGCAGTCACGTGGCGAGGACGGCAGCGCCGACCAGCATGACCCCCGCGCCGGCCAGAGCGAGCGCGTCGAGTGGCGTGGTGTCGTGCAGCGGTGCGCGTGACGCGTAACCCGCGCTCACACCCGCAAGGCGCCCAGTACCAGTCCTGTGGCGAGCAGCGGCACGACCTCGGCGAGCAGGGTCGGCACGCAGCCGGCCAGGCCGCAGCCGGCCGGGCGTCGCACCCAGCACTTCCAGAGAATCCACGCTCACTTCGAGCCCATCGATGACCGTCGGGCGATCATCCTGCAGCGGCACGGCATCAGCGACGTGAACCGCCGACTGTGCAACCGGCATCCGATGCGCCGATGGGCTCGGTCATGGTGGAACGGAGGACCTGGCTGACACTACGCACTGGTGCGACCGGTCTCAGCGTCGGGCGGTGCGCGCGGCGCGCGCGGCGGCGCCGGTCGGAGTCGTGAGAATGTCGATGCGGGCGTAACCGGGGATACGGGCGAGGGCGGCTGAGATGCGATCGTCGATCAGGGCATCATCCTGTCCGAAGGTGATGATCCAGAGCGTGTCCGGCAGGACGGCAGCGGCAGCGTCATTGAAGGCAGGGGGCGGGATGACGCGGTAATGAATGGGCGGCAGGTAGTAATGCATGGGCGCGGTGTACCAGATACGTTCGAGGAGGACGGTGTCGCCGGTGCGCAGTCGTGGCTGGAGCAGGCGAGCGAGCGCCTGGTAATCACGGTTGGAGATGGGGCTGGTGGCGTATTGGTAAGCGGAGAACGCGAAGAGGGCGAGTACAATGGCGGTGACGGGAATGCGGAAGCGACCGAAGCGATCGATGCCGCGCGCCGCGATGACGACGATGAAGGGAGTGAAAGCGACGAGCGCGTAGGGCGCGAGAATGGGCGCGAACTGGCCGATCAGCATGAGCCCCGTGAAGGCGACGAAGGGAATGGTGATGACGGGGTCGAGCAGGGCGGAGCGCAGTGCGCAGAACGGTCGCAGTCGCATGATTGCGTGGGAGGCGCGCGGCCAGGTGTGCAGGAGGAACCATGCTGCAATGAGGAGGACGAATGGCGCGGCAGTGGCTGCGAGAAACACCTTGCGATCAGCGACGAGCGGGCGGAATGCGAGCCAGGTTGCGCCGGCTGTGAGCAATGAAGTGGCGGCCATGATGCGGAGCCTGCCGCGGCCGCGGCTCGCAGGCTGGCCGTCTGAGGTGTCGCCGTCGGCTGGCCATGGGCGGATTCCAGCGGCCAGGCAGATGGCGCCGAGGCCTGCGGTCGCCCAGTGGAAGGCGGGAGCGAAATCGGAGAGGATGGCGGCCAGCCGCTGGCGTTGCAGCAGGTGACCGAACTGCAGCATGGTGACGATGTGACTCCAGTCGGACGAGCCGATGTGCGAAGGCTGCTCGGTGAGGTGCAGCCAGAAGTAGATGAGGAGTGGCGTGGCCAGGATCATTGCGAGCAGTTGGGCCTGGATGGCGGCGGGTAGTGCTGACCGATCAGCCTCATGCAGCAGGGCCCAGCAGACCTGGGCGGCGAAGATGGGCCAGAAATAGTAATCGGACCACAGACCGAACGCGGCGAGCACGGCGTATGCGAGCACGACGGAAGTCCGCGGATTGCGTGTGATGGAAACGAGGAGCATCGAGGTGATGATGGCCAGCGTTCCGATCAGCACCCATGGCCGCAGCTGCTGGCTCCACGTCAGGTGAAAGCCGTGCAGCGCCAGGAGCCAGACGGCGAGTGCCGGCGCCCGCGCGCTCTTTGCGGTGCGGACGTGGAACGCGATGGCGATCAGGGCGAGCATGCCGAACAGCACGGATGACATGCGCATGGTGAACAGATCGATGCCGAACGTGCGGTTCCACCCGAGCATGAGGAGGTAATAACCCGGCGGATGCTTGTCGAAGAAGAGCGCATGCGCGAGCACCTCGTTCACCGTGAAGCGCGCACTCGGGTTGTTGACGTGATCCGGCAATGGAATGCCGGGCACGTAGAATTCAGGATGCGTGATCGTCTGGTGATCGAGATGGAAAATGCGAAGAGCGAGGCCGACGAGGAGTCCGATCCCCAGAAGGATGGTGGCCACGCGTTCGTGCTTCGGCAACATCGCCCGGCACCCCGTTCCCGGGTTGAGGCTCGGTCCGGCGGACGTTACGCTACCCGCCCGGCCCGCGCAACGGACGCCGGCTCAGGGCCCGCCCCACAGCGGGTGGCGGCGCAGGGTTATCGACACCGGGTCGATCCTGAACACGCCGATGACATCGTCGCTTCCGATTCTGGAGCCGTCCAACGCGACGTTGGCGGTGGGAGCAACGCGGTGTGGCTGTGGCGCGTCCAGGAAATGGCTCCCACTCGTGCGCAAGGTACGCGATGAACGAAATGGCGAAGAGCCGGGCGTTCCGGTGTGTGTTGTTCGTTGGCGGCTGGGTGAGCGTGGCGGGCTGTGGCGACGGACGGACGGCGGCCGCGGCCACGGTCGTATCGTTCGATACGGTGGCCGGCATCGTGTACGTCCGCAACTCGGGTGTGCCCGAGCGTTGGCAGCTCGTCGAGCGGCGGGTTCTCGGCTCGTCCGTCGTCGAGGGACAGCCGGCGGATGACGAGTTCGGCCGTATCACGGGCGTGCTCGGTGATGCTGCCGGACGCACGTACGTGGCCGACGCAAACGCCGTGGAAGTGCGTGTCTTCGACGATGCCGGTGTGCACGTCGGGCGGATCGGCACAGAAGGTGCCGGTCCGGGCGAGTTCCGCACGCCCCAGTCGATCGGCTGGCTGGGCGATACGCTGGCCGTCCTAGATCCGGGCAATGCGCGGCTGGGTCTGTTCGATCGAACCGGACAGTGGCTCGGGCACCGGCAGTACCTTGCGCTGAGCGGCAGCGGCATCCGCCTGCACGGCACGGCGCCCGGTGAGCTGTACATGCCGTTCATCGGGCAGGTGGGCGAACGCCGCGGCCTCGTGTGGGTGCGCCAGACACCCGCGGGTGTCGCCGACACACTGGATGCCGATCTGCTGCGGGCCGGCGCAGCCGCAACGGCCAGCGAGCTGCGCGAGCGCGCCAGTCGCCTTGCCGTGGTCTGCACACACAGCGCCGGTCGTGGTCTCAGCGTCTATTCGGCCGATCTCGCGCCGCGGCCGCTCATCGTCCCCGCCCCCGGGGCGCTGCGCGCCGCCGCGTGGAGCGCGGAGTATCGTATTGCGTTCGTGGATGCAGCGGGTGACACCGTTCGTGTGATCGAACGCGATGTTTCGCGTTCGCCATTGAGCGATGCCGCATGGGCGGACGAAGAACGCAGGTTCGAGGAATTCCTCGATCAATTCACGGACGAATCCTGCGATCCGCGCTCGCTGCCGCGCCCCGCAACCCCGCGCATGCTGCTCGGCATTCATTTCGACGATGCGGGACGTACCTGGATCGAGCGCGAAACGGAAGCGGGTCGCATGTTCGACGTGTACAGTACGGACGGCAGGCTGCTCGCCGAGCTCGACGCACCCGCCAGGCTGGACCGCGTGCCCCCTTACACCGGACACGGTCGTCTGTACATTGTAACGACGGACAGTCTGGACATCGAATACGTGCGGGTCTACGACATTGTGAGTGGCTGAGCCTTGCGGCTGTCTCCTGCCGCTGATCCGCCGCCTCTCCGTGTCGTTTCGATCCTGCATCGTCGGGGCACTCGCGGACGGAATGAATCGGGAGCACGGATGCGACGAGGGACGGAACCGGGTCGAACCGGGCCCTGCTCCCGCGTGACGGCGGCCTCGCCCGCCTGTCTTCCGACCGGTCGCTTCCCCACCCACGGACCGCCGCACACACCGCCGCGCGGCGGCGCGCCGCTCCGCCCGGTGCCAGCCGCACATTGCGCGGATGAACTTTCGGCGGCGTCGTTGCGCGCGGTCACGTGGCCGAGCACGGCCTCGTGCCGAAACGCATCACCTTGCCGACCGGCGTGAGCCTGAGCTACGTGGAGGCCGGCTCGGCGGATGCAGCATTCGTCGGCCATTCGACGGGTGCATTCCTCGGTCACAAGTTCGCCATCGAGCAGCCGGACCGGCTCGGCGAGATTCGTGCGCCAACCATGATTCTCGTCGGAGCGAAGAACCCGTGCTTCGGCGATCGCCAGGAAGCACTGCGTGATGCAATTCCCGGCTCGACTGAAGGTGTGCGAGGAAACCGGACACTTCCTGCCTGTGGAACAACCGCAGCGGATGCTGAGCGATCTGCTCGCGTCCCTCTCGGCAAACCGCTGAAGCCCGGCGACCGGCGGTGTCGTGCATGCACGTGCACGATCCCGCCGGCCCGGCCGACTTCCGTCACAGCGTGCTCCCCGCGCCGCCCCGAACCGCAGTGAACATCGCATATTCCATCACGCCGAGCCGGTAGGCGGCGAGGATGCGGAGCACGGTGAGGGCGAACCCGCGATTGCCGTT